>Ga0187863_10002391_pt1 | contig 14327 bp, 15 predicted proteins | sample June2016WEW_11_1_FD_132975 | JGI IMG/M metagenome (GOLD analysis project Ga0187863, IMG submission 132975) | Peatland microbial communities from SPRUCE experiment site at the Marcell Experimental Forest, Minnesota, USA - June2016WEW_11_10 | ecosystem: Environmental > Terrestrial > Soil >... | reverse complement strand
GCTGCCTGTAAACAATGGCGGACAGGGAAGACACGGTACGCTCGATTGCGGGAGCTTGGCCTAAGTCATGACCTCGCGGCCCGTACGGCAGGGCATCAGTGGGGTCCTTGGCGGCTCAGCCGCACAGAAGCCCTCTCGTATGCCATGCCTGCCGCTTACTTCGATCGCTTGGGACTTCCTTCCCTACGTTGCACACCCGGCGCGTAATCCTACCGAACCGCCGTGTACGGACCCGTACGCACGGTGGTGTGACAGGGAAAGCGAGTGATCGCCTACCTATGTCAATTAGACCGGCGTTCAGCGGTACTTTCACTGCTGCGGTGAGGTAGGAGAAGTGGGAGTCGTCGGCGCCGTCGGCGAACCCGCGCCGGGGCCGTTCGAGAACACTCCACTATTACCATTCTGGATACCGTTGCCATTCGTTCCGCCTACTGGCTGTCCAATCGTTCCCAGGTTTCCGCCCTGCATCATCTGGTCCGCCAGAGGGCTGTAGAGAAACTCCCACTCGTTGTAGTGATTCTTCTTCTTGTAGACCAGGATCGATTGTTTCTCACTTCCCGGCGAAAAGCCGATAATACCCCCGCCGCCAAAGGACTGATTCGAACTGAGGCTTCCGTTGCTGCTCTGATCCGTCCCGCTTGTTCCGATTGTCCCTGTTGCGCCAGTGGCTCCGGTGGTCCCAGGCGAACTCGGTCCAAACATCGAACTGCTGCCAGAGGTCGAACTCGGGCCTGAAAAAGAGTTGGGTCCCGACCCGCTAGTCGAGGAACTGCCGTCGCCCCCTGCGATGGGCGTCGCTCCGGCAATCCCGCCCGGCCCCGTCCCGGCGATTGCCGCTCCTGCCAGCGGCTGTCCGAAGAATCCCATTGCCACCGGGGTCTTGTTCTGTCCAAATTGGATTGGCTTCCAATCGTCCTTCCCGGTGATTGGATCGGTATAGCGCTTGCGCAAGAAACGAATCTCGTTGGTCTTCACAAGCGCGTCGACATTGGGCGGATACCGCTGAAATTTTTTGTAGTAGAGCTTGATGGCTCGAACATATTGCTTGCCGCGGTTCATCGTCTCGACCTCGCGGTCGCGCTGAATGTCTTCCCGAACGCGCGGCAACGCAACCGCCAGCGAAATAATCAAGAGCGCCAGCAAGAACATCACTGCGACAAGAATGTACCCGTCTTCCGAAGGCCTTCGTTGCTTCGGCACGGTACTGTTCACTGCCCACCGTTCACTGTGCACTGTGCTTCTCAATTCGCCGTCAGCGGCACTGTCTGCGTGTTGTTATAGGCGAGGTCCGTCACCTGCACGTTGCCGCGCATGATTGTGACTACCTTGTAGCGGTGATCCACGATGTCGCCCGGCTTCGCCATGAAGATGTCATCTCCACGCACCAGAAATGCTTGCAGCGATTTGTCGCTTTTTTCCGTGTAGCCAAAATATTTGAGGTCAATCGGCGGCGGCTTTGGCGCTTCCGGAGCAGTCACAACCGGCGTCTCGATCCGCGCACTCTTCACAGGCTCGGGAATCGCAACCGGCGCCGACTCGGCGGAAAATATATTTCGCCCTGTCCCGGCGTAGACCACGTCCTCGCTCAACGCCAGTTTTTCAAGGTGCAGCGCCGGATCGATTCCCGCATTGCTGAGTTTCTGCGCCTCTGGCCCACTCGCCGTATTCGTGCGCCCCACGACTGCTGGCCGCGCCGCTGTGCTCGGCGGAGTGCTCGAAAACGTGCCGATCAGTTCGTAGACGCCAATGCCGACGATCACGACGGCCAGCCCGATCAGCAGGTACACCTGCCGTTTGTTCTCCGTCCCCAGAGCGAGTGCCATCTATTGGCCCTCCCTTCCGGCTTCGGAGGCATTCGAGGAACCAGCAGGCGCACTCTCCGTCGGCGGCAACCCGCTATTCGCCGCGTCGGCCGCGCGCAGCCACGTCGAAACCCGCAGGCGGAGATTCACCATCCCTCCCTGTTGTCCCGTAAGCGCCATCGCGCGTATGACAAAGAATGTCTGATCCCGTTCCAGGCCGTTCACAAACCGCATGATCTGTGGATATTCGCCGCTTATCCCGGCGTCCATCGAGATCTCCGTTAAATCGCCGGTAGGCGCTCCCTGTGTGTACAGCACACGCGACAACCGCACTCCCGACTTGACTTCGAGATCGCCAATCCGGCTCGCAATCGACGAATAATTCGCCGGAATCCGCTTGGCGTAAAACTGCTTCATCTGCTCCCGCGATTCCTCTACGCGCCCATCCAGCCCGCGCAGCGGCACAGTTTGCAGTTCAAGCGCTTTCAACTGCACTTGCTCGCTCGACAGCGCATCGGTCGTGCTGCCATGCGTAGCTGACCAGTCCATCCCCAGCCGCACCCCCAGCCCGATGACAATCAGGATCAGCACGGCCAGCCCTGCATAGTGCCACGTCAGCGGAGAGGCCAGCCGCTCGCGCAATGAAATCTGCTCACTCATTGCGGGCCTCCCGATCTCGGCTGCAGAGGCGGTCTGGGCCTCGGCATGCCGGTGTACGGCGGACGATTCGCACCCGGTTGAGTTGGAAGCGTGGGGCGCGTGCTCGGCCTTTCAACCACACCTTCCGCGGCCGCCGCCTTCACAAGCCTGCGCTCGCCCGGCTTGGCAGGAACATAATCGGCCAGCAAATCGAAGTTCACGCGATTCTCCGCGCTCACCGGCTCCAGGCGCTGGTTCGGACCACCCTGCGTCTCCGAGTTCTCGCCCACGATGCGCGGACTCAAGAATCGTCTCGAGTGTTCCAGGTTCTCCACCAAATGAATCGCCAGGTTGCGCGGGCCCACAACACGAAGGCGCAGCGTAATGTGTCCATCTTTTTCGCGCGCAGGCTCAAGCGTCGTCACCTGTACTCCGCCCGGCAACACAGTTTCCAAGTCCTCCATCGCCAGCGTCCACGAGAAAGCCTTCTCGTCGAAAAGCTGGTTCAGGTTTTCCGCCTGTGCCAGGACGGCGGCATTTTCCGGCTGGCGCATCAGAGCCTGGTACCCTCGCCGTTCCGCGTTCAACCGCGCGATTTTTTCATCGAGCGCGCGAACTTTGTCCCGTGCCATTTGCGCTTTTTGGTCCAGAGCATGCACGCCGAAACCCAGCGCAATGGCCGCCACGGCCAGTGCGGCCATTGCAATACGCAAGTTCTTTAGAAGCGGTCCAACATCCGCAAACGGCCGAGTCGCGAGATTGAGTGAGATGCGCATCGATTATGCCGCTCCCGCCAACGCCCCGATAATTCCCGCGAAGCTCAGCTTACCAAGCGGTGTTGCCGCGCCTGTGGTGGGCCGTTGCGCGAGTTCCACAACCGTCAGTTCCCCTTCGGTCAAGCGAATCCAGCGCGCAAAATCTTCAGCCCCGCCCACGCCGCCATAGTAGAGACGACGCGGCCGCGTTGCCAGTTTGTCCTCATAGTAAGCCGCTGCCACGGCTATATCGCGCTGCACTTCCGCCAGGCGTTGTGCGGGTTCGTTGGGCAAATCGAGTGTTCGATACAGCAGCAGATCCTGTCCGTTCGTAATTGTCGTCGTCAACGAAGCGCCGCTCAGGCAGGCCGCCAGCGCAGGTTCCGATGTTTCCAGTGCCGCGAGTGCTGCAAGGCTCGAAGGCAACACCGCGCCTGGTTCAAATCCCGCCGCGCGCACCACGGCTTCGTATTCTGCCAGAATCGGTCCCGGCAAAACAGCAATCAGTACGCGGCATTCGTTCTTGTTTTCCGAAAGAACCTGGTAGCTCACACCCGCCTTTTCCACATCGAATGGAACCATCTTGCGCAGCCGGAAGCGCAGCACAGGAACCACATCGACAGCCTTTGGGGGCAGGGAATCGAAGTCCAGTACAAACACGCGCACCGCCGTGTCCGGCAGCACCAGCGTCACGGAGCGCGTTCGCGGCGTTACGTCCCCCAACGCGGACTGGATCGCCTCGGCCACCGCCGGCACCGACCGAATATTGGGCTCTTCAATGCCCGGCACCAGCGCACCTGACGGCAACGGCGCAAACGCGTACACGGCGGACTCGTCCTTGTTCTTGCCCTGCATCGCTGCGGCCAGCACACCCTCGGGCATGAGCTCGATTGCCGCCGGTGGACGACCACCCTGTGCAGATCGATTTTGCGTTTTGCCTAGTGTGGGGCTCACTATCTTGAGGCCTCGATGAATGTCACCTTGTTGATCTCTTTCAACGTCGTCAGTCCGCGCCGCACGCGGTCCAGCGCCGACTCCCGCAGGAACGACATACCTTCCTTCTGCGCCAGCTTACGCACTTCCGAGGTCGGCTTCTTCTCAAGAATCAACTCGCGGATCGGATCGGTCAAATCCAGCAACTCGTGGATCGCTGTTCGCCCGCGGTAGCCAGTGCCGCCGCACTCGATACATCCCGCACCTTCACGGAATTTAAACCCCCGCCACTCCGCCAGGTCCATGCCGCTCGAGATCAGCACATCATCCGGGTAGGTCACCGTCCGCGCGCAGTACTCGCAGATCGTGCGCACCAGCCGCTGCGCCAGGATGCAGTTCAGCGCGGAAACGAAGTTGTAAGCCTCCACGCCCATGTTCAAAAATCTCCCGAGCACGTCGACAACGTTGTTCGCGTGCACCGTCGTGAACACCAGATGCCCGGTCAGCGCCGAATTGATCGCGATCTGCGCCGTCTCCTGGTCGCGAATCTCTCCCACCAGAATCTTGTCCGGATCGTGCCGCAAGATCGACCGCAGCCCGCGCGCAAACGTGAGGCCCTTTTTCTCGTTCACAGGAATCTGAGTAATCCCGCGGATCTGGTACTCCACCGGATCTTCGATGGTAATGATTTTGTCCTCGTCGCTCTTGATCTCGTTTAGTGCGGCATACAAGGTCGTGGTCTTGCCCGACCCTGTCGGACCTGTCACCAGCACCATCCCGTACGGCTCGCGAATATACCGCCGAAACCGCCTCAGATCCTCATCCGCAAAGCCCACCACATCCAGCGTCAGGTGGCGGAACTTCTCGCTCATCGATTCCTTATCGAGTACGCGCAACACAGCATTCTCGCCATGCACCGTCGGCATAATCGAAACGCGGAAATCGATCAGCCTGCCCTTGTAGCGCACCCTGAATCGCCCGTCCTGAGGCACGCGGCGCTCGGCGATGTCCAGCTCGCTCATGATCTTTACGCGGCTCAAAATCGTCGTGTGGTGTTCGCGCGCAATCGGGGCCATCGCTTCCTGCAGCACGCCGTCAATGCGGTACTTCACATGCACCGAATCGTCGTAGCTCTCAATGTGAATATCCGATGCGCGCCGCTCCAGCGCGGTGAAAATCGTCGTGTCGACCAAGCGAATAATAGGGCTGATGTCCTCGTCGCTGGTCAGCTTTTCAATCGAGATGTTTTCATCGGAATTGTCGTCGCCCGTCAGCACGTCGAAGGTCAGCCCTTCGCTGGCTTCGTCCAGCACGCGCTGTGACTGCTCCGTTTTCTTCAGCAAATCGGTAATTTGCGAAAGTGTTGCCACACGCGCAATAATCCTGTGCCCGAGCAGGCCCGCAATCTCATCCAGCACCATCAGCCGCGAGGGATCGCTTACCGCAATCACCAGTGCTTCGCCCCGCTGCTCAATCGGCACAAAGTTATAGCGGAACATCAACTCCACCGGTACCGTTCGCAGAAGATCGTGCTGAATGCGAAAATTCTTCAGGTCGACAAACTCCGCACGATAGCGTGCGGCAAGCGCCTCGGCGTGCGCGCGCTCCTCGGGGCTTCCCGGCATTGGTGCATTTGGAATCGTAAGAATAGTCGTGTCTGCCATAAATAATTACCCCTGACCTCCTGCTGCCGATCCCAGGGAAAAGATCGGAAGGTAAAGCGAGATGAGAATAAAGACCACCACGATTCCCATCACGATCAAAATCGCAGGCTCAATCAACGCCAGTGCGGCCGTCAGAGCCGTAGCCACGTCTTCTTCAAAAAACTCCGCAACCGAATTCAGCATTTGCGGCAGCGCACCCGTCTGCTCGCCCACAGAAATCATTTCCGTGGCCAGATCGGGAATCACCTTTGTTTCCGTCAGCGCGTCCGCCAGGCTCTTGCCTTCGCGCACCGTCTCAATCGAATCCTGTACCGCCTTCGAAACCTTGCGCGACGAAATCGAACGCGCCGCCGTGTCCAGCGACGGCACCAGCGGTAAGCCGCCCGTGAGCAGCGTTGAAAGTGTGCGCGCGAACAACGCTACCTGGTACTTCAGCCAGATCTTGCCGAACACCGGGAGCCCGATGCGAAACGCGTCGACAAAATCGCGGCCCTTTTCGGTAATTGAAAACCGGTAGCCCACAACCGCCACAATCAAAGCCACCAGCGCGATCCACAAAATATTCCGCTGCGTCCATGTCCCAAATGACAACAGCGCCTGCGTCATCGCCGGCAGCTGCGAGCCCATCTCTTCATAGAGTTTTGAGAACTGCGGAATGACTACCGTGAAAAGGAAAACCATCAGCCCCGACACCAAGGTAAGCAGCAGGCCGGGGTAGATCAGCGAAGCCGTCAGCTTTTTCCGGAAGGTTAGCGAGACACGCTGGAAAGCAACATACCGCTCCAGCACCTCCTGCAAATTGCCGCTTCGCTCGCCAGCCAGCAAGGTCGTGGTGTAAATCGTCGGGATGCCCGCCTGCGCCTCAAACGCCGCAGAAAGCGATTCGCCGGTCTTCACACGGTTGGCCACGTCCTCCAACTGCCCGGCGAAATGCGCATCCTTCTGCCCCTTTGCCAGCATGTTCAGCGAACCCAGAATTGGCAGGCCGGCCCGAACCAGCGTCAGAAATTGCTGATTGAAGATCAGAAACTTCTCCAGCTTGACCTTGCGCCGTCCCAGCAGCGACGCACTACTGCGCGCGCGCACGGAGAACACGTGATAACCCGCATGCGAAAAACGGCTGCGCAGCTCCTCGGCGGTCGCCGCCGTCTGGACCTGCTCCTGCACGCGGCCACGCTCATCGGCCAATTTGATGACAAATTCTGCCATGATTCGGCTACCGGCCCGGCACCCGCCTCAAGCCGGACTTTCCCAGGTTCACTTTCCTTCTCAAGGGTAACAGTCTCTTCGCTGGGATAGACGCAATCCTGCCCCGAAGCGTTCGCCCGCACCAGATGGTGTACATGTATCCTGATTGCGTTCCCTGCAAGTGGAAACGAATGGAAATTCCTTGGAATAGGGCGACAGTTTGGCCGGCGATCGTCTACCCCTTTGGGGCAGGTAGGCGCCGTGTTCGCACCGTGCCGTGGCTCGTCACCATCGCGCTGCTCGCTGCCATCGCTTCTTTCGTCGTGCTGGCTGGCTCGGGCTTCCATGTCGGCGTTCACGCGGCCAAACCCGCCGTTCCCTACCCCCACGAGCTCGCCCACCTCAGTTTCGCAGTCGCCGGCGACGTCATTCCCCACGAGGCCGTCCGTGCCGCCGCGGCGGCAGCTGGAGAGGATGTCCAGGGCTGGACCGCCCTTCTGTCCAATGTCAGCGACGTCTTTCAGTCCGCCGACTTCGGATTCGTCAACATGGAGACCCCGGTCGCCCCGAACCACTCCAAAGGCTCCAAGCCATTCATGTTTGACGCGCCCGTCGCCCTGCCTGAAGCGCTCAAGGCCAGCGGCATTAAAATCGTCTCCTTCGCCAACAACCACGTGATGGACCAGGGCTGGCCCGGCTTCATTGAAACGCGGGAACACCTGCGGGACACCGGCCTGCTCTTCGCCGGCACAGGCGACACTGCAGCTTCAACTTTTCAGCCTGTCTTTACTGAAGCCAACGGCATCAAGGTCGGATGGCTCGGCATGACGCGTTGGCTCAATGGCAACCGCAACCCCGACAACCCCGACCAGCCCCACGTCAACTTCTTTCCTTATCCCGGCGAATCGGGAGGCGCCCCAGGTGCCGACGAAGCCCAAGTCCTCGCCGCTATCAAAGCCGCCCGTGCCCAGTGCGACCTGCTCGTCGTCTCCATTCACTGGGGCATCGAGTACGCGCCCGCGCCACGCCCCGAAGACATCGAAACGGCGCACAAGATGCTCGATGCCGGCGCGTCCATCATCGTCGGCCACCATCCCCACGTGCTCCAGCAGGTCGAGACCTATCGCACCGCCGACGGCCGCAACACCGTCATCTTTTATTCGCTCGGCAATTTCCTCTCCAACCAGTCGCGCAGTTATGTCGATGGCCTTATGCCCGATAAGGACGGCGATCCGCGCGATTCCATGATTGGTCTCTTCTCCGCGGTGCGGGAAGACTACGGCCCCGGCGGCGTCCGGGTCGAGCTGGGTCACGTTGGCATCCTCCCTGTCTGGGGCGAAAACAACCGCAACGAAATCGCCGCCGGCAAAACCAAAATGCCTGTCATTCATCCGGTCTTGATCGATCGCGAGATGCCGCGCCTCCAGGCCCGCCTGGATGAATTGTCAAAGATCAGCGATCAGAACAAGGCCAACCCCGCGGCACAGGCACTCACTTCCGATGAGCAAAGAGAATTCGTCGAAATCACAAGCCAGCTCAAGCTTCTCGACGACCGCCGCAAGCTGCTCCTCGCCCGCACCGGGGACGATTACGTCACCGATCCACCCAAACTTCCAGCCAAACCATAGACGTCGGCACTTATCTCAATCCCAGGAGAGGCACTCCCGGTGAAGCCCACACATCTCTTCGGCTCCGTCGCTCTCTTCGCGTCGCTCTGCCTTGCGATCCCGTCCCGTGCCGATTCCGCCCGCGACCGCGCGGCCGTTGAAGCCACCGGCGCTGCAATCCGCGCTGCCTTCGCCGCAGGCAATGTCGCCGAGATTATGCGCTATCACCACCCCGACGTGCGCAAGGCCCTGTCGTTCACGAACGTCGAGGTTGGCGGCAAGGCGGTTGCCGCGGGATTGCAGGATTCGCTCCGCCAATTCCACCTTGAATTCGTCGAGAATAACGTCGAGAGCCTTCTCATCGAAGGCGACACGGCGATCGAACAGACCGTTTTTGCGATCAAGGCAACTCCTCTTGCAGGCGGCCAGCCCTCGATCTTCCGCGGCCGCACCATGGTCGTCTATGTGCTACAAACAGAGTCCCACCGGATGGGCGTCGATCCGCGAGCTGATCCAACCCGCCACGAATTGACTGGCTTACTGAAGATGTGGAGACCTTGATGGATGCAACTCAACACCGCGCCACCGGTTGGATCAACGTCACTAGCTACGATCCGAAACCCTATAACCAAACAGGAGGCATCACGATCTCCGACGTCCACGTGATCCAGGACTTCACCGGCGGCCTGATTGGGACCGGGATCGCGCATTTTCTCATGGTGCAGATGCCCGACGGCAGCGCCCACTTCACCGGCATCGAGCGCTTCACCGGAAGCGTGGCTGGCCGTTCCGGTTCGTTCGTCCTGCGCAACACGGGCCTGCTCAAAGACGGCCAGGTCACATCCGAATGGCTCGTAATTCCAGGCTCGGGCACAGACGAACTTGCCGGCCTCCGCGGAACCGGAGGCACCCGCTCCTCCGGCTATTTCCTGGAGTCTTGGTTTGAGTAACGAGGAGCCGCTTCGAAGCCGAGCTTCACTCTGCCGATTCCAATGCCTTGGCCCACTCCGGCGCGTTCACAGGCAATTCGTGATAGCAGTCGTAGCTCGACATCCTTCGTCCGGACCGCACGTCCACCAGGATGCACGTCATGCCAAAGTGAAAAGGCCCGGTTTCATAGGCCACCTGCCGGCCGTCCGCCCAGAATAACCACTTCCAGATAAAGGGATCTCCCCCGATGCGGTGCAGAACATGCCCGTCACGCGCAAGCACCAGCGTAAAGGCGAATCGCTCGTCTCCATAACCGGAGTCCGGCACCGGCGCATCAAGTGTCCATCCCTCGAGCCCGTGCGGTCCGCGTCGATGCTCCGATTCGGTTGGCTTCTCAGCACTTCGGGCAGCCAACGGAATCGCGATCATCCCGACCGCAATCCACCTCGGAATCCGCCAGACGGCTTTCATCGAGCTCGAACCTCAGACAGAATCAACACCGAGCATTGAACTGCGTCTTTTGATCTAAGAACAACGAACTCTGCTAATACCCATTGGCGACCAGCCAAGCCTCGGTCAGCTCCAACTCCGGTTTTTTCTGGGACTTCATCTCCTGATACGCCAGCTTCACCAGCACATCCGCTTCCACGTTCACGGGCGCGCCCACAGCCAGCGTGTGCAGATTCGTCCGCCAGTAGGTCAGCGGCAAAATCGCAATGGAGATTTCATCGCCGTCAATGCCGGCGATCGTCAGGCTGATTCCCTCGATTGCCACCGACCCCTTGTGCACCATCCACTGCCGCGTACTTTCCGGCACGCGCACTTTGAGCGTCCAGTCCGTCGTCTGCTCGTTGAACTCCGCGCTCGTCCGCGGCACCACCGGGTCCAGCGCCGTCATCACGCCAGTCCCATCGACGTGTCCCTGGACTACATGCCCGCCCAGCGGACTTCCCGCCGCCGTCGGCAGTTCCAGATTCACTTTGGCTCCAGGTTTGAGCGCGCCCAGCGAAGTCCGATCCAGCGTCTCCTGCGCCAGGTCCGCGTGAAAGTACTTCGCTTCCGGCTCCAGCGCCGTCAGGCACACGCCGCTCACCGCCAGCGAATCGCCCTCGCGCAACCTCTCCGCAATTCCCGGAGCCTCCACGGTCAGCCGCCGCACGCCGCCCGTGTCTTTCAGGCTTACCAGCGTCCCAGTCTGCTCAATAATTCCCGTAAACATGGCTCTAGTCTAAGCCAAAGTCCACCGCTTCAGAACCGGCCCAGCCTTTAGAACCGCATCGTGATGCCTTGCTCGCTCATGGTCGTGAGCACAGAAAGGAGGTGGGTGATTCCGAGCAATTCGCGAATCTGCTTCCCCAGGTGGATCAGCTCCAGCCGGCTTCCGCTGCCACTTGCCGAAACATAAAGGCGCACCAGCGTGCCTAGACCCATGCTGTCCACGAATTTCACATCCGAGAGGTCCAGCACAATCTGTTTGAAGTCGGGAATCAGAGGCTTCACGCCGTCATAGAGAGGCTTGCTCGCCCCCGCGACCAGCCGCCCGTGGCAGTGCACCAGCGCCTTACTGCCTTTGCGCTCGACTTCCAGGGCGAAAGAATCTGCGGCTGCTGGATTCGGCATCGGGGCCTCCTTAAACCACTTTGAAAGGGAGGAGAAGAATTGCCCATGATTCTCTCACGACCCGTGATCCCGGCGTCGAAATTTTCGCGATCCTCCTCTGCGTCTTGAGCCCTCCACGTCTTGAACCCTGAACGTCTGGAACTAAGGAGCGTGCAGCAACGAGCACAATCGCCTACTTCGCTTTCAGCCACCGCAGGATCTCCTCCATGACTCGCTCTCCCTGATCCGTGTCGAACAAATACTGTGCGTGCGCCGAACCCTCCAGCACAACAAGCTTCTTCGGCTGCGGAGCTTTCGCAAACTGCGCCTTGATCCCGGGCAGCCGCGGCCCATCCCCACTCGTATCGTTGCGCGCCACAATAAACAACGCAGGCGATTTCAGCTTGTCCGCCGGCAGATTGGGCGCCGCACCCAGCATCACCAGCCGATCGATCTCGCCCGGCCGCGACACGATGGACGCATCACCCGCCGCCCCTCCGCCCATGCTGCCGCCGACAATCGAAACACTCTTCGCGCCATGCCCATGCAGGTACCGCACAGCAGCCATCACGTCCATCTCCAGTTGCTCGTCGCTCGCTTCCATGCCGCCGGGTCCATGCGATTTTCCGCGCCCGCGAAAATCGATCGCCATCACCTCAAACCCCGCCCTCACCAGCACCGGAGCCTGTTTCGCCCAGCTCTCCTTGTTGAACCGCCCCCCATGCGCCAGCACCACCGCCCGCTCGCCCGTCCCATAGACGTCCGCGAAAACCACGCCGCCGTCTCTCGTTGGAAAACTCACCGTGGTCTGCGCATTCGCAACCGCACTCAAGACCATCGACGCAACCAACGCCGCCAGTACGCGCATGCCGTCAATGTACAACGACCTCAATTCTGTTATTTTGAAAATCTCAGCCGTATCTTCCTCGCACTCGCAGCGCAACATTCATTCCACCGGAGAACCACGCTCATGCCCGCCGTAAAACCCATCTTCGTCGCCGCTATTTTCACCTCCGCTGTTGTCGCCTGCGCCGTCCACACCGTTTCCGCGCAGGACCGCGCCTACGGCCGCTCCATCGTCGCAACGCAATACGGCATCGTCGCCACCAGCGAAGTGATCGCTTCTCAAGCCGGCGCACGCGTTCTGGAACAAGGCGGCTCCGCGATCGACGCGGCCATCGCCGCCAACGCCGTCCTCCAGGTCACCGAACCGAACTCCAACGGCCTTGGCGGCGACCTCTTCGCCATCTATTGGGAGGCGAAAACCGGAAAACTCTACGGCCTCAACGCCAGCGGCTGGGCGCCCAAATCGTTGACCATTGAATACCTCTCGTCCAAAGGCATAAAAGAAATGCCGCAGGAGGGCATCGATTCGGTCACCGTTCCCGGCGTTGTTGACGGTTGGACCAAGCTCCACGACCGCTGGGGCAAGCTTGCGTGGCGCGACCTCTTTCAGCCCGCCATCTTCTATGCCGACCACGGCTTCCCAGTCTCCGAAATCATTCACGCATGGTGGGCCGGCGACAGCGATGGCCTGAGGACCAATCCCGAAAGCACCCGCGTCTTCCTGCCCCACGGCAAGGCTCCGGAAACCGGCGAGCTTTTCCGCAACCCTGACGTCGCCCACGCCCTCACCCTCGTTGCGAACGAAGGCGAAGCCACGTTTTACAAGGGTGCTATTGCACAAGCCATCCTCAAAACCTCGTCCGACCTCGGTGGCACCATGACCGCCGACGATCTCGCATCGTATTCTGCCGAGTGGGTCGAGCCCATCTCCACCACCTATCGCGACTGGACCGTCTACGAACTACCGCCCAATGGCGACGGCATCGCTGCTCTAGAGATGCTCAACATCATGGAACGGTTTCCGCCTGCTGCTGCCGGTGCGCACAGCGCCGCTGAGCTCCACACCCGCATCGAGGCCATGAAGCTCGCCTACGCCGACGTCAAGAACTATGTGGGCGACCCGCGTTTCGGCAAGGTTCAAGTTCACGAGCTTCTATCCAAGGATTTCGCGGCCAAACGTGCCGCTCTCATCGACCCCGCGCACGCCAACTGCACCGTCGCGCCGGCGGCTCTCGGCACCAGCGACACGACCTACTTCTCTGTCGTCGATAAAGAAGGCAACATCCTCTCGATCATTCAGAGCAACTACAACAACTTCGGCTCCAACGTCACCGTGCAGGGCATGGGCTTCGCCTTGCAAAACCGAGGGGGGTTATTTTCGCTGGACGCGAAGTCCCCCAACGCGCTCGCCGGCCGTAAGCGTCCCTTCCACACCATCATTCCCGCCTTCATGCAAAAGGGGGACGAGCATATCGGCTTCGGCATCATGGGTGGCCTCAATCAGCCGCTTGCCCACGCGCAGTTCGTCTCCAACCTCGTCGACTACCACATGAATATTCAAGCCGCAGTGGAAGAGCCGCGCTTCACCGATCGCCGGCAGCTTGCCTGCAAGATCGTCATTGAGTCGCGCGTCACGCCGGAGACCATCGACGCGCTTACAAAGATGGGGCACGTCCTCGAAGTCCACGGCGCCTACACCGCGCAAATGGGCCGAGGCCAAGCTGTCTTACACAACAGCGACACCGGCATCAACTATGGCGCATCCGACCCGCGCACCGACGGCTCCGCTATCCCCGAACAGCCCAACTTTTCAGAATCAAACGGGAAACCGTAATGTCGATGCCGGCTGTGCAGTTCGTTTTTTCCTTATCCCTGTTCCCTAATTCTTTTCCCACGGATCTTTCAGCAGCGAGCAGAGCCCCAGATCATTCCCGTATCGCTCCACTTCGACCTCCGCCATGCGAATCGCCTGTGCCAGGCCCTTGAACGCCGGCACCGCATCCGACCCCATGATCTGCGGCGATACAAACAGGTGCACGCGATCTACGAGTCCGCCCGCCAGGAGCGCCGTGTTCAGCCGCGTCCCCGTCTCCGTGATCATGGTCAAGATGCCTTCTTCACCCAGCTTGTCCAGCAGCTTGCCCAGTGGCACGCGCCCGGCCTCGGCCGGCAATACCTCCACGCGCACGCCACGCGTTCTTAACTCCTGAATCCGCGCTTCGTCCTTCGATACCGTGAAAATCACCACGTCGTTCTGCGCGCCCTTCACCATCTTTGAATCGAGCGGCATCCGCAGGGCCGAATCCAACACCACGCGCAGCAAAGGCCGTCTCCGCCGGAATCCACTTCTGTCCGTCAACAGCG
>Ga0187863_10002387_pt1 | contig 14342 bp, 13 predicted proteins | sample June2016WEW_11_1_FD_132975 | JGI IMG/M metagenome (GOLD analysis project Ga0187863, IMG submission 132975) | Peatland microbial communities from SPRUCE experiment site at the Marcell Experimental Forest, Minnesota, USA - June2016WEW_11_10 | ecosystem: Environmental > Terrestrial > Soil >... | reverse complement strand
TCGACCTCGGGGCGAGGTATCGGCGCCCCGCATGGCGATCCGTACCGCGCTTGTGTCCGTCACTGATAAGGCGGGCTTGGTCCCCTTTGCGCGCGCTCTTGCCGATCGCGGGGTGCGCCTGCTGTCGAGCGGTGGAACGGCCAAGGCTCTGGCCGCCGAGGGCGTCCCGGTCGAGACCGTCGAGAGCTACACGGGATCCCCGGAGGTGATGGACGGGCGCGTGAAAACGCTACACCCCCGCGTACACGGGGGCATTCTGTCGCGCGGAGTGCAGGATGCCGGAGATCTGCAGCGTTTGGGCGGACGCGAGATCGATCTGGTCGTCGTCAACTTGTATCCGTTCGAACGGGTCGCGTCCGATCCGGCCTCGACCCGTGACGAGATCATCGAGAACATCGATATCGGCGGACCGGCGATGATTCGCTCCGCTGCCAAAAATCACGCGCGTGTTACGGTCGTGTGCGCCCCGGCGGATTACCCGCGGGTCTTGGACGAGATCGCCCGGCACGCCGACACGACTCGGGAGACGCGCGCCGATCTGGCGGCGAAGGCGTTCGCCCACACGGCCGCGTACGATGCCGCCATCAGCGGATACCTCTCCTCCTCGAACGACGGCGGCACGCCGACACGCTTTCCGCGGCACCTCCACGCCGTGTTCGAACGGGCATACCCGCTGCGGTACGGGGAAAACCCTCATCAGTCGGGCGCCTTTTACGTGGAGCCGCATGCTCCGGCCGGGTCCGTCGCCGTGGCCGAAAGCGTCGGCGCGGGCGGCAAGGAGCTTAGCTTCAACAACTTGGTCGACGTCGATGCCGCTCTTGACGCCGTTCGTGAGTTCGATCGCCCGGCCGCCGTCGTCGTCAAGCACACGAACCCTTCGGGGGTCGCGGTGGCAAGCTCTCTCGTCGATGCTTACCGGAAGGCCCGCGACGCCGATGCGGTGAGCGCGTACGGGGGAATCGTGGCCTTGAACCGAGAGGTCGACGAGGAAACGGCGCGCGTTCTGAGCGAGACATTTCTCGAGTGCGTCATCGCGCCGTCGTTCGGGACGGCGGCGCTCGACATCCTGCGCGCCAAGAAGAACTTGCGGCTCCTGGCGACGCGAGGATGGCTCGGTCCGGATCAGGCTGCGATCACGTACAAGTCCGTGGGCGGCGGGGTCGTCGTTCAGGATCGCGACCGGACGGCGGCCGGCGAGGTGATGCGCGGCAAGGTCGTCACGGCGCGATCGCCGACGGCGGAAGAGCTCGCATCCTTGGAATTTGCTTGGCGCGTCTGCAAACACGTCAAGTCGAATGCGATTGTCCTGGCGCGGGGCGAGGTCACCGTCGGGGTTGGAGCCGGTCAGATGTCGCGTGTCGTGTCGGTTCAGATCGCGTGCGAAAAAGCCGGGGAGAACGCGAAAGGCAGTGTGCTCGCCTCGGACGCCTTCTTTCCGTTTTCCGACGGCGTCGAAGCGGCGGCGCGCGCCGGCGCGACGGCCATCGCCCAGCCGGGCGGCAGCGTGCGAGATGCCGAAGTGGTGGCGGCCGCGGACGCCATGGGCGTCGCCATGGTGTTCACGGGAGTGCGGCACTTCCGACATTGATTGGATTCGAACCAACATCAAATTTGGCCCACCGGCGCTGGGCGTGGCTAGTGACAAGTCACGATGGCCGGATTGACCGAGAGCTGCAGCGTGTGTGGGAAGCGGTTCGACGTGCAGTTCCGTTACCAAATGGAAGAGCGCGAAGGCGGATTCGCGTTCTACTGCTCGCACGATTGTCACGGCAAGGCCGTGCGCGGCGAAACCACCGGTGGGGCCACGTGCTCCGCGTGCCGAACCCGCTTTCGGGTCGAGCTCGTTCGTCAGGTCGTTCGCGTGCGCGGCGAACTGCACCACGCGTGCTCCGAAGAATGCAGGACCCAAATCCTTGCGGAGGCCGAGGGCGCACGTCTGGGGGCCGCCGGCGCGCCTTTGGGGGGCCCGACCACCGTTGCGGTCGATCCGCGTGCGGCTGTGACGAGCCCTGCGCTCGGTTGCGCGACGAGCGTCCGGATTGCCGCGCCTGCCCGGCTGGCCGTCTTCAATCACAAGGGAGGAACCGGCAAGACCACGACTTCGGTGAGTCTGGCGGCGGGCTTCGCGGCGCGCGGCTTGCGGGTGCTGCTCGTGGACACCGACTCGCAGGGCAACGTCAGTGTCTCACTTGGCGCAAAAGCCGAAAAGACGCTCTACCACGTCCTCGTCATGGGCGTTCGTCCCGCCGACGCCGCGGTGCGAGTGCGACCGAACCTCGATCTGGTGGCTTCCAACGAGACCCTCGCCGCCGCGGAGCTTTACCTCGCAGGGCGGCAGAATCGAGACCGACTCTTGCGCGACCGGCTTGCCCCCGCCTTCGACGCGTACGACGTCGTGGTGCTCGATTGCTCGCCGTCGCTGTCGTTGATGAACCAGAACGCATTGGTCGCGGCGGATGGGATCGTCGTTCCCGTCGCATGCGACTTCCTATCTTTGGTGGGCGTGCGGCAGGTCATCAAGACCGTGAAAAACGTGAACGCCCTGCTGCATCACCCCGTCCAGATCTACGGCGTTTTGCCGACATTTTACGACTCGCGCGCCCGCATCTGCCGAGACTCGCTCGACGCGCTCAAGGAACACTTCGGACATCGCGTGTTGCCCCCGATCCGGCAAGCCATCCGGCTCAAAGAGGCTCCGGCGCAGGGAAAGACCATATTCGAATTTGCGCCCGACTCGAACGCGTCGGACGACTATCGGCGCATCGTCGACCTGCTGGTCGACGGGCCCGATTCCCAGCTGAAGGTTGCGGTCGGAACCTGACAGGAGAGCGAGGACGAGCATGGCGGCGCGAGAAGAAGAACCTGGGCTGGGCGCGGCGCGGGTGCTCGAGGCGGACGAAGTGCAGGGCGTCCTCTCGGGCGCGTTCTATGCCCCGGAACCACGTGCCGCGCGGTTGCGCAAGGCCGAGCCAAAGCCGGCTCACTACAAGGTCATCTGCATTTCGCTCTACAACCGGGATCTGGAGCATCTCGACGCCCTGGTCGAAGAGCTCAAGGCGCGCGGTCTGACGAAGGCGAGCCGAAGCGCTCTCATTCGCGTAGCATTGGACCAGCTGGATCTCGACAAAGTTCCGCGTGGGCTTTGAGCGACCCCCAGAAGTCAGCCATGTCCGCCGGCAAGGGCGCCTCGATCGAGAGGCGCGCACCCGTCATCGGGTGAACGAGATCCAGGCGGGAGGCGTGCAGCGCGTGGCGCGCGATCTCCAGGTGCTTCAAATCGTCGCTCGTCAGGGCTCCATCCGCTGCGCGCGCGAACGCCTGGTCGTCCGGACCGTAGAGCTTGTCTCCGACCACAGGGGCGCCGAGCGACGCCAGGTGCACGCGGATCTGGTGCTGTCGGCCGGTTTCGAGCCCGCAGCGTACCCACGCGTAGCGCCGCCCGGAGGTCGCTTGGCGAACCGCCGTCACCTCGATGTGGGTTACGGCCAGGAGAGCGTCGGGCGCGTCGCGGACGCGCATCTTGACGCGCAGCGGGTGCGTCGGATCGAGCTCGATTCGCCGCTCGTAACGAAACGCCCGCGCGCCGTCGCCGCGGTCGGGGACGCCCCAGGTCAATGCGACGTAGGTTTTTTCGATCCCTTCGCGCGACTCGAGTTGCTTTTTCAATGCCCGATCGCACGCGCGACTCTTGGAGATCAGGATGACGCCGCTCGTCTCCCGATCGAGACGATGCCCCAAAGACAGGAATCCGCAGTCCGGGCGCGCGGCCTGCAGCATTTTGATGAGCGTGTTCTTGTGGTACCTCGCCGTCGGGTGCACCGGCAGAAGAGCGGGTTTGAACACCGCCAACAGGTGTTCGTCCTCCCAGAGGGTGGGCAGTTCGACCGGCACCGGGGTCTCGTCCCACGGCGCTCGCCAGAGCAGCACGAGCTGCTCGGGCCGCACGCGGTGGTTCGGTCGTAGGCGCCGGCCGCTGTCGTCGTAGGCGCTGGCGCGGACGATGGCCTGGGCTCGCGTCCGGCTCGTTCGGTGCAACTGACTCTGGACGAAGACGTCGAGGCGTCCGCCGGCCACCTCCGGCGGCACGCGCAGCGCCGTCACGACCGACCCCTCCGCCACGTCGTCCGGGCGGGCGAACACGCGTTCGGAGGCTCGCAGTCGCGACATGGTTCGATGCATCATGGCGTAACGGCGCCTGCGCGGCGAGCGCGAGGCGTGCTAGAAGCGCGCGTTCCCATGGAGATCGCCTTCGTCACGACCGAGCTCGCTCCGTTCGTCAAGGTAGGGGGTCTCGCGGACGTCTCGGCGGCGCTTCCGAAGGCCCTTCGTACGCTGGGGCATTCGGTCACCACGATCATTCCGCGCTTCCCGGAGCTCGAAGCCCACGGTCTTCTCTTGGCCCGGCGTCTCACGCCGCTCCGCTTCACGCTGGGCGATCGCGCGTTCGAGGCGACCGTGCTCGACGGCCGGCTTGCCTCCCAGGTCGACCTGGTCGTGGTGGACGTGCCCGGACTCTTCGACCGCGGCGGTGTCTACGGCGCACACGGCCAGGACTATGCCGACAACGCCCTGCGATTCGCGGCGTTCTCGCGCGCCGCAGCCGAGCTGCTGCGCCAGCGCGTGGCCGGCGGCCGATCCCTCGACGTCGTTCATTGCCACGACTGGGCCACGGCGCTCGTGCCGACGTACTTGCGTGGCTCCGCAGGCGAGCTGCCGGCCGCGACTCGTACCGTTCTCACGATCCACAACATCGCCCACCAGGGGATTTTCGCGAAGGAGACGCTGCCCACCCTCGGTCTTGGCTGGGACGCCTTTCGCGTCGACGGGATCGAGTTTTATGGCCGCATCAACCTTCTCAAGCAAGGCATCATCTCGGCCGATGCGGTCACGACCGTCAGTCCCACCTACGCGTGCGAGATTCAGACCCCCGAACACGGCGCTGGGCTCGACGGCGCGCTTCGGGCGCGCCGCGATCCTCTCGTGGGGATCACCAACGGCGTCGACTATGCGGTTTGGAACCCCGCCACCGACCCGGCCCTCGTTGCGAGGTACGACGCGGAAGACTTCACGAACAAGATTCGATCGAAGGGGGCACTTCAGAAAGAGCTCGGCTTGCCCGTGGACACCGACGTCGCTCTCTTGGGGTTCATCGGGCGGTTCGTCGATCAGAAGGGGATCGACCTGGTCGTCGACGCGCTGCCGAAGCTGCTGCGTGCCACCGACGCGCAACTGGTCGTCGCGGGCGACGGCGATCCGAGCATCGTCGCTCGCATCGAGGCGGCCATGGCGAAGGCGGCGGGGCGCGTCGTGCTGGCGCGCGCAGCCAGCGAGCCACTTGCGCACCGCATCTTCGCGGCGGCGGACGTGATGCTCGTCCCGAGCCGCCACGAGCCGTGCGGTCTGGTGCAGATGTACGCTCAACGCTACGGCGCTCCTCCCGTTGCTCGAGCGACCGGCGGCCTCGTCGACACGATTGTCGACTGCGATGCCAAGCTCGAGACGGGCACCGGCTTTCTGTTTTCGGATGCGACCGTGGAGGCGCTCTTGGGCGGGATCGAACGAGCTCTGGCGGCGCGTGGCCTGTCGCGCTGGCCCGCCCTGGTTCGGCGGGTCATGCGCCTCGATCGGGGCTGGGACCGCGCCGCCCGGCGCTACGATCACGTTTACCGGGGCCCCCGCTCGTCCTCGTAGGCCGACCGCTTCGCGTTCCGAAGCGCTCTTGCCGCCCACGAGGCATGCAATGCGGTGCGGACGGCGAGAGTCGATTGGTGCGTGCAAGCGAGCAACAGCAGTGCCGCCCCGCCGCGTCCAGCCACCGCGTCGGCGACCGTGGACGCGGGCACAATCATGACCCACGACAGTCCGGTGCGCCACGCCCACGCCCAGCACAGCGACCACGGTGCAAGCGCGAAGGCCCGAGCACCGAGCCACACCGCCGATGCGGCGCCGACGCGGAAACGCACGACGGACGCGCCCGCGAGGTCGTGGACGATCCAGATCACCGCGGCGAGCGGCGCGAACGCAATTGCGGCGGCGATCTCGAGGACATTGGCCCTGGCCTCGCCGACGACGTCGTGGGTGACCGCTTCGATGCACGTGGTCACGAGCCAGGCGACCGCGACCGTGGCGGTTTCCGCGAGCCCTAGGATGACGAGCAGAACGCCGAGCGCCGGAAAGGCAGCGAACGCGCCGGCCACCACGCGCGCGATCGATCGGCGCCCGCCGGGATGTGCGGCCTCGGACATCGCCAGCATGATCGCCGCCGACGGCAGCAGGCCTGCGACCGCCGCGATGACAAGCACCAGTGCTGCGAGCGTCCATACGCCGCTTAGCGCGTGCGAATCTCGAGACAGGAAGACGAGCAGCGAATGCGCCCCTGCGTCCCACAGCGGCCCATCGCCCCGGGGGTCCGGACCGAAGGCCTTGCCGACGATCGACGCGGCGGGCCACGCTACGACCAGCGCCAAAGCCGCTTGCCACGCCCACACCGCCGCGATCCAACCAGGGCATCGGCGCGCCAGGATGACCCCGCGCGCGGCGTCGGCGATCCCCTCTGTCACGGCGAGATAGCCTGGATCGCGATTTGTGCGAAGTACGCGATCCGCTCGAGCGTCCGAGAAGCGAAGTGCTCCTCGCCGGCAGCCGCCGCTCGATTGTTCTCGATGTTGGCGTCGATGACCACGCGCTCGTCCGGATCGACGACCGCTGCGCAGAGGGCCGAAGATCCCCGCCACGGGATGAGCACCGAGTCGCCGTTGCCGTTCCAGGTTTCGCGCCGCCTCGTCCCGTCGGCCATCACCAAATCGACGTCCACGGGGAAGACCAAAGTGCCTCGGCGGCGCACGATGACGCCGCCCTCCCAGCCGTCTTCGTCGTGCGCGGCCGAGGTTTGTCGTTTGCCGTCTCGATCCCAGACCCCGCCCGCGGACTGAGCCCGCCGCGACCACACGCCGTCGGCGGCAAAGTCGACCCAGCCCCTGTCGAAGAGGGCGGAGCGCAGTGTGCCGGCCACGTCGGCACCGAGCACTTCGGCGAAGACGGCCAGAAACTGTTCCGGTCCCGGGTGCTCGAATCGATAGCGGCGGGCGTAGATGCCGAGCGCGCGTCGCACCGCGCTTTGCCCGTAGACTCGCGCGAACGTCGCGATGACGGAGGCCGTGCGCGAGTAGACGAGCCTGGCGTAGTTGGCTCCGGAGGAAAACGAGGCCGCCGCCTGGGCGACCGGTTCATCGTGTACGGCGCGCTCGCCGCTCACGGCTTGCAGCGCCATGTCGCTCACGCAGAGGCCCAGCAGATCGACCGCCGATCCCTCCCCACGCCACGCGGCCATCGTGTCCGCTTCCGCATACTGGTTGATGCCCTCGTCGAGAAACGGCCACATGGCTTCGTTGGTGGCGACCAGGCCATAAAACCACTGGTGGCCCAGCTCGTGGACGGTGACGATTTCAGGGACGTACACCCCGGTGGGCGTCAGCCACGGGCTCTCGGTCGTGATGAGCGTCGGGTACTCCATGCCGCCCGCCTCGCTCGCCTGCTCTTCCGTGTGAACGACCGTCAGCACCGAGTAGGGGTAACGTCCATAGTTGGCGGCGTCGTAGGGCAGCGCAAACCGAACCGCCTCGAGGTCGCGCTCGGCCACCGCCGTGAAGCCCGGCGGGTACAGGATGCGAACGTCGACGCCGTCGATTCGATCGGAGACGCTCTGCCACGCGTCCCATGCGGTCCAGGCGAAGTCGTGGATGTCGCCTTGCCGGTGCCGCTCGATGCGGCGGCCGTGTTCGACGCGGCTCTCGACGATCGGCCCCGTCGCTCCGATGGTGTAGCTGGCCGGAACATCGATCGTGACGTCGTAGATCCCGAAGTCGGCGAAGAACTCCGACAGGTGATGAAATGGGAAATGGGCCCATGAACCATCCGGCTCGAGGCGCGCGATCTTCGGAAACCATTGGCCGACCATGTGAAAGTGTCCGTGATAGCCGGTACGCTCCACGATGCTCGGCAACTTGTCGTCGAAGGCCATCTCGAGATCGATCCACTCGCCCGGCCCGATGGTGCGCGGAAGGGGCACGCGCGCGTCGGTCTCGTCGTCGTCGCCGGGTCGCCTAAGCTCGATGTCGGCCAGCAGATCGACCGCCGCACCGGTTCGGTCGACGAGCGAAAGCCGGCGCAGATCGATGAATCCCCAATCTTCGGGACCTTGGCTGCCGCGTCCCCCGGTCCGTTCCCGCAAGAACGCCGAGTGCTGGTTCTTGAACGCGTTTAGATAGAGATGGATCCACAGTTCGCCGACCGGTTGCGTGCTCGCGTTGCGCCAGCGAATCGTGCCTTCGCCATGAACCGTGTGCGCGTCCGGATCGAGTGTCGCCCGCATCGTGTAATCGGCGATCTCGGTCGCATGCTGCCGAACGACGGAACCGTCGAGCCGGGGGCCGCTTGCGATCGGAGTCGTCCGGAGCCCGAAAGCGGGTGCTTGGGGATTGGCCGTCGGACGGTCCACCGTCGCCGCGGTCGCGCCGCCGAGGCCCAATCGCGGATCGTTCACCGTGGCCAAGAGGACGCCAACGATAAGGACCCTCTCCGCACGCACCGGGCCATCATCGGGCTGGCGACGCCCGTGTGGCAAGCGCACATGCCTTGCCGCACGGTCGCCAGGGTCCAATGTTCGCTTTGGCGGCGGGTTCAAAATAGCGCGAGCTGCCCTCGAGGCCGTCGGAACGGGGTCGGCGCCTCGCTGTCCGGCGCTTCGCCGGACTCGTAGCCGAGCTGGCGCGCCGTTTGATCGAACAGCGTTGCGATGGCATCGGCGTACGCGCCTTCGCCGCGGCCGCGCAAAGCAAAGCGCGAATCGTACAGCTTGCCGCCACGCGTCTCGCGAATGCGCCCGAGCACGCGTTCGGCGCGCAGGGGCAGCGCGTTTCGCAGCCGCTCTTCGAACACGTCCTTGACCGACCCCGGCAAGCGCAGAAGAACCTTGCCTGCGCACGTTGCGCCCGCGTCGCGAGCGGCCCGGAGAACCTTGGCGATGTCTTCATCGTTCAATCCCGGGATGATCGGCGCCACCATGACGCCGACGCGGACGCCGGCCTTCGCGAGCCGCTCGATGGTGCGAACCCGGCGCGCGGGCGTCGTCACGAAGGGTTCGATGGCGCGAGCTTTCGTTTCGTCCCAAAAGGGCACGCTGATCATCACGCCGACGCGAGTCACACGACCCATTTCCTGCAGGATGTCGATGTCCCGCTCGATCAGCGAGGATTTGGTGATGAGGGTCGCCGGGTTTCGGTATTCGACGCACACCCCGAGGCAGCGGCGCGTCAAGCGGTAGCTGGCTTCGAGCGGTTGGTAGCAGTCGGTGACGCCGCTGAAGGCCACGACCTCGCCCTTCCACCCGGAATGATCGAACGCTTCGCGCAATATTTCGGGCGCGCGTGTCTTCACGACGATCTTGCGCTCGAAGTCCGTGCCGGCGCCAAAACTCAGATATTCGTGCGAGGGTCGCGCGTAGCAGTACGCGCACGCATGGAAACAGCCTCGGTACGGGTTGACGCTCCAATCGAACCTGACGTCGGGGCTGTCGTTGTGCGCAAGGACGTTGCGCGTCTTGTCTTCGTAGACCTGGAGCTCCGCGAGAGGCCTCGCGCCGTCGAGGTATTCGACGTCCGTCGAAGCCCAGGGGTTCGGCGGATTGGCCAGGGGTTGCAGAGGGCTCGGCACGCGCCAAGCGTCGGACTGAACGGGCGTTCCGTCAAGCCCCGCGAGGCAACGGCAGGGCCCTTCACTCGATGACGGATTCGCGCAGGAGCTTGTCGGCCACCTCCGCGCGCCACGACACGAGGCGCTGCGCGAGTTCCGGACGTTTGCCCGCGAGGATGGCGACGGCAAAGAGTGCGGCATTGGCCGCCCCCATCCTGCCGACGGCAAACGTCGCCACCGGAATGCCCCTCGGCATTTGCACGATGGCGAGCAGCGCGTCGAGGCCCAGCAGATGTCCCGAAGGGATCGGCACTCCCAGCACGGGAAGCGTCGTCTTCGCCGCGATGACTCCCGGCAAGTGGGCCGCTCCTCCCGCGCCCGCGACGAATACCTCCACGCCGCGTGCGGCCGCGTCCTTGACGTATGCGAACAGAGCGTCCGGGGTGCGGTGGGCACTGAGCACACGCGTTTCGTGCGGGATGCCGAGTTCTTTCAGCGTGTCTCGCGAGGCTTGCATCACGTCGAGATCGCTTTTGCTGCCCATGACGATGCTTACGAGCGGGTCCATGGACCGCGATCTAGTGCATGCGGCCGAGGACAAGAAGACATTCTGTTTGCGACGGTTGTCCCCGCGTTCGAGACTCAGCCCTTTTTCGGTCCGAACACGAAGGTGAGCTTTCCATCCACCGCGTCGATCGTGACGTGACCGCCCTTCTCGAGTGCTCCGAACAGCAATTCGTCGCCGAGGGGCTGCTTGACTTGGTCTTGAATGACGCGCGCCAGCGGGCGGGCTCCGTTGTCGGGGTCGTACCCCTCCCGGGCGAGGGTTTGCGTGGCGGCGTCCGTCAGGTCGAGGGTCACGCCGCGCGCCGCGAGTTGTTCGGCGAGCTCGCGGATGAACTTCGCGACGATGCTGATCATCACGGTCGGATCGAGGGGACCGAATGCGATTTTCGCGTCGAGGCGATTGCGAAACTCCGGACTGAAGAGCTGCTTGTATTCGCGGTCGGCGCTCGGCTTGTCCCGGTCGCTTCCGCCCGGACCGCCGAAGCCGACCGCACGCCGCTGCAGGTCGCGCGCGCCGATGTTGCTCGTCATCAGCAGAACGACGTGCCGGAAATCGGTTTGCTTGCCGTTGTGGTCGGTTAGGCGCCCGTGGTCCATGACCTGAAGCAAGATATTGAAGATCTGAGGGTGCGCTTTTTCGATCTCGTCGAGCAACAGCACCGCGTGAGGCGTCTTCGCGATGGCGTCGGTCAGGAGGCCACCTTGATCGAAACCGACGTAGCCGGGGGGGGCGCCGATCAGCCGGGATACTGTGTGCGCCTCCATGTACTCGCTCATGTCGAAGCGATGAAACGAGATGCCCATGACCTTCGCGAGCTGCTTGGCGACCTCCGTCTTGCCGACGCCGGTGGGTCCGGTCAATAAGAACGATCCGATCGGCTTCTCGGCCGATCGCAGCCCCGCGCGGGACAGCTTGATGGCGGAGACGAGTTGCGCAATCGCCGCGTCTTGCCCGTAGACGACGGCCTTCAGTTCGGCATCGAGGTTCTTGAGCCGTTCGCGATCGCTCGTCGACACCTCACGGGGCGGAATCTGCGCCATGCGAGCGAGCACTTGTTCGAGGTCGCTGACCTCGACGACCGGCACGCCCGAATCGGGCAGGGCCGCGAGCTTCTTTGCGGCCCCGCTCTCGTCGATCAGATCGATCGCCTTGTCGGGCAACTTCCGATCGTGCAGATATTTCGCGCCGAGCTCCGCCGCGGCCCGCAACGTGTCGTCCGCGTATTGCACACCGTGAAACTCCTCGTACTGCTTGCGAAGTCCACTGAGGATCTTCACCGTGTCCTCGACGCTCGGCTCGCCGACTTCGACGCGCTGGAACCGGCGCGCGAGCGCTCGGTCCTTCTCGAAGTGCTGTCGGAACTCCTGGAAGGTGGTCGACCCGAGGCATCGGAGTCGCCCGCTCGCCAGCGCGGGCTTGAGCAGATTGCTCGCGTCCATGCTGCCGCCGGTCGTCGCCCCCGCACCGACGATCGTGTGGATCTCGTCGATGAAGAGGATGGCATGGTCGATCTTCTGCAGCGCCTTGAGCACGGCCTTGATGCGCTCCTCGAAGTCGCCTCGATAGCGCGTACCGGCGAGCAGCGACCCCATGTCGAGCGCGTAGACCGTTGCGCCACGCAACGCTTGCGGCACCTCGCCACGGTGAATCTTCAGCGCGAGGCCTTCGGCGATGGCCGTCTTGCCGACGCCGGCGTCGCCGACGAGTAACGGGTTGTTCTTTTTGCGACGGGCGAGGATCTGGACGATGCGCGTGACCTCGTTTTCGCGGCCGATGAGCGGATCGATTCGGGAAGTCCGAGCCTCTTCGTTGAGGTTGACGGTGTAGGACTTGAGCGCATCGCGGGCAGGCCGCGCCCCCTCGACGTCCGCTTCCGCACCCCCGCCGTTCTTGCCGGCATCGCCCCCTTGCTCTTCATCGATTTTCGAAACCCCGTGCGCCACATAGGAAGTGACGTCGAGACGCATGACTCCCTCGTCCTCGAGCGCCCTGACGGCGTACGAATCGCGCTCGGCGTACATGGCGATGAGAACGTTGGCACCCGTCACTTCTTCCTTGCCGCTCGATCGGACATGATTGACGGCGCGGCGGATCGTGCGATGCACTCCGAGCGACGGGTTGGGCGCCTCGGCGTTCGTTTCTTCGATGGGCTCGAGCTCATCGGTGAGGTAGCGATCCAGCCGCTTTTTGACCAAGGCCGGATCGCCGCCGCAGTGACGCACGATCCCGGCGGTCGTCTCGTCGAGCAGCAGCGCGTAAAGCAGGTGCTCGATCGTTACGTACTCGTGCCGGCGGCGGGCCGCATCGTTTGCGGCCACCGATAGCGCAATCTCGACTTCAGGGCTCATCCTCATCCGTTTTCGCTCTCACTCTGGCTCTGCCGTCAAAAGAAGAGGGTGTCCGCGTTCGCGCGCGTCGGACGTTACTTCGGCCACTTTCGTTTCTGCCACGTCCCGCGGGTACACGCCCGCGACCGCCTTTCCTCGTTTGTGCACGGTGAGCATCACGTGCAACGCTTCGGTCTCGTTCTTGTGGAAAAAGCGGCGCAGGACCTCGACCACGTATTCCATCGTCGTGTAGTCGTCGTTGTGAAAGATGACCTTGTACTTGCGCGGAATGGCTGTCTTTCGAAGCTCGTCGACGTCGACGTCTTCGTCGTGGCGCGGGTCTCGCGGTTCCGGCATGCGCCTCGACCATACCACTGGGTTGCGCGAGTGGTTTGCACCGCTTTGACGACGAGGCTCGGCCGGACGCGGCCCTCCCGGGCTCGGTCTGAGGTAAGATGTTACGGATGAGCCCGAGGGATCGCGCGGACGCGCTGGTGCGGGCGACGTTGTCGTTGCGCGACCCGGGGCTGCGCGCCCGCAATATCGCGACGATCGCGGCCGTCAGCCCGATCGGATCGCTCGCGCAGACTCTTGATGTTCTGTGCGAGCGCGCGGAACAAGCGGACGCCACCGCGCGCGAGGTGCTCATGGCTGTGGTCGACGCCCTGAACGGCGAAGACATGTTGGACGTCGTCAGGCGGCTGCGCGGCGAGGCGCTGGAGCAAGCCTTGCTGGCGCTCGAACGGCTCATCCGCCTGTCGCCGCGGGCCACGGAATCGGTTGCGCCGTCGGCGTTGGCATCGGCTGCCCGGGAGACCGGAGGCCGACCCCTGACGCTCGGCGAGCGCAAGTGGCTCGCGCGCCGTCCGAGCCGTGAAATGATCGAACGGCTTTTGCGGGATCCGCACCCGGACGTCATCCGGTGCTGTCTCCACAACCCGCGCATCACCGAGGACGACGTCGTGCGCGTCGTCGCAAAGCGTCCGGCGCGCGGCGAAGTCCTCGCCGAGATCGCTCGGTCGGCTTGGGTGCATCGACCTCGTGTACGGTTGGCGCTGGCGCTCAATCCGGCGACACCGCCCGAGATCGCAGGGCGCATCGCCGGTTTGCTCGTTCGTCCGGAGCTCGCGCTCGTCGCACACTCGCCCGCGGTCGCCGCCTCGGTTCGAGCCGTCTGTCTCGAGCATTTGGCGCGACGTCCACCGGTCGATCGACGTGCCGCCGGCAGCGTACACTGACCCGTCCCGCGGGCGGGGCAGGCGCCGCGATCAGCCTTCTTCTTCTTCGATTTCCCAGCGAGCGAGGGCCGTCACGCCGATCGCAGCGGCGCAGGAGGCGCAGAGCGGCGCGGGGTCCAACCGCACTTCCTGGTCGCGGACCCACATGTACAGGCCTTGACCAGGCTCGGCGTACCCCTGCGACTCGCCGGGGGGAGGCATGATGCGGCCGCAGGCGTCGCACGCGGCGCCCTCGGCGCGCTCGAACAAGACGTCCTGCGACGCCGCCGTCCAAGCCTCGGCTCGGCATTCTTGGGAGGGCGGGGGAACGGCCCCCATCTCGACCGGACCGGTGGCGGGCGTGTCCGCATCGCCTTCGTCCATCGAGCGGCTACGGGTCATGCGTCGACGCGACCATAGCGCGCCGCCCGCGGATCGCAACGCGCGACGGTCTCAGGCGGAGCCGAAGGGCACCCCGGGGTCGGGGGGGGGTCGGGGCCGCAGTGTCGCGGTCGGGGTCGGGGTCGGGGTCGGGGTCGG
>Ga0187863_10002386_pt1 | contig 14343 bp, 14 predicted proteins | sample June2016WEW_11_1_FD_132975 | JGI IMG/M metagenome (GOLD analysis project Ga0187863, IMG submission 132975) | Peatland microbial communities from SPRUCE experiment site at the Marcell Experimental Forest, Minnesota, USA - June2016WEW_11_10 | ecosystem: Environmental > Terrestrial > Soil >... | reverse complement strand
TGCCGAGATATCGGCGCCAACTTCTGTGTCGAACCATCCCCCGGCATCTTCCCCACGCGCTTTGCCCGCCAGCGCCAGTCCCCACTTGCCGAATCGCTCCTCCAGTTCAGATTCTTCCAACCGCGCCAGATCTCCCACCTTCTTGATTCCCAGCCCGTGAAGATGGGTTTCCATCACCTTGCCGACGCCGGGAATCGCGCGCACATCGAGTGGCGCGAGGAACTTGGATTCTCCTCCCGGCACAATCCACAACACGCCGTTGGGCTTGGCCTGCGCCGATGAAACCTTCGCGATCAGCCGCGACGAACCAATGCCAATGGAGCAGTTCAAATGCGTTTCTTCCTTCATCCGCTGATGTAATTTGTGCGCCGCTTTCAGCGGCGGCCCATGCAGCCGCGCCGTTCCCGTCATGTCAAGGTAGGCTTCGTCGATCGAAGCCATCTCCACCTGCGGAGAAAAGGCCTGCAGCACTTTGAATACTTTTTCCGAACACTCGCGGTAACGCTCCGGGTGACCGTTGACGAAGATGGCGTGCGGACAAAGCTTGGCCGCGGTGCGCAACGGCAGCGCCGAATGCACCCCAAACTTGCGCGCCTCGTAAGATGCTGCTGAGACTACGCCACGCTCATCCCGCTGCCCGCCAACGACGACAGCTTTGCCTTTCAGCGAAGGATCGTACAACTCCTCCACCGAGACGAAGAACGCGTCCATGTCGACGTGGAAGATGGTGCGGGCGAAAGCCGGCAGTTGGGAGGTGACGGCCATGAGCGGAATTGTAGCAAAGGAAAAGCGAAGAACCCAGAATAAAGCAAGGCGCTGCACCGGATGGTTGTGTAGGGACGGCCGCCCCTCGGCCGTCCGCCGGAGCGAAGCTCCGCCGCGCTTACCGCGATGCGGCCAAACCAGCACTATGTGCCGGCACGGTCTCCGTGCTCCGCATCTGCTTCACGCGCTCATAAATCTTCCCATACTCCCGCGCCGAAGCGTTCCAGGAAAAGTCCTTGTTCATCCCATTCCGCATCAGCACCTGCCATGAAGTCTGATCGCGATACGCCTGCAGCGCCTGCTTAATGGTCGCGAGCAAAGCCTCGCCGTTGTATTCCGTAAATTTGAAGCCCGTGCCTTTGCCGGAACGCGCATCCCAAGGCTCGATCGTGTCGTCCAGGCCACCGGTGGCGCGAACAATGGGCACCGTGCCGTACTTCAGGCTGTAGATTTGATTCAGCCCGCAGGGCTCATACTTCGAAGGCATCAGGAACATATCGGACCCGGCCTCAATCTTGTGTGCGATGGCGTTGTCGTAAGCCACTTTTACCGCAATCTTGTTGGGAAACTGCTTGTTGAGCCGGACAAACATTTCTTCATACTGCTTGTCCCCCGCACCCAGAGCGACCACGATCATCTCTTCGCGGGCCAGCCGGTCCATGATTTGCGCGATCAGATCGAACCCTTTCTGCGCCGCAAACCGGGACACAATGCCGATCACCGGAACCTTGGCATCGGCATTGGTCACGCCGAACGCCGTCAGAAGATCCTGCTTGCATTTCGCCTTGCCTGACAAATCCTGAGGCGAGTATTTCGCCGCAATGAACTTATCCACCTGCGGGCTCCACTCGTCGTAGTCCACACCATTCAGAATGCCGGTCACCGTGGCCGCGCGGTCGCGCAGCACACCCTCCAGTCCAAACCCATATTCGGCAGTTTGAATTTCCTGGCTGTATTTCCGGCTCACCGTAGTGATGAAGTCAGAAAAAGTGAGCGCACCCTTCAGGAAATTTACCTGCCCGAAGAATTCCATCTTCGACATGGTGAACAGATCCCAGGGCAGCATAAGCAGCGGCAGAACTTCCGGCGGGAACAAGCCTTGGTAGCCAATGTTGTGGATGGTAAACACAGTGCCCACGTCCTTGAACGCCGGATCTTCCGCATACACCGTGCGCAGCAGCACTGGAACCAGCGCCGACTGCCAGTCATGACAGTGGAACACGTGCGGCACGCCGAGAATTTTTGTCGCTTCCAGCACCGCCCGCGAAAACAGCGCGAAGCGCTCGGCATTATCCGGATAGTCTCCCGCAGGCGTACCGTAAAGCGCGTCGCGATCGAAGTACTCCGGACACTCCACAAAATAAGAGCGCACTCCGGATTGGCTTCCACCCGTCACCACCGAGGCAAAGCGGTACTTGTCGTCGAAGGGAACCGTGATACTGCGCACCACCGTCGCCGGATCGGTCAGCTTGGTCTGCCGGTAACGCGGCAGGTACACGCTCACCTGATGCCCTAGTGCGGCCAGCGCGCGCGGCAATGCGCCCACCACATCCGCCAACCCGCCGGTTTTCGAAAACGGCACACCTTCCGATGCCACGAATGCGATATGCATGAACCCCTCCTGGGCAAGACCCGTTTTTCGCGGGCACACGTTATGATGGAATATGGTGCGGGACTAAACTTCCCGCATGCGACGCAAGCGGGCTCAGTTTTCAGTCTATAGCCCGGGGAAAAGAGGGTCAACGTGCCGAAGGTCGTTTCCACTCGCCGTCCGCAACATAAGCCCAAGTTGGGACAGCATTTCCTCAATAGCGACAGTTTTGCCGCGCAAATCGTCGACGCCCTCGGCGACGCATCGCAAAACACCGTGCTCGAAATCGGCCCCGGACGCGGCGTCCTCACTTCCCTGCTAGCCAGGCGCGCCCGCCGCTTAATCGCCGTGGAACTCGACCGCGTGCTCGCCGCTCAACTTCGCTTGAAGTTTGGCATGTTCTCGAACGTCGAGATCATCGAAGCCGACATCCTTTCCATCGATTTCGATTCCCTGTTCGGTCCCAAGCCCGGTTTGAGCCGTCCCGGCATCCAATTAAAGCCCGAGCCGATCAAAGTCATTGGCAATCTTCCTTATTTCATCACTTCCGATATCCTCCTGCGCCTGTTCGCCTTCGCCAAATATTTTGAGACCATCGTCATCCTGGTGCAGCGCGAGGTGGCGGACCGCATCGCCGCCGAACCCGGCAGCCGCGACTATGGTTTGCTCTCCGCCACCACCCAACTCTACGCCCGCGTCGAAAAACTCTTCACCCTGCCTCCCACCGCTTTTGCCCCGCCACCGAAAGTGCATTCCACCGCGCTGCGCCTCACCATGGCGCCGCGACAGCACGAACTCGGCCTCGACGGAGACGGACTTCTCCATGATGGCCACGCCGAAGACGGTTTCATCGACTTCCTCAAGCTTTCCTTTGGACAGAAGCGCAAGACCCTATGGAATAATCTGAAGGGCACCTATGCGGAATCTGATCTGCGCGCCGCCCTCTCGAAGGCCAGAGTGAAACCCGCCGCTCGCGCCGAAACCCTCAGCCTGGAAGAAAGTGCCGCCCTGTTTCTTGCCTTGCGCGGCAGCCGCAACGGCTCGTAGCATTGTTCTTTTAGGAGCACCCATGACCGCGACCTCCGTTCGCCATCCCGCGGTCGCCGGACGATTCTATCCCCGCGATCCCGAAGCTCTGCGCCAGGAAGTTCGCACCTACCTGTCGCAGACTCCGCACCAATCTCCGGTTCACGCTCTCGGCTGTATCGTCCCCCACGCCGGCTACATGTATTCCGGACACGTGGCAGGCGCCGTGTTTGCTGAATTGGAGATTCCCCAGCTCTGCCTCGTGATGTGCCCCAACCACACCGGCGTGGGCCGTCCCCTGGCGATCATGAGTGAAGGCGATTGGGAAACTCCGCTGGGCAACGTCAGCATTGACGCCGCGTTCGCTTCCGCCCTGAAACAGCGCTGCCCGCTGCTCCAGGAAGATTCCACCGCTCACCGCAGCGAGCACGCAGCGGAAGTCGAGTTGCCCTTCCTGCAAACCCGCCAGCCCGATCTTAAGTTCGTTCCCATCGCACTCGGCACCGGACAGTTCGAAGCTCTCGCGCAACTCGGCGACGCCATTGCGGATGTGATTGCCGCGCACAGCTCTCCCGTCCTGATCGTCGCCTCCAGCGACATGAACCATTACGAATCCGATGCCATCACGCGCGTGAAGGACCACAGCGCGATCGAACCAATTCTTGCCCTCGATGCCCGCGGCCTCTACGACGCAGTCACCCAGCAGCACATCAGCATGTGCGGCTTCGGCCCCGCCGTCGCCATGCTGACCGCGGTCAAGAGGCTGGGAGCAATTTCCGCCGATCTGGTGAAGTACGCGACCTCCGGCGACATTTCCGGCGATCGCGATGCCGTCGTCGGATATGCCGGCATCGTGATTCGTTAGCTTTTGCTCCGGCGAAATCATTCGTCTGGAAGGTCGAGCATGTTATGAGGGAATGTTATAAATTGACCGCATGATTACCCTCGAACACGCGCTGGCTTTGTTCCTGTTTGTTGGCGTCCCTATCTGGGATGCGCTCGAAACCCGCGCCCTCAAGACCGGCACCAATCCACGCAGAAAGATCTTTTGCTATCGGAGAATCGTGGCCGTCGAATGGATCGCGACGCTTGCCGCCTGGATCGCCTTCGGCTCCAGCGTTTTCTTTATATGGCCGGCGGTGCGTCAAACCACGCCACAGAAAATCGGCACGTCCTTTGCTTGGGGCTTCGCCGTCGCGTTTGTGGCTGGTTCCCTGCTGCAAGTGGTTCTAACCCGGCGCAGCGGAAAGCTGCGAGACAAGACCTTGAAGGCCTTTAAGGGCCTGGCTTTCATCCTTCCCATCACCCAGGAGGAGCGCTCCTGGTTCGCTCTGGTTTCAGTCACTGCAGGTATTTGCGAGGAGGTTCTGTATCGCGGATTCCTGATCAGATATCTCGCCGACGGCCCTTGGCATGCCGGCCTTTGGATCGCGCTGGCGGTTGCGAGCATTTCCTTTGGTCTCGCCCACGGCTATCAGGGATTATCCGGGATCATCGGCACCGGGCTTGTGGGAGCCGTGATGGGGGTGATCTTTCTCGCCACCGGAAGCTTGTGGCTGCCCATGGCACTCCACGCGATCATCGACCTCAGAGTTCTTTTCCTGCTGCGTCCCGGAGAACTAGCGTCTTGAAGTGTTCTCTAGCTTGATTGCTAACTCGTCATTCATAAATGTGCGCTAAAGAACCGGGGCAGCCGGAAGGTGCGATCTGCGGTCAATGAGTTGCAATAGGGACTTTTCGCCAATTGCCACGAAAACCTATCGCGCCTTTGTAGATATAGGGGTAAACGCAACCGTGTTGACCGAAGCTGCGATTTCTCCAACCTCTTTGTCGTTGAGGCCAGTGAACGTCCAACTAACAAGCGAACCCCTCAATCGGGTGGCTATAAAGGACTGATATACAGTCTTGCCTTCGTCAGTCTTCTGGAAATCGGCCCGAAAGAAATCCTGACTAGCGATCTTAAGAGGGTAGGTTTCACGCAGAACGACAACGTGCAGCTCGGCAGGCATGGAGCGGACAAAATGAGTGACATATTCGGAAGTAGTCCACGAATATTTTCCCGCGTCGTCGGCGATCAGTAGTATGCGGTCACGCCAAGGAGTCCCGTTGTGCTTATCGGCTATCACCAGTGGCAAAGACCCAGCTGGCAAGTGGCTAGGCAGTCGAATCACAGAAAAGCCTTGCGGAAGCCGATATGTGAATCCGAGGGTGGCGTTCGAGTAGGTGAGGCCTTCGAGGTGGCCCTGATCCGTCAATGCGGGCGGCCGATTTGTGATTATGCCTTGAGGCCGGACTGCGATTGGAACGGCCACCAGTAGCCCCACCAGGAAGCACTCTTGCGCTCGTTTCACGACAATCAGACTAGCAGATTTGCGGAATGGACGAAGCAAGAACCCCAATCACTGTTGTAATCACTTTTGTAACTAGCGCTATCACTCATCAAGAATTAACCGCCGCCTGATTTGCTCTTCAACAACTAGCTCGCTCTTAGTGTCCCGTGTGCCCGCCTCCACCGGAGGCATGTCCCGCCGGCGCTCCACCCACGTGGCCCACGCCGCCGGCACTGGCCGGCTCGGGGGCGCCAAAGCCAAATCCCGCCCGCGGTGAACTCGCCGCAAACTGCGGAGCCGCGTGCAGTTCCACGGACCCCGTCTTCGCCACCTGTGTATTCAAATAGTGCAGATCCCCATACGCTCCACGGGGAATACCCAACCCAGCTGACCCGCTGCTCACCACCGTGCGCAGCACAGGAGCATTCGTCACCGGCCCACCTTTGCCCACTGCAACCGTGCTCACCGTACCCTTCGGCGCAACCGGAGCATGAAAGCCAGCGGCTACAGCGCCGACATAATGAATTCCTCCATGCCACCTGCTCCAGCCGCCAGGTTGCCATCCCCAGCCAAACCCAGGCGCATACGCCCAGTTCCCGTAGTAGTAAGGCATCCAGCCCCACGGATACGCCGACGCCCACATGAATCCCATGCCCGGATACCACGACCATGCGCCGTCCATGAACGGATTCCATCCCACTCCCGCAAAGTAAGGCTGCCACATCATGCCGTAGCCGGGAACGTTGCTGTAACCACCGTAATAGCTCAAGTCGCTGGCGCCGTAGCCATACGGCGTGGAGTTATTCTTCGCATACTGATCGTGATACTCGATCGACTGCTTGTCCCACTCGTCGTACGTGTCGGCTTCAAAATTCTTCGCCACAGTCGATTTATCGTTGTCGTCCACGTCGAAGCTGACCATCTTCTTCTTGTCCACCTTCACCGCACCCGATGGACCCACCACTTCCAACTCATTCTTAAAACTGGCGATCTCCGCCTGGTTAGAAGAACTTGCCACCCGGAAGTGCGCCGCCTGGTTCAGTTCCACCTTCTCGCGGGAAAAATTCAGCGTGAACTCGTCGCCGCTCTTCCCCAGCCAGTTCACGTATGCCCGCCCCTCGACCAGGTCCACCGTGGAAACGCGCTGGCCCGCATCGCTCAAACCCAGCCTGCTGAACTCGACCATTGTGTTGGGCGTGACGCGCAACGTGCTCCCGTCCTCGAACTCAATCTCAGCCCGCCCGTTCTCCCCCGTGCGCAGTTGAGTTCCCTGCGTGATGGGAAGATTGGCAAACGCGTTCTCGAAGCCCAACCCCGAATTCTTGTCGATCTGTACCCTGCCCTGCACATCGCTCAAGCGAACGATGCGGACCTGCGATTCAGCCCCGGCCGGCAGCGCCAATAGCGCGCAGGCCAAGGCCGTCATTACCGTCGCGTAAAATCGTGGCTTGTACATAGCAGCCTCCAACGTACTTTCCCGCCTATTAGAGCACGGCCAAGCTCCCACAGTGTCATCAAAATCACCGCCCCGCCCCGGTGCTACTGCCCATCTGGATCAACTCCTTGGCCCGCGCCCGCACCACATTCATCACCGAAGCATCCTCGGCAATTTCTTGCAACACTGGCCTCACTCCTTGGATCTCGCTGAGTTCGTTATTCCTCGCCTGCGCCTCCATGCGCTTCAACTCCTCGTCGAGCGCCAGCTTCTGATAGCGATGGTAGTAAGCCAGCCTGCGTCCGAACTCCAGCGTGCCCGCCATATTCTGGAATAGAGCGGTCAACTGCCGCACCGGCTCCAGATCCGAGTAGCCGTACCGGGCCGTGTTCGATCGCTGACCATCCTGATAGCTCAGGATCTTCGCCCCGGTAAAAGCCAGTTTGCGGCCCGACTCAATCTTCCCCGCAAAATACTTCGCCTCCTTCGTCCACGCGAAGACCCGCTCACGATTTCCCGCCGACACCTCGAATTCGGTCTGGTACGTTTGCTCGTCCGAATCCTCCGCGACCTTCGCTGCACTTTCATATTTCGCGTGGCCGTTCCCGTCGACTGCGATCGAGTAGTGCTCGGGGGTTGACTCCGGAAAGTCCAACGTAAAAGTGACCACGGCAGCCGAAGGCGTCCGGTCGCTCACCACCTGCTGTGCCATCAACAGCGCTGACATTCCCGCGAGCACCAGCGCTCCCATCCCAACCGCCCGCCAGCGCCGCCTCACCTGCATCAAGAAAGCCCGCATCAGGAAAGTCAGTATCAAGGAAGCCCGCATCATCACCGCGCCCCGACCCTCTGCCTTTCGAGCGTTCCCGCCGTATGCAGATGGCAGATGGCGATGGCCAGCGCGTCCGACGCATCCATCGGCTCCGGAGCAGCCGCCAGTCCCAGCAGGCGCGTCACCATGTGCTGCACCTGCTGCTTCTCCGCCCGCCCATATCCCACCACCGAAGACTTGATCGTCAGCGGCGAATATTCCGCGACCTCCAACCCAGCCGCGGCCGCGGCCAGCATCGCCACTCCCCGCACCTGCCCCAGCTTCAAGGCCGACTTCACATTCAGCGCGTAGAAAATCCCTTCGATCGCCACTTCATCCGGACGGTGCTCCACAATGAGCGCTCCCAGTCCGTCGTAAATCCTCGACAGCCGCCGCGCCAGCGTTTCCCGTGGCGAAAGCTTGATCGCCCCGCACGTCAGGCACACCAACCGTCCCCCGGAGTGCATCTCCACCACCCCGTACCCGGTGTATTCCCCGCCACAATCAATGCCCAGAACTCGCATGTGAGTGCAGTGTAGCGCGGAAAGGGTCGAGATCATAGAACTGGTACTGGAATGATTAACGGAAACCACCGACCTACGACGAAGGCAAACGTTCCGACTCTTAATTAGCAGGCTTTACAGTCGCGACTTCCAGTATTCAGGCTTTCGGCTGGTGTGGGCAACCGCCACGATCTGAATGCCCGCGGATTTTCGTTCCCGGTAAATCAGGAGAAACGGAAACTTCTTGAGCAGGAACCTGCGAGTGGAATAAGAACCGGCTGCCCATCGGCGGGGAGCTTGAATGATCTGCTCCAGCCCGCGATCCACCTCAGCATCAAACTCTAGAGCAGCATCCGGATTGCGTTCCAGGTACCACTCGAATGCGGCGTCATATTCGGCGGCGGCATCCTCATGAAACTCCGCGGAATCAGTGGGCATGCGGCAGCTTCGCCAAGTTGCGGCGTCGCACCTCTGGCCACGAAATGGTCTTTGCGTTGCCCGAGTCTAATTCCGCGATTCGTTTTCCGATCTCGGCGTCCCAAGCTGCAAGTACGCCCTCGTCCACTTTGCCATCGAGGTTCGAGATTAGAGACTCCGCCAAAGCTTCTCGTTCCTCAACCGACAGCGCCATTGCCTGTTCCAGCAGCCTGGAAACTTGCGGTGTCATCTGCGCCATGCTCACCTCACGTTGTCTCATTTTAGCGCAGGACTCGGGCTAACCTCTAACAGCACTTCGGTCTCCGCGCCTTAGCTTCTTCGCACTCCCGCCGGAACTCGGCGTACGCCGCACTCGACGTAGCGATTCCAGCCCGCGCCAGAAACCGTGCATACGCCGCTTCATCAAAAATCTCCCGCAGCATAGCTATGAGCGTGCGCCAGCTCGAAACAACCCGCTTCATCCCCGCTCCCCCACCAGTCGCGTCCTCACAAACGGCGATTCCTTCACCCGCGCCTCATTCGCTCCGCTCAGAATTCCCCACCACTGCCGCAGAGATTCCACCAGCACCAGCGTCACCATCGCCACCAGGATTCCCGTCACCACCGCATCGAGCTGGTTGTTGAAGATCAACCGCGAAGTCACCCCCGTCGCCGGACCCGCCGCCAGCGCCCGCGCCTGTGCCAAGAATCCCACCCGCGGATTCGGATCGAACATCTTGTGCCATGACGCCGTAAACGTCACCGCCACCAGCCACGCCAGCGGCACCAGTGTTACCGCCGCATATTTCGCCCGATGCTCTATCTGATCGGTCTTAATGATGATCGTCGTCGCCACGCACAACGCCACCGTCGCCAGCAGTTGATTCGCAATGCCAAACAGCGGCCATAACGAATTGATCCCGCCCAGCGGATCCTTCACTCCCTGCCACAGAAAATATCCCCAAGCCGCCACGATCAGACCGCTGGTCCCCAGAATCGACGGATACCAACTCGTCCGCCCCAGCGGCTTATACACATGCCCCAGCGCATCCTGCACCATGAAGCGCGCCACCCGCGTCCCCGCGTCGAGAATCGTCAGGATAAACAACGCCTCAAACATGATCGCGAAGTGGTACCACAACGCCATCAACGTCTCCCCGCCCAAACTGTGCGAAAAAATATGCGCCATCCCCACCGCGAACGCGGGCGCTCCGCCGGTCCGGTTGTAAAGCGTCTGCTCTCCCACCGCGTGGGCCAGCGCCTGCATGTCGGCTGCGGTTACCGGAAAGCCCCAACTGGAAATCGTTGCCGCCGCCGTCGCAGGCGCCTGCCCAACGATTCCCGCCGGACTGTTAATCGCGAAATAAATCCCCGGCTGCATTACACACGCCGCGACAATCGCCATCACCGCCACCGCCGACTCGCACATCATCGCCCCGTAACCCACCATGCGCGTTTCGGTTTCCCGAGCGATCAGCTTCGGAGTGGTCCCACTCGAAATCAGCGCATGAAATCCGCTGATCGCTCCGCAGGCGATCGTAATGAAGGCAAAAGGAAATATCTTCCCCGCAAACACCGGGCCCGTGCCGTCGACAAACCGCGTCAGTGCCGGCATGTGCAGCGTGGGATGCAGCGCCACAATTCCAATCCCCAACAGCGCGATCGTCCCCAACTTCACGAACGTGCTCAGATAATCGCGCGGGGCCAGGAGCAGCCACACGGGCAAAGCCGACGCGGCAAATCCATAGATCATGATCAGAATCGCCAACGTCGGCGCGCTGAACGTAAACATCCGCGCCAGCACCGCATTCTGCGACACGTACTGCCCGCCCCAAATCGCCGCCAGCACCAGAACAAATCCCAGCCCCGACACTTCCAGCACCTTCCCCGGACGAATCCTCCGTAGATACACGCCCATCAATAAAGCGATCGGCATCGTCATCGCGATCGTGAACGTGCCCCACGGACTCGCCTTCAGCGCATTCACCACGATCAGCGCCGCCACGCCCAGCAGGATAATCAAAATCGCAATCACCGCCACGTAGGCAACAAACCCGCCCACACGCCCAATCTCGTCCTTAGCCATCTCCGTCAGCGACTTGCCGTCCCGCCGCACCGAGAACAGCAGAATCACGAAGTCCTGCACGCATCCCGCAAACACTGCCCCCGCCAGCACCCACATCGTCCCCGGAAGATATCCGAATTGCGCCGCCAGCACCGGCCCCACCAGCGGACCCGGCCCCGCGATTGCCGCAAAGTGATGCCCAAACACCACCCACTTGTTGGTCACCAGAAAATCGCGCCCGTTCTCCAGTCGCTCCGCCGGAGTCGCCCGCAGGCCATCCAGAGCGAGAATTTTCGTCGCGATGAACTTGCTGTAGAAGCGGTAACCCAGCGCGTAGCAGCAAGTCGCCGCCACCACCAGCCAAAGCGCGTTGATGGGTTCTCCCCGACGCACCGCCACCGCGCCCACTGCCACGGCGCCGAGCAGCGCAACCGTTCCCCACCCCAGAATCGCCAGAGTCTTATTCATGCCAGTGGAGCATTGTGCCGAAACTTGCGCCGCAGCGCAACGCCGCGGTTCCGTCTTTCCGGCGTCATCCCGAAGTCCCGCGTTTTCACCAGCGGGCCGAGAGCCTGCCCTGAGCGAAGTCGAAGGGGATCTCCCATAAGCACACCGCCTTTCGGGCCAAACTGCATCACTACCAGTTCTTCCGTTTCTTTTGCTCACCGTTGCGGCATAATAAGACAATGGCGCGTGCTTTCCTTGATGAACGTTGGCTTCCGAAGTCTGTCCTCTGCCTGCGCGACTACAACGCCAGCAAATTTCTCCGCGATCTGGTTGCTGGCATTACCGTGGGCTTGGTCGCATTGCCTCTAGCCATGGCCTTTGCCATCGCCTCCGGACTTACGCCCCAGGCCGGTATCTATTGCGCCATCGTCACCGGTTTTCTGATTTCCCTGCTGGGTGGCTCGAAGACCCAAATCGGCGGACCCACCGGCGCTTTCGTCGTGGTCATCTCTGGCATCGTCGCCCTGCACGGCGTCGATGGCCTTTTCATGTGCACCATGATGGGCGGAGTCCTGCTCATGATCATGGGCATCGCCGGCATGGGCACGGCGGTCAAGTTCATTCCTCGCCCCGTCGTCATCGGATTCACTAACGGCATCGCCATCCTCATCGCCAGCACTCAGATCAAGGACTTCTTCGGCCTGCAGCTCGCCAAAGTCCCCGGCGTTTTCTGGCAGCGCATGGAAGCGCTGGCCGCCAGCTTTCACACTCTTTCCTACAGCGCGACCGCCCTGGCCGCCGGCACCGTGCTGGTGATCATCCTCTGCCGGGCCGTCTCCGACCGCATCCCCGGCGCCATTGTCGCTTTTGTCCTCGGAACCGTCGCCGTCGTTCTGTTCAAGCTTCCGGTGGAAACCGTCGGCTCCCGTTTCGGCGGAATCCCGCCTGGATTGCCCCACTTCTTGCTGCCCCGCTTCCGCGCCGACCTCATCCACGGCTTGCTCGGCCCCGCGTTCACCATTGCCATGCTCGGCGCCATCGAATCCCTCATGTCCGCCGTGGTCTCCGACCGCATGAGCAACGACCACCATAATCCCAACGTCGAACTCATCGGCCAGGGCGTGGCCAACATCGTCTCCCCCATGTTCGGCGGACTTCCCGCCACCGGCGCCATTGCCCGCACTGCCACCAATATTCGCGCCGGCGCTCAGTCTCCCATCGCCGGCATGATCCACGCTCTAACTCTTCTCTGCATCCTGCTCTTCGCCGCTCCCTTGGTGAGCCACGTGCCCCTGGCTGTGCTCGCGGGAATTCTCATGGTCGTCTCCTACAACATGGGCGAGTGGCGCGAGATTCCCCAACTTCTCAAGCTCACGCGAACTGACATCAGCGTCTGGCTGGTCACCGTTTCCCTCACCGTCTTCGCCGACCTCACCGTCGCGGTCGAAGCCGGAATGACCCTCGCCGCTCTGCTCTTCATCAGCCGCGTCGCCTCCACCACCACCGTCTCCGAGGTCACTGACGATTATGTCGAAGACGGCCGCATGCACATCCTGCAGGACAAAGACATCCCTTACTACGTCACCATCTTCCGCATCCACGGACCGTTCCTGTTCGGCGCCACCGACAAACTTTCCGTCGTCACCGAAAACCTGCACACCCTCCCACCCGTCGTCATCCTCCGCCTGCGCAACATGACCGCTCTCGATGCCACCGGACTGTTCGCCATCGAGGACGTCGCCCGCCAACTGCACGCCACCAAACGAACCCTGATTCTCTGTGGCGCACGCGAACAACCCGCCAGCCTGATTCATCAAGCCGAGTTCGAAGAACTAGTCGGCGCGGAAAACATCTGCGACAACGTGCAGTCCGCCCTCCTCCGTGCCGAGCAAGTCCACGACCAACTGGAAGCCGCCGCCATCGGCCTGAAGAGCTAAGATGGTGCATCGTACCGCTGGAGGTCGCATGCGTCGAATCAAGATAGCCGTTGCGTTACTCGTGTGTTGCGCCGCAGTCGCGTCCGCCCAGGATGGCCCTGCCACTCAGCCGGATGTTCAGCCCAATCGCCCACGCATGATTCGCGTTGCCGGCGCGGTAATGCTTGGACTGATCGAACACAAAGCGCTGCCGGAGTACCCGACATTGGCCTTGACAGCGGGGCTTCAAGGCGACGTGATCTTCAAAATCGTCGTGGACGAAACCGGAAGGATCTTACTCAGTGAGCCCGTTGAGGGCGACCCTTTGCTGGTCGGCGCCAGCGCGGATGCGCTCCGGGAATTTCGCTTCCGCCCGTACCTCCTTAACGGAAGCCCCATTCGAGTGGAGAGCCAACTTGGATTCCACTTTACAGTCAGCAAGAGAGGCGATTCCATCAACGGACAGGTGGAATGCATGTCCACGATCCCCTACCGGCCGGAGTTTCGGACGGGAGTTCTAACCAACGAGGGAGCGTCGGTTCTGTGGCCGCACAAGGTGTCCGGGCCGGACCCCCAAGTGCCGCCGGAATTAGCGGGAAAATCGGGGTCTGTGTATCTGACCATCACGATTGGTGAGGACGGTAAGGTTCAGGATGTCAAGGTTCTCGGTGGCGATCAACCGTTCGTCAGTATTGTCGTCGCCGCCGTTAAGCAGTTCGTCTACGAACCCCAGTTGGTTGATGGGAAACCCTCTGTGGCGACGACGCAAGCCAGCTATCACTTCGGGCCTCGGCGCTGACACACACTTCTTGCTCAACCACCGATGACACCTTCACTATTTCGCACGCTGCCCCCTCGTTTATCAGCCGATTCCCTAAGAAGAATCACACCGCATTTAATGATAATCTTATTCCTTCCCGGCGACTGCTGACCCGCGCCAAGGCTGCCGCTTCACCCGGCCCGCGCCCGGAGTGCATCCCAGGAACTTTCATCTGAATTCATTCGGGGGAGCGAAACCATGAAGATTGGAATGTTGA
>Ga0187863_10002383_pt1 | contig 14355 bp, 12 predicted proteins | sample June2016WEW_11_1_FD_132975 | JGI IMG/M metagenome (GOLD analysis project Ga0187863, IMG submission 132975) | Peatland microbial communities from SPRUCE experiment site at the Marcell Experimental Forest, Minnesota, USA - June2016WEW_11_10 | ecosystem: Environmental > Terrestrial > Soil >... | reverse complement strand
TTGCCGATGATCCCGCAGTCGCGCCACGGCACGCCGATAAGCCACGCCACCGGCGCGAACACAAATCCTAGAATTTCACCGAGACTCCCCGGAATCCAGTGCAGGCCATTGTGGATGTGCACCCAGCCGAGCAGATTGTCGAGCAACGCCACCAGCGCGAGAAAGCTGATGAGCATGATCGCCACATTCATCGCGAGCTTGCCGCCATCGATCGTGCCCCGCGCAATCGCGCCGATCAGATTCTCTTCCTTGTGTTCTTCATTCTCGGGAATGACCACGCGCCCTTCCGTCGCTGGAACGTCAGTCTCCGGAACCAGCATCTTTGCCATCAAAACTGTGCCCGGCGAAGTCATGATCACTGCGGACAGCAGGTGCCGCGCTTCGATGCCCTGCGCGATGTACATAGCCATAATGCCGCCCGACACGTGCGCCATGCCGCTGGTCATGATCGTCATCAGCTCACTGCGTGTGGCTTTGGCGAGAAAGGGACGAATCGTCAACGGGGCCTCTGTCTGCCCCATAAAGATTGACGCCGCCACGTTCATGCTCTCGGCGCCGGAGATACGCATGGTTTTGAGCATCACCCACGCAAGTCCGCGAATGATGATCTGCATCAGCCCAATGTGATAGAGCACCGCGAAAAACGCGGAGATGAAAATGATTGTGGGCAGAACCTGGAACGCAAAGATGGACCCCAGCGAAGTATTGGGCGTCCCTAGCGCGCCAAATAACACCTTCGTTCCCGCCTGCGTACAGGCCAGCATGCTGTTGACTACATCGCCCGCCCACGCCATCGCGCGCTGCCCAAAATCGAAGCGTAGGACAAGAAACGCGAAGAGCAGTTGAAGGCTCAGGCCCCACGCCACCGTGCGCCAGCGAATCCGTCCCCGATTGGTCGAGCCCAGCCACGCCGCCAGCAACACGGCCAATATCCCCAGCACCCCCGTAAAACGGCCCAATCAGCATCTCCTCAAGCACAAGGGTTCTTTCGACTACCTTACAGCATCATGTCAAACGGTTGTCTTTTTCTGTAACAGGAGACGTGGATCGGCAGGATTCATTTGAATTCGAAAACCGATCGAGTTTAGTGCTCAGGAAACGCGCGGACCTCTTCCTTCGATCTCGATATCAATCTGCGACCAAGCGATTGGAACGGCCGCTCAATGATGAAATAGGAAGCGCTACCGACCGCAATAGCCACTGCAAACGCCGACAAGTGGTACCGATCATGTCCAATCTTCCGCACGATCTCGATCGCCACCAATCCCCATAGATAAACGCTATACGATATATGCCCTAGGTAGTGCGCCACAGGATTTTCGAGCAGGCGCCATTCATAGGTGATCGCTTGAAGAATAAGAATCACCGCGAAAGGGAGTCCGAGCGGAATGCCCCAGATTTGCTGTGCATTTGCGGGCAGTAGCCCAAGAGCAAGAATGACGGCCAGCGAAATCGGTGTCAGCACGGGATGGAGAACGAACCGGGGCATCCGGTGTGGCGCATGCCAAAGGAGAAGGGCCAGCATGCAGCCGACCAATGCCGCGTACGACACCGTTTCGGTCGACAGCTCTGCGTAACCATGGGCTCCGTGGAATCCGGCGGCAAGACGCCACGCAATCTGGAGAGCCACCACTACAAGGCAACCCTTCAAGAGAGTGCGCCAGTTCCGGACGAAAACGAATACTTGCGGCCAGATCAGGTAGAAGTGTTCTTCGACAGCCAATGACCAAGTTTGCGCCAATCCCTGAAGTCCCGGTCTTCCGTAAAAGATCGAATAATAGTTTGCGAAATAGAGCGCCGCCGCAATCGTGTTGCCCCTTGAAGCAGGAGGAATATTTGTGAATAGCTGCCACACCAGGAGCGCAAAGAGGGCAGGGAAAAGACGGAAGGCACGCCGCCAATAGAACGTTGCCCGGTTCACCGAGCCATCGCGTTGATCTTCTTTGAGTAGCAGCCAAGTAATCAACAACCCTGAAATCACGAAAAATACGTGGACCGCAAATCGTCCAGGGTAGATACGCCCAAACCAGTCGGGATGATTCGCAAGCTGGTCGTGAAACCCGACAACAGAAAGAGCCGCTATGCCTCGAATCCCGTCCAGGCCGGGAATCTTCTTTTTCCGCAGATTCCTTTGCAAACGATCGAGCGGATCGCTGCTTTGGGTTGCTCCGTTGGGCATTCTGCTGGCTTTCGTTCTTGGTTTAGGCGTGGTTCCTCGAAAGATTGGCTCGGATCTGAATCACACCGTGCGGCTGAGGTGCAACACCTAGCTGTCGTCTAAATTAACACCGCTCGAATTGCCGACGCGATCACCCGGATTGTGCAACTCATGACGCTAAAGGCGTAATCCATTAGCCTTGCCCGGCCTCGTTCAACTCACGGTCCCGCCGCGCTGGATTCGATCCAGTGGCTGCGATCAATCAGCGCTTCTAATCGAGGAAATCCAATTTCCCGTCCGAGCTTGTGCGTTCGTGGGTAATGTCCTAACTTGGGACACTACCCGTTCGTGAGGCTGTGCCGCGCCATGGACTATAATTCGGGTCTTCAGTAAGCGCCCTATGGAAAAGTCAGCGCTTTATTCCGTTATGACGCGGTCGCGGTACGGCGTGATCTCGTCGATCGCAAGCGGCGGAACTCCGCAATCGGCGCTGGTTGGCGTTGCAACCACGCCGGATCTGGAGATTGTCTTCGATACGTTGAAGACAACCAGAAAGTACGCCAACCTCGTCGAGCGCCCCATGTGCTCATTTGTTCTCTGGTGGAGCGGAGAGCAGACTGTGCAACTTGATGGGATCGCGATTGAGCCGCAGGGCGCCGCATTGGATCGCTATCGCGAAGCATATTTTGCCGCGTGGCCGGGCGGGCCCGCGCGCCTTTCCTGGCCCGGACTCGTTCATCTTGTTGTGCAACCACGATGGATTCGTTACAGCGACTTCGATCAAAGCCCTCCACTGATCGAAGAGTTGCGCTTCTTGGGCTGAAAGGCCGGGCGGAGTGCTTGCGAACTAGCTAAACACTCGATACAGAGGCGAGATATTCCTCCGCGAACCCTCTTGTGAAAATCCGATCGACGAGCGGGACAGAGGTTGGAGGATTCTCCGCGAGGATCACTGCTTTTCTGATCAGGGCAGCCGGTTCCGGCAGCATTTCTTCGTTGGTTGCATAGAGCGTTGCAAAAGGCTGCCCCTTCTCGACACGTGCCCCTCGCTTCGCATGGAACTCAATACCCGCATGCGGATCGACGGGCTCGCCGGCTTTTTCGCGCCCCGCACCCAGCCGCTGCACCGCCCATCCCAACGCCGTCGTATCCATCTGTGTCACGTAGCCGCTCTGCCACGCCTCTAGCACTTCGGTCGCGCCCGGCTTGTGAAAACCCTTGAGATCCTCGAACACCGAAACGTCGCCTCCCTGCGCATCCACCATCTTGAAGAAGATACTCAACGCAGTTCCGTCGGCAAGCGCAGCCTCGGCTAGTTTGTAGCCGGTCTCCGGCGTGTGGGCCTTGCCGCCCAGGTGAATCATCCAGCCTGCGAGCTGGAGCGACAACTCGCGCAAATCTTCACTGGCAGCGGGCCGCTCGCCGCGGAGCAGCTCCACACACTCTGCAATCTCAATCCAGTTCCCCGCCGCCCGTCCCAACGGCTGGCTCATATCGGTCATCAGCGCCGCAGTGCGCGTTCCCTCCGCTTCGGCGGTGGCCACCATCAATGCGGCAAGATAATCGGCATCTTCCCGATTCCGCAGAAACGCCCCTGAGCCTGTCTTTACATCGAGAACCAGCGCGTTCAAACCCGCGGCCAGCTTCTTGCTCAGAATCGACGCGCAGATCAATCCCGGATTCTCCACCGTGCCTGTACGATCGCGCAGCGCGTACAGTATCCGGTCTGCCGGAACCAGAGTCGGCGTCTGGCTCACAATCGACGCGCCGCATCGCTTCAGCACTAATTCAAATTCAGCCAGCGAGAGCGCCGTGCGATAGCCGGGGATCGCCTCCAGCTTGTCAAGCGTGCCGCCTGTATGGCCCAGTGCGCGGCCGCTGATCATCGGCACTGCGAGCCCGCACGCAGCCGCCAGCGGAGCGACGAGGAAACTTGTCTTGTCTCCCACGCCGCCGGTCGAATGCTTGTCCACGGCAATCTTGCCGAGATTTTCGGGATTGAATTTCTCCCCGGAATCGCGCATAGCGATCGTCAAAGCCCGCGTCTCTTCAAGCGTAAGGCCGCGCAGCCACGCTGCCATCAGCCACGCGGCAAGCTGCTCAACAGGGATCGATTCCTTGGCTGCACCGGCAACCAGAAAGCCAAGCTCGCCCGCACTGTGCGCTCTGCCGTCACGTTTCTTCCGGATCAGATCGATCATGTGCAACGGCGAATCTTCGCAATCGGTGGAGTTCCTCTTCTCTTCATCCGGTCCGGTTTTGGCACGCATGGTCCGTCCTTTTGGATATGAATTCCCATCGGGCGCGCAGAAGGTTCCTGTTCCCTATTCCCTGATCCTTGTTCCCTGCTTTTTCAGTTTCATCTCAAATGCCAGAGGCATCACTTGGGAGAAGGGCATGACCCGCACTCCATCCGCGGCCGGGAAAATCACTGGCGCTTCCGGATCAATAAACTCCGCCAGCACCTGCCTGCACGCGCCGCACGGGGGGCTTGCCGCGTCGTTCAAGTTTGCAATCGCCACCGCATTCACGCGCACTCCAGGGCCGAACTGCGAAACTGCCTGCACCAGGGCCGCACGCTCGGCGCAGATGGTCAGCCCGTAGCTCACGTTCTCTACGTTGGTTCCAGTTACGATTTCGCCGTTGGTGAGCCGCAACGCCGCTCCCACACGGAAGCCCGAATACGGAGAATACGATTTGCGGGCCGCCTCGCGCGCTATCTCCAGCAGTTTTTCAAGCGACGCGTCGCCCAAGCTTGTCGGTACCATTGCGGTCTCCGCTTTTCCAACTGGATTCGAAACTTGAGGCTAAAGCATCACCGCTCTCCATGTACACCCGGAGCGTGCCCTTCTACCGTTGCTCCAGTTCGCCGGTCTCAATGGCTCGAAGCTGGAGGGCCGTCCGATTGAACCTTTCTCAAGTTGGAACCCAACCATCCGATAAGGCCATTGGGAGATTCCGCGCTGGCTTTTCGCTGGCAAGTGGATACAAGGATGCGATGGATGAATTGACGAGAGAATTCCTGATTGAAAGCCAGGAAGGGCTGGACCGCATGGAACGCTGTCTGACCGAGTTGGAAGAGCGGCCGAACGATGCCGCTCTGCTCGCGGATATTTTCCGTTCGGTGCATACCATAAAAGGAACCACCGACTTCCTCGGCTTCAAGAGGCTCGAGAAGCTTGCCCATTCGGGCGAAAACCTGTTGGGCATGCTGCGCGAAGGCAAGCTCACTGTCAGCGCGCCAATCATCACCGGCTGCCTCCAGCTCCTTGACGGTCTCCGCTCAATTTTGAAAACTATAGAGGCCGACGGCCTGGAGGGCGATGGCGCAGACACCGCGTTGATCGCCAACCTCGAGCAGTTGCAGTCGCCCGTGAAGGTGGAGGAGCCAAAACAGGCGGCGCGCGCTCGCGGTTCTTCCGTCAAGGTTCACAGCGCGCGCAAGCAGGTCATCCCCGACGAGCCTTCTGCCGAGCCAACGGTCCTGGAGCCAGAGGCTGTCCTTGAGACGGCATCTGCGCCTCCGGTCCCGTCCGCTGAACCCGCTCTCTCCGTGCCCCCGGCAGCGCCGGATGCCCCTGAAGCCGAGACCCCCCGTGCCCGAGCGGCCTCCGGGACCTCTGCCGCGGAGAGCACGTTGCGGGTCGACGTTACCTTGCTCAACCGAATGATGAATCTTGTGGGCGAGCTGGTTCTTACCCGCAACCAGGTACTGCAGGCAACCTCGACCGATCCCAAAATGACGTTGCTGTCGCGCCGTCTCGACATGGTCACTGCCGACCTGCGTGAGTCGGTGATGAGAGCCAGGATGCAGCCGGTCTCAAACGTCTTCTCCAAGATGCCGCGCATGGTGCGCGATCTGCCGCAATCCCTGCATCGCCGTGTGCGCCTGCAAATGGAAGGCCAGGAGACAGAGCTCGATAAGAGTCTTCTCGAAGCCATCAAAGACCCGTTGACCCACGCCGTGCGCAACTCGCTCGATCATGGCATCGAATCGCCTGAAGTGCACGAGGCGGCGGGCAAGGATCCCGAAGGCACTCTCCGCCTGCGCGCCATGCAGGAAGGCAGCCACGTCATCATCGAAGTTTCTGACGACGGCGCGGGCATTGCAGTCGAAAAGGTGCGTGCGAAGGCTGTCGAGCGAGGACTTATCTCCGCCGATCGCGCCGCTCTTCAACCTGAGCGCGAGCTCTTGCAGCTGATATTCCTGCCCGGTTTCTCCACCGCAGCCGCTGTCACCAATGTGAGCGGACGCGGTGTGGGCATGGATGTTGTCCGCACCAACGTCGAAAGGATTGGCGGCAAAGTCGAAATCGATTCCCGTGTTGGCAAAGGCACCACGCTCCGCTTACGCATTCCGCTGACGCTGGCCATTATTCCTGCACTGATTGTGCGTAGCGTCCAGCAAAGTTTTGCGCTGCCTCAGGGTGCGCTTTCTGAACTCGTCCACGTTTCGCCCGAACAGGCCGCCACGATGATCGAGTGGATTGAAGATGCACCTCTCTACCGGTTGCGCGGGAAACTGCTCCCTCTGGTCTTTCTCGATCGCCTGCTCATGCCCGACGCTACGCGCGACAGTGTCCGCGACCGCGACAGCTCTATCGCAATTCTCGATGCCGACGGACGCCGTTTTGGCCTGGTCGTGGACGGTCTTGCCGATCCGGAAGAGATTGTCGTCAAGCCTCTATCTGTCGCCCTCAAAGGAATTGGCCTCTATTCCGGCGCCACCGTGCTTGGCAGCGGCGACCTGGCCCTCATCCTGGACCCTGGCGCCATCGCTTTGAAGGCCGGTGTCACCATGAGCGGCGAAGAGGAAAGAACGCGGTCGTCCGAAGAAGAGACAGTCGATGTCCAACAAGGGCCCGGAATACCTGCTGGTTGAGGCGGCTGGAGGCAAGGCTGCGGTGCCGCTGGCGGATGTCTTGCGCATCGAACAGATGCCCGTCGCGCGCGTCGAGTACGTCGGCATCGCGGTTTCGCATGTGCTCGACGTGGCCATCGGCGCCGAACTTTATGAAGCCGGCACCACCTTGCGCACCCACGGGGTAACGCTTCTCAAGGAGTGTGTCACAGGCATCGTGAACCTTGGCGGTATCGCCGACCTGGTGAATGAAGATGCCGATTCACCCCAGTGGAGTCCAGATGCGGAGGCAGTGCAATGAGCAATCAAACCGCGATGCGGCGTAAAGACAAATCCGCGTCGGCAGTGGTGGAAATATGTTCCGTACGCCTTGGCCAGTCGCTCTACGGGATGCCGATCAGCCATATCCTCGAAATTGTCGGCGGGGCGCGGCCCCAGCCTGTGCCCCTGGCCCCCCGTTTCGTGGGCGGATTGGTTCATTACCGCGGGGATGTTCTCACCGCAGTGAGCCTTCGCCAGTTGCTTCGCATGCCGCCTCTCGATGGGCCCCAGGACATCCTCGTTCTGCAGAGTTCTGGCGGGTGCTTCGGCCTGCTCGTGGATTCGGTCGGTGAAGTTCTCACCGTTCCATCTGCGGATTTCGAACCCAACCCTTCCACCCTTGATGAGGCCAGAAGGGACCTGATTGCCGGGGCCTACAAACTTCAGAATGCGTTGATGGTCATGCTTGATCCGGAGCGTCTGGATCCGGTGTGGCTTAGCGTGGCCGAGGCAGCCTAGCGCTGCGGAGAGAGATATGCGAGCACTGATCGTTGACGACTCGCGCTTTGTACGCGGCTACGTGCGCAGTCTGCTGGAAGAGAAGGGAATCGATTGCGAGGAAGCAGGCGACGGCCAGGCAGCACTTGATCTTGTCCTGGGAGGAGAGCCCTTCTACGTTGCGCTTGTCGATTGGAATATGCCGGTCATGAACGGCATCGACATGCTGACTGAATTGCGGGCCCGCGGCTTTTCGGGAATCAAAGTCATGATGGTGACCACCGAAGCCGAGAACGATTTCATCGTGCGTGCTCTCGATGCCGGAGCCGACGAGTATCTGATGAAGCCGTTTGACGGCGAAGCGCTCACAGAAAAGCTCGCCATGCTCGGTTTGGCGGAGGGGTAATCGATGCCCTCAGACCGGCGCACGCGCATCCTCATTGTGGATGATTCTGCCGTCATGCGGAACCTCCTCCGTTCGGTGATTCGCATCGGACCCAACTTCGAGGTCATTGGCACTGCCGCAGACGGGGAATCCGCATTGGGCCTGCTCGAGAATCTTCGTCCCGATCTGATCCTGCTCGACGTCGAGATGCCGGTCATGGATGGACTCGCGACTCTGCGCAAGCTTCGCAGTCGTGGGCTCCGCATGCCGGTCATCATGTGCAGCTCGCTCACCCAGCGCGGAGGGCGCGTCACCATCGAGGCCCTTGCCAGCGGCGCTTCGGATTATGTTGCCAAACCGGCAGGTCAGACCAGTGCGGCGGAAGCGGTGAAGGCCCTCGCGCACGAGCTTCTTCCCAAAATATCCGCGCTCACCGCACATGTGCACCCAACCCAGCTTGCTCCCCAGGTGCCGTCTCTTCCATCGCTTCCCGGCGTCTCGCCGCTCGCACGGAATCAACCTGTCTCCGCGAGTCCGTCCGTGCTCGTCATCGGCGTATCGACCGGTGGTCCTGCTGCGCTCGACCTTCTTCTGCCGGCTCTACCCGCGAGCTTCCCACTCCCCGTCCTCATCGTTCAGCACATGCCCGAGCTGTTTACCCGCTTGCTTGCCGAGCGCCTCAGCCAGCGTTGTTTCCTCCGCGTGAGCGAAGCGGTCGAAGGCGATGCGGTACGTCCTGGCACCATCTCCATTGCGCGCGGAAACTGGCATCTCGAAATCCTTGGCGCGTCCCGAGCCGGTCAACCCCCGACCATGCACCTGACCCAGGGGCCGCCGGAGAATCATTGCCGCCCCGCGGTCGATGTACTTTTTCGCACCACTGCCGCACTCTACGGGTCCAGCGTGCTCGCGGTTGTGCTCACCGGCATGGGTTCCGACGGACTCGTCGGCTCTCGTCTTATCCGCGCGCAAGGTGGCACCGTGCTGGCGCAAGACCAGGCAACCAGCGTGATTTGGGGAATGCCGGGCGCGGTTGCCCGCGCCGGATTGGCGCAGCGCATTCTCTCTCTCCGGGACATCGCTCCTGAAATCCTTCGGCTCTCCACCCGCGCCCAGAGCGGACGTATCGAAATGCGCGAGACGGTGGCCCTGTGATCACTACATCTGCGGCCGTCGACTACGGCTACCTTCGCGCGATTGTCGGCAGGCTGTCGCAGAATGTCCTCGACCCCTCGCGCGACTACCTCTTTGAGACACGCCTGACGCGGCTCTTGCGGAACCAGGGCATGACCCACCTCGAGGAACTTATCGAGCACTTGCGCATCCGGAAGAATCCCGCGCTGGAACGGGCCATCGCCGAAGCGATGACGATTAACGAGACCAGCTTCTTCCGGGACGGCCGCCCATTCGAGCTGCTCCGCACTGAATTGTTGCCGGCGTTGATCGAGGGCCGCCGCCTCGCGCGCACCCTCCGCTTCTGGAGCGCGGCATGCTCCACCGGTCAGGAGGCCTATTCGCTGGCCATGCTTCTTCGAGAGAATTTTCCTTCCCTAGCCGGATGGAACATCCACATCGAGGGCACCGACATCTGTAACGAAGTCGTCGACCGAGCCCGTCACGGCCTTTACCACCGCATCGAGATGAACCGCGGTCTTCCCGCGCGCCACGTTGTGCGCTACTTCGACCACGTTGGCGAAGACTGGATCGCCAAACCCCAAATCCGCCAGCTCTGCACTTTCCGCCATGCAAATCTTTGCCAACCGCCGCTGCCCTTTCATGAGCGATTCGATGTCATCTTTCTTCGCAACGTCATGATCTATTTTGCGCAGGGCACCCGGCGAACGCTGTTGGCCGGCATTCACAAGCTCCTCGCTCCGGATGGCGTCCTCTTCCTTGGATCGGCTGAACAGCCTTCCGACCCTGCGCTGTGGAACCCTGTTCTGGCTGGCGGAACCTGCCATTTCCGGCCCCGCCACCCCCTTTGACCCCCTCCAAATATGCCCAAAGTAACGCGATCCTCCCACGGAAGAAGCAGGAATTCTCATACCAAAGGGGCATTTACAGGAGTAGAATCCTGTTCGTGAATCGGCTGTTTGTTCACCCGGGCCCTTTTGTCCTGCGCCATGCAATAGAAATCGCAAAACTCAGCGGACGCCTGATTTCCCCCAGTTTTGAGACCGGAGTTTTCCATGACTTTTGCCAATGGTTCGTCCCTCAAACACTCCCCTCAGGATCGCCGCCGCAGCGAACGCAGGAATTCGCCCGAACTTGCCGCCTATCTCTGGATCGGTACGCTCCCGAAGCAGGCAGGCATTCGCGACATCAGCTCCACCGGCGTGTACTTATTGACGCACGAGCGCTGGGCCCCCGGGGACCTGGTCTCGATGACGCTGCAGAGGAAGGGACCCCTCGAGGGAAATTTCGAACGTAGAGTTGCTGTCCAGGCTCGGGCTGTGCGCTGGGGCGAAGATGGAATCGGCATGTCTTTCGAGTTGCCGACAGGGATGGACCTTCGCCTGTGGGAGAGCCCGCTGAAAAGCACAGCCGAGCAGACGGAGCCGGAGGACATTCTGCGCGAATTCCGCATGGCGAGTGCTCTCGCGTTTTTGAGCCGGATTTCTCCTGACGCGGTCGACGAGGTGGGGCGTCTGGTTCGTGAAGGTCTAAGCAATTTTCGGGTTGCCAGCGCGATGGCCATCCTGCTCACTGCCGAAAAGATGGTGTCCTTCTCTTCGTATCCGGAGAGGTTGCGCGCTCCTGCTCCAATTGTTTTGCGTATCGTGTCCGACGGCTCCTGGGCGGACGCAGAACCAACACAGCATCTGTGGGCCGGCCTTCTGGCTACTTCTTGCACACTCAATGGGCGGGATGAGTCGAATTTGACGTTTGTGAATCTGCTTTGCCAGCTCACTTACTCACATATCCGGATCCTGAGCGCCGCCTGCACCAAGGCAACCAAGTTCATGGCAGGCCTGGAACGGATCTCTTCTCGTCCCATCACCTTGTCCGCCCGCGATATGACGCACATGACCGGCTCGCGCGACCTTATCCGGATTCATCGGGACCTCGAATATCTCTCCGACCTCGGACTCCTGACGACCAACGTCAAATCTCAGTCGTTCTCTCCCCTCGAAACCACCAATATCGCTCCAACCAGCCTCGGCCTGCAACTCTTCGCCCGCTGCAGCGGGCATCGAGGCGCGGCACAGGAGTTCTACGGAGTCTCCCGGTCGCAGCTCCCTCGCCTTCCCGGCGAACCGGAATTGGTGGTTCCGGACGAGGCGCCGCAATAAGGTACCGCGCACTTTTTGGGACTCGAAACGAGCTGCACAAACCACCACCAGATGCACGGGCTCGATGGCAGCGCCTGGCAGCCCGCCTACCCTTCGCCCAGCAGTCGCTGCACTTCTCGATGAAGGATGGCGGTAATCTCCGCTTCCGACTGTTCGGCGCCAAACCTCATCGGCGACCCGACATGTACTTCAATCATTCCTGAACGGAACCATCCCCGTCCTCGCGTCTTCAACTCGCCAAGTCCGCGAATCGCCACCGGCAATACCGCAGCCTGCGCCTCTTTCACAAGGAGACCGATTCCGGGGCGAAAACGCGCGAGTTCTCCCGCCGCCGAGCGAGTTCCTTCCGGAAACACCATCACATTGAACCCGTGATCCAGCGCTTCCCCTGCATGAGCAAAGCTGCGTTGAAAATCTCTGCGCCGCGGCAAAGGAAACACGTTGTAAAGAGCAGTCAGCAGGAGATATGCCAGAGGCCCGAGCAGCATAAACCGATTTTTCCCGGACTCCGGGTTGCGGAAATGCCGGTAGTCCTCGAGCATTTCGCCGGACATCGCCACGGCCATGCGTATGCGCATTGCGCCCGGGAGTGCGTACTCGACCAGCGGCCCATCAAATGCCGTCACGTGATTGCCGACCACCAGCATCGGTTCCGAGTCGGTCAATACAGGCCGTCCCACGACACGCGGATTGGCGAGGAACCAGATCAACGGCTGCGCGACTGTCTCCAGAAATGCCGCCCTGATCCATCGCACCGGCGCCCACCACGGCCAACGCGGATAGATGTATTTGCGCGACGACTGTTCTGCAACGCCGGTAATTTGTGCACGTGAGCCATGCTCGACGGAACGCGACGCGGTGCCGTTTAGTCTCTCAGCGTTCGGCGGAGGAGATACGACCTTACCAAGATCGTCTTTGTTCTCGCTTGTCCCTGATCCCTGTTCCCCGTTCCGCGCATCTTCGTTCCCCACCAGCCTGCGCAATTCTCCAAGCGTCCGCACCTCATCCAGCGCATTGGGAGTCGGCAAGCGCCCCAGCCTTTCCTCCAGGGCCGCTGCCAGTTGCACGCGCCCAAGGCTGTCCAGATGCAGATCTTCGCTAAGCAGCACGTCATCCCCGCTGCTGGAAGGTGTCTCGCCCGTGGTGGCTGCAATCAGCGCCAGTAGCCAGTCCCCATTCGTATGAAATCCCGTGCCGGCAGCCGCACCATGTCCGTTTGTCGTTGCGCGCTCTTGTGTCACCCACGCTGCCACCGTTTTGCGCCTCACCTTGCCCGTTGACGTTCGCGGCAGATCTGGTTCCGGCCATACCGCAAATCGCCGCACGCGCTGAAATTCGACCAGCCTCTCGTTCGCGTGCGCTACCGCATTGGCTGCCGTGTTTGACGTTCCGCGCATCGCGATCACCGCATAGGCTTCGGGACCGGTCGCAGTTTCCACTGGCACCACCGCGCAGCCCGCCACGCCCGGCTCTTGTTCGATTGCCTCCTCCAGATCTTCCGGATGAATGTTGACCCCGGCCGCAGTCACAATCACCTCGCTCTTGCGTCCCAGGAACTTCAGCTCACCCGACGCCTGCTCTTCGGCAATATCCCCTGTAGCCAGCCAATCGCTCTCGCGCTTCTGCAACTCACCGCCGGTCCATGTTGCATCCGAAATCATCGGCCCGCGTACCAGGACCTCTCCGTCCGGCCCCAGCTTTACCTCGCGTCCCGGCAAAGGCTTGCCGATCGTCCCGGCTGCTACGTGGAAGGGGTGATTCAGCGTGATCATCGCCGTGGTTTCCGTCATGCCGTAGCCCTGCACGACTACAAGGCCCAGCGTGTTCCAGAACTGTTCGAGCGGTCCCGGCAGCGCACCTCCGCCTGAAACTAACGCCCAGAACTTCAATCCCAATGCCCGATGTACGTCGAGAAACACCCACCAGCGCTTCCACGGCTTCACGCCCTTGGCCGATGCCACACGCTCCGCCAGTCCGGGATGCGTGATCTCCAGGTGAGACTTGAGCAACGACATCACCCGCGGGACCGCCGCCAGTACACTTATGCGCTCGCGTTTGATCGTCTCTGCCAGCCTCGGCGCTACCAGACGGTTTTCGAAATGCACTTCGGCCGCGAAGATAGCCGGCACCCAAAGCCCCATCGTCTGCCCAAAGACGTGACTCAACGGCAACGTGTGCAAAAAGCGCAAAGGATGTACCAGCCGCTCGTAGCGCATGTAAGGCTGTGCGCCCCGCTCGATCGGATCTACGCTGGCCAGCACATTGCCATGCGTATGCACAATGCCCTTGGGCTCGCCGGTCGTTCCCGAGGTAAAGAGAATCTGTAGCGGCGTCGCATGATTCAGCCCCGCAACCGGGCCCGCTTCGTGCGCAGGTAGAGAGGCAAACCAATCCTCGAATGCCAGTTTGGGCCAGCTGCACAGCTTTCTGACCAGCTCGGCATCGCCTACCACCAGTTTTGGGGTGACATCGGCTGCCACGCGCTTTGCTAAATCTTTGCTCCCAAATGCGTCCAGCGGTACGGCGATCGCTCCGCGGAGCATGATCCCATAAAAAGCTGCGACCCACTCGGCGCTGTTCTCCGCCCACAACACCACACGATCCCCCGGCCCAATGCCGCGTTGTTCAAGCAGCGCTGCAAATCGCCCCGCCAGTCGCGCAATCTCGCCGTAAGTCGCCACACGCCGCCGAATTCCCTCCATGCGGACTAAGGCGATCCCGCGATCGTAGCGGCGAAAATCGTCCAAAAGTGTAGCGAGATGCTCGCGCATTCTTTCTCCTGCAACTCGTTGCCCGCTGCGTGGCCCAACTGCCGTCGTGAGTCTATGCCTTTGTGATTAAAGTGAAAGCATGAAGGATGCACCGTCTATGCCGGTGAACACGCTTATCGCCCGGTTGG
>Ga0187863_10002382_pt1 | contig 14355 bp, 13 predicted proteins | sample June2016WEW_11_1_FD_132975 | JGI IMG/M metagenome (GOLD analysis project Ga0187863, IMG submission 132975) | Peatland microbial communities from SPRUCE experiment site at the Marcell Experimental Forest, Minnesota, USA - June2016WEW_11_10 | ecosystem: Environmental > Terrestrial > Soil >... | reverse complement strand
GCACGAGTTGTTCGAAGGTGAGCGCGGCGAGCGGGACGTTGTTGATGACGACAATCTCATCGCCCGGCGACAACCCTGCTCGCGCCGACGGCGTTCCAGGCATCGCCTGCAGCACAATGACGCGGCCAGGCAGCACCGACACGATGCTCCCGAATCCCTTTTGCTCGGACCGCTCCATGGTCTTGAGCTGTTCGAACTGCTCCGGGTCGAAGAACACTGAGTGCGGGTCCAGTTCACGCAACATGCCGGGGATTGCGCCATCGTACACGGCGTGCTCACTGTCGATGGGATCGGCCTCGCGGCTCTCGACGGTGGCCAATACTTCTGTGAATTGCCGAAGCGACGATTCGACATCGGCGGTATTGGACGGCGGGGGCGTGGGCGCCACGAACAGGAAAACAAGAGGCAGCAGCATGCGATTAGCGCGAATAGCGGAGGCTCTCGCGCGTCCGGTGCCTCTCCAGCGCTAGTTCAATCAGCCGGTCAAGCAGTTTTGGCATGGGCAGGCCGCAGTATTCCCACATTTTCGGGAACATGCTAATGGAGGTGAAGCCGGGAATCGTGTTGATTTCGTTTAAGAACAATTCCCCCGTCGCCTGTTCCAACAGAAAATCCACGCGAGCCATGCCTTCGCAGCCGACCGCCCGATACCCGGCCACCGCGAGACGGCGCATTTCGGCGAGTTGTTTAGCGTCAAGATCGGCTGGCAACACGGTCTCTGCCCGGTCGAGCAGGTACTTGTCCTCGTAATCGTAGAATTCGCGCGAGGGCAGGATCTCGCAGGGCATGGCCGCTTCGGGATGTTCGTTGCCGAGCACCGCACATTCGAATTCGCGCCCCGCGATACCGCGCTCCACGATGATCTTGGTGTCAAACTGCGCCGCGAGACGCAGGGATTCGCGGAGCTCAGCCGCATCGTGCGCTTTCGAGATCCCAACGGATGATCCGAGGTTCGCGGGCTTCACAAACACCGGAAACGGCAAGGAATCGTACGCTGTGTTGTCGATTTCATCGCGCGAAACGACCACGTATTCCGCCACCGGAATCCCCTGCTGCAGACACAGCCGCTTGGTCACTTCCTTGTCCATCGAAACGGACGACGCGAGCACGCCGGCACCCACGTACGGCAGAGCAGCCATTTCGAGCAGCCCCTGCACCGTACCGTCCTCACCGAAGGTGCCGTGCAGCATCGGGATCACTATGTCGATTCCGGCATTCCCGTCCGGCTCCGGAACAATCGCTCGAGGAGACCAGCGGCCTTCCTGCGAGATCAGGATCTCGGATACCTCGTACTTATCGCGATCAAGCGCATCCAGAACCGCGCGTGCCGAGCGCAACGATATCTCATGTTCGCCGCTGCGCCCCCCTTTCAAAACAGCTACCCGCAGCTTCATAAAATCCGGTTTCCCAGAGCCGACATGATCAGTTCGACGGCCAGCACGGCCGTTCGGTTTACCTCGTCAATCACAGGGTTCACTTCCACCACGTCCATGGAACACATCAATCCGCTGTCGCACACGGTCTCCATGGTCAGGTGGGCCTCCCGCCACGTCAGGCCGCCTTTCACGGGCGTGCCGACCCCGGGCGCTTCCCTGGGGTCCACCACGTCCATGTCGAATGAGACGTGAAATGCGCTGGTTCCGGCCGAAGCAATCCGGATAGCGTCCTCCATTACGGTTCGCATGCCGCGCTCATCGACGTCGCGCATCGTAAAGGCGGTGACACCGGAGTTGCGGACGTAGTTGCGCTCGCGCTGGTCCACCGAACGAATGCCAACCAGTGCGACGTTTCGCGCTTCCACCTGCGGAGCGTGCCCGCCGATATGCGTCAGTTCCCGAGGACCGATGCCGATGCAGCAAGCCAGTGGCATTCCATGCACGTTGCCGCTGGGGGACGAATCGGGCGTGTTCATGTCGGCGTGCGCGTCAACCCAGATGAGCCCAATCTTCTCGTTCTTCGTGCGGAAATAGCCGGAAACGCCGGCAACCGTTCCCACGGCAATGGAGTGATCGCCGCCCAGAATAATCGGCGCGCGGCCCGATTCCATGGCGATCTTCACCATGTTTGCGAGCGCCGTGCAGGTCTCGGCGATTTGCGGCAGGTATTTTGCGTTGGCCGGTCCCTCGCCCACCATCTCCGCCTGAACGACCGGCGCGTTGCCGAGATCCACCACGTCATAGCCGAGCGACGCCACGCGGCTGAACACGTTGGCCACGCGCACGGCAGAGGGCCCCATATCGACGCCACGGCGGCCCGAGCCAAGATCGAGCGGTGCGCCAATAATAGCTATCGATTCGCGCATGTGCCCATCACGGCCGCGTCCGGTACAGCATGCGCGGATACGGAATCGTCTCGCGAATGTGCTCCAGCCCGCAGATCCACGCCACTACACGCTCCACGCCCATCCCAAACCCGGCGTGCGGAACCGTGCCGTACTTGCGCAGGTCCAGGTACCACTCGAACGCTTCGCGCGGCAAATGGTGCTGTTCCAGACGTTTCAACAGCAGATCGAGATCGTGAATACGCTGCCCGCCGCCTATAATCTCGCCATATCCTTCCGGTGCGATCACGTCCACACCAAGCGAAATCTCCGGCTGATCCGGCTGGAAGTAAAAAGCTTTCACCTGCGACGGATAACGATCCACCATCAGCGGCCGGTCGTAATCCTCGGCGATCATCGTCTCGTCGGTGCCGCCAAAATCGCTGCCCCACTGGATCTCACTACCCTTTTCCTGGAGCTTCTTCACGGCGTCGTCGTAGGTCATGCGCGGAAACGGCGCTTTCACCGCCTCCAGCTTGCCGACGTCGCGTTCCAGCGCCTGCAACTCCGGCCGACGGGTCTCCAATACGCGCTCCATAATGTAGACGACCAACTCTTCAGCAAGCTGCTTCACGTCTTCGAGCGTCGCCCAGGCCATCTCTGGTTCCACCATCCAGAACTCGGTCAGATGGCGCCGCGTCTTCGATTTCTCCGCGCGAAACGTCGGGCCGAAGCAGTACACTTTGCCGAAGGCCATGGCGTTCGCCTCGTTGTAAAGCTGGCCCGATTGCGTCAGGTACACTTTCTCGTCGTCGAAGTAATTCACCTCGAACAGCGTGGTGGTTCCTTCGCATGCCGACGGCGTGAAGATGGGCGTGTCCACCAGCGTGAAGCCGTTGTTGTCGAAGAAATCGCGAATCGCTTTGATAATTGCGTGGCGCACGCGGATGATCGCGTTCTGGCGGCGGCTGCGCAACCAGAGATGGCGATGGTCCATCAGAAAATCGGTGCCGTGGTCTTTCGGCGTGATCGGATACGGATCGGTCTCCGGAACACGCTGCAGGATCTCAGCGGTCTCCACGTCGAGCTCGAAACCACCGGGCGCGCGCTGCTCGGCGCGCAGCTTTCCTGTTACTGTCAGCGACGATTCCTGCGTCAGGTTCTTCAGCGCTTCAAAGGTCTCTTCCGGCAGATTGCTCTTCACCGCGACGCACTGCAGAATGCCCGTGCCGTCGCGCAGCAGCGGAAAACAGATCTTGCCCGACCGGCGAAGATTGTACAGCCATCCGCGGATTTGCACGGTTTCTCCCGCGTGCTTGCCCGCGTCGGCGATGGCTATTGGGGTCGCGGTTTCCGGCATTACAGGCTCTCGAGCCTTTCAAAGATCTCTTTCGCTTTGTCGAACGGATGCGGGCCGAATTCGGGAACTTCTTTCAGTTCCAGCAGCAGCGGATACTCCTCGGGGTGGCTGCGCAGAAGGCCCATGGCCTTCTTCCAGTCTATGGTGCCGCCCTCGGAGAGAAATGGGAAAAGATGCTGGTCGGACTTGCCGTCGTTGTCGTGAAGATGCGTCGACCGGACGCGGCTCTCCATGATGTTCCACGCCGCCTCCACTCCTTCGTTCATGTTCGCGTGGCCGATGTCGAAACAGAAACCCAGCTTTAAGTGCGTTTGCGCCAGAAAATCCACCAGACGCTGGGCGCTGGACAGCGCGTTGGGAATGTTCTCCAACAGGATCTCCACCCCGCGCTGCCGCGCAAAGCTGCTCAGTTCGTCGAGCGCGTTGAAGGCGGCTTCCACCTTGTGGTCGTCGTACTCCTCTTCACCCACGCCGATGTGCTGGATCATGTAGCGAAACGGAATCGACTCGGCCACTTCGAGCGCCCGCTTGATTTCATCCACCATGGTGATGCGCTTCGCCTTCACCACTTCGGTAATGGTGATCACCGCGTGCGGCCCGGAGCGTCCCCACAAGTCGTCCGTGTACATGGGCGAGTGCAGGGAGTGAAGCTGCATGTCGGAATCGCGAAACCAGGCGGCCACCTCGGCAATCTGAGCGCGGTTGGTGTAATCGAAGTGCTGCCGGGCACAATAGATCTCTACCGCGCCGATGCCGGCGTCCTGAATGCGGTCGAACCAAACGGTGCTCAGCCGGTGATTGGCAAAAAGGTGCGTCGACAGTACGTGGTTCATGCCGTTGTCACGGGGATAGAGGCTGAAGATTCAATTCTACCTGTTCGCCACAGGTGCAGAACGAAAGTTGTCGAGAACGCCGAGGAACCGCCTTGTGATACTCGGCAGTGAACAACCCTATCGGCGTGCAGGCTCAGCGCTTGTTTCGGTTTGATTATGCAGTTCCCGAGCCAGCGCAGTCAGCGCCTCGGCACTCGGGATCTGATTCCGCCGCGCGAGCACGGCGCCGCCCGGCGCTGGGTTCCAGTGGACGCGTCCACGGCCGTGGAGTCCGAGCCGGTACGTCAGAACCAGAGCAATCATCCGCCAGCCCAGCACCCAGGCTTTCCAAAACGATCCGGTGACCGAAGACTCCCCCACTCGCGAGCAATAGTTCATCGGGATTTCTACAAACGGAATACGGTGCCGAATCACTTCGAGCAGCACCTGCGGCCCGAAGTGCGACCCACCGATGGTCAGGTGCGGCCGGATGAGGCGAACTGCTTCTCGCGACAGAAGGCGCTGGGTGCAGCCCATGTCCGTCAGCAGCGTGGTGTTGAACACCAGCTCGGTCATCTTCGCCACGGCCCAATTGCCCCAGCGAAGGAACTTGCCCATGTTCGCGCCTTGCCAGATGAACTCGCGCGCAGTGCGAGTGCCGAAAACCACCGGAACGTCGTCGGAGTACGCCAGCAGCTTGGTGACGTCGTGGCCGCGAAAAGTGCCGTCGGGTTCCGAGAGAATCACCAGCCCGGCATCGGTATGATCGAGGCCGCAGAGCAGCGCGTTGCCGTAGCCCTGCCGGGTTTCAAAGATCTCACGCGCTCCGGTGCCCGCGATTTCTTCGGAAGTGCCGGGGGCCGCGTTGTTGTTCACCACGATGATCTCGTCCACCAGTCCAGTGGCGAAATAACTGAGCACGGTTGCGCGAATGGAGTCCTTTTCGTTATAGGTCGGGAAAATCACAGCAACTTTTTGACCGCGCCACATGACTTACGCTTCGCCTCTCGCGGAAGGCTCGGCGACCGCCAGAAATTGTCCGGCGAATGGCCGGCCTGGCAGGCGCAGGTAAAGATTCACCATCCAGGCCGCCTTCGGCCATCGCGATTTCATAGTGAACGGCGTAAAGCGAGACTCCGCGTGCACGACATCGAATCCGCAGGCTCGCAACAGACCGCTGAATCCTTCGTCGGTGTATATGGTCTTGTGCGTATAGTCGTCGAAATAGCGCCGGGGCTCGAGACGGAAATTCGGCTGAACGGCAATGAGTCTGCCGCCCGGCCTCAGTACGCGCCGCACCTCCAGGAGAATGCGCGCGCCTTCTTCCGCCGTGAAGTGTTCGAAAAAGTTCGAGGCAAACACCGTACCCAGCGAATGGCTGGCAATGGGCAGAGGATCGAGCGCAGACTGGATGATCGGCCGCACTTCTGACGCCCAGTGGCCGATCAACTCCGGATTCATGTCCAGCGCCCATTTTTCCGAGGCAGCGGAGAAACGCGAGAAGTCGCCGTAGCCCGCGCCGAGGTCGAGCAGGCCTGCCTGTGAATCCACCCATCGCGCGAGATACCGGCATAGCGCCCGCCACACACCGGCGCGACCGGCATCGAACGGCAATCGCACGCGATGGTATTCGCCCGCGAAGGTGCTCCGGCGAGCTTCGTCAATCACGCCGGGGCTCATAGACGTAGACACCATAGGGACCCTTCACGTGCTGGACCAGACGGTAATTCCGGCGAATGGCATCCAGTTGTGCGGTTGGCAGATGCACCAATTCCGCGCTCTCTTCCTTGGGCTGAGGCGCGAACACGTTATCCAGCAGCAGAATCGTCGCGAATTGCCGCGTGGATAAATCGCGCAAGAGCGGCCTCGGATCGCTGCGGCCAGCCTGGACGAGGAGGGTGTAGATAAGCGGTTCCACTTCGATGCTGCCGCGATACAGCACTAACGAGTCGTAGTGGCCGGAAAGCACGCGTCCAGGCTGGTCGACGTACCTTTTCAGGGCAGCGGTTTCCGCGCTGCGGGCCGGTTCGAGCAGGGCCCGTTCGGCGATCACGCGCGCGGTCAGCAGAACGTTGAGGGTCACGTGCAGCAGCAGGGGGATCTGCAGCAGCGTTACCCAGGTACGCCGGTCGGCAAACAGGTTGGGGAAGAATTGCAGTTCGCCAAGGGCGCACGCGGCGCACATTGGCATCACCAACATCATCTCAATCTGATAGTTGAGGTCCGAGCCGATCTTGGGGGAAGTCAGCAACCAGACAGCGGTGGAGAGTCCGGCGTAAACGTACAGTGGTGCGGTGCGGCGTGACGCGTGCCACGCTCCCACCGCGGCGGTCAGAATGACGCCGGCGCCGGTCAGCATCAGATACTGGGCCTGTTGCAGGAGTTTGAACCAGGCGAACGGGTTGATATTGGCGACTATGGCGTCGCTGAAATAGCCGCCGTGGGTAATGGCGTTCAGAGCCAGCGCAATGCTGGCGCCCACAGCTCCCACTCCGGCGATCCACCACGCGGCGCGCTTGCGATCCTCAGCCAGCAGGGTGAGCCCGATGGCTGCCCCTGCGGCCACGGACGTCTGCTTGGTAAACACGGACAGAATCACGAGAATCGCCGACCAGACCAGCGGTTTGATCTCGCGCCTCTCCCGATACCGCAGAAACAGGGTGAAGGCCGCAAGCGAAAAGCACGCGGCGAGCATGTCCACTTGCCCCACCGTTCCCCAGAAGAGGATGTTCGACGTGGATGCCGCCAACAGTACTCCTGTCGCGCGCGCAGAGCGGTCGCGGGTCAGGTATCCGAGTGCTTTCCAGCACAACCAGAGCGAAGTCAGCAGTGCGGCAAACGAGAGGATGCGCCCGCTGAAGTACGGGCCCGCTCCCCATTTGTGCATATATCCCGAGGCTGTGTAGAAGATCGGGCCGTAGGGCGAAACGGTGAAGGGGTAGCGATTGAGATCGTAATAAAGGCCCTGGCCATGTGTGAGCATGTTCGAGTGGATCGCCACCAGCGCCTCCACCGGCGTGAATTCGTGCCGCGACCACAGCAGGACCGCCAGGTGTCCGGCAAGGCCGAACGCCACGAATAACGTGATCCCGAGCAAGACGCGTTTGCATAGCCGTTCCCGCGACGCGGCGTTAACCAGAACGGGTCGCAGGACTTGGGGCGCAATTGTAGTCGAGGCGGCCATGGATCGCCTACTTGTGTTCCATCGGTCATGTGGGCCCGCAGCTTTAAGGCGCTCCCGTGGTCCAATCGGACGCTGCCCGAACTCCCCTGCAAAAGGGCTGCGCGCGCTCGGAGCGGGGGCGGCGCACCACGCTGCTAAAGTCCTCCTCCAGCGGGGCCGATGGTCCAATCAGTCAGCATGGCTGCCAGCATCGGTGTCTCCGCCACCAAATCGCCTCGATCGAGTGGCGCCGCCGCAGATCCGCCGGTGCCTGCGTGGCTCTTCCCGGCATTGTTCGCGGGCGCGATCCTCGCCTATTGGATGTCCCGTATTTCACGCGGCTTCTGGATCGACGAGGCGACGGCGTATTGGATCGATCAGGGCGGCCTGGCGAAGGCCTGGTCAAAGCTCGAGACATTCCCGTTCGGCCAGTCTCTTCTGTATCAGTACGTCGTGTCACCATTCCTGTCGGATGGCGCGCATAAGGAGGCGCTGCTGCGGGTTCCTTCCGTCGCCGGTGTGCTTCTGGCGGCCTGGCTGCTGTATAAGCTGACCGAACGGATAGTGGGACCAGGCTCCGGCTGGCTCGCGGTGGTGCCGTTTGCCTGCACCGGCGCGATTGTTGAGACAGCCACCAACGCGCGCCCATACGCGCTGGGACTCGCGGTCATCCTGGCTTCTTTCTGGAGCTTGCGCGAATGGGTGCATACCGGGAAAAGATCGTGGCTCGCGCTTTACTGCGCTTCTTCGGCGTTGGTCGTCTACTTTCATTACCTCTTTGTGCTCATATTCCTGGTACAAACGGTGTATCTGATAGCGGCACATTCCTCCGGAAGGCTCTTTTCCTGGGCGCGAATTCTGGCCGTGGCATTCGCGATTGTTGTTGCCGCGGTTCCGCTGGCGAAGCAGATGTTGACGCTTGTAGGCCAGGCAGACAAGTGGACATCGGCTGTGAGACCCACGGCAGGCACCTTCCTGAGTCTTTTTCCGTGGCAGGTTGCCATCACGGTGACGATCGGACTCTTTCTTTGCTTTGTGCTTCATCGCGATTGGTTCGCAAATGTGTTCGCTCTGGCGGGCGACGACTTGATCCTGCTCGTCGCGTGGGTGCTGCTGGGACCTCTGGTGATGTTCGTTGCACAGCGCACGACCTCGCTGGCCGTCTTCACGACGCGCTATCTCATCTATGTGTTTCCACCGTGTTTCATACTGCTGGCATGGTGTATCCGCCAGATGCGGAATCGACGCGCGCAGTTCGCACTCGCGCTCGCAGTCGTGCTAAACGCCGCGCTTTACGTTCGCGACGTCGGAGCCAACACGCCCGAGTGGCGGACGCCGCTCCGGGTTGCGCAGAGAATTGCCGGCGGCGGCACGCCGATCCTGCTTCGCAGTCCCCACGCCGACGGTGTCGGGTTCGATTGGAAAACCGAGCCCAACCCGGCTCACCACTATTTCGCGCAGCTTGGTCCGTATCCGGTGCGAAATGAGATCATTCCGGTGCCGTTCTTCGTGGACGCCGCCGCCGAGCGATACCTGGAACAGGAGATCGAGCGCCGCATGGCGGCGCAACGCCGCTTCTGCCTGATTGCCAACAAGGGCTCCGACGTACTGGCAACGCTGCCCGCCTGGTTCCGAACGCACGGGTTTGCCGTCGACACACGCGACTGTGCCGGCATCGAGGTCCTGTCTTTTCAACGTTAGCCGCGTCCCGAATGGAGCGCGATTGTCGATCCGGCTTTCAGCGGTGCGCGGCCTTTGATGTTCCACCTGGACTTCCGGGTGCCATTGTGCGACGCTGGCGTCTTGGGCCACCCGGAGGCCACACCATCGTCAAAATCTGCGTATTAGCCAGCAGCAGCGCGGGGAATTCCACGTTCATCGCCACCGGGCGCACGCGCATTCTGGTGGACGCGGGGCTCAGCCGCAAGGAAATCCTCGCGCGGCTGGCGGCCATCGGCGAAGACGGCGAAACCCTGGATGCCATCCTGATTACGCACGAGCACACCGACCACGTCAGCGGCCTCGTGCCCATGGCACGTTGCGGCGGCCGGCGCAGTATCCCTGTCTTCCTCACCACCCTCACCTCGCCGGCAATCCCGTGGGGCGAGTACACGCCGGTGCTGGAACGGTTCCAGGCAGGCTCTACGTTTACAATTGGAGATATTGAAGTGGACAGCTTTACCATCCCCCACGACGCCGTCGACCCGGTGGCGTTCTCATTCCGCACTCAGGGGTTGAAAATCAGCCAGGTCACCGACCTTGGCTACCTGCCCGATTCCATCAAAGTTCACGTGAGCGGCAGCGACCTGCTGGTCCTCGAATCGAATCACGACCTCGATATGCTGAAGGTAGGTCCTTATCCGTGGTCGGTGAAACAGCGCGTGATGGGGCGAAATGGTCATTTATCTAACGATGTGGTTTCGAGTTTCATTCGAGACGATCTGGACACCCGAACCAGCACGCTCGTGCTCGGCCATATCAGCGAGCACAACAACCACCCGGCCATTGTCGAGCTGATGGCTTCTCAGGCATTGGACGGTCGAACGTTATTTACGAAACTTGTAGTAGCCGAGCCGCGGCATCCCACGGAAGTGTTCGTTTACTAATCATGATTGCCCGCTATACGAGGCCCGAAATGGGCCGTATCTGGAGTGAAGAGAACAGGTTCCGCCAATGGCTGGAGGTGGAGCTGGCGGCCGCCGAAGCGCTGGCCGAAACCGGCGAAGTCCCGCAGGATGCCGCTCGCCTGCTCCGCGAGCATGCCGACTTCACCGTCGACCGTATCGACGAGATCGAGCACGAGGTACGGCACGATGTCATCGCATTTACTACGACTGTCGCTGAATCCATGGCCGCTGCGGGTCACGCCGAAGCCTCCCGCTGGCTGCACTATGGTCTGACCTCCAACGATGTCGTGGATACCGCTCAGGCCCTCATGGTAAAACAGGCCTCCGCACTGATCCGGCGCGGGATCGCTGAGCTTTCCACAGCCCTCCATGAGCGCGCATTCGAGCACAAGCACACCGTGCAAATTGGCCGGACGCATGGAATTCAGGCCGAACCGATCACGTTCGGTCTGAAGGTGGCCCTCTGGTACGACGAGCTTCGTCGAAATCTCGCCCGTTTCGACGCTGCCGCGGAAGATATGCGGGTGGGGAAGATCTCCGGTGTGGTCGGAACCTTCGGCCATGTCGGCCCGGATGCCGAGGAGCGCATCTGCGAAAGACTGGACCTGAAACCGGCGGCCATTGCCTCTCAGGTAATCTCCCGGGACCGGCACGCCGCATGGGTGTCGGCCCTCGCTTTACTGGCTGCCACATGCGAGAAGATCGCTTTAGAGATCCGGCATCTGCAGCGCACTGAGGTCCGGGAAGCCGAGGAGCCGTTTTCCCCGGGGCAGAAGGGTTCCTCAGCCATGCCGCATAAGCGTAACCCCGTGACCTGCGAGCAAATTTGCGGCTTGGCCCGAATAGTACGATCCAACGCCCAGGCGGCGTTCGAAGACATTGCACTGTGGCACGAACGCGACATTTCGCACTCGTCGGTGGAGCGCGTGATCCTTCCCGATTCTGCCATCCTGGTGGACTATCTGCTCGCCAGGACGGTGTGGCTGGTCAAGGGCCTGCGCGTCAACGCCGGTCGCATGCGTCAGAATCTCGAACTTACTAAAGGTTTGATTTTCTCGGGCCAACTTCTGCTCGACCTGACTGCGGCCGGTATGCTTCGCGAGCGGGCGTACAGCGTTGTTCAGCGCCATGCCATGCGGAGCTGGGAGGAAGGCAGTGACTTCCGCAAGGCCATCGAAGCCGACCCGGAAGTCAGTAAACTCCTTGCGCCTGAGGAGGTTGCGGCGGCGTTCTCGGTGGAGCGATACCTGCAACACGTAGACCGGATCTTTGCGCGGGTGTTCCACTCGGAATAGTCAGTCGGCATACTACTCCGGTAGCAAAGGTACCACCAGGTACTATTGCCCGGACATGTCGGTTTTTTTGTTCGTCAAAAATCAAGTATTTCAATTTCCATCTCTTGCCCTTACACTTCTCGTATGGGCGCCACGAAGACCGCCGAGCTCGCGCTGGCAAGAGTCTTGCTCGTGGATGATAACACTGCCGCCCGGTTAACCCTCCAAACCGTTCTCGAAGCTGGCGGCTATCGCGTTGATTCTGCTGCATCTGCGGCCGAAGCCGTGGGCAAGCTGGACGATTGCGAATACTCGCTGGTGCTGAGCGATATGGAGATGGAATCGCCCTTTGCCGGTCTGAAGGTTCTGGCGCACGCCCGCATGATGGACTATAAGCCCGCCACCGCGCTGGTGGCGAGTTGCCAGGATGGGGTTGCCGTGGAAGGCCACCCGGACATGCTCATTGAGCCCGAGGATGTCCCTGATTTGCTTGAGGATGTAGCGAGTTTGATCGGGGAGCGGGCGGCGCGCCGCATGCACCGGGAACTACGTCTGCTGCACCTCGATTAGCGCCTTTTCGAACGCGTCCAGCTCTCCCGCGAAAAAGTGATCCTTCGCTTCGATCCAGATTAGTTTCTTCGGCTCGGCCAGTGAATCGAACCATATCTGCATGGCCTCGCGCGGACCGTATTGGTCGTGAGTGCTCTGTATGAAGACTCGCGGCACACCGCATTGAGGGGCAGCTTCCTGATAGGCTCTCGGAAAACCAACGAGGAGGGCCCGGCGCGGGTGAGGTTTCTCGCAGGCGAGCCGCAAGGCTATTCTTGAACCGAAAGAAAACCCGGCAGTTGTAGACGGCAGGTCCGGGTACCGCTCGCGAAGTAATCCCAGGGCCACGCGAGCGTCATCGGTCTCGCCGTCGCCGTTGTCGTAGACGCCCTCGCTTAGGTTGACGCCGCGGTAATTGAAGCGCAGCACCACCGCCCCTGCCTGCCGAAGTCCGCGCGCCATGCGATAGACCACCTTGTTATGCATCGTTCCGCCATGCTGTGGATGCGGGTGGCATACCAGCGCGGCTTCGCGCGGCTCGCCATGCTCAGGCTCTTCGAGCAGTGCCTCCAGCTTTCCCGCGGGGCCGTCGATGAAGAACGATTCGATACGGCGGGGCAAGGTCAGTTGGACCGGTAGTTGGTGAACTGCATGTCGATGCCGAAATCATGCCCCTTGACGAGGTGGATGATCTCCTGGAGCGTGTCGCGATCCTTGCTGCTGACGCGAACCATGTCGGCGTTGATAGACGCCTGCACCTTCTTCTTGCTGTCCTTGATCAGCTTCACTATTTCGCGCGCTTTTTCGATGGCAATGCCCTGCTGCAGCGTAATTTCCTGCCGCACACTGGAACCGGCCGACGGAATGACAGGGCCGTAGGTTAGCCCCTTCAGCGGCACCGAGCGCTTCACCAGCTTCGCTTGCAAGATCTCCGTGATGGCCGTGAGCTTGTACTCGTCCTGGCTGGCCAGCAGGATTTTGTGGTCTTTTTCATTGAGCTCAATGGTGGACTTTGTGTTCTTGAGATCGTAGCGCTGATCGATCTCCTTGGTCGCCTGGTGGATGGCGTTGCTCACTTCAGCGAGGTCGATTTTGGAGACGATGTCAAAGGTGTTTTCGGGCATGGGTGGCTACAGCAATATGATACCGGAGCGGGCTTCGCGGAAGGCTCTGCCGCACCGCTGCGCTACTCTGAGTGCATGCCCCTCGCAGATTCCTTCTTCGGGCGAAAGTTTGCCATTACTACCGGAGATCTCGAGGGCTGGCTGGCTGAAGCCCTGTCTTCGGGCGGCGATTACGCCGACCTCTATTTCGAGTATCTCGCTACCAGCAGCATCGGCATGGACGAGTCCATCGTCAAGAGCGCCATGCAGGGCGTCTCGCTTGGTGTGGGCGTGCGCGTAATCTCGGGCGAAAAGACCGGCTACGCCTACAGCGATAATCTCGCGCCCGAAAGCATTCGCAAGGCCTGCCGAGTGGCGGCCATGATCGCGGCGGGTCCCTCCAAAGTGGACAAGACATCTCTCGATGAAGGCCGCCTCGCCCACAATCTTTACCCCGTCCTGGCTGCGCCAACCGAGACCGCTCTCGCCGATCGTGCTGCGCTGGTGCAACGGGCCGATGCGGTCGCTCGCGCCTATGATTCGCGAGTCTTCCAGGTGCAGGCTTCGTGGGCCGACAGCCTGCGCCAGGTTCTGATTGCCACCAGCGACGGTTCCATCACCACGGATCGCCAGCCCATGGCGCGCATGAGCGTCCGCGTTCTGGCGCGCGAGAACGGCGGCACACCGCAGAGCGGCTTTTCCGGTGGCGGAGGGCGCATCGGGCTGGATCAGTTCACCGGCGCCAAGAGTCCAGAAGCATTCGCCCGCGAGGCCGCTCGCCAGGCCATCGTGCAGTTGGAAGCGGTGGAGGCGCCGGCCGGCGAAATGACCGTGGTGCTCGGCCCTGGTTGGCCCGGGATTCTGCTGCATGAAGCGGTGGGCCATGGCCTCGAAGCCGACTTCAATCGCAAGGGCGTCTCCGCGTTCAGCGGTCGCATCGGCGAGAAAGTGGCGAGCGAACTCTGCACCGTGATGGACGATGGCGCGATGGAGCATCGCCGCGGCTCGCTTAATGTCGACGATGAAGGTGTGCCCACGCGGCAGAATCTGCTCATCGAGAACGGCGTGCTGCGCGGCTACCTGGCCGACAAGTTATCCAGCCGACTGCTTGGCCAGCCTAGCACCGGCAACGGACGCCGCGAGAATTACCAGAACATTCCCATGCCGCGCATGACCAACACATTTATGCTGGCGGGCGAAAGCGATC
>Ga0187863_10002381_pt1 | contig 14357 bp, 9 predicted proteins | sample June2016WEW_11_1_FD_132975 | JGI IMG/M metagenome (GOLD analysis project Ga0187863, IMG submission 132975) | Peatland microbial communities from SPRUCE experiment site at the Marcell Experimental Forest, Minnesota, USA - June2016WEW_11_10 | ecosystem: Environmental > Terrestrial > Soil >... | reverse complement strand
GGCCCCGCCAACCATGGGAGGGCATGAAGGAAAAATGCGGCAATGCGAATGCGACGGTCGCGATAGTAAGCATTGGCGGAGCGGAAGCATTGCACGGCCGCTCCGTACTCGCGCAATGATATGTGATGATAAGCATCGCCCAGCGCCAAAGCCGCAACCGCTGCCGCAATTTCCTCCTCCAGCAATTTGCGCTGCGACTCGTTGAGTTTCAGGTTCTCGCCGACCCGGCGCAAAGATTCTATCTCCGCGACTTTCCACTTTCGCCGCTGCGGATCTTCGGTGAGGCTGCCCGGCCGTTGCCGGTATTTCACCAAAACCCGTCCTAGATAGCCCACGGCTCCCTCGGGAAACACCAGGCGCACACAGAATTCGACATCCTCGCCAATGCGTATGCGCTCGTCAAACAATCCAATGTCGACCACTCTTTGCCGCCGCGCGACCATGGCAGAAGGTAGCTGTCCCCCCTTACGCTTCAGCATGTCTTCAAATCCAAGAATAGGACCCGCGCCCTCCTTCAACATCCTCCACACCACGTCTCCGCCCGAACCAAAAAGCAGCGCGTCCGAGATGGACGCATATACGCCGGGATGGGTGTCAAGAAACTCCACCTGCGCCGAGAGATACTCAGGCATCCAGAGATCGTCGCTGTCCACGAAGGCCAGCAGTTCTCCGCGGGCGAGATGTATGGCCGCGTTGCGCGCTCCCGGCAGACCTTTATTTTCCTGTTTGATATAGCGGATACGGTCCATATAAGGCTTAAGCGCGACTTCGAGCTCCGCCGTGTCCGGCGAGCCATCGTTGATGACGATCACCTCAAAATCCCGGAAGGTTTGGGCGAAAACGGAATTCAACGTCTCCGCGATAAAAGCCGCAGTTTTATAGGCGGGAATGATGACGCTGACCTTCGGGGTCTGGTTCTGAGGAGGCGTTGCGTCTGATCCGGCGCTGCTCATTCGTTGAAAATCTAAACTATTGCCCTTCGGCCGGTTTCGGGTGCAGTCATTATTCCCCTGCAGGTTAACATATCTCGATCGTCGGGCCTTCCTTCCTGAAGTTCACCGCCACTGGGGTTCCCGAACGGCAAATAGCCAAGTTTCCGAAAAAGGATAAAATTAAGCGAAGGGATACGCCAACTCGCAGAACCGTTATTTTCGCGTTCTCCCAAAATTTCGCAGGCTCGCCGCCAGGAGTTTTCGCATTGAGAATGAGAACCAGGAAGCACCGATGATGATCCGATTGGCTTATCTGGCGAACTACTTCCTGGAGCGCGACATCACTGGAAGAGCTTTGTTCAGGCTTCCCGATGACCTCTTCGTAGTAGCCTATCCCGGCTCCGGAGGCCAGTGGTTGCGCCGCCTGATCGCGAATCTCCTGCGTCCATCGAGTGATGATCCGTCGAGTCCGGGCGCAGAAGCAACCGTCATGTCGCGCTTGCCGGACCTATACCACGCGTCCCGGCGTGGCTTTGCCCGGATGAATCGCCCCAGGATCATCTTCAGCCACGAGTGCTTCGACGCGGAGTATCGCAAAGTAATCTACCTGGTCCGCGACCCACGCGACGTTGCCGTAGCACTGTATGAACAGCGGCGTCAGGGAGGAAGCATTGACAATAGCGTGAGCCTCGAGCAATTCGTCCAGGCTTTCCTCACGCGGACCGAGGAATACTGCGGCGGATGGGCAGAGGAGTTCTCCGGAGCGATCAAAGCCAACCAGGGATTCGCCTACCGCAGCCGGTTGAAAGATGAGTTTCTCGGCACGCCCGCTTCCTGGGGAGAGAATGTCATGAGCTGGATCGGCGCGCGCGGACGCGACCCGAATGCGATGCTATTGCTTCGATACGAGGACCTCGTCAGTGATCCCCAGGCGGAGCTTCAAAAAGTTGCCGAATTTCTGAAGCTTGCTGGATTGAAATTCGATGAATCCCCGGAGCGCATCCGTTCCGCAGTGAAGGCGACGCAGCGCCAGGAAATGCCGCGGGAACCGGGGAAGTGGAGCACACTTGTGCCAGAGAATGCGGTTCAGGCGATTGAAGCTGTCTGGGGTCCGGTGATGACCGCCATGGGATACGCACTGCAAGCGCACGAGGTAGAGCAGTATCGTTGAACGGCATCGATTCACGCCGTCTTGAAATGCAAACTTAACCGCCTGCTAAACTGGCGTTATCGAGGAAACAGCTGAGTGCTCGGCCAACTGAGAAGTGCCGCAAGGTATGCGCTGGAAAGGGATTCTTCCCTGCGCCGTCACGAGGTCTGGCCCGATGACATCTTCCTGGTCTCGTTCCCGAAGTCGGGCAATACCTGGACGCGATTCCTGCTCGGCAACCTGATGAATCCCGACAAGCCTGTCGGTTTTTCTGATATTGAGAACGTCGTTCCCGACATTGCCGTCTATCCCCGCGCCGATTTCCGCAAACTAAAACGGCCCCGGCTGATAAAGAGTCATGACTGCTTTGATCCGCGCTACCGTCGCGTAATCTACATCATTCGCGACCCGCGCGATGTGGCGGTTTCACTTTACTACTACGCGAAGAAAGTAAAAAACATCGACGATTCGTTTTCGCTCGAAGCTTTTATCACCAGGATGCTGGTTCCGGGTCGCAGTTACAACGGAACCTGGGGTGAACACGCCGGAAGCTGGCTCGTCAACCCCTCGAATATAGCCGAGTTCACCTTGCACCATAATGGTGCGCCCCCGCATTCAACACCCGGCGCAACCGGACATGGGCGTGAGTTTCTTCTGGTGCGCTACGAGGATCTCTTGCAGGACGCCCACGCCGGGCTTCACCGCATCGCTGAATTCCTGGGACTCGAGGCTACTCCCGAGCGCATCGAACAAGCCGTCGCACGCAGCTCGGCCGATTCCATGAGGAAGCTGGAATCAGCGCAGAATCTGCAATGGCAAACCACTCGAGAGACCCGCAAAGACATTCCCTTTGTACGCCAGGCCAAATCCGGCCAGTGGCGGACGGCTCTCAGTGCGAAATCGCTCGCGGAAATCGAATCTGCCTGGGGACACTTGATGCGATTGACCGGGTACGAACTGGCCGCGCATGAACTAACCGGGTTTGAACAAGCATCGAGCACGTGATCACACTCGGCGCATCGCGACCGTTAGCGGGAATTCAATCGCGGTTCGATGCGCGTCAGCTATGAGCTATCGATATCCATACGTTGTACAAGAGATTTCAAGTCATTATCCGCATCTCGACCGGACCGAAATCGAGCAGCGAATTCGCCACTCCAGTTTTGTCGATGTCAGTAAGCGCTACCTTTATTTCGAAGTTCCCAAGGCCGCCTGCACACAAATGAAGGAACTGCTGCGCCAGCAACAGGGCGCGCCGCCGCTGCAGCTTTTTGTCGGCAAGCTCATGGAAACCCGCCGCAACATGTTCATCCACGCGCGCGAAAACGTGCCGCTGCCTTCCCTGGTCGATCTCGATGACGCGACGCAGAAGGAGGTCCTTGAGTCCGACAGTTTCTTTCGCTTTACGATCGTGCGCAATCCGTACACGCGTTTGATTTCCGCCTGGAAGAACAAAGTTGTCCCTTGTGAACCGGGCGCGGAACGCTTGTATCTGGCGATCAAGGGCCGTCTGCCCGATATGCATGCAAAGGACCTCATTACCTTCGACGAGTTCGTGAACTATCTCCGGGCCAAGAGCGATTTGAGCGAGGCCGATCCGCACTGGCGACGCCAGGTCGATCATTTGTTTTTCGAAGCGTTGAGCTTTTCGCACGTCGGTAAGCTCGAGAACATCGCCGCGACCCTGGCAAGGTTCCAACAACATCTCGGGCTCGCGCAACCGCTCACCGTGGGCAGAGAAAATGTCTCCGCGCCGGTCGGCCTCGCCACCTACAATCAGGAACTGGCAGACAAAGTCTATTCGCTCTATCAGGAAGATTTCGAGCGGCTGGATTACGATCGCGATTCCTGGCGCAGCGGCCAATCCGCCGTCCCTGAGGCGTCGCCGGCCGTCATTCCCGAGGCAAGATTCTATGACGAGATTATCGAGAGGAACCTCATTATCTCCGGCCTCTACGAGGAGCGTCGTCGCTTGCGGGCTGACCTTAAGCGCGCATCTCGACTGGGAGTGATGCCTCTAGCAAACGCGCTCGCCAGCCTTCGCCGCAGCGCGTCAGCGTTGGCATCCAAAATACGAGGGCGAAGTCCGAGCGATGCCGGGAAGCGGTAGTGGTGCAGTTTGAAAATTGCCGTCCCTCAGCGGCTAAAGCCGCAGTCAAAACAATACACTTACCGCAGCGCTGAAGCGCTGCGCCACCCAAAAACAAGCGCAAGATCGACTTTTTCCGCAGGCTGCGAAGCCGTGCCCTTTTCAAAGCCGCTTCAAACTGCACCACTACCCGGGAAGTGATAAACCTGCCCACTTTTACCGGCCAGCCTGGCAGCGGTAAGAGGGGGAGTCTTGTGATTCCACCGTGTGGAAAATGTTTGCCCACTTTTTGCCTTGTTCCGAAGCAGTGGGAGGGCACGCTCAGCATCAAACTCTAAGCCATTGAAATAACAGATGATAATTGTCGACAGCCGTCTGGTTAAGCCAGGGTATGGAGCCCCGCTTGCTCCTTACCGTTCACCGCGCTAGCGGACGGATCTGTAAACTGCGCGTTATTCTAGTTCCGTGAAGGATGTACAAAGCACCACGCAGAAGGAAACGCAAAGACGCAGAAGGAAATACTCATGATCGGTTCACCGCAAACCGAGCGCACCGGCGAATCACACGACATACCCCCCACGGCCAGCTACAGATCTCTCGCGCGCACTTTCCTCATGCGCCTATGCGTAGCCGTGACCCTCGCGTTGCTTCTCGTTGTTGGCGTGGAGTTGTTCACCTATTGGCGCGGTGTCGAGAATCAACACAGCATGGGCCCGGAGGTCGAAGCCGCGGTTGTGCAAGGCACTCCGGAAGAGCGCGAATATTGGAAAGAACAGCAACCCGCCCAGAAAGTGCAGTACGAACCGTATGTACTGTGGCGCCGGGCTCCCTTTAACGGCAGCGCCATTTCGATCGACGCGGATGGCATCCGCCGCACCCTTCACAATCACTGCGATGCCAAGACTTTCACGGTGTGGATGTTCGGAGACTCCGTCATGTGGGGCTGGGGCAGTCCCGACTCGGAGACAATTCCATCGCTGGTGGCGGCCGATTACGAAAAAGCGGGCAAGCGAGTCTGCATCGTGAATTACGGCGAAAAAGGTTGGGCCAACACGCAAGAGCTTTTCGAGCTGATTCAACAGCTCAAGCACGCGGATCGCAAACCGGACGTCGTTTTGTTTTACGACGGAGGCACGGAAGCTTTCACCGCTTACGAAAACAAAAAAGTCGACGTGCACAGCAATTATCTTGACTTCAAGAATTATCTCGAAGGCTGGATCACCGAAAAGAAGTCGGGATTCTCCTACCTCAGCCGCAGCAACACCTATCACCTGCTGGAAAACATAGCGGCCAAATTTGCCCCAAAAAACGGCACAAAAGACAGCGTTACCGAGAGTGACGCCGAGACCTGGTCCCGCGCCATCATGCAGAATTATCAGGAAAACATGGACATTATTGACCTCTTGGCCAAGCAGTACGGTTTCCGTCCCATCTTTGTCTGGTATCCCAACATGGCAGTCGGCCACAAGCAGCTGACGCCGGATGAGGCCGTCCTGAACAAGAGACTGAACAAGAAGTTTCCCGGCATGGAGTCGGTCTATCGCGCGGCCTACGAAAGGTGCCGCGAAGTCAAGCGTCCGGATTTGTACTATCTCGGAGATCTTTTGGATGACACCCAAGCCCCACTGTACCGGGGCATCGCTCATCTAAACGCAACCGGCAATCAGATGGCTGCAGACAAGCTTTTTCTGATTCTGGAAAATCCTCCAAATCAAGCCGTTGCGAAGAATTCGGCAGAGCAGACAAGCAAGACACATTTAGCCGAATCCAAAGCCGTTCATACAGCGCCATGAGCTCACGTTCAGATCTCCCTTTCGAAGAGAAAAAACGGCCCGCTCCCGCTGGAACCGACCGGCTAAATATGCTATTGTCGCGGGAACTTAACGCGGCAGCCAGCCCCCGGCTGCTCACTTCTCCCAAGGGTCAGAACATGACAAAACCTTGCAACCACTCCATCGGCGGCGCGTCCGCATTGGCCGTCCTCGTTTTCATCGTTGCGAACGCACTAATGGCCGCGGCCCAGACATCCGTTACGACCTATCATTACGATAATTACCGCACCGGCTGGAATCAGAACGAAACCGTGCTGACGCCCGCCAACGTGACGAAATCGTCCTTCGGTATGTTGCAGACCGTAGCGCTCGACGATCAGGTCGACGCGCAGCCCCTGATGGTGCCCGGAGTGCTAATCACCGCCGGAAATTATCAGGGCACGCACGATGTCGTCTATGTAGTCACGGAAAGCAACACGGTGTTTGCCATCGACGTGCACACCGGAACGGTGCTGTTGAATCCGAATTTCGGAACGCCGGTATCGCGAAAGTCGCTTCCCGGAAAATGCAACAACAATGGCCCCAACGTCGGAATCACCTCGACGCCGGTGATCGACCCAGGCAGCAACACCTTGTACGCGATGACGTACACCCAGAGTTCGGGCGCACCGACCTACACGCTACACGCGCTCGATCTGGGAAGTTTGACCGACAAGGTGACGCCGCAAGTCGTCGCCGCGTCGCAAACGCTCACTAATGGCACGACCTTCAACTTTAACGCGAAATATCAGCGGCAGCGTCCGGCTCTGTTGCTCGCGAACGGCAGCATTTATGCTGGTTTCGGCAGCTTCTGCGATGACGCCGCCAATCTTTCGCGGGGCTGGCTGCTGGGCTGGACGGCGGGATCGCTTACCCCATTTCCCTCCAACCAGCTCAACGACCTGCAGGCCACGAACTCCAACAACTTCTTTCTTTCCTCGGTCTGGATGTCAGGCTACGGACCGGCCACCGATGACGCGGGCAACGTTCTGTTCGTGACCGGCAATTCGGATGCCGGCACCTACGACGGCGTCACCGACATTCAGGAGAGCGTGGTCAAGATTTCGAATACGCTGACCACGGTGCTCGACCTGTTTACTCCCGATGACCAGGAGACCCTGGATCAGGAGGATGGGGATTTCGGTTCGGGTGGTGTTTTGGTGCTGCCCGATCAGCCCGGATCGATACCGCATCTGGCGGTAGCGGCGGGCAAAGACGGGAACTTGTTTTTGATGAACGAAGACAATTTGGGTGGCTACTCGCCCAACCAGAACAATGTGCTCGGCGTTTATCCGGTGGGTCATTGCTGGTGTGGCCAGTCATACTTCGTCGATCCAACAGACGGATTAGGACGGGTGGTGACGAGCGGCGGCAGGAACGCGATCGTCTGGAAAGTGCAAACCTCGCCCTCAGTGGCTCTGACGCGGGTAACAGCGTCTACGGGGATTGGCGGCACGCAGAGTCCGGGATTCTTCACTACGATTTCCTCGAACGGCACTGCCAGTCCAATTATTTGGGCACTATCGCGCGCTCAAAAATCGACCACGGCGATTGATCTTCTTGCTTTTAATCCGGACTCTGGCAAAAGCAAAATGACGAAGCTGTTCCGAGCCAGCGCGGGCGCGTGGCCAAATGTCAGCGGTAACGCCAACCTGGTTCCGGTGGTGGCCAACGGTTTGGTGTTCGTGGCCAGTAACCAGCAATTGCAGATCTTTGGACTGACCGGAACAAAGACGAAAACGAAGCCGAAAAAGAAGTAGTGGTAAAGCTCTAACTGGAGCAGGAGTGAACTCGTGAAAGTTAAGAATCTGTCCGCACTGATGATCGTTTGTTGCACTGCTTTCCTGTTGGCCACTTCCACGTTGGCCAGCGCGACCGGCGGCAAAAATTATAACGAGACCATGGTCTGGGATGGCGTCACTCGCTATTACTACGTCTATGTGCCCTCGAGCCTGCTCGCGAACCCCCCTCTGCTGGTCATGCTCCACGCCACCAGTTTTAATCCGGTAACCAATCCACCGAGAAAGATCAATTATGGATGGAAGACATTCGCCGACACTTATGGGTTCGTCCTCGTACAACCAGCTTCAACGTACAACGCGAACTCCGGCCAATGGAACTGGAATGCCTATTATCTGAGCGAGGCGTTTACCGCGGAGGAAGTCGGAACCTGTACCTCACCACCCGCAACCGCCTGCCCCGACGATGCCGGCTTTTTGCGCCAGTTGATCCTCAACCTGACGGCGCAGTACCACGTCAACCCCAATCAGGTATTTGTCGCGGGCATGTCGTCGGGTGCGATGATGGCCGAGCGAGTCGGCGTCGAGATCTCGGATCTAGTTGCGGCGATCATTCCCGCGTCCGGTCAAATCGTCGGACAGTCCTCTCTACCCATCACCTTGCCAGGTCCGCCGGTGGCGCCGGTTTCCGTGCAGGAGTGGCAGGGCACCAAGGATCACGTGTTGCCGCCCTGCAACAACGGCACAACCGAGTACTCAGGCTATACGTACTATATGGCTACCGTGGATCAGACCTTCAATTACTGGACGGCGCAGAATTCCTGCACCGTTTTCCAGAACAGTGAACCCTTGTGCCTGAACGGAGCAGCCAACCCAAATACGACCGGCAATGACGCCACCGGCTGCACCAACAACGTCGAGGTCCAGTTCATCTGGGAAGAGAACATAGGGCACGCATGGGAGCCGGAGAACAACGCGACACGCTGGCAGTTCTTCGCCACTCACCCAAAACAATAGCTTGAACTTAGGATGGCTCGCGCAATGTTTGTGGAGCGCCGGGCGTCCCCGCCCGGCTCGGTGATGCATTCGTAGCCTTTGCTCTTGCGGGGTTTCCCAAGCTTCCCGGCGTCAGCTATCGATCGCTGTATTCCGCGACACTCACTGCGGGGGCGCTCATCTTCGTCTTGTCGTTCTTTTTCTCGATGAGCTCGGACTCCGGATTTGCCGCAAGTTCCCCGACTTGCAGAACTCTTTTTGTCGCATACAACCAGAGCAATCCCAGCCCGTAAACCGCCCCTCCAATCGCCAACTGCAGTGCGAGTTGCCGATAATTGTGCGGTATGAACCATCTCTTCATCAGAAGAAGTACGACGACCATCGGCGTAACGATCAAAAGCGGCAACACGAAAGCTTCCCGCAAATAGGTGCGCAGCCGGATTCCAAGCAAGCGGCAAAGATGCCGCGGCATGAAAAGCACAAAGCTGCATGTCAGCGGTATGGCAGTTCCGAGCGCGTCCCCGATGATCCCGTAGTAAGGCACAAGAAAGATGCTGAGCCCCAGATTGGAAACCCCTTCTATGAGCGTAATCCAGCCCCAGGTGCGGTGTTTGCTCATTCCAAACAGCACGCGTCCCGACACCGCTTGCGCGAACATGATCGTAGAAGGGATGATCATGATCACAAGCACAGGGTAGCTGGTGGCAATGTACCTCTTCCCCACCCACACTTCGATCACCGACTTGCCCAGGATGAGCAACGAAGCGGTAATAGGAAAAATTGTGAACGCGCAAAGGCGATTGCCCGCCACGAAAAGTTTGCGCAAACGGCCCGTATTCCCGGTGGCTTCCGACTGGCTGACCACGGGCAGAAAATTTCCCGCCAGCGAATTTACGACCCCGCCCGCATAATCGACAATGCGCGCGCCGATGTTGAAGTAAGTAATGGCAGCCGCCGAAATCATGCTGCCAATCACAATCTCGTCGGTTTTAAACTTGAGCCGCCCAGCGACCATGATCATGAAAGTCGTGCTGCTGTAGTGCACGATCGTGCGGAAAGTCGAGCGATCAACGTACTTCAATCCAAACAGCACCGGGCAAAGATGCAACGCAATAAACACGCGCACGACCGATGCGAGGAGCGGCAGAGCGACCGTGATGAAGGTGATCATCAGCAGCCCCATCCCATGTCGCAGGGACACCACAATCAAAGCCGCCCGCAAAAGGCTTTGCAGCACGTTGCTGATATTCAAAACTTCGAACCGCTGCAAGCCCTCCAGAAACCCGTTGACCACCCCCAGGGGAAAGCCAAGCGCCACCGACGTGCCGACCATCCAGATCAGCAGGTGCGCGCTCGAGCGAAATTCGGGAGGAATCTTGAACCAGCTATTCACATAGATGGACATGACCGCTGTGACCGCCATCGATACCACGCCGACGCAGCCATATCCGAAGAGCGCGGTGTTAATCAACTTCGCTAAGTCTTCCTTGCTTCCAGTGGCCAGATGCTTGGAAACGTAGCGGACGATCGAAGATCGAATGCCGAGATCGAAGAGCCCGTAATAACCCGTAATCGAAAAAGTCAGAACCCACACGCCGAACGCGGAATCGCCCAGCCGATGGAGAATAAATGGCGACAGGAAGAGTCCAACTAAGATATTGGTTCCCAGCGCAAACCAACTCGACGTGACGTTCTTGATGATTTGCCGTTTTTCGATCTTGCGCATAGCTCTTAGCTCTTAGCTCTTAGCCTTTGGCCTTTAGCTAAAAGCTAAGTGCCAACAGCCAAAAGCCACATGCAGCGAATCTCGATACGAGGAGCAGGCGGGTTATCACCGTGGCCCGTTCCCTGCCGAAATCGGAAACGCGGGCTCGGCCACGTTCCCCTTCCCTTCACTTCTCTTCCCTTCCATAACCAATTCGTATCCCAACCACCGGATCACGTGTCCCCAAGCCTGCTCGATTTGCAAAATAGAACTCTCGGGCAATTCCGAATGCCATCCCCCAGCTTTCGCGCTACGCACGAACAGTATGTCCTGGCGTGTGTCCTTGGTCGCATTAAAGAGCGCCGCCTGAGACTTCTCCAACTTTCGCATGTTGTCTGCGCGACTGCGCGCAACCGCCTGCTCAATCAGCTCTGCCGTCGGATGCAGTCCAAGAAAACCAGCCATTCTCGACAACTCCCGCGCCGTGTCCTGCAGCATGTCTTCGTAGCGCACCAGCAGGAATCCCGGCTGACCATAACGAGTCGCCAGCCAACTCGCCGCGTGCTCTCCCCAAGAGCCATAATCGCAGCTCTCGCCCGCCACAAAACGCCGCACAAACTCCTCGATGGGATACTGGTCGCCAATCCGTTTGCTTTTGCGTTGGGCATGGTATTCCGACAAAGCCACATCCCGAGGATCGCGCACGATGTAAATAACCCGCCGATAGCGCATGTCGAAGTATTGATGGCTCTTGATAATCCGTGGCCGTGGAACCCGCAGCATCTCCCGATGGGGAACCACGTCAATCCCCGGGATAATCGCGTGAATGTTCGAGAACCCAACCTTCTCCAGCGGCCGCAGCAGATTCGCAATCAAAAAGCGCGCCCAGGTGTTCCCCGATTTGGGATAGGAAACCAGAAAAGCATCGTCGGGGAAAACCGTCAGATTACGGCCTGGGGGCTTTAACCCAAAGGCGCGCTTGGTTCCCGTAATGATCCGTTTCAACATAACATTGCGCAGGGCGTCCAGTTTTTGCACCCGTTCCGGGCAACATCAATGCATTCTAGCAGGCCACTAAAAACAGAACGTTAAGGCGGCGCATCCACCGTTTCGATTCTGTCAGCCACGACACAGGGGCGTCTCGCACAAATAGACTTGCGCATTCTGGAGCACACACACGTCCAATCCCGTCGCCATCGCCGAGTGTGGTTTGAACCCTACATCCCCATGCTTTCAACAACTTGCGATGAGCATTCCCACGCACACGACCGTATACTAAACGCTACCACATTGCGGACCAATGGGAAGATTCTTGCCCACATCCTCGGTAATCTACGGGACATACTTTCCGCTTGCCTTCGCACTGGGCAGTTTCGAACCGAAATCCGGAATGCTGTCCCGAAATGGTGGCCAACGTGCTCGGTTTTACTTGGCGAGAAGGCTGACTTTCGCATATTCTCGAAGTCAAGCGCGCGCCATCATGAGCAACTCAGCCGGTGCAGTTCCGCTCCTGTCGACGAGGGAGGGCCGTTTGCCATTCAACTTGCCCCGTTGGCAGGCTCTGGCCCTGCTGCTGCTCATCGCCTGGCTTTATGCCCAAAATCTCGCCAGCCTGGTTCTCCAGTGGGTCGGCCCCCACAGCGATCCCAATTTCCAGCACGGCATATTCGTCCCACTCTTCGTTCTGTTTGTTCTCTGGCAAGACCGCAAGCGCCTGCAGTCGATTCCGTCCGCGCCCTCGTGGTCCGGTCTTCCATTCGTACTGCTAAGCCTGCCCGTGCTCGTTCTCGGGGTCCTCGGCGCGGACATTTTTTTACCCCGGGTGTCGCTGCTCATTCTGCTCGCGGGCCTCATCGTTCTGTTTCAGGGATGGAGGTTCTTTCGCGCCGTCCTGTTCCCCTGGGCTTTTCTAAGTCTGGCGATCCCCATCCCCGATCTCATCATCACCCGCATCACTTTCCCCCTTCAGTTGCTAGCCGCCAAACTGGCAAGCGCTCTGCTGGAGTTGGTCATCGTCGTGCACCGGGAAGGAAACATAATTTACACAGTTAACGGGCCCCTGGATGTCGTGGACGCGTGCAGCGGAATCCGCTCCCTCCTCAGCCTTGTCACCCTGGCCATCATCTACGGCTACCTGATGGAGTCTAGGAAATGGGTGCGGGTGGTCCTTGTCTGCGCCTCGGTGCCCATCGCCGTCGCGGCCAACGCCGTGCGCGTTTTTGCCGCTGGACTTCTCGTAGCCTACGGCCACAGCAAACAGGCCGAGGGGCTTCCCCATGCCTTCGCGGGATTGATAATCTTCGCCTTGGCATTGATCATGCTGTTCGCCGTACATCGCGTGATTTCGCTGCTTTTGCCTCCAAAAAATCCACCGGTGTCAGCACCTATCGCCGCGCACCTGGAAGAACACACCGTTGCGCAAACCCGCATCAACGCAGTGTCTCTTCGCTTTGGGATTGTGGCCCTGCCGATGCTCGCCACCGCCATCGCTCTTCAGGCCCATTCGACCACCGAGATTCTTCCGCCGCACCAGCCTCTAAGTTCGATCCCCTTGCAGGTTGACGGTTGGACGGGATCCAGCGCCGCCATCAGCCCGGATGAACTGGAGAAACTCGGGCATCCCGAGTATGCGCTGGTGGATTACGACAACACGAGCCAACCGCAGCCCTGGATCAATCTCTACGTTGTGTATTTTTCTTCCCAAAAGGCAGGCGATACCATCCATTCACCCGAGCACTGCCTGCCGGGCGCGGGTTGGATTCCCACGTCCCGCGAGATGGTTCAACTGGCGCGTCCTAACAGCTCCTCATTCCCTGTCAACCGCTATGTGGTTTCAAATTCCGGTGACCGGGAACTGGTTCTGTACTGGTTTCAGGCGCATGGTCGCGCCGTGGCCAGCGCTTGGTCGGCCAAGTATTATTTGATTGCCGACTCGATTCACATGAATCGCAGCGACGGCGGCATGGTGCGCCTCATGACCCCAATGTTGAAAGACGAGTCTCCCGACGCCGCTCAGGCCCGCATCATGCAACTCGGCTCAAAGTTCATTCCGCTGCTAGACAGCTACATCCCTCGCTAGTCAAGCGGGTGGAGCGCAGCTCATCCAGTGGAGCGACGGGCATCCTCGCCCGTCCAAGCGGAGCGCAGCTCGGCCGCAACTCCAAATCCTGACCTCAGGCGTGCAAGCGAATCTCCTCGCATTTCTGCGCCTGCGCCGCCGCAAACGCCAGCGGCAGAAACCGCACCAGGTCCGTAGCCACCAGAGAATTCTCGCCCACCGACGCGGCGGCCAAGTCGCCCGCGAGTCCATGCAGATACACAGCCAGAGCCGTCGCTTCAAGCGCATGCTGCGGATGCTGCGCAATCAGCCCGGCAACCATCCCGGTCAGCACATCGCCCGTCCCTCCGGTAGCCATGCCCGGATTGCCAGTAGGATTCACCCAGACCACACCGTCGGCCGCTGCAATCAAAGTGCGGTGCCCCTTGAGCACAACAATCAGCTCATGTTCGCGGGCAAATTTTCGCGCCACGTCCAGACGGTTGGCTTGAATCTCCGCTATCGTCAAGCCCGTCAAGCGCGACATTTCTCCCGGATGCGGCGTGATCACAACAATTCGTCCGCGCCCATTAAGTTTGTCAGCCGCTCCCTCGAAAGCATTCAGCGCGTCGGCATCCACAACCAGCAACTTATCGCCCCGGGTCACGATTGTGCGCACGAAATCGGCGGTCTCAGCATTACCCGAGATCCCCGGACCAATGGCGAGCGTCTTGCGCTCAAGCAGCGCATCAAAGCCCATTCCAACCGCCTGCAACGAGATCGTGCCCTGCTCGGTCTCTGCCAGCGGCTCGGTCATCAACTCCGGATGAAAACCCGCGACGGTTGCGAGCACGGATTTCGCCGTGGCGACCGTCGAAAGCCCGGCGCCCGCGCGCAG
>Ga0187863_10002380_pt1 | contig 14361 bp, 17 predicted proteins | sample June2016WEW_11_1_FD_132975 | JGI IMG/M metagenome (GOLD analysis project Ga0187863, IMG submission 132975) | Peatland microbial communities from SPRUCE experiment site at the Marcell Experimental Forest, Minnesota, USA - June2016WEW_11_10 | ecosystem: Environmental > Terrestrial > Soil >... | reverse complement strand
GCATCTGGCGCTGCAGACGGCGGATGCGACCCTTGATGACGGGATTGCCTTCGGTTTCCTTGTATTCGTCTTTCATTTCCTGGCGGCTCATTTTCAGTTCGCTCGAAAGATGTTGGCGCTCGAACAGGTAGTCGATCACCGCCCAAATAATGAGAACGAGCGCGGATTTCCAGGCAACTTCAAAAAGCAGGCCGGCGGCATAGCCGAGCATGCCGCGGTTCGAACGCGCGGACAGCGCCACCAGTAGAGGCCAATCGCGGCGCAGGCAGCCGACAGCGACGTAAGTGACGGCGATGGCGGGAAGCAGGGATTTGACCAGTCCGCGGAGCGCGGTGATGGAGAAGAGTTGCTTCAACTTGGCGGCGGGGCTGATGCGCGAGCCGGTTGGCAAGAGCGAGGTGGGAGCGAAGACCAGACCTCCCTGAGCGAGGGCGGAGGCGAGCGCGACGGTCCATCCCAAGGCAAGGGCAGCGCCGGTAGCAAGGAAAAGTCCGGAGTGGGTGAGGAATGGAACGGGCGAGTTCATGCGGAGATTGCCGGAGACGCCGCCCTCCAGGCAGTCATGGAAGAAGGCGCGCCAGGCAAGGGGAAAACTTGACATCAGCGCGGCCAGAATGAAGACCGCAGCCATGCCGGAGGCGGCGCCGATGAGATCGCGGCTGCGGGCCACCTGGCCTTTTTCGCGGGCTTTCTCGCGCCGGCGCGGGGTTGCCTGTTCGGTCTGGTTGGATTCGGGCATAAGCGGTCGTTAGTCGTTCGTCTGGTCGTGGTCAGTGCGCCAGGCGCAGAATCCTTTCTGAAGCATCCAGGGCGCGGCCGAAGCGGGCGTCGAAGAAGCGCGGCCAGAAGGCCACCGCGCCCGAGAGCACCGCCAGGCCGAGCAGGTTCTTGATCGAGATTCCGACAAACAGGACGGGCAACTGCGGCGAGGCTTTGCCAATAAAACCGAGGGCGACATCGGTGAACAAGCTCGCCACCAAAACCGGCGCGGCAATCTGCAAACCGGCGACAAACATGCCGGCAGCGAATTCGAAAAGGGCATGGACCGCCGGCCAAGTGAGCGAGAAATGGCCGGGCGGCAGATAGGCGAAGCTGCGGGCCAGTCCGCGCAGCAACCAGTGCGGCACGCCCAGCTGAATGAAGAGCAGCAGCACGATCAGTTCGTAGAAAGTGGAAAGGACGGCGGAGTCGGCCTGGCTGTTGTCGGGATTAATGAGGCTGGCCAGCGAAAATCCCATCTGCACGCCGCAGATCTGACCGGCAACCTGTCCAGCTTCGAAGATGAGTTGCAGAGTCAGCCCGAGCAGGAAGCCGATCGCGAACTCGCCGAGTAAAAGCACGGCCAGGGCTGGAGTGCGCAGTACGGACGGAAGGGTGGGAACGAAGGGCACCATGAATGAGGTGAGCAGGAAGGCGAGGCCAAGCTTGATCCGAGGGGGAACGGCGGCGCTGCCGAGGAAAGGCGCGACTACGAGCACGCCGGTGACGCGGGAACCGGCAATCATCCAGGCCGCGAGCGTGCGCTCGATGTCAGTCGCAAAAGGCGCCGATATGGGCATCTGGAGCACGATCACCTCAGCGGAAAGTTGCTAACACGGCAATACTCAGCGGCTAAAGCCGCAGTCTGAACGATGCAGCTACCGCAGCGCTGAAGCGCTGCGCCACCCAAAATCAAATGCGACCTCGAGCCCTCCGCAACCTCGCGCTCGTCCACATCTCTCAGCGGACGGACTTTTCAATGTACGAAGGGGCGAAAATCGGACCACAGGCCGAGGGTAAAAAACATCAGCTTGCGCAACATCCAGGGAAAAAAGAGAAGAATGGCCGCCGCCATGGCGGCCATGCGCGGAACGTGGGAAAGAGTTTGATCCTGCAAGGAGGTAAGCACCTGCGCCACATTGACGAGCAGGCTGACCAGAACCGCGATCAGGAGCAGCGGTGCGCCAATCAGCAGAGCCATCTGCAGGGTATGGCGGAAGAGGGCGACGACCTGTTCGGTTTCCATAAGCGCCTTTCGTTTTCAGGTTCGGGTTCAGGTTCGGGTTCACGATCAGGCTCACGAAAAACTCCGCATCAGGGAACCGATGAGCAGATTCCATCCGTCAACCACGACGAACAAGATGATCTTGAGCGGGGTGGAGATAATGACCGGAGGCAACTGCATCATGCCAATCGAGGTGGTAACGGCGGCGGTGACCATATCGATGACAAGAAAAGGGAAAAACAGGGCGGCGCCGATGCGAAAGCCAGCCTGCAACTCGCTGAGCAGATAGGCGGGCGCCACGATGCGCATGCCCAGATCCTCGGGGCGGGCGGGACGCGGTTCATGCGCAAGTTCGACGAAGAGCGCGAGATCTTTTTCGCGGGAGTACTTGAGCATGAAGCGGCGCATGGGAATGATGGCGTGATCGAGCGCGGCCATCATCGTTATATGTCCGGCGTCGAGGGGAACGATGGCGTCGTCATAAATGGCGGCGCCGACGGGCTGCATGAGGAAAAAAGTAAGGATGAGGGAGAGTCCGATGAGAGTCTGATTGCTGGGCGTGGTCTGGGTGCCAAGCGCCTGGCGGAGAAAATGAAAAACGATGAGCAGGCGCACGAATGGCGTCATGCACAGCACGATGGCGGGAATCAGGGTGAGGAGAGTGAGCAGCAGGACGATGTTCCAGGGGGCGGAACTGCCGGGCGCGGCCCCGGGGAGCAGGCCTGGCAAAGAGAGTCCAGGCAAGGAGCCGCCGGGGGCAGGGTGCGGGCGTGCCCAGAGTGAGGCGGACCACAACAGCACCGGAACCAGGCCGCAGGAGCGACGTAAAAATGAGGGCGGCAATCCTGCTATCAATTTTTCTCTCCACTTCTCTCTTCACTTTTACTTTTTTCTGCATTACCGGTCCCGCCTTCTTCTTCGCCGCTTCCGCCTGCGTCCGGCAGTCGTGAAAGCAGGGTGATCGAAGAGGGACTAGAGCCGATGAGGAACCGCCGGCGCTCGAACTGGATCACGGAAACGAAGCGGCGGTCGCCGAGCGCGGTGGTTTCGCGGACGGAAAGCTGCTTGCGCACCCGGCGTATCCGTAGGCCGCCGGCCAGTGATTTCCGAATCACGGTGCGGCAGAAAGTTCTGAGGTGGGCAGCGGCCAGGGCAAAGTAGCGCGGCCAGTTGGCCAGCGGGATGTTCGTAATGTCGTTGGTGCCGTTGTACGTGGCGTTGTTCGTAACGTCGTGCGCAAGATTGGCCGCAACATTGTTCGTAACGTTGTTCGGAACGTGGGCGCGGGTGAGTTCCATCTAGGACAACTCCGTCAAACGGACGGCGAGGCGGCTCTGTACAACTTCAAATTCGCTCCAGGCAATCAATTCGCCGTTGACCTGCAGGGGAACGTCTTGTCCGACCGTCCAGCGGCTGGCGATGATGCGTCCGGGTTGCAGCTGAACCAGGTCGGCGACGGTGAAGCCGGGCACGGAGATTTCGACCGTGAGCAGGCAAGGCAGAAGTTCCAAGTGCACCCATCTTGCCGCCAGGGGATCGTCAGTTCCGGCGGCGACGGCAGCGGCGGGCTTGGGTTGGACGGCGGCAGCCATTTGATTTGCACCACTTAGTTTTGGATTTCCGGCCTCTGCGCTGTTTGCACTGGCTCGGCTTACATCTGCTCTTCTGACCTTTGCTCTTCTTGCATCTGGACTTCTTACATCTGGACCAGAAATTCTGTGAAGTAAACATTTTCGACGGCCAGCTCAGGTACCCGGTCTTGCAAGGCTTTGAGCAAGTCGTCCTTGAGCTGGCGCTTGCCTTCGAGCTTCAAGAGCGTTTCGGGCTGCGAGGTCGCGAGCACGGAAAGGATGGTGTCGCGCACCCGCGCGGTGGGCACGTTGCGGGGGGGCGGGTGGGCGAGGCCGAGCGTGATTCCGGTACGAAGATAGGCACGCGGGCCGGAAGCGGTGAGATTCACGACAAAGGTTTCGAGTGTGAGGGTGGACTCGGCAGCGCCCTCGGCGGCCGTCGAGGACTGGCGCAACCAGACGAACATGCCAGTTGCCGCCAGCGCCAGAAAGAGCACGACGGCCGGCCATTTTCTTTTTTTTCGGGCAGCTTTTTCGGGCACGGTACCGAGTTGCACATCCGGCATAGTGTCACGTTTGCAAGCACGATGCCGGGGTTCAGAGAGGGACGACCCAAAGGGCGGTAGAGCGGAAACGGGCTGGAATCAGGCGATTGGAGAAACCAACTGGCGTGGGAGACACGACGGCACGATCGCAGAGTTTTCTCTGAGAGCGCTCTCATGAAAAAGCTCAGAGAAGATGCGACCCCAGCCCCTGAAGGGGCGTCTCGACTCAAAGGAATTGTGGCATCGCTAAAGAGAATGCCCTGATACGAAACTTGAGTATCGTCAACGCTCGGTAAAGCCGGTACGGAAAGTACGCCGGCTATCGCAGCGCTGAAGCCTTTCGCTTAAGAGCAAAATCAAAGGCAAGAATCTAGTTTGTCGCTTCCGTGGAATCCCATCCTAACGTCGCAAGAAGCGCGACGTTAGGAAGGGGCACCTGCGAAAATCGTATCTTTACTGTTTCAGGGCGATGGTGTCCTGCTCGATCTGATCGAAGGTGGTGATGACGCGAGCGTTGGCTTCATAGCTGCGCTGGGCGACGATGAGGTTCGAGAACTCGGTGGCGATATCGACATTGGACGCTTCGAGGGAGCCACCGGTGATGCTGCCGAGGCCGCCGCTGGTGGGCGCTCCGACGGTGGGCTGGCCGGAAGCGAGCGTGGTGGAAAAGGTGTTATCGCCATTGCGCGAGAGGCCCTGCTCATCGGCGAAGCTGGCGAGTGCGATCTGTCCCAGGGTCGCGGTGGTTCCGTTGCTGAAGGAGCCGGTGATGGTGCCATCGGAACCGATATTAAAGCTCTGCAGGGTGCCGCTGGCGGTGCCGTCCTGCTGAATCGAGGCGGTGCTGTTGGGTGCGGCCAGTTGCGTGATAACTGGAGTTGTCCCATTGAGCAGATTCCAGTTGAAGGTCTGGCTGGCGGCGCCATCGGCGAAGTTAGTAATGGGAATGTTGGTGATATTGACGGGCGGGTTATTGGTGGGGCCGGTGCCGATGCTGTCCGAGGCGAGGACGCCATCGCCGTTGAAGGTCAAGGTTCCAGTCTCCAGGATTCCGGTTCCGGTGGTGAGGTCGGTAGCGGGAATAGAGATCTGATAGCCCCAGGTGTTGTTGACGGCGGCGGTAGCGGCGGTGCCGTTTGCTCCAGCGTTGTTGCTCCAAGTAAGTTCATTCGTGCCACCTCCGCCCGAACTGGTGGCGGTGAAATCGCTGGCGGTACCGGTGGTAGATGCGGTGATATTGATTACGCCACCACCCGCGTCCGTTGCGGTGGCGGCGGCATTGAAGGTCGTGCCCGTGCCATAACCGCCCGGAGAGGCAGTTCCGGCGGTGTCGGCATAGTTGCCGTTGATGGCGTTCACCAGGTTGGCGGTGGTGATGGCAGCGGTTGCGCCAATGAAAACGTCATCCGATCCAGCGGCAGGAGCGGCCGTGGTAAAGGTGTAAGTTGTACCGCCAATGGTCACGGTTTGGGTGTCGGCAGGGTTGGCGGCCATGGTGAGAGTGCCGGTCGCCGCTTGGGCAGCGGCGGCGAGGGCGTCGAGGTTGGTGTAGGTGACGGTGACCTGGTGAGCGGCGCCGAGCGAATCGTAGATGGTGGCTTGGGTGGAATAGGTGCCATCGGTGTTGGTGGCGTCGAGGTTGGTTGTCATTTGCAGGTTGGCGGTGGCGGTCGCGGGACTGCTGGTTCCGGCTCCGAGTTCGAGCGTGCTGAGACCCGCGCTGGTATTGACGACGCCATCGGTGGCAGGGTATCCCATGACGGTTTGACCATCGGCGGTTTCGAGCAGGTTGTTAGTCCCGACTTCGAAATTGCCGGCGCGAGTGTAACTTTGTACGCCATTGTCCTGGACCACGAAGAAGCCATTGCCGTTGATGGCGACGTCGGTTTCGATGCCAGTAGCCGAAACGTCGCCCTGGGTAAAGTCGGTGGTTTGAGAACTCACCTGGACGCCTGCGCCTTGCTGGATGGGATCGCCCGCGCCGTCGGTTCCGAGGTTCTGGTAGAAGAGATCGGCGAATTGCATTTGCTGGTCTTTGTAGCCGACGGTGTTGAGGTTGGCCAGATTGTTGGCGGTGGTGGCGAGGGCGGCGGAATTGGCGTCCAATCCGGAAAGTGGGACTGAGAAATTAGGCATACGGGCTCCTTAGTGAGAAGTGAGATTAGCGGTTGGTGTGGAAGTTGGAGTGGCGGCGGCATTGGCGTTGCCACTGGAGGTCGAAGGGGTGGTGCCACCGACATCGTTGACCAGCGTCTGCATGAGCGATTGGATCTGCGTCAGTTCGCCGAGCGAGTCGAAACTTGCAAGCTGGGTAACGAACTGGTTGGGATCGACCGGGTTCATCGGGCTCTGATTTTCGAGTTGCACCGAGAGCAGCTGCAAGAACGTGTTGGTCAAGTCCACGCCGGGATCGCTCGACGAAGACGAGGGCGAGGAATTGGTAGACGACGATGAAGGCGTGGACGAGGCGGCTTGAGCGGCCGGGTGAAGCATTTGCAGCAGCGAGGCGTGCACGAGTTTGCCCTCCTAAGCGTGGATGCTGACGTGAGTGAGCGCAGGCCCAAGCGACAGCTCTGCGGGGAGAATGTCAACGGTGGTGGTTTCCGATGCCGTGTCTTCTTCCGATAAAGTGGCGGGCAGTGCAGGGGCTGAGAAGCCGGAGGGTTGGGAGAAATGTTGCTGCGACTGGCCCTGCTGAAAGCTGGTCGCGGTCTGAACTCCGGAGCGTCCGCTGTCGAAATCGACGGCGGTGAGGTTGAGGTGGCTGTGGTTGAGTCCGGACTCGAGGCTGGGAACTTCGGAACTGAACCAGCGCGCGATATCGCGGTCAGACTGAACCGTGATGCCGATCTGGCTTTGCTGGACGACGGTATGAATTTCAACCGATCCGAAGGCGTCGGTGCGAATGCCGACATGCATCTGCGCGTTGACTTGGGCGTTCATCTGCAGATCGGCAGGCGAATCGGGCGTGAGAGGTGGGGGCGGTGCGGTTGAGGGCGCGGGCGGCGCGGAGTCGAGCATCTGGTGAGCCTTGGGTAGCTCGGGCGCGGAGTTGGATGCGGGTTGGGTGGGGGGCGCGGCTGCTGCTGGAGCGGGAGGGGTGAGTGTAACCGAGGCATCCTTTGCGGAGGCTAGCGCGCTAGGAACGATTGGCGCTGTGCTCAAGGATGCCCCGGAAGAAGAAGTGGGCGTGGCGCTTGCTGGAATTGTGGCGGAGGATTTTTTGTCGGGAGTGGTGGTGGGAGAGGTTGTTTCAGGCGCTGACGGCTGGGAGAACCCCGGCTTGGCGTTATTCGCCGCGTCGCCGATAGTTGCGGCGAGCGAGGCGGAGGTCGGCGCCTGCGCACCCAAATTGGAGGTCAGATTCGACGCGCCAAGGTTCGAGGAGTCGAGGTCCGATGAGTTGAAGTTCGACGCGTTGAAGTTCGAAGAGACTGAGTTTGAGGCGCCGAAGTTCGAAATGGCAAAGTTCGAAGCGGCAAGGCTTGAAATAAGGGGTGCGACGTTGTGTTGAGCAACGGTGTCGGCGCTGTTGCCGGTGAGACGGTTGCCGGCGTCAGATTCGGCTTCTGGCACGCCTACTGTTGGTGCCGCGACGGGCGCGGAGGGAACAGTTTGTGTAGGAGCTGGCTTAATCGTCGCGGAGCCGGACATCGGGATTTGCTCCGCCGGCAAGTTGCCTGTTCTGGAGTCGACCGGCTCGGAACTGCCGGGTGTAGTAGCAGCCGGCGCAGAATCGGCGAGTGCAGCGTTGACTCTAAGGTCGCTGGGTGGAGGACTGGCGGGCTGATTTCCGGTTCGGGGCTCGGTTACGGGGACAGAGTTGTTGGCGCTGAGGGGCGATTGCGGTATTGGGAATGCTGTTGGTGTTTGTGCTGGCGTTGGAGTTCGCGTCGGAGCGGAAGATGTCAGCGGGATGGTGGAAGCCGGATTGCCTTCGGGAATTGGGGCTGCGCCCTGGGATGATGACGATAGGGGCTGCGCAGAGAAATTGCTGGGCAGGGACGCAGGAGCGGTCTGCGTGGGCGGTGCCGCGGACGCGGCCTGGGCTGCAGTGGATGGTGCCGGCGAAACAGTTTGCGATCGCGCAGTTGAAGATGGATCGGGCGCAAGCACGGCGATGGTTGCGCCGGTGGGAATCGGAGCTGGCAAGGCGCTGTCGGCGGGTGGGGCCGTTGGCGCTGTCGTAGCGGCCGGGGAAGCCGGCGACGCCGATTGCGCCGCGATTGCGGAGACTAGGCTTGCAGGCGCGGATAAGACGGCCGTCGGTAGCACGGACGTCGCGGTGACGGATATTGGTGCAGCAACTCCTGTCGATGTTTGCGAAGCGGCGCCTGGAGGAATAGAAGATTGCGCCGGTTGGGCCAAGGGCTGATTTGGGTTGATGCGAAACGAGGGCGCGGGGTCAGCAACAGCCTGGCCTGCGACGTGTGAAATTTCAGAAGATGTTGGCTGTGCTTGGCTCGGAACTCGGAAGTTTACCGGCGCCTTGGCAACTTCGGAAGCCGCAGAAACAACGTCGACGGCTTTGCTGAAATTCGAAACAGGAACAGCCTCGGCTGAACTCGTTACAGCACCTGGCGGCGCGGGAGCTGCGGCAATCGTCGCGTTGCGATCAGGCTGATCATTGCTGGGGGGGCTTGTGAGCTTGAGCGACGGCGCGTCTACTTGCGTCGGTGCAAGCGTGGCAGCGCCCACCGCCAAGGAAGACAAGGACTGGGGCGGCGCGACGGTCTGGCTCGTGGTAGTAAGGAGTGAAGCGTCCGACAGGGGCGGCGAAAGTGCGGGTACGCCGGCGGGAATCGCCGTGAGTTGCGGTGAAGGGGTGGGTACGCCGGCGGGATTCACCGTGAGTTGTGGCGAAAGTGGCTGTGAGTTCGAAGCCGACTCGGCGGACCTGGACGCAGGAGCAGCCACGCTTGATTTCCCGAAAACTATGAAAGGTGGAGTGGCATAGGTCGGCAGAGCCGCGATGGTGACGGGTGGAAACGCTGGCGATGAAGGCTTGGTGCCGGGCGCGGGATCGGCGGCAGGTTTGGCGATGGGCTTAACGTTGAGATTTGACCCGGGATTCGAGTCGGGATTCGAAACGGACTTTGCGTCCGACTTTGCGTCCGGCTTAGCGTCCGACTTGACGGCGGAGATCACGATCGGCGTGGCTTTCAGGCGCAATATATTGAGAGATATATTGAGATTCGGATTGGAGCTGACGATGCGCGCCGGAGCGGGGTTGGAGGTGACTTTGGCGCCGACGTTGGTGTCGATCTTAGTGTCGTCGAACCTAGTGTTGTCGATTCTGGCGTCGTCGATTCTTTCGTCGAAATTGTTTGCGCCTACTACGGGGTTCGATTCTGTGGTCGTGGCAACTGGTGCCGACTGACTCTGAGGATGGTTGGCGGCGGAACTCGCCATCGATGAGTTCGCCGGCGATGAGCTTGCCATCGATGAGGCGAGGGTGGCGCTGAAACTTGGGGGCAAAGGCGATCCCGCCAGAGCTTTGGCCTCGGCGGGAGCCGCTGGTAACGCCGCCGGGATGAGAATGGCTTCTACCTGCATCGGAGCACCGCGGGATCTGATGCACTCGATGCGCCAATGTCGGAAACCTTGAATCAGACGGGGAGGAAACGCGGCGACAGTTGAAATTTCAGAGAGTTACAGGAAGTGAGAGAGACGCCGACGAAAAATGCGCGACGGTGGGAAGAGAGGAAGAGGCAAGGGTTGCCGGGGGCATCCCGGCAAAATCAGCCGCTTCTATGGTGTGTGATGATGCCATCGTTGCAGCAGATAGGCGGCATCGAGTTCCCGTTGCTGGCGACGTAGTTGTTCCTGCTGGTAGAGGCGGCGCTGGCGGGCGCGCAAGGTTTCGAGGACCTCGCGTTCGCGATAAGCCTGATGGTAGGCTGCCATTGTCTGCTGGCGCAAAAGTTCCAACTTGCGAATCTGCGAATGCAGTTCCTCGCGGAAGCGATGCAGGTTTTCGCGGAGCACGGCGGCGAACTGGAGTTCCGCGGCGGTGCGTCCGGCGGTGAGACTCTCGGCGTCGGCCTGAGCGGAATCGGTGAGAAATTGTTCCAGTTGTGCGAGTGTTTGCTGGGTCCGCGCCACTTGGAGACTGGCGTCCTGCAGTTGAAGCGTGCGTTGGCGTTCGATACTTTGCCGGAGGCGGAGGAGCGGAGCGAGAGCGAAACGGAAGGCCATAGGGGAGGAGTTCAGGCCGGGAGGGCCATGAGGCGGTCGAGAGAATCTTTCATGACGGCAACCTCCTGCGCGGACTGCATGAGGAATTCACGCAGCGCGGGCATGAGCGCGATGGCGCGATCGAGATCGGGATCGCTGCTTTTCTGGTAAGCCCCGATGCGAATGAGTTCTTCGGAAGCCTTGTAGGTAGCGAAGAGGCGGCGGATTCGACTGGTCTTGGCGAGATGATCGGCGGAAATGACGGCGGGCATGATGCGGCTGATGCTGTCGAGAATGGAGATGGGAGGATAGTGGCTCTCGGCAGCGAGGCGGCGATCGAGCATGACGTGACCATCGAGCAGGGCGCGGACGGCGTCGACCAGCGGATCGTTCTCGTCGTCGCCTTCCATGAGGACGGTGTAAAAGCCGGTGATGGTGCCGGAACCGAAGGCGCCCGCGCGCTCGATGAGACGGGCGAGCAAAGTGAAGACCGAGGGCGTATAGCCTTTGGCGGTGGGCGGCTCGCCGGCGGCGAGTCCGATTTCGCGTTGCGCCATGGCGAGACGGGTGAGCGAATCGACTACCAGCAAAACGTGCTTGCCGCGGGAGCAAAAATATTCGGCGATAGTAGTGGCGGCGAGACCGGCGCGGATGCGAAGCAGCGGGTCTTGGTCCGAAGTGGAGACGACGACGACGGAGCGTTGGCGGCCTGCTTCGCCGAGCGAGTTTAGAAGTTCTCCCACTTCGCGTCCCCGTTCGCCGATCAGACCGAGAACGGTGAGGTCGGCGCTGGTGTTGCGCGCCATCATGCCGATGAGGGTGCTTTTGCCGACACCGCTGCCGCCAAAGATGCCGACGCGCTGGCCGCGTCCGCAGGTCAGGAAAGCGTCAATGGCGCGGATGCCGCAGCCGAGCGCCTCGCGAATGGGCGTGCGTTCGAGAGCCAGCGGGGCTTCATGATCGAGCGCACGACGCTCGCGGCAGGCGGGAGCGGAAAGGCCGTCAATCGGATCTCCCGCGCCATCGAGCACGCGGCCGAGCAGTTGTTCGCTGAGACGCAACGAAGGACGCCGTCCCCAAACCACCACCTGGTCGCCGTAACGGATGCCAGCAGGGCGGCGCAGAGACATGGAAAGAACGATGTGGCCGCGAAAGCCGACAATCTCTCCCGGCCAGTGCTGGCCACGGGAGTCGACGATTTCGCAAGCCTCGCCGACGGTGCAGAAGGGACCTTCGGATTCGACGAGTTGACCGACAACCTGTACTACCCGGCCGCACCAGCGCAGCGCCGAAGAGTGTTCCAGATGGGAGAAGTATGCGGCGAGAATCGGCGAAGCGGTGGAGGCAGCCATTCAGCGACTCTCTGGCGCGCGGTTGGGACTGATTGCGTTTCGGCTCGAAGTGGGCGAAGAGGAGGCAGAGGAAGGGCCAGTTGCGCCGGGTCTTTCGGCGAGCAGGTCGAGCAATCCAGTTGCAATTTCCTTGAGCTGCGTTTCGAGGCCGACTTCGGTTGTGCCGAGCGAAGTTTCAATGCGGCATTCCCCGGGAGCGATGGCGGGATCTTCGTAAACTTCGGGCGGGGGAACATTTTCCACCTGGCAGGCAAAGTAGTGCCGCCAGTCGGCGGCTTCCCGGGGATGGACGTGCAGGTTGACCTTGGTGCCGGTGTCGAGTTTTTCGAGCGTGACGCGCACAATGCCGGCGAGGGCGTTGGGGTCGAGTTGCGCCTCGCGATGCAGGATCTTGCGGGCGACGGCGAGCGCCAGTTGGACGACCTCACCTTCAATGCGGCGGTAATAGTCTTGCCGTTCCAGGGCGAACTCGCGGAGCGCCTGGCCTATCTGCCCGCGATTTTTGGCGAGGGCGGCGTCGAGTTCGGAGCGCATCTGTGGTTGCACGCTTTGGCGTCCCTGCTCGAAGGCCTCGGCCTGCTGCCGGCGGTTTCGTTCCTGCGCGCCGGGGCCGCCATCGGAGGCAGCGCCCACCGCGCCGCTCTGGCCTTCGGCCTCGGCATAGTCAAATTCAAGGACCGAGGCTTCGGGCGCCAGTTGCCGCTGGGGAGCGCTAGACGACATACTCCTCCTGCGACTCGGCGCTGAGAATAATCTTGCCTTCCGTTTCGAGCCTCCGGGCCACGTCCACAATCTCGCGCTGCGCTGCATGCACGTCCTTGGCGCGCACCGCGCCCAGGACTTCCATGTCTTCTTTCAGCATGTCGACGGCGCGCGACGACATGGACTTGAAAACCAGGTTCTTGAGTTCTTCGTTGGCGCCGCGCAGGGCCAACGCCAGAGTCTTTTTGTCCAGTTGTCCGAGCAGTTCGCGGATGCCGGCTTCGGGCACTCCCAGCAGGTCTTCGAAGGTGAACATCAGGTTGCGAATGGCCAGCGCCATCTTGGGATCATCTTTTTCGATGTTCTCCAGGATCCCCTTGCTGGCAATCGGCTCCAACTGGTTCAGCAGGTCGGCGGCGCCTTTGAAGCCGGCGTAGGCGCGGCGGCTTTGTTCGCCGAGCGACTCCAACCGCTTGTTCAAGGCGAGAGCAACCTTCTGGGCGACCTCGGGAGAAAACTGACGCAGTTGCGCCAGGCGCTTGACGGTTTCGCCGCGAATTTCTTCCGGCAGCCGCAACAGGAGTGCGGAGGCCTGCCGGGAGTGCAAGTGGGCCAGAATGAGCGCGATGGTTTGCGGATGCTCGACTTCGAGAAACTTAGCCAACTGCTGCGGGTCGGCTTCCTGCAGGCTTTCGAGATGGACGGCATTTTGTTCGGTGGCGCTGGAGACCTGGTCGAGCAGGCGCTTGGCGCCGGTTTCGCCGAAGGCTTTGATCAGTACCTTCTGCGCAAATTCCGGGCCGCCTTCGGCCAGGTAACCTTGGGTGAGAATGAGCTGGTGATACTCTTCCAGCACAGAAATCGCGGTCTCCGGTTTGAAATGTTCCAGCTCCGCGATGCGCCGGGTCAGGCGCTGCACGTCGATCTCCGGAAGGTGGCGATAGATGTGGCTGGCGGCCTCTTCGCCGAGCAGCACCATCAGGATCGCCGCCTTCTGCAAGCCCGGACTGGAAAACAGGGTGGGCATCTCTTCTCGTTGTCTTTCCCGGTTACAAAGTGTGGTGCATTCCGGATTGTTGCTTGTATTACTTCAGCTTCCTCTCGTTTTTTAGCATTCGTCACTCAACCGAGTGTTCCTGTGTCCGTGAACCGACTCGCCTTGGATTCAAGGCGCGGAGCGATCAGGACCCTTTGGGGTCCCGGATCCAGGTCTGGACCAGGCGGCTGGCCGCGGCTGGTTCAGCCTTGATTTTGTCGGCCAATTCTTTTTTCATGCTTCCGGCCCGCTGGGCTTCCTCGCTGCCCCGGGGAAGTTCGAGGCTTGCGATGGCACCCGCGGAAGCCCCGGCAAGCGGCCGGGCAAGATTCTCTGGAATCTTCTGGAAAGCCGCGATCGCGTGTTTCTTCACCGGATTCAGTACCAGCGCATACACCAGCAGAAACAGGAGCGTAATTCCCACGTAGCGCAGCACGCCCACCCAGGGCAGGAGCAGGAGCCGGTATTTATCCAGTTTGCCGGGGACTTGCAGCGATTCCACCGGAGCCGTCTGGAAGGAGAGATTTTCGACCGCGAGCAAATCTCCGCGCTGGTCGTCAACCCCGATCGCGGCGCGGGCGAGTTTCTCGATCGCCGCCATTTCTTCCGGGGTCCGCTTGCGCCGGACGGAGCCGGTCGATGCCTTGCCGTTTTCCTGCTTGGTCTCGGTCGCGTCGTCGATCAGCACCGAGGCGGTGATGCGGCGCACCCGGCCGGCCGGGTTCAGGACGTGGCGGATACTTTTGCTGACCGCGAAAGTCGAGCTGTCGGATTTCGAACTCTGGTTGTCGAGGGCGGCAAACGCGGCCGAAACATTCGGCATGGCGCCGCTGCCGCCCGGTGTAGCGCCCGGAGCGCCCGGCGCCGGCGTGATCGCGGCGGTGCTCCCGGGCACATTGCTGGCCACGCCCGGTACACCCGCTGGGCTCCCGCCTCCGGCGAGTTCTTCGGAATGTTGCTGGACCAGAGTAGCGGCCGTTTTCGGATCGTAAGT
>Ga0187863_10002375_pt1 | contig 14379 bp, 15 predicted proteins | sample June2016WEW_11_1_FD_132975 | JGI IMG/M metagenome (GOLD analysis project Ga0187863, IMG submission 132975) | Peatland microbial communities from SPRUCE experiment site at the Marcell Experimental Forest, Minnesota, USA - June2016WEW_11_10 | ecosystem: Environmental > Terrestrial > Soil >... | reverse complement strand
TGCCAGACACGCTGCCACCATCGCGGCTCGAAGACTTTATCGGAAACAAAAGCGATGCGCCGAGGCACTTCCTCGTCCCGCAACGAAACCAGAGCGAGATGGGTCAGGCTCAGCCGTTCCACTTCCTCGCCGCAACTCGCGCATTCGCGCACATGGCCCGCCACCCGGAGCTTTTCGCTCTCCGGCAACTCGCCAAGCATGTACGCTTTCAGATCGACAGACGAACAGGTCATTGCACACCTCGCGCACCGATTGGAGCGAGGGTTTCCTTCAGGAGGTCGAGCGCGGCGTAGACGCGCGATTTGATGGTGGAAACCGGGCATCCCAGAATCTCCGCCATCTCGTCGAACTTGAATCCCTGGTAAACCTTCAGAAGCACGGCCTCGCGATGATCGTCGGAGAGACGCGAAAGCGCCCGTTCCACGGCCAGCGAGAGTTCCACCGGGAAGAGCCTCGCGCTGCGATCCGCCACGGTGGGATCGCCGATCAGCTCGGTCTCCGGTTTGTTCTTTCTCAGCAGAGAAAATGCCTCGTTATGGGCGATGCGGAACAGCCACGATGAAAACCGGCCCGCATCCTCCAGCTTTTTCAGGTTCTGCCAGGCTTTGAGGAACACGTCCTGACTCAGGTCCATGGCTTCCTCGCGATTCCCGACCAGCCGCAACAGGTAATTGAAGATGCGCTTTTCCCAGCGGGACACAAGAATCCCGTAGGCGTCCACGTCACCTCGCCGCGCTTTGGCGATGAGGTCGCGATCCTCAACCTCCCGAAAGATCACTTCGGCTCCAATCTAGAGACGCGGCCGTGTCGGGAAAAGACGGTGCGGTTACGAGGCTATTATCGCAATGGGAGGAGCGTGACAGGCAGGCCCGCATCCGGCACCGTGGAAGAAGGAGGCGCTGACTGCTGGCCATACAGCTTACCCCGAAGCAGGAGCAGAGGCTTCAGGCGGCGGTCAAGGCCGGAGGCTACACGTCGACCGAGGAGGCACTCGACGCCGCGCTCGCGGTTGTGGAGCAGGCCGCGGCCCATGACTTTGAGGGAACCCCGGAAGAGCCGGAGAGTCTCCTGGTGGCCGGCTTTTCCCGACATGGTGAGCCGGTTGCCTGCGCCGACGCCGCTGCCTGAGGGAGAATGGAATGATGAGCGGCATTCAGTTCGTCACCGATGATAAAGGCCGCAAAGTCGGCGTCCTGATCAACCTCAAAAAACACAGGGCCATCTGGGAGGATTTCTGGGATGGTCTGGTGTCTGAATCGCGCCGCAAAGAGAAGGGCATTCCTTACGAGCAATACCGCGCAGACCGCCTGAAACGCGCCCGCCCACGTGGCTAAGACTCTCTCGAAATCAAGCAGTCGGCGCAAAAGGAACTTGATGCGCTCGACGACACGCTGTTTGCCCGGATAGATCGTAAGATCCTGGCGCTCGCAGACAACCCACGGCCCACAGGATGCAAGAAGCTGAAGGGCTATAGAGATCAGTGGCGCATTCGGGCAGGCGATTGGCGCGTGTTGTACATCATCGACGATGGGGCGAAGGTCGTCAGAATCACGCGCATTGCAAACCGCCGCGAAGTCTATGATTGACCGCGCGATCGCCGCGCTTGGGTCGGCTGTAATCCGTTTTCCGGGTTGTCCACTGCCAACACTCGGGTTCCAGGCGATTGAGGCTCAACGGAGACATAGAGTCCGGTGTCGTTCGCGATTCCGGTCCGACGGTGGCGATTGGAGTGCAGTGAGCGGCCGGCTTAGGTCTTGTTCTCTTCCGCCACCGGCAGCCAAATCGTAAACGTTGTCCCTTTTCCGGGCTGCGACGCGACAGCGATGTTTCCGTTGCTCTGCCGAATCACGCCGTAGCTGGTGGAAAGTCCGAGACCGGTACCCTTGCCCTGTTCCTTCGTGGTAAAGAACGGCTCGAATGCGCGTGCCTGCACGTCGGGGGTCATACCGATGCCGTTATCGCGCAGGCTGACGACAACGTAATCGCCCGGCCTGACGCCGGCCAGCGCGGCTCCTTCTGAATCGAGCCGCGCCGCTGAAGCTTCCATGACGATGGCCCCGCCACCAGGCATCGCATCGCGGGCATTCAACACGAGATTGAGCAGCACTTGTTCGATCTGGCCCGGATCGGCGCAAACCGCCGGCAAGCCGGGAGCGGCCTCAGCGGTCAATTTCACGTTCGCGCCAACGATTCGCCTGAGGATCGGCTCCGCTTCGGCAATCAGCGCGGTCATGTCCACCACCCTGGACTCCACCGACTGGCGCCTGCTGAACGCCAGCAGCTGCCGCGTCAGATCGCCGGCGCGATCGGCCGCTCGCACCACTTGAACGAGGTCGGCATGATTCGGATCGCCGGGGCCGAATTTCTCAAGCATGACATGCGTATACCCGGTAATCACGGTCAGCAGATTGTTGAAATCGTGCGCCACGCCGCTGGCCAGGCGCGCTATGGCGTCCATTTTCTGCGCCTGCAGCGCCTGCTGCTCAAGCAGCTTGTGCTCCGTTGTATCGGCGATAACTTCCACCAAACCGGTCACCGCGCCCGTTGAATCGCGAAGCAACTCACTCCACAGCGTGGCATCCATCGACGAACCGTCGCGGCGCAGGCAGCGCACGTCCAGACCTTTTCGATTGGGACCGTCCCGGACCAGAGACATCCGCCCGGCGAGAGAAGGGGCATCGGGCGCGATAATTCGCGGCAGAGGCCGGTCCAGCACCTCCGCTTCCTCCCAGCCGAACATGGTTCGCGCAGCGCTGTTCCAGCTTCGCACCGTGCCATCGGCGTTCACCGAGTAGATCGCCAAAGGTGAAGCTTCCACCACCGCACGGAGCGTGAGATTGGCATTGCGCAGCCGTTCCTCAAACCGGTGCCTGTCCGTAATATCGCGCGAGTTAATGACAACGCCGCCTACTCCCGACAGGTGCGAGAGATCGCGGGCGTAGGATTCAAGCGTGCACCAACTTCCATCCTTGCGCCGGACGCGATATTCGAAGGCGCGCTGTCCGGAACCGTTGCGCAGCATGTCATTGACAACGGGACGGTCTTCAGCGGCGACGGTGGAAAGGATGCTCAGGCCGATTAATTCCTCAGGCGGCCAGCCAAGCACGCGCTCATGAGACGGGCTGGCGTAGCGTATCATGCCGTCCACCTGCACAATGGTCACAAGGTCGAGAGCGCTCTCAATCAGCGACCGGAAATGTTCCTCGCGGCGTTGCAGTACTTCGATGGTGTGAAGACGCTCGCCCGCGTAACGCATGGCGCGAAGTAACAGATGGCCGTCGGTCTGGCCCTTGACCAGATAATCCTGCGCTCCCTCCCGTACCGCGCGGATCGCGGTTGCTTCGTCATCGAGGCCGGTGAGCACCACCAGGGGAAGGCCCGGAAACTGGTCGTGCAAACGCTCGATCGCTTCGATGCCCGAAGCGTCTGGAAGGCTCAGATCCACCAGCGCGACATCGAAGTTTTCAGTGGCCAGACGGCCGAGGGCTTCGGCCAGAGTCGCGGCGTGAGTAAGTTGCAGCCGCCATGCGCCGGCCTCGCGCAATAGCTCGCCGAATAAGTGCGCGTCAGCGGGATTATCTTCGATGAGCAACGCGCGGGAGACTACCGGATTCATACGCGTCTTGTCGGCGTCAAAGTAGATCAGATTCTATCACTGGCGGGTCACGCGTATTAAGTTGCGCGTTCCGGAGGACAACACGGCCACAAACAATGATGGAGGACCTACCCGGCGGATGCGGCTATTGAATCGCAAATAAGAGTCACCGGCCCGTGATTAGTCAGCGCCACATCCATTTCAGCCTGAAATACACCGGTGGTTATGCGGATGTCACATTTCTCGCGGAGAGTCCTTACAAAGTAATCGTAAACCCGGCGCGCTTCATCGGATGGAGCTGCCTTGGTGAAATCGGGCCGGCGGCCTTTCCGGCAATCGCCGTAGAGAGTGAATTGGGAGATCACCAGCAGCTCGCCGCCCGTCTCCAGAAGGCTCCGATTCATCCGTCCTTCGTCGTCAGCGAACACGCGCAGGTTAATTATCTTGTCCGTGAGATAGTCGGCATCCGGCTCGCTGTCGCCGCGAGCAACACCCACCAATACTACGAATCCCGGGCCGATCTCACCCACAACTTCTCCGCTCACTGTTACACTGGCCTGACTTACTCGCTGTAGTACGACGCGCATGCGAGTATTATCCGCCGCATTCTTCTCAGGCGAATGCCCAAGGGGTGCCAGGTGTGTTTGCTCATGGTACGAGGACCATAGTTTTAGCAAAATGATACTGTGATCTACCGGCGCAGGCGCAAGAGCCATGGACTGGCGGGAGGCTGGTTCAGTCTGGAGCAGGAGCACACCAGATCGCGGCTCACCGGATTCGGCTACGGCGATTTCATCCGCCTGCGCGATGAGTTTGGCAACATCTGGCGTGGCGCAGCGGAAGAAGGCCCCGACGACACGGTTCGCTACCGTTTCCGCGACACCCTCGGCCGAACGGTCACCGGCGTCTCCGACACGTGGGGCCTGGTGTTGCGTGACGAGCGCGGCAAGACCTGGCGCGGTTTCGTCGAATAATATCGGAGGGGTTCTTTTTAGCCCCCGATTCCATTGCTCTGACATCATCGAGTGCTAAACTCTTCCCGTGGCTGCTACCGCGCACGCCTGGTCACGCGAGGAAGTGCGCCGTCTTCTTCCGGTCTCCGAACGCCAGCTCCGCAGTTGGCAGAAGCAGCAATTCGTTGTTTCCACCGACCGCTTTGGCTTTTCGGACCTGCTGGCTTTGAAGACCCTCATGGCCTTGCGGGACAGCCGGATCCCCGCCGCCGAGATCCGGCGCACGCTCGACGCGATTCGCGCGCGCATCGGCGACGTGGCAAATCCTTTATCGGAGATGCGCCTTTATTCCGACGGCCGCAGGATTCGCGTCCAGTTCGAGGGCCGGCGTATGGAGGCGAAAACCGGCCAGCTTCTGCTCGATTTCGATCAAACCGAGATTTCGCGCCTGCTGTCATTTCCAGGGCGCGACCGCGCAAAGGAGACCGAAGGCGCCCCCTCGCCGACACTGGGCCACCACGTTCGCCGCGCCGAAGCGGAGCTATGGTTCGAGCGCGGATTGCAACTGGAGCAGGAAGGCGCGCCGCTGGACGAGGTAATCTCGACTTACCAAAAAGCGTTGACCATTGACCCGACATCGGCGGGAGCGTTGGTCAATCTGGGCACCGTCTACTTCAACGCCCGCGCGTTTCGCGAAGCGGAGCGGTATTATCGCGACGCGCTGGCCGCCGATCCGGAATATGCGTTGGCGCATTTCAATCTCGGCAATTTGTTCGATGAAATTGGCGACCGCGCCAAAGCGCTGCAACATTATCAGACGGCGCTGCGCCTGAATCCCAATTACGCCGACGCTCATTACAATATCGCTCTGCTGTATCAGTGCGTGAATCAGCCGCTGAAGGCGGTACGCCACTGGAAGTCGTATCTGAGGCTCGATCCCGGCAGCGCGTGGACGGCCATTGCCCGGCGCGAGCTCGGCAAGCTGCGCGATTCCACCATTGTTCCGGGCGCGAAAAACGACTGACAGGCTGGGCCTGCCTGTCCGCCGTTACAATTAAGTCAGCCTATGAAACGATCGCTCAGTGTAATCGTCGCCGTCTCTCTGCTTGCCGCGATGGCGGCATGCTCCACATCGGAGGACGTGGCGGAAAAGAAGGAGGAAGCGAAGCCGCTCGAACCCCGAACCGGTCGCGAAGCCTTCCAAAGCATGTACGTCTCCGCTCGAGGATGGCAGCACGACGCGACACCGGTTCAGTTGAAAAGCATTCCTCTGACCGCGATGAAAGCCGATCCTGGCAAGTCGGGTGCGTGGCAGGCAATTTTCGTTTCGCCGGCAGCCGGCCGGGCGCGCACGTACACCTGGTGCGCTATCGAAATGGAAGGCAATCTCCACAAAGGCGTGTTCGCGGGACCGGACGAGAGCTGGTCCGGACCCAGCGACAGCAGCCAGCCCTTCACGGCCATTGCGCTGAAAGTGGATACGGACGACGCCTTGAAAACAGCACTGGCGAAAAGCGATTACGCGAAGCAGCATGCTGATGCGCCGGTGATCTTCCTGCTGGAGCAAAACCGGCGGTACCCGGACCTCTCATGGCGCATTCTGTGGGGGGACAGCATCGCCACCAGCGATTATTCCGTCTTTGTGGACGCCACCACCGGCGATCTTCTGGCCAAAGAGAAGGGCTGAGCAGTCAAGAACCCCTTGACAACACCTAGTTGGTTAGGTATCCTCATCTTGAGGCATAGCTAGCTTGGCATGATCGGGAAACCAAAGAACGACGTACTCCAGGGCACGCTGACCCTCCTTGTCCTGAGAACACTGAAATCGCAAGGTGCGCTGCACGGGTACGCTCTCACCACCCACATCCGGCGAATTTCCACCGAGCTGCTTCGCGTCGAGGAAGGCTCGCTGTACCCGGCGCTGCACCGCATGGAGCAGGAAGGTCTGGTTCAGTCCGAGTGGGGCCTGACCGACAAAGGCAGAAGAGCCCGGATCTACTCGCTTACCGCCGCGGGCAGAAATCGCCTCGCGGAAGAGACTAAGAATTGGGAACGCCTGACCCAGGGCGTCGCGCTGGTTCTGGAGAACGCCTGACATGTCCTGGACCGGGCGATTGCGGAATCTTTTTGGACAACAGAACCTCGAGCGGCAGATCGACGACGAGCTCGCGTTCCACATTGCCGAACGCGTCGACGAGCTGGTCGCCGAAGGTTTGACCCCGGCCGAAGCGCGCCGTCAGGCTCTGCTTCAGTTCGGCAGCTACACCCGGCGCAAAGAAGACATCCGAGAAATCGATCTGTTTTCGAGATTGGAGACCGTCATCCGCGACGTGCGTTTCGGAGTGCGCTCGCTGCTGGGAAGCCCGGCATTCACGGTTACGGCTGTGCTATCGCTGGCGCTTGGCATCGGTGCGAATACCGCTATCTTCAGCATCATCGACGCCCTTATGCTGCGATCCCTGCCGGTGGAAGATCCGGCAAAGCTGGTGAAGGTCCAGTCCAAGGAAATCGGCGCCGAGTTCACCAATCCTATTTGGGAACAGGTGCGCGATCATCAGCCGGCTTTCAAAGGTGTGCTGGCATGGAGTGCGGACCGGTTCGATCTCGCGCAGGGAGGCGAGAGCCGTTTCGCGCGCGGCCTCTGGGTGAGCGGAGATTTCTTTCGTGTTCTGGGCGTGCCCGCTTTGCGTGGCCGTGTGTTCAGCGCGCAGGAGGACCGCCGTGGAACGTCCCCCGTGGCGGTGATCAGCTATGGCTTCTGGCAGCGCAACTTCTCCAACGACCCGAACGTAGTTGGCAGGACCATCCACCTCAACCGGCACGTGTTCGAAGTGGTAGGAGTCACGCCGCCGTGGTTCACGGGTCTCGAAGTGGACAAAAGCTATGACGTAGCCATTCCGATTACATGCGACCCGATCGTCCATACCGATCACAGCATGCTCGACGAGCGGGAGGCGTGGTGGCTTCAGATTCTGGGACGCCTGGCGCCCGGTGAAAGCCTCCAGCAAGTGGACGCTCGGTTCAAGGCGTCTACGCCGGAGTTCCTTCGGGCCACCGTTCCCATGGACTTTCCGGTCGACGAGCAGAAGGAATTTCTCAAGGCCACGTTTCAACTTACTCCCGCCGTTACCGGATTCTCGGATGTTCGAGACCATTACAAGACCGCGCTCTTCGCTTTGATGGGGATCGCGGCTCTGGTGCTGGTTATCTGCTGCGCCAACATTGCCAACCTGCTCCTGGCCAGAGCATCGGCAAGGCAGCGGGAACTCGCGGTGCGGCTGGCGCTGGGAGCGTCCCGGGCGCGTATCGTTCTCCAACTTCTAATCGAGAGCCTGTTGCTCTCGGTTGCCGGAACGGCGATAGGTTCCCTGCTTGCTTTGGCCGCAGGCCGACTGCTGGTTCAACTAATCTCGACCACCGGCAATCCTCTGATGATCGATCTTTCGCCAGATGCGACTCTGCTGGGATTCTCCGCCGCAACCGCCTTCCTTACCGCCATTCTGTTCGGCCTCGTGCCCGCATTTCTGGCAACGCGCGGGGACTTGAATCTCTCACTGAAAGAGCATACGCGCGGCAGTGTCGTGGGCGCCTCGCGGTTCCAGGCTGGAAAGATTCTGGTGGCCGGGCAGATCGCACTGTCGCTGATGTTGCTCGTCGGCGCCGGGCTTTTTCTGGGAACGCTAAGAAACCTGTTGAGCACAGACCTCGGTTTCAACTCCCACGGTGTGCTTCTGGTGAACACGCGATTTGATCAGGACGCCGTGCCTATGGCGCGCCGCGCGGGCATAGCAGCGGAGATTGTGGAGCGTCTGCGCGCAACCCCGGGCGTTGTCTCAGCGTCGAGCTCGCTGCGCACGCCCATCACCGACTTCGAATGGAACGAGTTGGTCGAGCCGGAAGGATATCAGCCCAAGTCGCGCATGGATACGCTGATATGGCTGAATCGCGTGTCGCCCGGATATTTCGCGACGTTGGGTACGCGGCTGATTCAGGGGCGCGAGTTCGAGGATACCGACAGCTCGAACGCGCCCAAAGTAATGATCATCGGCGAGAACGCTGCCCGGCATTTCTTCGGCTTCGTCAATCCGCTGGGAAAGACGATAGCGATGGATCGCCCCAGCAGCGGGAAAGATAACTATCGGGTCATCGGCGTCGTAGAGGACTCCAGGTACCGGCTCATCGACGAGCCGGAAAGTCTGACGGGTTTCGTTGCCGCGGGTCAGGACACCGATCCGCATCCGCGTGTCAGCTTTGAAGTGCGCACCGCGATTCCGGCGAATGCATTGCAGCCGGCAATCCAATCCGTCATCGTGTCGATGAATCCGCACCTCTCGCTGGAGTTTCGCAGTCTTGAGACGCAGGTGAACGAGTCGGTGATGCAGCCGCGCGTGGTGGCGCTATTGTCCACCGTCTTCGGTTTGCTAGCGCTGGTGCTCGCGGCTGTGGGACTGTATGGAATCACCGCATACGGAGTCTCGCGGCGGAGGAATGAGATCGGCATCCGCATCGCGCTCGGGGCGCAGCGGTGGTCGGTAATCTGGTTGTCGCTGAAGGATGTCGCGCTGCTGCTCGCGATTGGCGTGAGCGCGGGTTTGGGTGGGTCGCTGGCTCTGAGCCGTTTCATCAGGAGCCTGCTGTATGGAGTGCAGCCGAACGATCCCCTTCAGCTTGCTGGCGCCGTTGCGATCCTGATCGTTTGTACGTTTGTAGCGGCGTATGTGCCTGCCCGCCGCGCGGCGGGCGTCGATCCTCTGGCATCACTTCGCGAGGAGTGATGACGCTGACGCGCCGGCAATGTCTGTGGGCTTTCGCGGTGACGGCTCCTGCGTCAAGCCTCTCCGATGAATGGAGCCGGATTGCCAAATCAACGAATGGTGTGGTGGGGGCCGCTGCCTTGCACCTTACGACCGGACAGCGCGTCAGCCTGAACGGTGATGAGCGTTTCCCGCTCGCCAGCGTGTGCAAGCTTCCCATCGCCATGAACATACTCGCGCTTGTGGATGACGGCAAGCTGGCGCTGGATCAGGAAATCGAGGTGCTGCCCGGCGATGTGGTGCGTGAGGTGAGCGACATCGCCGAGCGCTGGCCCGCGCAGCGCCGTTTTCCTTTGAATGAAATGATCGAGTTGATGGTGGCGCACAGCGACAACACCGCGGTGGAGACTGTGTTTCGGATCGGAGGTGGCGCGCCGGCGATGGCCGCGCGTTTCCGGCAATGGAAGGTGGACGGCGTACGCGTTGACCGCAGTGAGCGCCAGTGCGGGAACGACCGTCATCGTGACCCGAAGGCCTTTCTCAAAGACCCGCGCGACACCGGCACACCCAACGGAACGGTTCATTTACTCGCCGGGCTGTTTCGTGGCGAGGTTCTTTCGAAATCGTCAACCCAGCGGCTCGTCGAAATCATGAAGTCCACGACCACCTTCCCGACGCGCCTCAAAGGATTGCTGCCACCCGGAACGATTGTGGCGCACAAAACCGGAACGATCAATGTCTCGACGAACGACAGCGGAGTGATCTTCCTGCCCAGTGGCGGACAACTCGCGATATCGGTCTATGTGAAGGAGAGCACCCAACCGGACGCGGAAAAAGATCGTGTCATCGCGCGCATAGCCCGCGCGGCGTTCGATTACTTCGGCTGAATCAGCGTTTTCTTCGTCCGCTTCCCTCGCCACGCGTGGGCACTACCGCGCGCGGGGCCATTGTGACGACGGGGATCAGCGAGTTCGAAGGTTCCGGCTCGACACGCCCGCGCGAGCGCAATTCGTCGTTCAGCGTGGACACGAATTCCTGGATCTGCTGCTGCATCGCGGCCATCTTCTCGCGCATATTGAGGATGATTTCCACACCCGCGAGATTCACGCCCATATCGCGGGTGAGCTTGAGGATTACTTCCAGACGTTCCAGGTCGTCGTCGGTGAAGAGCCGCGTGTTGCCTTCGCTGCGCGACGGTTTGAGCAGGCCCTCTCGCTCGTAGAGCCGCAGAGTCTGAGGATGAATCTGGTATTGCTCCGCCACCGCCGAGATCATGTACGCCGCTTTGGATCTGCTTTTCGCCATCGCCTACACCATACTCCCTAGACCATGCTCACTACACGAGACTCCAGATCTCTTTGCGCGGGTCTTCTTCCTGCAACTGGCCCAGCTCGCGCAGCAGTTCGCGGGTGCGCTCGTTGTGCACGTCCGGCGCCTTGATGCTTACCTGGACGATCTCATCGCCACGCTGGTTCTTGCGCGGATTCTGAATGCCGCGCTCGCGCAGCCGGAATTTCTGGCCGTTTTCAGTGCCCTGTGGCACCTTGAGCAAGGCGCGGCCGTCGATGGTGGGCACTTCAATTCGCGCCCCCAGCCCCGCTTCCGCCACACTGATGGGCACATGGATTTCGATATTGTCGCCGTTGCGTTTGAAAAACGGATGCTCTTCCACGCGCACCGTGATGTACAAGTCGCCGGGCGGGCCGCCCATCAAACCCGCATTGCCTTTGCCGGAGACGCGCAGCCGCTGGCCTGTCTGCACGCCCACCGGTATGCGGACCTCAACAGGATCCGTATGGCCGATGCGCCCGTCTCCGTGGCATTTCGGGCAAATGTTGCGCAGCCGGCCGCGTCCTTCGCAGCGCGGACAGGTGAGCTGGAATTTCATGGCCCCGGCCATCTGCGTCACGTTGCCGGTGCCGTTGCATTCCGGACAAATAGTGGTCCCGCTGCCCGTGCTGCCCGACCCGCCACAGACGTCGCAAATCTCCTGGCGCCCGATGGACAGCTTGGTTTGCGTACCGCGAATGGAGTCCCAGAAGCCAATGGTGAGGGAATACTCCAGGTCCGCCCCGCGCTCCGGGTTGGTCGGCGTTTCGGCGCGATTCCGCCCGCCGAAAAACTGGCTGAAGATGTCGCGGAAAGAACCGCTGCCGCCCGCGCTTGTCCCCACGCCTCCTGGCGATCCCCGATTGATGTATTCGGAAAAATCAAAGCCGCCGAATCCCATGTCCGGGCCATAGGAGCGTTCATCGGAACCCTCTCCGGCGCCAGGTCCGCCCTGCGGAATGTTCTCCGCGTAGAAGCCGTACTGATCGTAAACCTGACGCTTCTTCGCATCGCTCAGAATGTCATAGGCTTCCTGAACGGTCTTGAAGCGGTCCTCCGCGGCCTTGTCGCCGGGGTTCAGGTCGGGATGGTACTTGCGCGCGAGACGCCGGTAGGCTTTGCGAATCTCGTCTTCTTTCGCCCCGCGCGCGACACCCAGGGTTTCGTAATAGTCTTTTTTCGACGCCATGTGAATAGGGCGGGCTCATCAGCCGCGTGGGCTCGGCCCGCCCCGGTTGGTTACTTCTTGTCGTCGACGTCCACAAACTCGGCGTCCACGACATTATCGGCCGGCTTCTTCGGCTCCTCCGCTTTTGGGCCGCCGTTACCCGCCTGTTCGCCGCCAGCGGGAGGAGGGGTCTGGCTGGAAGCCTTGTACATGGCCTCCGCCAGCTTATGACTGGCCGTCTCCAGCTTCGACACGGACTCGTTGATCTGCTCCAGATTGCCATCCTTGATGGCGCTCTTCGCGTCTTCCAGAGCCTTCTCCACGTCCTTCGCGTCGGCGTCGCTGATCTTCGCGCGATGCTCTTTCAGCATCTTCTCGATGTTGTAGACCATGGCGTCGCCGCGATTGCGCGCCTCAATCTCCTCGCGCTTCTTGCGATCGTCGCCGGCATGGGATTCTGCGTCGCGGGCCATCTTCTCCACCTCTTCCTTGCTCAGGCCGGAAGAAGAGCTGATGGTGATTTTCTGCTCGTTGCTGGTAGCCTTGTCTTTCGCCGTCACGTTCAGAATGCCGTTGGCGTCAATGTCGAAGGTCACTTCCACCTGCGGGATGCCGCGAGGCGCCGGTGGAATGCCCACCAGTTGGAACACGCCCAGCAAGCGGTTATCGCGAGCCATGCCGCGCTCGCCCTGGTAGACCTTGATCTCCACCGAGGTCTGGCTGTCGGCCGCCGTCGAGAACGTCTCGCTCTTCCGCGTCGGGATCGTGGTGTTGCGCTCGATCAGTTTGGTGAACACGCCGCCCAGCGTCTCGATGCCCAGCGAAAGCGGGGTCACGTCGAGCAGCAGCACGTCCTTCACTTCGCCGCCCAGCACGCCGCCCTGCACCGCCGCGCCCACCGCAACCACTTCATCCGGGTTCACCGTCTTGTTCGGTTCCTTGCCGAACAGCGTGCGGACGATTTCCTGCACCTTGGGGATGCGCGTGGAGCCGCCCACCAGCACCACTTCGTCGATTTGCTGCGGGGTCACGCCGGCGTCCGACATGGCGCGTTTGCAAGGCTCGATGCTGCGCTCAAGAATATCCGCCACCATCTCCTGGAACCGCGCGCGCGTCAGCTTCACGTTCATGTGCCGCGGACCGCTGGCGTCGGCCGTCAGGAACGGCAGGTTGATTTCGGTTTCAAGGACCGTCGAAAGCTCAATCTTGGCCTTCTCAGCTGCTTCCTTCAGCCGCTGGAGGGCCATCTGATCTTTGGAAACGTCGACGCCGGTTTCCTTCTTGAATTCCTGGATCAGCCAGTCGATAATACGCTGGTCGATATTGTCGCCTCCGAGGTGCGTGTCGCCGTTGGTGGACTTCACTTCCACCACACCGTCGCCAACTTCGAGAATCGAGATGTCGAAGGTGCCGCCACCGAAATCGTAGACGGCGATGGTCTCGTCCTTCTTCTTGTCCAGACCGTAGGCAAGCGCGGCCGCCGTCGGCTCATTGATGATACGCATCACTTCCAGACCGGCGATCTGCCCGGCGTCCTTGGTGGCCTGGCGCTGAGCATCGTTGAAATAAGCCGGGACGGTGATAACGGCTTTGGTGACCTTTTCACCCAGATACGCCTCGGCCGCTTCCTTCAGTTTGGCGAGGATCATGCCCGAGATCTCAGGAGGCGAATACTTTTTCCCGTTGGCTTCGATGCGCGCGTCGCCGGAATCGCCTGGCACCGCCTTGTACGGCACCAGCTTGGTCTCCTCGACCACTTCGTTGTAGCGCCGTCCCATGAACCGCTTGATGGAATAAATGGTGTTTTCCGGGTTGGTCACGGCCTGGCGCTTGGCCACCGTGCCCACCAGCCGCTCGCCGTTCTTGGTGAAGGCGACTACGGACGGAGTGGTGCGCCCCCCTTCCTGGTTCGGAATGACCACGGGCTGCCCGCCCTCCATCACTGCGACCACTGAGTTTGTCGTACCCAGGTCTATGCCAATAATTTTGCTCATGTTGATTTCGAGTCCTCCCGGAATGTCCGGCTCCTATTAGCCTGAGACCATTATCAAAGTTTAGTGTTGTATTGTCAAGTACGCATGGTTGATATGTGCTAAGTTATTGACTGCGTATGATATGAATGCGGCAATAGCCGCGTTTTCGGTCTACACCCACTCTCTTAGCTCTCTTGGGGATGGGGCACCTGAGAGGGCGCTGTGGACGACCGCGGTGATAGCTGGCAAAACATCAGTGTTTGCCGGCCCACTTGTTCTCCGATGCAGTACGCATCTCGTCATCCAACTCCTTTTGCCCTCGCTCCAAGTCACCGAGCGTGCCAATGATCGTATCGCGCGGAACTAGGCGGGACAGCTTGCTCGGCTTCTTCTCGGGTTGCAGGCGAACAAGCACCCGTTCAACGAGTTGGATCAGCGTGGTCCTCATGAATATGCACCTCAATTGTCGCGCCGCCCGTCCGCCCATGATACAACTGGCTCCATGCGAGTTCTCTTCATTGGCGGCACCGGAATCATCAGCACGGCTTCGACGCGTCTGGCGGCGGAGCGCGGTATCGACCTGACCGTCTTGAACCGGGGTCGCCGA
>Ga0187863_10002374_pt1 | contig 14392 bp, 9 predicted proteins | sample June2016WEW_11_1_FD_132975 | JGI IMG/M metagenome (GOLD analysis project Ga0187863, IMG submission 132975) | Peatland microbial communities from SPRUCE experiment site at the Marcell Experimental Forest, Minnesota, USA - June2016WEW_11_10 | ecosystem: Environmental > Terrestrial > Soil >... | reverse complement strand
GGCCGCATCGGCATCTTCAACCGTTCCTATTACGAGGAAGTGCTGGTCGTTCGAGTGCACCCGGAGATTCTCCGCAGTCAGGGGCTTCCTGAGGAACTGCGCGACGAGAAGGACATTTGGCAGCAGCGGTATGGCTCCATCGCGGATCTGGAGAAGCACCTTCATCGTAACGGCACGCAGATCGTCAAGATATTTCTGCATCTGTCTTACGAAGAGCAACGAAAGCGATTTCTCGCGCGCATCGATGAACCAGACAAGAACTGGAAGTTCAGCACCTCTGACATTCACGAACGGAAATACTGGAAGCACTACATGAAGGCATACGAGGATTGCTTCCAGGCGACAAGCTCGCATCATGCGCCGTGGTACATCGTACCCGCCGACGATAAAGAGAACGCACGGCTCATCGTCTCCCAGATCGTTCTTGATGCACTGGGAGGGCTCAAAATGGCGTACCCAAAGACCACTGAAAAGCGTCGCCTTGAATTGCACTCGATCAAAAGGTTGCTCGCGAAATAGCGATGAAGATCCAGCGCAAGCAGACCCAACAAAACCGAAGTCAGCCCTCACCGCGCTGTTACGAATTGCGGAGAACTGGAAGGAACATTCAATATGGCAACCACCGAGCTCCCCATCAACGTTGACAAAGACGACTCGCCTCAACCCTTCAGCAAGAACTTCGATCAGTTTGGGAACTCTTCTGGTTTCATCTTCGACGTGAGCCTCTCGACCGCGATTGCGGCGGATGGAAAGAACGAAGAGAGAGCGCCGAAGCCCAAGGGACCGCTTTCGCCCGAAATGTTGGACAAGATGAATCGCTACTGGCGAGCGGCAAACTATCTTTGCATCGGCCAGATCTATCTCTTTGACAATCCCCTGCTTCGCTCCCCGCTCAGGGCCGAGCAGATCAAGCCGCGGTTGCTCGGTCACTGGGGCACCTCGCCAGGCCAGAACTTCATCTACATTCACCTGAACCGCCTGATCAAAGAGCACGATGCGGACATCATCTACATCTCCGGTCCGGGGCACGGAGGTCCTTCCCTGAATGCCTGCTCCTATCTCGAAGGCTCTTACACCGAGGTTCATCCGGAGATCACACACGATGAGGACGGCCTGCGGCTTATGTTCCGCAAGTTCTCGACTCCGGGCGGGGTGCCCAGCCACTGCGGACCGCACGTACCGAATTCAATGCACGAGGGCGGAGAACTTGGATATTCATTGGTCCATGCATTCGGCGCGGCCTTCGACAACCCGGACTTGATTGTCGCCTGCATCATCGGAGATGGCGAATCCGAGACTTGTCCGCTCGAAGGAAGCTGGAAGTCGGTCAACTTCGTCAATCCGGTGCGAGACGGCGCGGTTCTGCCGATTCTTCATCTCAATGGATACAAGATCTCCGGGCCGACCGCGCAAGGACGCACCAGCGACGCCGACTTGAAGGCTCTCTATGTGGGTCGCGGATACAAGCCCTACTTTGTTGAGGGTGACGATCCCGAGGTCGTGCATCAACTCCTCGCTCAAACGCTTGAGGATTGCTATACCGAGATTCGTGGAATTCAGCAGGAGGCTCGCAAGAACGGCTTCAAGGTGCAGCCCGTCTGGCCCATGATTATCTTCCGCACTCCCAAGGGATGGACTTGTCCGAAGGAAGTGGATGGAATCCCCATTGAAGGCACATTCCGCGCGCACCAGGTCCCACTGGCAACAGTTCGTGAGAACCCCGAGCATCTGAAGATCCTTGAAGCATGGATGAAGAGTTACGAGGCCGAGAAACTGTTCGACGAGAACGGGAAGTTCATCGACGAGTTAGCTGCCCTCTCGCCCGCAGGCAACCGGCGCATGGGAGGCAATCCCCATGTAAATGGCGGACGCGAGCTAATCACTCTCGCGCTGCCCGACTTCACGGATTATGCGCTCGAGATCCCCGGCCCCGGTCAGGTTCTGGCCGAAGCGCCGCGCAAACTTGGAGATTTCTTCCGCGATATCTTCAAAATGAATCCGACAAACTTTCGCATGTTCTGTCCCGATGAATCGAACTCCAATCGTCTGAACTCCATCTTTGAGGCCACCAAGCGCTGCTCGATGGCCGAGATTGTTTCGATTGACGATGAACTGGGACCGGACGGCCGCGTCATGGAAGTGCTGAGCGAACATCTCTGCCAGGGATGGCTCGAAGGCTACCTGCTTACCGGGCGTCATGGCATGTGGTCCTCCTACGAAGCCTTCGCGCAGGTGGTCGATTCGATGACCACTCAACATGCCAAATGGCTTGAGCAGTGCCGCGAGTATCCTTGGCGCAGACCACTCGCGTCCCTCAATGTTCTGCTCACAAGTCACGCGTGGCGCAACGACCACAATGGCTTCAGCCACCAGGCAACAGGGTACGTAGACAATGCACTGGCGCGCAGGAGCGAAGTGATCCGCGTGTACTACCCACCGGACTCCAACTGCTTGCTCAGCGTCTTCGACCATTGCCTGCGCAGCCGCAATTACGTGAACGTCGTCACCTGCGGCAAACAGCCACAGCTTCAGTGGTTGAACATGGATGAGGCTCTTGAGCATTGCTCTCGTGGGGCATCCACATGGAAGTTCGCAACCAACGATGAAGACGGGGAGCCCGATGTGGTGCTGGCCTGCGCCGGCGATGTACCAACGATCGAGACTTGCGCGGCATCATGGCTGTTACAGAAACATGTGCCGGGGATCAAGGTGCGCGTTGTCAACGTTGTCGACTTGATGACTCTGATGTTCCCCGACAAGCATTCGCATGGGATGGACGAAATGTCCTTCAATGCGCTCTTCACTGAAAAAGCGCCGGTGGTCTTTGCCTTCCACAACAATCGCTGGCTCATTCACACCCTGGTTCACGGGCGTGCTAACGAAGGCCGTTTCCATGTGCACGGCTATATGGACCGCGGCACGACTACAACACCGTTCGACATGGTGGTTCTCAATGAAATGAGCCGCTTCCATCTTGCACTCGATGCATTGAAGCACATCCCGCGCCTCCGGCTGCAAGCCGAGAAAGCCATCAACTTCTTCAACCAGGAATTACAACGCCACCACGACTATATCCGCGAAAACCTGGAGGACATGCCTGAGATCAGGAACTGGCAGTGGACCAAGGACTTTAGCGATGCCACTACCCCGGCTCCGCTTGCAAAGGGGCATCCGCAGAAGGCGATGTTCACCGATAGCTAGGCCCCATCCAGCTGAACTCAAAGCGGAGACCGCCATCGTATAAGGATTTCGATAACGGCCTCCGCCTTTCTTACTCGGGAAGCAGGGGGAGATATTGAACGATCCGAAGTCACCATCTGATTGGTTCAATGTGGATGGAGTAGATGCGCTGGTTGAGTTGGCGCTCAATCTTCACTGGTCCTGGAATCATGCTGCGGACGAGTTGTGGGAAGCGCTCGACAAGGATCTTTGGGCGACCACGCAAAACCCATGGGTCATCCTGCGAACGGTCTCTCGGGAAAAAATCAAGGCTGCATTAGGCGCGCCAGAGTTTCGACAGAAACTTGACGGCCTGGTTCAACAGAATCGGGACTCTTATCTGGCCGACGCATGGTTCCAGCATAAGCATCCAGACACGGCGCTCACAACAGTCGCCTACTTCAGCATGGAGTTCATGCTGACCGAAGCGCTGCCTATCTACTCGGGCGGCCTTGGCAACGTAGCCGGCGACCAGATGAAGGCGGCGAGCGATCTGGGCGTTCCGGTAGTCGGTGTCGGCTTGCTTTACGGACAGGGATATTTTCGCCAAGACTTCGATTCGGAAGGCCGGCAGCAGGCACTCTATCCAGTCAACGATCCGGGGCAATTGCCGATCCGGCCGCTGCGACAGACAAATGGTGAGTGGCTACGGTTGCAAATTCAACTTCCAGGCTCAAAGATCTGGCTTCGCTGCTGGGAGGTGGCCGTGGGAAGAGCAAAGTTGTACCTTCTCGACACCAACGACTTTGCCAATACCGCGGCTCATCGGGGTATTACAAGTGAGCTATATGGCGGGGACGCAGAGATGCGCCTGAAACAGGAGATCGTCCTCGGCATCGGCGGGTGGCGCTTATTGCGAGCATTGGGTCTTATGCCCGAGGTCTGTCACCTCAACGAAGGACATGCGGCATTCGCCGTTCTTGAGCGGGCACGCTGCTACATGGAGGATCACAAGAAGCCGTTCGATCTTGCCATGAACATTACGCGAGCCGGGAATCTATTCACTACGCATACCGCTGTCAGTGCCGGCTTCGATCGCTTTGATCCCGCACTCATTTGCACGTACCTGAGCCACTATGCTGTCGATGAACTCGCGATTTCGGTGAAGGATCTGCTCGCCCTGGGAAGACGGGACACAGGAGACAACTCGGAACCTTTCAACATGGCTTATCTCGCGGTACGGGGCAGCGGACAGATCAATGGCGTCAGCAAGCTCCACGGACAAGTGAGCAGACAGATCTTCCAATCCTTGTTTCCTCGCTGGCCAAGGGAGGAAGTCCCGATAGGTTCCGTAACGAACGGCATTCACGTGCCGACCTGGGATTCAGCCGAAGCCGATGCGCTATGGAGCTCCACCTGTGGCCCGCAGCGCTGGCGTGGGGATCGTCCGGAGGAACAGGACATCCGCCAAATCCCAAATCAGCAGCTCTGGAAATTGCGAACGGCCGGGCGAAAAGGCCTGATCGAAGGGATGCGGAAGCGATACCAGTGCCAACTCGCCGCTGAAGGCGCAGATCCCTCGAATGCCGCCGGCAGCTTCGATGACAAAGTGCTGACCTTGGGATTTGCGCGCCGTTTTGCCACCTATAAGCGCCCCAATCTTCTTCTGCACGATACCGAGCGGCTGGTGCGGCTGCTCTCCAATCCTCTCCGTCCTGTTCAGTTAATCCTTGCGGGAAAGGCTCACCCACAGGACCTCCCCGGACAAGAGCTGATCAAGCAATGGAAGGACTTCATAAAGCGTCCCGACGTTAAAGGTCGCGTGATCTACCTCAACGATTACGACATGATGCTGGCTCAGGAACTGGTCCAGGGAATCGACCTCTGGATCAACACACCTCGGCGCCCATGGGAAGCCTGCGGAACCAGTGGCATGAAGGTCCTCGTCAATGGCGGCCTGAATCTTTCCGAGTTGGATGGCTGGTGGGCGGAGGCCTATACCCCAGAAGTTGGTTGGGCCATTGGGGACGGCCAGGAACATGGCGAAGACCCTGGATGGGACGCCAAAGAAGCGGACACTTTGTATTCACTCCTGGAAGCAGAAGTCGTCCCGGAATTCTACGAGCGCGATAAATCCGGGATGCCAAGCAAGTGGCTGGGACGCATCCGTGAGAGCATGGCGCGGCTTACGCCGGAGTTTTCTGCAACGCGCGCCATCCGCGAATACACCGAGAGTCACTATCTGCCTGCGGCGTCGCGCTATCGCGATCGCGCTGCGGACGATGGTGCGATCGGCTCGAGTCTCCTCCAATGGAAGCGGGATCTCGATCGGCGTTGGAACACTGTGCATTTTGTCCGTGTGCGTATCAACACCCACGATGGGAAACACTTCTTTCAAGCCGACGTTACACCTGGTTCCCTCACTCCGGATCACCTGAGAGTCGAGCTTTACGCAGATTCCGCTCGAGGAGAATCAGCTTGTTTCGAAGCCATGAATGCATCCGGACCCAGTCCAGATAGTCGCGGCTCATACGCTTATTCAGCTCAGGTCTCCGCAACCCGGCCCGCGAGCGACTACACCGCACGAATCGTCCCCCAACATTCCAATGCATTCGTGCCGCTCGAAGCGGGCCAAATTGTTTGGCAACGCTAGCGATTTACACCTTAGCCTCGGGCGCATCGGCGGCCGCTTCTGCGGGGAGTTTCTGCGGCAAATCAAGGCGCGCCACACCAATTCGATTGTCCGCCATCCCGTAATAAACGTCGAAGCGATCCGGAGTGCCAAGATCGTCGCGTCGGTCGATGCCCGTGGGAAAAACAACATTGGCGACAGTCCCATCGCGCTCCTCGGGAAGCGACGGTGTCAACACCGGTTGCATCGAGCGATAGCGAATCAATCGCGGATGCTGCTTTGAGAGCACCATCACTCCGGCCGAGTAGCACAGAGGATGATTACCACCCATGCCCGGCACTTCGCTCACGCCGTGGTAGACAATCAACCACCCATATTTGGTCAGGATGGGTGGGGTGCCAGCACCGATCTTAAGCCGCTCCCAAAGGGACACAGGAGTCGCCAATCGATGATGCGAAGTAAACTGGCCCAGGCGGTCGGCGTCACGGCTCTTCAAGTCTGCCGGGCAATAAGAAATCCAGATGCTCTCCCGGTCGAGATCCACCTCACGCTTTCCATTGTGGCGCGCAGTCTCACTCGGATGTGTACCTGCAAAAAGCGGGCGATGGAGCATACCCAGTTCCAGTTTTCCTGTCGAGTTAGGAATGGCGACAGGAAAAAGGCTCGCATCCTTATCATCAACATTGCCCAATTCGACGCCGTGCCAATGTGCATAAGTCGCGAGTCCAAGCCTCTTCCAGTGGAAAAGATCCTCGGATTCGGCCATTGCGATTCTTGGTCCCACGGGCGAAAATGCCGCATACGTCATGATGTAACGCTTGAGCGGTTCAACGAACGTGACTCGCGGATCCTCACATCCACCGCCTCCCGGCCGGATTTCATAGTTGGCTTCAGGCTCGAGTGCGATGCCGAGGCGCTCCACTCCCATTGGGTCGCCGGCGTGATTGAAACGCACACGCGCTATGCCGATCCGCGAAAAATTCCCCTTCGCAACCAGCCGCGGGAAGAGATACAGTTCGCCATCCGGATCTCGAACGGCTCCTGGGTTGAGAACCCCTTCGACTTCATGCGAATTACCTGGCTCCGGCTCCATGATCATGCCCAGGCGTTGCAACTTGAAGTCGCTCATCGAATTTCCTCGCCGGGTTGCTCCACCAGCCATGCTCACTTGTCGCCCAGGCAAGCAAGGATCGTCGAGATGACCAGGTCGGTATCGTCAGGCCCTTTTACAGGAATCGACACAACACCCGCCTCTTCCGCCGGGTAATCGTTCCCACCTGGGAACAGAGCATCGCCGATGTAAATCATCTCTTTCGATGAAAGGTGGAGAGTCTCTCGAAGCTTTTTTATGCCGTACGCCTTATCTATTCCCGGCTTGGTCACATCGATTGAAGTCGCACCGCCTATTCGCACGGAAAACTCCGGGATAAGAGTCTCGAGGATTGCGGTGATTTTCTTCCGCTTGGCAAAGTCGGCATCCCACGCTTCCTTTTCTTCGAGAGGCGCCTGCTGACCTAATGCGGAGTATGTGACTTGACTTCCCCGGTCCTCAACCGCGTCTCCCCAAACCTTGCTGGCGCGATAGCCCGCCTCTTCCGCCGCCTTATCAAGGGAATCGAAGATCTTCTTTTTTTGCTCCGTCGTAAGATCCTCCGAATAAAGCTCCTCCCACTTTCCGTTGTATTGAAAGAACTTTGTTCCACAGGTTGGAAGCAGAGACAAATTCGAAAGGAGACTGTCCGGGGGAAGATCGGTTAGAAGCTGCTCTTCAAACTGCACCCACGCGCCTCCGGAGATCACTGCCACTTTGATCATGCCCAGGAGGTCACGCAGCAGCGCCGCAGTCTGTGGCGTGAGAGACGACTTGCTGGGCGCGAGGGTGCCGTCCAAATCAAATACAATGAGCTTTTTCATTCATCTCCCATTCTGAGGTCCTGTTGCACAGTCGATTTCTCGGCCATCAAGGTATCGCGATCTCCAGCATCGTTACCTCTCCACTGGGCTGAAACGCGCACACTCCGGCCTCTCCCGGCAAGAGCCAAACTTCTCCCTTTCCTACTGCATAGGGAGTGCCATTGTGCATGATCTGGCCTGATCCCTGAATGCCAACCAAAACCCGTGGCTCTGCTGTCGATCCAACTGTGAACTGATCTTCCCCATGAACTCGCCACAACAGGAAGGCCGGGCAATCGAAGAGTCTCTCGCGCTCAACCGGCGTGGTAGTCTCGAGGCGGGGCACGACCAGGCCACTATCGCTCGCTCCAAACTCTATGCAGGCAAGAGCTTGATCCACCTGGAGCGGCCGCGGCTCTTTGGTCACAGAGTCGATATGGCCCCAGTCGTAAAGACGGAATGTCACATCGCTATTCTGCTGAACCTCGAAAACAACGACATCGTTGCCCAGAGTGTGAACAGTTCCCGCAGGGATGAAGACGGCATCGCCGGACGTCGGAGAAATGCTCACAAGGTGTTCTGCGATTGTTCCGTCGTTCAATGACTCCCTTAGACTGCCGGCAGTCGTACACGATTTCAAGCCGGCAAAAATATGACTTCCCTTTTTGGCTTCAATCACAACCCATGCTTCGGTCTTTGACGTATCGCCCGCTGGAATCAGCTCAGGATGCGCGTCACTGGGATGTACCTGAACAGAAAGCATCTCCTGCGCGTCCAGAAACTTGAGCAACAATGGGAAACGGCGGAAGCGCGAAGACAGCTTCCCCATCAGCTGTTCTCGGAACTGCTCCATCACCTGCCCAAGCGTCTGGCCCTTAAGCGGTCCATTCGCAACCAGGCTTTGATGATCGGTGCGGTCGCTCAGCACCCACGCTTCGCCGATAGGTTCATCGCCCGGCAACGGCGCGGAGAGCAAGCCAGACAAGCGTCGGCCGCCCCACAGACGATATTGATAGATTGGTTCGAATCGGAGAGGATACAACTGTGCGTTGCCCATTGTCTGCTGCCCGTCTCTAATCATTGAGCGCTCAATTCGCAGCGGGCGCTGGCATCGCAGGCTGCCGATGCCCATTTGGAACCCACGCCAGATCGCCACTCAAGACATAAATGGTGAGCGCCGCAGCCATGAGGACAGCGCCTATCCAGAAGCGCCAGTCACGATGCATCCGTCTCCAGTAAGGACCGGGATCGGGCTCACCCCTGTCGCTGCTATTTCCTTCCAGGTTGTGCTTGCTACCTGTCATTTCGTCTCTATCTCCTGGGAGGAATCGCCACGCCGCGCGGCGGAGTAGAAAAATTAAGATGCGGAAGTCTCTCCCGCCCGCTTCATTGAACTGGATTTGCCAGCAGCTGCTTGAGCGCGTTAATTGCTTTCTGCGCCTCGGCAAGCTTGGCCTCAGCCTGATCCCGCGTCGCTTTCGACAGCGGCGCCTGCACTCCCGCTTGTTTCCCGGCCAAGGCAACCGACTGTGCCGGTGCCGTGCCAAACAGCGAGCCGAGCGCTTCGTCGAGTGTCGGTTCCATCACGACCTTATCGCCCGTCGCAACAATCACTCGCTTCAGTTGAGGAAAGTTCGTCCCTTCAGCCTTCAGATACAGAGGAACGACGTATAGGAACGAGTTCTCGATCGGAATAACGATGAGTTTGCCGCGAATGACTCCCGATCCCTTCTGATCCCAGAGAGTAAGTTGCTGCGAGATGGTGGTGCTCTGATCGATCATCGCGCTGATCTGGTTTGGCCCAAAGATCAGCTTGTCTTTCGGAAGTTCGTAGAACAGCATCTTCCCGTAGTCGGGGAAATCGCAACGCGCGGCCAGCCATGCAATCATGTTGTCCCTCTTTTGCGGCGTGAAAGGAGTCATGATCAGATACTCAAGCTGCCCGCTTCCCGGAAGCTTCATTAGCATGTAATAAGGATCCATGGGGTTGACCGTGCCATCGTACTTCTCCTGCGGAGGAACCCAGAGATCCTCGCGGTTGTAGAAGACCTGCGGGTCGGTCATATGGAAAGTCTCGTACTGAGTGGATTGGATTCCGAACAGATCCTCGGGATAGCGCAGATGGGCCTTCAGGTCCGCTGGGAGATCAGTTAGATCTTTAAAGACCCCAGGGAATGCCCGCTCGTACATCGCGAGAACAGGATCCTTCGGATCCATTGCGTAAAGGGAAACAGTTCCGTCGTACATGTCCACAACGGCCTTTACGGAATTGCGGATGTAGTTCATTCCCTGGGCCGAACCGGTTGTCTGCGGGCTCGAATAAGGGAAACGATCCGAGACCGTATAGGCGTCCTGAATCCAATACAGCTTACCCTCGCTCAAAACGGCATACGGGTCATGATCCAAAAGCAAGAACGGCGCAACTTGAGAGACGCGCACTTGAACGCTTCTCCATATCTGAATTCGGCTTTGCGGCGTCAGATAGGAAGTCAGTAGAACATTGATGTCCTTCTGAGTCCACGCAAACAGGAGCCTTTTCCAAATGTTGTCGAGCGGAATTCCGCCCTTCCCCTGGTAGCTCGCATAGACATTTTCATTGCCCTTCGGATAGTCGAACTCTTTTATCCCGGTTGAGACGATCTTGTACCCAGGTGCGACCTCTCCGAAGTAAATGGCGGGCTGAGTTATGTTCAGTCCGTATTGCGATTCTGCAGGAACGTTGTCAACAAGATATTGCGGGAGACCTCCACCTGTCGTGTTCGAGACAGAGTTCATCACCAGCCCCTCTCCATGGGTGAATTGAAGAGTTTCGTTGACCCAAGTCTGAGCCTCTGAAGGGAGTTGCGACGCCAGTTCCCTGGAGGCAAGCATCACTTGATGGTAGCCATCCGGCAGACGGTACCGATCGACATCCACGTTATAGAACTGGTAGTAAAGGCGAATCGCCTGTGTCTGCTGATAGGTCTGGAGCAGGGGCCGTGAATCCCAGAGACGGATGTTCTGGATTGTATCCTGATTTCTCGCGATCACATCCGGGGTCAAATCGGAGAGAGCTGGGTAAGCGGTCTCTTGAATCCCATCCAGCTTATAGGCCTTGCGCGTGAAGGCAATGTAATTGTTGAGGTAGGGCTTTTCAAGGCTGAGTTCGTTGGGCTTCACCATGAAGGTCTCAAAGAGTCTAGGCAGCGCCAGCACGGCAATGACATAAAGTGCCGCGTACACCACAATGCCGGCGACGACGTGTTTGGTGCGCGCGCGGACAAATCCAATTGCCAGGAGCACGCACGCAAGCGCGGAGACCCCGGTCATCGCCCATAGGGCGGCTCTCGTGACATGCGCCGAAGCATATCCGGCTCCATGGACCACTCCGAGTGTGGAATAGACAAGGTCGTAATGGTCAAGGATAAAGCCCCAACCGAAGTTGGCCATGAGGATGAACAGAAGCGCCATAAAGTGCCGATGGATGCCGCCGGGCACTGTCATCTTTCCGCTGGACTTCGTCCGGCGGAGTCCGAAGACCGTGCATAGAGCAAGAATCGCGATCGCCGACACCGTCAAAACAGTAATGCTTCCCTGCAGCAATTCATAGAATGGAAGGCGGAACACATAGAAACCCAGGTCAATACCAAAAAGTGGGTCCGCGATTCCAAACGAGCCGCCATACCTGAAACGCAGAAAGGTGTCCCATTGGCCGGAAACGCTCAGTGCAAAGAACAGCGAGAGAACCGCAATTGTGCAAGCGATACCGAAGACCAGCAGCCTGGGGCTGATGTCGACTTCAATCGTTCTGCTCGCGTCAGCCGGGTGTGCAAACGCTTTGTTGAAGATGCTTTCCCCACCCGCGAGGTCAAAGTTCCTCGCGGCAAGCCGAAGATTGATCCATAAATACAAGATTGAAACGAACAAAGTTACGCCGAAGATTCCCCACTTGACCGAGAGAAGGGTCCAGAATATCCCCTCGTAGTCGAGCTGCCGCATCCAAAGCCACTTTTGAGCCAGGCTCAGAATGATCGACAGAACTACCCCAAGTGTAATGAGGGCGAAGAGGCCCCACCGCAGCAGAAAGCTGATTGCAGGCGGCAGAATCCGAGGTGCCGTTTCGAGGGGCTTCTTCGATAGGGGTGTGATTTTCTCAACGGCTGTCGCATGCATGGTCTATCCCTCCGCTGCGCGGGAATTTGTGGTTCGATTCGGGCAGACGCTGGCTGATGCGCGGTCAGCATGACTAATATCCAAGAGCAGGCGGCGAGAAGTCCGATCAATTGTGAACAGCACACAGCACCGCTCATTGTTTAGAAAGGACTGGTAGCCAGGTCGGTTTCCGAGCGTTGGTCTGGTTAGGCCTGTTCGGGAAGACCGAAGGCTTAGATTTCCTCTCGGTTGGGCGCCATTCCAACCAAGACATAACCCAGGGAGGATGCGATGTCCGCGCCTAACGTTTTGTTGAATTCGCAACCGAGCGCCATAGCACTGCAAGAAGCGCGGCCTGAGAGATTCGGGGCATATTCAGCACCGCTTTTGTTCGCCGGCCCACGCAGGACGCGTCCTTTGCGAATCGCCGTGGTCGGGAACCACCTTCCCCGGCAATGCGGAATTGCGACGTTCACGACAGACTTGTGCGATGCCATCGCTGCGGAGTCCGCGGCGAGTGATTTGATGGTGGTCGCTGTCAATGATGCGGGATCGTCATACACTTATCCCGTGCGAGTGCGCTATTCAATAACTGAGGGGGAGCTATCGTCGTATCAGGGGGCCGCGGAGTTTCTCAATTCAGCCAAGGTCGATGTCGTGTGTCTGCAGCACGAATATGGGATCTTCGGAGGAAAAGCCGGCAGTCATGTCCTACGGCTTTTGCAGCACCTGGAAATGCCCATCGTAACGACTCTCCATACAGTTCTTCGTGAGCCAGACCTCGACCAACGACTCGTCATGGAGGAAATCGCAGCGCTCTCCGATCGTCTTGTTGTTATGAGTAAGCACTCTGCTCACTTCTTGCAGGATGTATTTAAAGTTTCAAACGAAAAGATCAAATTAATACCTCATGGCATCCCCAATTTGCCCTTTGTCGATCCGGATGTCTGTAAGAGAAGCTTTTCGGCCGAAGGAAAAACTGTCTTGCTCACGTTTGGCTTGTTGTCTCCAAACAAGGGTTTCGAAAACGTGATTCAGGCTCTGCCGAGCATATTGTCCCGGCATGGCGATGTTATCTACATCATCGCGGGCGCCACTTACCCCCAGGTCAGGCTCCGAGAGGGGGACCGATACCGAATTCAGTTACAAGCCCTGGCCAAAGAACTGGGAGTTGAGCAGAACGTGGTTTTCCATAACCGCTTCTTCACTCCTCAGGAGATGGCTTCGCTGGTCTTAGCGGCCGACATTTACATCACACCTTACAGTCACGAGGCACAGGCAGTGTCTGGAACACTTGCCTTTGCCATGGGCGCCGGAAAAGCAATCATCTCGACCCCGTACTGGCATGCAACGGAACTGCTCGACGACGAGCGCGGCAGGCTCGTTCCCTTTGAAGATCCAGGTGCGATTGCGGCTGCGGCTATTGACCTGCTGGAGAACCGTGCGGTCTGCCAGGCAATGCGGGAACGTGCATACCTTTATGGACGAAATATGGTATGGAGCAGGGTTGCGCGCTCTTACATGCGAGCGTTCGAAAACGCGAGTGTCGATCGCATGCAAGCTCTTCATCACGGGTTCTCTGTACAAGTTGTCGAACAGAACACTGTCAGCAGCCTTGCCAACGATTGACCCTGTATCCAGCGCGAATTGGGAAACTCGCAACTCTACCTTGAAGGTCTTCTTCGGAGTCCCGCCGGCGGCAAACCGCCGCGCAACCTAAGTTGGAGCGTCGTAGTTGATCTGATTGGACAGATCGGCGAAGTCCAGCCACTCGGAAACGACGAGTTTGTCTTAGTAGTCGGCTCCAAAGGGATTGCTTTAAGCGTTATGCAGGAGGTAACGCGCTGTGAAAATGACATCCGACAAACATGAGGACCACAATCACGTCCAGGACCCACGCTGTGGCTCGGTCTGCCAAGCCAAACCAGACGCGCAACAAGAAACGACAGATAGCGGGACAGGACTTCTCGCGACCATCGTACAGTCGCGTTCTACCAATTCGCGTGCCTACAATGTGGCGATACGCAATGATGGCGGGGCCACAGCAGAATTTGGTGGCGAGAGTCTTGCTCTTCATATCGAGCCACCGCCATCGCGGGTGTTCCCTACAGGAACGGTCGATGCAACTACGCTACGCAGACTCCTAATCGCGATTGGCGATGTCAGCAAAATCCCAACCGCCGGCCGCATGAAATCTGCCTCCTTCGGGACACGCACTCAGATCGAGTATGCCAACAAGACCAGTGGAGATCTGCAATCCGTGCCACAGCAAATCTCCGACGGCGATTCGGCTCTGGTACGTGCGTCTCAAGAATTGAGCAGAATCGTGCAGGCGACCTTGATTCAGCTAAAGATTGACAGTAGGGTCATTACGCCAGCAGGAATTCCTGGTTCTCTGATTCGATCCTCTGCGGGGAACTAGTTGATGCTGAAAAGGCGCCCGATAGCGGGCATGTCGTCGACGCTCACCCGATTGTTCTCGGCCGGCAAGCGCGGCGAGCGACCGGCGGCCTTCATGGGATGGTTTCAGAAATATTCAGCCACTGTGCAATATTGACCAGACGGCAGCCGTTTAGC
>Ga0187863_10002373_pt1 | contig 14396 bp, 9 predicted proteins | sample June2016WEW_11_1_FD_132975 | JGI IMG/M metagenome (GOLD analysis project Ga0187863, IMG submission 132975) | Peatland microbial communities from SPRUCE experiment site at the Marcell Experimental Forest, Minnesota, USA - June2016WEW_11_10 | ecosystem: Environmental > Terrestrial > Soil >... | reverse complement strand
GGGCGCGAAGTCATCAACCTCGCCAGCAACAACTATCTCGGCCTCGCCAGTCACCCCAAGCTGATTGAAGCGGCCCTCGCCGCCACGCGTACCTTCGGCGTGGGTTCTGGCGCCGTGCGCACCATCGCCGGCACCATGCGTATCCACATGGAACTCGAAGAAAAGATCGCGCGTTTCAAAAATGCCGCGGCCTGCGTCGTCTTCCAAAGCGGCTTCGCAGCCAACGCCGGCACGGTCAGCGCCATCCTCGGCAAAGAAGACTTCATCCTTTCCGACGAGCTCAACCACGCCAGCATCATCGATGGCGCGCGCCTCTCCCGCGCCAAGATCAAAGTCTTCCGCCATAAAGACGTCGCCCATTGCGAGGAACTGCTCAAAGAAATCGCCAACGAGCCCGGCCACAAACTCGTCATCACTGACGGCGTCTTCTCCATGGATGGCGACATCGGCCCGGTTGACAAGCTCGCCGCGCTGGCCGAGAAATACGGCGCCATCATGATGGTCGACGACGCGCATGCCTCGGGAGTGCTGGGCCGCAATGGCCGCGGGTCCATTGATCATTTCGGCATGCATGGCCGCGTCGATGTGCAGGTTGGCACGCTCTCGAAGGCCATCGGCGCCCTCGGCGGTTACGTCTGCGGCAGCCGCGACTTAATCGACTACCTCTATCACCGCGCCCGACCGTTTCTCTTTTCCACCTCGCATCCGCCCTCGGTCGCCGCCGCCTGCATCGCAGCCTTCGACATCCTCGAGAACGAACCCGACCGCATCAATCGTCTCTGGGAGAACACGCGCTACTTCCAGGGCGAACTCAAGCGCGCCGGATTCAACATCGGCGGCGTCAACACGCCTGCGACAGAGACGCCCATCACTCCCATCATCGTGGGCGAAGGCCGCGCCGCCATGGACTTCAGCCGGGCCCTCTTCGACGAAGGCGTCATGGGCACCGGCATCGCGTTCCCCACCGTCCCCGAAGGCAAAGCCCGTATTCGCCTCATCCTCACTAGCGAGCACACAAAGGCTCAACTCGACAGGGCACTCGAAACTCTGGCGCGCGTCGCGAGGCGCATGGGGCTTCTACAATAAGGCAGAATGATCGCTCACCTGCGCGGCAAGCTTATTTACAAACAACCCGGCCAGGCTATCGTTGAAGCCGCAGGTGTCGGTTACGATGTCACCATCTCCGTACCGACCTTCACGTCGTTGCCTTCGGTCGGCGCGGAGGCATCTCTGCACATCCACACGCAGGTAAGTGAAGATCAGATCGCCCTCTTCGGTTTTCTCGAGAGCGAAGAAAAGCGCCTCTTCGAGCGCCTCATCACCGTCAGCGGCGTCGGTCCCAGACTCGCCATCAAGATGCTCAGCGGCCTCTCCAGCGATCGCACCGTGCAGGCTATCCGTGCCCAGGACCACGCGCAGCTCACCCGCATTCCCGGCGTAGGCAAGAAACTCGCCGAGCGCCTCGTGGTCGAATTGAAAGACAAGCTCGATGACTTCGCCGTTGCTCCCGCCCCATCCAACGTGCGGGGCCCCGCAGTCGACGACGTGCTTTCGGCACTCGTCAATCTTGGCTATCAGCGCCCCGCTGCCGAGAAAGCCATCGAGCACGCCATCGCCAAGGATAAAGCGCTCGCCGCCGACTTCGACGGCCTATTCCGCGGCGCGCTCAAGCTGATCCGCTAATAGATCTTTCCCGTTCGATCAATTCGCGAGTTCGCGTCGGTGAGAAATGCCGATTTTCCTCAGAAAATCGCCCCTTTGCACAGCCCAGCACCCGCATGAGCGCCGCGAAAATCCACTAGACTTGCTTGCAGATGCCCGGTAAAACAAAAACCGCTCCCACCGCAGCAGCCCCTTATTTTACTCCCGCAGCCCTCACCTTCCTCCGCAACCTCGCCAAGCACAATGATCGCGAGTGGTTCACGCCGCGCAAAGCGGAATTCGAAGCGCTGCTCAAAGAGCCCATGCTCGCCGTCGTTCATAAAATCACCGATGCGATGCTCGACTTCGCACCCAATCACGTGCGTCCCGCGGAAAAGAGCCTCTTCCGCATCTATCGCGACACCCGCTTCAGCAACGACAAGCGCCCCTACAAAACGCATGTCGCCGCGTGGTGGTCGCATCAGGGCCTTCAGAAGACTTCCGGCGCTGGCTACTACTTTCACATCAGCCCCAAAGAAGTCATCGTCGCCGCCGGCGCTTACATGCCAGAGAAGGAACAGCTCGCCGCCATCCGTCACTGGCTCCTCGACAATCACCGCACTTTCCGCAAACTACTCCAAAACCCAAAAGTGCGAAGCACATTCTCAGAGTTCGAAGGCAACGCGCTCACCCGTCCTCCCAAGGGATTCCCCTGCGATCATCCCGCGCTCGATCTCGTCCAGTGCCGTCAATGGGGACTCGCCGCCACGCTCCCCGCGAAGACTGCACTCGATCGCAAACTCGCCGACGTCGTCATCCGCCACTTCAAGCTCGCTGCGCCCATCGTGGACGCGCTCAACACGCCTATCGCGGCGGCTCACGCACCAAAGAAGAAGGTCCTCTTCGGCCTGCATTAGACAGTCTCGCAACCGCGTATTTGGCGGCTTTGCATCTTCAAGAAACCGAAAAACAGGCAATTTCGGCCTAAAATAGGTGTTTTAGGTATAAAAACCCAAGAAAACTGTGGAAATCCGGCGTTTTTTCATTGACTTTGCCCACCTCCAAGCCGCATTGTTACGAACGACAGGGTTCTGTACGAACCCGCATGAATACAGGGGTTTCGTGCAAACGTTGCCTCGGTCGCACTCCCTCCATGCGGTACGCTTGATGGCTTCTTGATCCTGTTCTGAAGATGCCGAGCGGCGGAAACCTAGGCAACAACCATTCAGAAGGAGAACATTACATGGCAACTGGACTTACCAAGACAGCTCTTACCCGGAACCTGGCAGAGAAGCTCGAACTCACCAACAAACAATCCGCGGCCTTCCTTGACCTGCTCGCCGAGACCGCCATCAAGGAAACCAAGAAGAACGGCGTCTTCGTCATCCCCGGCATCGGCCGCTTGGTGAAGGCTGAGCGCAAGGCCCGCATTGGCCGCAACCCCCAGACCGGTGAAGCCATCAAGATCAAGGCCAAGACCGTCGTTAAGTTCCGCGTAGCCAAGGCTGCGAAGGACGTCATTGCCCCCCCCAAGAAGTAGTTGCATTCCGGACTGACCAAAATGGGGAGAAGCTCCACGCTTCTCCCCATTTTTCTTCCCGTCGATCCTTTCAAACGTTTTGTCGCACACTTGCGTGCACTCAAACATCCAATCGGCATGGCAAGCTCTGCACAGTCCCTAAACGAAAGCTCCCTTTCCAGTTTCGCAGTTCAAGGTTCCGTACGCTCTCTCCTGCGCCTCGAGGGATTGGCCGTCGCGGCACTCACCTTCGTTCTGTATGCGCGCACTGGCGCGAGCTGGTGGATGTTCGCTGCCCTCTGGCTCGTGCCCGATCTCTCCATGCTCGGCTATCTCTACAGTCCATGTTGGGGCGCGCGCATCTACAACGCCGTGCACACCTACGTGCTGCCCGCGGTGCTCGGGCTGTTCGCGCTAGTATCCCGGGCAGACACGCTTTTGCCCATTGCTCTCATCTGGATCAACCACATCGGCATCGATCGCCTGATGGGCTATGGACTCAAATACTCAAATGGCTTCGGGTGGACTCACCTTGGCCGACTCGGCAAAGAGAAATCCTTACAGGCATGACGACTGCCGTAGAATAGCCGCGAAATGGTCGTTTACGGGGCACTCGCGATGTTCTGTTTGATCGTGGGTTTCGGTTTAGCGATGTATGAGTACGATCTCCGATGGCAAATCGTCAATGCCGTCTATCGTGTGCGGCCGGATCTGGAACCCTTCGCTCTGTTCGCGCGCGCACGGTCTCTTTGGGGCTCCAGCGTCTTCCGCATCTATCAGGAACAGTATCCCCAGAGCCGCCTTTTGCAACAGCATCGGGTTGCGGCACTCGCAGCTCCTGCATTCTTCGTTGCCTTCGCTCTATTTTTGACGCTTGCCATCAAGCATTTACGACAGATCTTATTCAGGCTGCGTGGCCGGCACAAACGCCCGCGTCACCAGCGACAGGCCAAAGCTGACGAGAATTGCCCTGCCCATCAGCCGGTTGTCATAGCTCCACGAGAAAAACGCGAACGTGATGAAAACACCGATGGGCAAGATCTCCGCCAGCACAGCGCGCATCCAGTTAGGCCTGCTTGTCCCATGGGACGCCGCACTCGGCAGACGTGGGAAGAGGCGGGGCACGCTGCTGAGATAAGCGCGATACGGCTCGCCGAGCTTGGCCGACAAAAACGCTTCTTCGCCCAGAATGAGGCGCATGAGAAAAATCGTAAGCAGCACCATCGTGAATAGCGCGCCAGTCGGCGGCATGATGAGCGCCATCGCCGCTACCATGCACCACAGTCCAACGTAAAGCGGGTTGCGCACGTACCGGTAGGGCCCATCGGCCATCACGCCGCCGGCTTTCATCTCGAGACTGATCACAGTTGCCGGCCCCAGGTACGCCGCGCCCCACACGCGCAGCGCGGCACCCAATCCTGCAATCAGAGTTCCCACGAGAATGACGACCGCCGTGGCCACAGTGAACCGGAGCAAACCCGTGCGGCTCAACTCCAGCGCCAGCCACTCCAGCAAAGAGATGCGGCTGCCCACCCCCCACTTCCCAATCCATGGCGACCAAAAGCCCAAAACGATGATGACCGTATTGATTGCCATCCGGAGACGAAACTCAATTGCGCTCGCGCCCACTTCCCACTCCACTCCCATTCTCGCTTGTGGAGTGTACCATCCGGTGGGCGGCATCGCTTCGCTACTCGCAGCGTAGCGCGACCATGGGATCCGTCTTCATCGCAGCACGTGCTGGAACGAACGTAGCTGCGAGCGCTACCAGTGCCAGAAGCACGGCCACGGCAACAAAGCTGATCGGATCGTGCGGTCCTACCTGAAAGAGCAAGCTCTTCAGCAATTGCGTAGCACCGATCGCCGCAGCCATTCCCAACACGCCTCCCAACACAATCAGCCGTGCGCCCTCGCCGGCGATCAGCCGCAGGATATCCGCGCGCGAAGCGCCAAGTGCCATGCGCACCCCAATCTCCTGCGTACGTTGCAACGCCATAAACGCGATCACGCCGTATAACCCGATCACCGCCATCAGCAGCCCGCAGGCTGCGAAAAATCCAAGCAGCATCGTCTCGAAACGCGGCCGATCGCTCAGCTCACTCACGCGTTCATTCAGCGTCTCCATCTCCACTGGAACTGTGGGATCGATCTGCGCAATCTCAGATCGCATCCATGACTCCACTGCCTTCGGCGCTAGCGTCGTTTTCACGATGAGTACAGCCGACGGCGCCGAGTTCCAGTCGTCCGGAAGATCTCTTCTCAGTTGATAGAACTCCGGCTCGTCTTCGGACGTAAGCCCGCTGTTCTTCACATTTGCTGCGACACCCTCGACCGTGTACCACGGCCCGTTCGGCACCGGCTGCACGCGCTGCCCAATAGGGTCCTGGTTGGGAAACAGCCGCGACGCCAGCAGGCTGCTGAGAATTAGAAACTGCTCCTTTGCGGTGCGCTGGTCCTCCGCAAAATTGCGCCCACGCACAATGGGAATCCCAAGGGCTCCAAAATAGTCCGGCGTCACCCAGCGCCATGCCACCATGCCGCCCGTCTCCCCTGTGGGTGCAGGCCTGCCTGCCACCGCGATGTTGCTAAAGATCTGATCGTGATGAAGACCGCCCGGTGGCGCCGAGTCGCTTACGCTCACCGCCGAAACTCCCGGTGACCTCCGCGACGCGGCCTCCGCACGAAGAAAGAATTGCATCTGCGCCTGCGGTGTTGCATAGTGATACCGATTCAGAGAAATCGCCGCGGTGACAACTCCGCGCGTCCCCACGCCCAAGTTCTGGGTTTGAAGATGAGTGAAACTGCGCACCAGCAATGCCGCTCCCGCCAAAAGAACCATGCTGATCGCGATCTGCGAGACCACCATGCACCGGCGCACCCATGCCCGGCCGCTCGTGCCTGCAGTGCGCGCCGCCAGTGCCAGGGGACGCGGCCGATGCAACGCGGCGCCAAGTCCGAATGCCAATCCGCAAACCAGCGCCAGAACCGCAGTGAAGACAAGAATGCGGAAATCGAGCTGCGCTTTAGCCAAAAGTGGCAGACTCGCCGGCGCAACACCGATAAATATACGCAGCAGCCCCTCGGCCAACCCACATCCCGCCGCCGCTCCCAGCAGCGCGAGCAGGATTGATTCAGTCAATGCCTGCAGCACGAGCCTGCGTCGCGTCGCTCCCAGCGCCGACCGCACAGCAAGGTCGCGTTCCCGCGCCACCGCTCGTGTCAACAACAGACTCGTCACGTTCGCACACGCGATCAGCAGAACTGCAGATGCCGCTCCCAGCAACACCCACGCTACCAGCCGCACGTCCTGCATCTGTCGGTCCCGCAACGACCGCACACGCAAATGCACTTCACTGCGGAAGCGCGGCGGCGCCAAGCTCAGTGAATAATCGAAAACAGGCTTCAACTTCTCCGCGGCCTGCTCCGGCGTAATCCCCAGTTTGAGCCGCGCAAACGCATAGAGAACGTGGCCGGGATCGGCCTTGCGTTCCGCTGCTTTATCCAGTGCCTCTGGGACGAGCACATCGATTTTCTGCAGCCGCGGCATCTCAAAATCGCGGGGTAGCACGCCGATCACCCGCACAGGACGCGTGTCGAGATCGATCACTTGATTCAGGATTCCTGGATCGCGATGGTAATGCGACAGCCATAGACCGTCGGAGATGAGTGCGACTTTGGGCCCATTCGGCCTGTCTTCTTCCGGCAGAAAAATGCGCCCCAGCACCGGCGATACTCCAAGGGTAGGAAGGAAATTCCCCTCCACGCTGGCACAGCTCAAATGTGCAGGGTTATGCTCTGTCAGGTCGCACGCATTGACCCCCATCTCGGATGTGAGCGCGGTGAATGGCTGCTGGTGATCCTGCCAATTGTAGTAGGAGCCGCCCAGCATGAACTCTTCCGGAATAATCGGCGCTGTCAACCCCACCGAGACCAATCGATCCGCATGCGCATACGGCAAGCTGCGGAACAAAATGCGGTCCACGACGCTGAACACCGCCGTCGTCGCGCCAATCCCCAGCGCCAGTGTCACAATCACCGTAATCGCAAAAATCGGATTGCGCCCAAATCCTCGCAGCGCATAGCGCACATCGCGCAGAACGCTCTCAACCCATGGCAGAGTATTGCGTTCCCGCCAAGCTTGCCGCGTCTGCTCCGCGCCGCCCAAGCGAACCAACGCCTGCCGCCGCGCCTCTTCCTCTTCGAGTCCCGCACGCACGCCGTCCTCTGTGTGCATCGCCACGTGGCTCTCGATCTCTGCGTAAATCTCGTCTTTGCGCGCACGCGCTAAACGCATCCACAGCGCCCGAAGGTTTCGCAGCACAAGACCTCCTATTCTCCCCGCAACGCAACCATCGGATCCACGGCAGCAGCCCGTCGCGCAGGAATCCACGCCGCGGTCAGCGCAACCACCAACATCAGCAGCGGAACAGCGCAATACGTTACTGGATCAAGCGCCCTCACCTCGAAGAGGAAACTGTGCAGCATCCTGCTCAGCGCCAGCGCACCCAAAAGTCCCGCAACGCAACCTCCTCCGGCCAGCAGCAGGCTCTGCCGCACAACAGCCAGTACAATCTGCCAGCGCCGCGCGCCCAGCGCAAGCCGCAGACCGATCTCAGGCGTCCTCCAGCTGACGATGTACCCAATCAAGCTGTAGACTCCTACCGCGCCAATGACGAGGGCAAGGCTCCCGAATCCCAGCAGCAGCACGGCAAGCGCACGCGGGGCAGCCACCGAGTTCGCCACCACCTCATCCATAGAGCGAACCCGCGTTACGGGAACCAGCGAATCGATACTGGCCACAGCCCTTCGCAGTCCTGCAGCCGCTTCGGTAGGCGTCGTGTGCGCGCGCAGCAGGACGTACATCGCCGCCTGCTCCCGCCCCGGCGTCAGCGGCAGGTAGACTTCATCGCTGAAGCCGCCTTCCAGGCTTCCTTCGCGCGCGTTGCGCACCACACCCACAATCACCGAGGCTTTGGCTGCGTCCCACACCGCCGGTGCAGGCGCATCGTTCACATCAAGCAGGTGTTTCCCCAGCGGATCCTGATTAGGCCAGAGCTGCTGCGCCATGCGCTCATTCACTACCGCCGCATGGCTCGCGCCCGACGCGTCCTCCGCGTTCAACAGTCGCCCCCGCACCAGGTGCAGTCCCAGCACATCGAAGTATCCCGGTGAAACCGTGCGTCCCGTTGCCAGCATCGCCCCCTGCCGCGCGTCGCGTGGATGCCCCTCAGCATCGTACACATAGTTGTTAGCGCGTCCACTCATGGGCAAAGAATCTGTTAGCGCCGCACTTTCCACACCGCCGATCTCTTGCGCGCGATCCAGCAGTGTTGCGTAGAACGACTGGCAGCGTCCCCTGTCTCTGCACGCCGCCGCATCAAGCGCCACCTCGGCAGTCACCGTGCCGCCTGTCCGGAACCCTGGGTCCACCCGCGATAACTGATAAAGACTGTGCAGCACTAGCCCAGCCGCGGTGATCACCACGACCGAAAGGCCTATCTGCGCGATCACCAGCACCATGGACAACCCAAAACGCGAACCTCGTCCGGTCAATCCCCGGCTTCCCACACGCAGCGTCGTCAGCAGATTCAACGAGGCCATCTTGATCGAGGGAATCAGCCCAAACAACAAGCCCGCCAGCACCGAAGCGCCCAGCGTAAACAGAATGTCCTTGGGGTGCAGGGAGACATCTTGAATGCGCGGAGTATCTGCCGGCAGCAATCGCACAAAGACGCGCAGACTCGCAAATGCCGTGGCCAGCCCCACCACACCTGCCGCCACTCCAAGCACCACACTCTCTGAGAGCAGTTGCTGAATGAGTCTCTTTCCCGACGCTCCCAGGGCGCCGCGAATCGCAATCTCGCGTTCGCGAGCCGTGGCGCGCGCCAGCATCAGGTTCGCCACGTTCGCACACGCAATCAGCAGAATCAGTCCCACTGCACCAAATAGCAGCAAGAGCCGTGGCCGCATCGCACCCGTCTGCGCTTCCAGCAGCGGCACCACCGTCATATCCGACGCCCATATATCCGGCATGCGGAAGGGAAATACCGGCAAGAGAATTGAGTGCAAACGCCGCAACTCCGCCTGAGCCTGCGCCGGATTCACACCATTGGCAAGCCGTCCGAAAGCTTGCAGGTCAAAGTTGGTCCACGGGTCGAGCGGAGCATCCCCGCGATAAGAGACCGGGATGACGAATTGCGTATCCGCATAAGGAAAGTGCACTCCTACTGGCATGACGCCAATGATCCGGCGCGAAACCCCATCGACCCGAAGAGTGCGGCCAATCACATCAGGTGCCCCCCCGTAGTGTTGCCGCCAGTATCCGTAGCTCAGGATGATGTCGTCGTCCTGCCCGGCAATCGCATCTTGTGCACTGAAGAAGTCACCCAGAGTTGGTCGGATGCCCAGTGTTTCGAACGCATTCACTGTCACCTTTGCGCCAAACACTCGATCGGGCGCGCCTGTATCCGACAGGTTCGATTCCGCGTCGGCGCCATATCCTGAGATCGCTTCAAACGCCTTTGAGTTTCTGCCCAATTCCCGAATCCAGCCCTTAGGAAAGACAGGAGACCTGTCGCCCGTAATCCGCATCAGCCGCTCCTGCTGCGCATACGGCAGCGGCCGCAGCAGAATCGAATCCACCAGCGTGTAAATCACAGCGTTCGCGCCAATGCCCAGCGCCAGCGTCAACACAGCAGTGATCGTGAACCCCGGCGCCTTGCGCATCTGCCGCAAAGCAAAACGCACGTCCTGCAACACGCCTTCAATCGGCGGCAACGTCGCACGTTCCCGGTAAGCCTGGCGCACCTGCTCCTGGCCCCCCAGGCGAATCAGCGCCTGCCGCGCTTCTTCCGCGCTCATCCCGGCACGCACGCCTTCGTCCGTGTGCATCGCGACGTGGCTCTCGAGCTCCGCATCAAAATCCTCTTGCATCCGCCGAGCGAATAGCCCCCGCGACCACAAAGCTCTAAGGCTTCTCATCTCATCCTCCTATTCCGTCCGCAGAGTCTGCATAGGGTCGACCGACGCGGCACGCCGCGCAGGAATCCAGCAGGCTGCAAGTGCGATCGCCACTAGAAACGGCGGTGCCAAAGCGAACGTAAAAGCATCGTGCGGTTGAATTCCATAAAGAAAGCTTGCCGCCATCTTCGATAGCATCCATGCAGCGGGCCAACCCAGCGCTACCGCAATGAGCGACAGCACCAGTCCCTGCCGCAACACCAGCCGCTCCACTGCACCAGGTTGCGCACCCATCGCCATTCGGATTCCGATCTCGCGCGTCCTCCGGCTGACCGAGTAGCTCATCACGCCGTAAAGCCCCACGCCCGCCAGCACAAGTGCGATGCATCCAAAGACACCGAAGAGCGCCGCGGCCAGATCGGCTAGGAAGTACGCAGTCCGGATGTGCTCATCCATTGTCTCGACGTTGTAGATGGCCATCGCCGGATCGAGCGCGTGAATCTGTTGCCGCACCGCGCTTGCAAACATCGACGGGGCACCTACCGTATGGACCATCAGCGTGTATCCCATCACGGCTGGATCGGCGGCAACGGTTTGTTTGAGCGATCGGTAGAGAACTGGCCGAGGGCTCTCACCCAGGGTGCGCGATTTCACGTCCCCAACCACGCCGATCACTTCGTAAGTGCCTCCCGGACCGATAACGAATTGGCCGAGAGGATTGGTTCCGTGCATCACAGTGGCGACAAACGTTTCATTCACGACGGCTTTCTTCGGACCACTTGCTGTTTCGCTGCCGAAGTCCTTACCGGCAATGCGCGGAATGCCAAGTGCTTCGAAATATCCGGACGTCACCATGAAGAGATCAGCAGTTGTATCCGTTGAAGCGCGATCCCCCTCCGCGTGAAATCCGTCGCTGCGATTGCCTCCGTTCAGCGGAGGCGAATCCGACATGACAGCCGACTCCACTCCGGGCAACGCAGCCACGCGTTGCTGCAATTGGGTAAAAAATGCGATCGTGCGCTCCGGCGTGTACCCATGTACCCGCGGGTCCACGGACATCATCAACAGGTTCTGCGAACGAAAACCAACCTCGATACGCGCCGCACTCATCAGGCTGTGCAGAAAAAGCCCGGTCAACGAAAGCACTACCAGCGACATCGCAATCTGCCCGACCATGAGGATGTTACGCAAGCTGAAACGCCGCCCTGCGCGCGCCAGAGCGTCTTCGCCTTTGAGCGCGTTAGAAAGCAGTGGTTGCGAAGCAGCCCAGGCTGGGGCGATGCCAAGCAGTATGCCGCTGAGAACGCTGAGAACAAAGACATAACAGAGTACGCGCCAATCGACGCCGATGCAGAGGTCTAGCGGGACCGGCGCGGGCAGATGAATAGCTGAAAGCACACGCGTAGACCACAGCGAAAGAAGCACGCCCAGCATTCCGCCGCCCAAGCCGAGCAGAACACTTTCAACGAGCATCTGCCGCTGCAGACGCCTCCGGGTTGCTCCCAGAGCGAGACGAACCGCCATATCGCGCTGTCGGCTGGCTGCCTGTGCAAAGAGGAGATTGGCAACATTTGCACCGGCGATCGAGAGAACCAGCAACACCACGACGGACAGGGCCGCGAGAAATATCAGCACCGTTCCTCTCTCCCTGGGTGGCAATGAGCCCGCTTGCTCAAAGACAAACCCGCCCCCCTCGTCCGTTGTGGGATAAACTTGCGCCAGGCGGTTGGCGAGGGTCTTCAGTTCAGCAGCCGCTTGAGTCCGCGTGACGCCGGGTTTGAGGCGTGCCACAACCGCCAGCCAATTCACATCGCGCGAATTCTGATGAGAGAGTGCCGGAGCCAGTTGAGCAACGTTGCCGAGAGGCACCCAGAATTGCGTGTTCAAGATCTGGTCGACACTGTGAAAGGTTGCGGGTGCAACACCGACAACGGTAAAGAGCCGTCCGGAAAGCGAAATGGTTTTTCCTGCAATCGCGGGATCGCTGTTGAAGCGGCGTTGCCAGAGCGAAGAGCCGAGCACAATCTCCGCAGCATTCTCTTCACCGCTGACGAATCCGCGTCCGACAACCATGGGAAGTTGAAGCACCGAGAAAAAGTTGGGAGTTACGGCCTGACCCCACACGCGCTCCGGATCGCCGTTACCGCTAATGGAAGCGGGAATCAGCTCGTCGTAGGCAGCCACGCCGGAGAAGGACTTTGCCTGGTCGCGTACGTCTTCGTACAGAGGCAAAGGAAAGTTGTCGCAGCACTGGCCGCCATCGTGAGTCGTCTGAAGCGCCAACAAAGTTGCTGGGGCGCCAACAGGCAACGGCCTCAGCACAAATCGGCTGACCATCGAGAAGATAGTCGCATTTGCGCCAATACCCAAACCAATCGATAGAATCGCAATCGCAGTGGCGAACGAATGCTTGGCCAGCGTTCGCACACCGTAGCGCAAGTCGCGCAAGAATGACTCCATCCACGGCAACCCGCGTCTCTCGCGATAAGCTTGGTGCGTCTGCTCTGCGCCACCCAGGCGGATTAACGCCTGTCTGCGTGCTTCTTCTGGGCTCAGCCCCGCGCGTACACCATCGTCTATGTCCATCGCGACATGGCTCTCCAGCTCCATCCGAAACTCATCTTGCGTTCGCCGTGCGCACAGCACACGAAACCACAATGCTCGCAGCTTCCGCATCCTGCTCTCCTATTCCGTCCGCAACGCCTGCATGGGATCGACTGAAGCCGCACGGCGCGCCGGCAGATACGACGCGATTGCAGCAACGGCACACAGGAACAACGCGGCGGCCACATAAATCAGCGGATCGTTCGCGCCATTCCCGAGCAGCCTTGCATTCGCTCCCATCCCGGAATTCGTAAACGACACGCTCGCCACCGTGCGCCCAAGGGCAATGGCCAGCGCTCCGCCGGCAACCAACCCCGCAACGGTCAGAACTAATCCCTGCCGCACAACCATGCGCAACACGTGCGCCGGCTGAGCGCCCAGCGCCATGCGCACGCCGATCTCCTGGGTACGCTGCGCCACCGAGTAGGCCATCACACTGTAGAGCCCCACCGCCGCAAGAAGCACCGCAATCGATCCCAGGACTGTCATTAGGCTCGCCGCAATTTTTTGCGGATACAGAGATGCACCAATGAATTCCTTCAACGGCGCCGCATCGAAGACCGTAACATTGGGATCGATCGCTCGCGCCTGCGTCCGCAACATCGACAGCGCGCTGTCCGGGTCGCCCTTTGTCCGCACATAGAACGCAAGATTCATGTCCTCGCGAAATACTTGCCGAAACGGCACGTAGAAATAGGCAGGTGTGCTCTCGCCTAGGTAGTGGTACTTTGAATCCTTCGCGACGCCCACGACGCGGAACCAGCCGCCCCATCCATGAATCTTTTTCCCGACGGGGTTTCGTCCGGCAAAAAACCTGCGGACGAATGCTTCATTCACAATCATCACGGCGGGCGCATGCTCGTTATCCTGCGTGGTAAAGTTGCGCCCTTCCACAAGCGGTATGTGCATCAGCGGCAAATAGCCAGGCGAGACTACATTGCGAAAAATGTTCATGTTCTCGTTCGGCCGCGGCGCGTATCCTTCAATCTTCAGCTCTTCCCACCAACTCGGCTCAAACCCCAGCGGCACGCCATCGGAATACGCCGCATCCGTGACTCCCGGCGCAGCCAGCATGCGCTCCTCAAGCCGCCGGCAGAATTCCTTGCGTTGCGCAAGATTGTAGCCGTTGGTCGAAAGATAAAACTGGTTCAGCAGCACGTGATCGGGATCGAACCCAGGATTGAGGCGCAACGTCTGCTGGAATCCCCGCGCAAATAATCCCGCACCCACCAGCGCCACCAGTGCCAGAGCCACTTCCGACGCCACAAGCGTCGAACGCAACCGATTCCTTGTTCGGCCTGCAGTTCCGCTCCGTCCCCCCGCGTTCAGCCGCGCACTCAAATTCAACCGGCTCACCTGCAATGCGGGAACAAGTCCGGCGATCAGTGCGGCCGCCACGCATAGGCCTGCCGTGAATCCCAGCACCACCAGATTCGGCCGCGTGTCCATCGAGACGAGCGAACTCATCGGCCCTGGCGGCATCAGTAGACGCAGCGCGTGGCTCATCCACGGTGTCATTGCAAACCCCAGCACCGCCCCGCATCCCGTCAGCAAGAGGCTCTCTGTCAGCACTTGCCGCGCAATCCGTCCACGCCCGGCACCCAGCGCCAGTCGCGCGCTGAACTCCTTTTCACGCGCCGTGGCCCGCGCCTGCAGCAGATTCGCCACATTC
>Ga0187863_10002368_pt1 | contig 14409 bp, 10 predicted proteins | sample June2016WEW_11_1_FD_132975 | JGI IMG/M metagenome (GOLD analysis project Ga0187863, IMG submission 132975) | Peatland microbial communities from SPRUCE experiment site at the Marcell Experimental Forest, Minnesota, USA - June2016WEW_11_10 | ecosystem: Environmental > Terrestrial > Soil >... | reverse complement strand
TTGACGTCGCTCGATCTCGGTGGGCAGACCTACCCGTTGCAATCGGATCTCTTCAGGATCAAGGCGCCGGGTAAAGGCGGCCGCACTGCGGGCAACATCGTCGGTGGCGCATTGATCGGTGCACTCATCGGTGGCGCGGCTGGCGGCGGCGGCGGTGCAGCCATCGGCGCGGCAGCAGGCGGCACCGTGGGAACGGCCGCATCGGCAGCTGAGTCCGGACCGCGCGCTTGGATCCCCGCCGAAGCGCTGGTTACGTTCCATATCACCGCGCCGGTCACCGTGAATCCCGTCGACCCGCAGGAAGCCGCGCGCCTGGCGCAAGGCCTCTATCCGGGCGGACCGAATCTCTATCGTCGCGGCTACTATGGCCGTCCCTACGGCTACCCGTATCCGTACTACTACGCGCCTGTCTACTACCGCCCGTACTATTTCTCGGGCGGCTACTACTACTGGCGTTAAACAATAGAAAGCTGGCACGAGCGAAAGCGGGCATCTTCGCCAGGGATGCCCGCTTTGCATTTGCGTCCCTCCTTTCCATTTGCGTCAATGCTGCGTTTCATCCCCCCCGGCGCCCGCTCGAACCGCACGCGCATTCGTCTATAATGGAGAGACAATCGCGTCGAGCGAGATTGAATGCGTCTTTGAATAATCTCGTATTCCCAGGACCCGGCATCGATAGCCGCGGATGGGATGACTTCTTCGGGACGCGCACAGAGAGCAGGATCAAGTCCATCCATGATTCGTTTCCTTCAAAAAGAAAACCGCCTCACCAAGGCACTCTTCGTCGTCATCATAGGCGCGGCCTCCGTTTCCATGGTGGTCTACCTGATCCCCGGGCTTACGGGCCAAAGCGCGTCCAGCGCGGACACGTTTGCCGTCGTCTACCCGCATTGGTATAGCCGCTTCTTCTCGGCGGGCGAGGTCATCAGCCAGCAGAAGGTTGCGCAGATGGCCACCCAGCGTGTGCAGCAGCAGTATCCGCAGTACGCCGGCAATCCCATGATCATGAACATGATCGAGCCGCAGGTGGGGCAGCAGCTTGTCCAGCAGCGGATCTTGCTGGATGCGGCCGAGAAGCTGGGCATTCACGTCACCGACGCCGACGTCCGCCAATACCTGCAGACCGGGCCCCCGGGACAGGTACTGTTTCCCAACGGCAAGTTCATCGGCCAGGAAAAATACGCCGCGCTGATTCAGAGCCGCTTCGACATCACGGTCGCGGACTTTGAAGACAGCGTCAAGCAAGACATCGCCATGCGACGCCTGGAGTCCCTTATTACCGCGGGCGTCACGGTCGGCGACAAGGAAGTGCGCGACCTCTACCGGAAGAACAATCTCAAAATCAAATTTGACTACGCCGTCATCTCCTCCGACGACCTGAGCAAGCAGATCAATCCCTCCGATGCCGACCTTGAAGCGTTTTTCAAGAAGAACGCCGCGCGCTATGCCACGGCCGTTCCCGAAGAGCGCTCGATCACCTACTTCGCATTCACGCCCAACGATGTGCCCGGCGGCATTCAGCAGCCGACGCAGCAGGAGATTCAGCAGTACTACACCGCACACCAGTCTGAATATTCCGTGCCGGAACAAGCCCGCGCGCGCCACATTCTCATCAAGGTCGCTCAGGGAGCGGACGCCAAGACCGATGCTGCCGCCAAGGCCAAGGCTGAAACGCTTCTCAAGCAAATTCAGGGCGGCGCCAACTTTGCCGACCTGGCCAAGAAGAACTCCGACGATCCGGGCAGCAAGGATTCTGGCGGCGAGCTGGGATTCGCGCAGCGCGGACGCATGGTTCCCGAGTTCGACAACGCCATCTTCACTCAAAAAATTGGCGATACCAAAATCATCAAGACCCAATATGGCTATCACATCGTTCAGGTCGAAGAACGCCAGCAGGCACACGCCCAATCGCTGAACGAGGTGCTGCCCACCATTCAGGCGACCCTCATTCGCCAGAAATCCTCCGCCGCGCAACAGAGCTATGCGCAAGCGCTGACTTCAGAGGCCATGAAGAACGGCCTGGACAAAACCGCTGCTGCACACCACTTGCAGCTGGTCACTACGCCTCCCGTCGCCGAACAGGGCACCATTGCCGGACTTCCTGACAGCGCAACTTTGCTGTCCAAGGCATTCCAATCCAAGCAGGGTGACCCCGCGCAATCGGCGCCCACCGGCGAGGGCTACGCGATCTTCCAGGTCACCGGCATCACGGCAGCCCATGCACCGACCTTCGCCGACTGGAAGAGTCACGTCCTCGACGACTACCGTAACGAACAGCTACCTGCCTTGTTGCGTCAGAAGGCGATGGACCTGGCCAACCAGGCGCACGCCACCAACGATCTGGCCAAGGCCGCGAAAGCAGTAGGCGCCACCGTCAAGACCAGCGATCTTGTTGGCGAAACCTCGCAGGTTCCCCAGTTGGGCGAGGTCGGACAAGTGGCCCCGCAGCTCTTCGACCTGGCTCCCGGCAACATCAGCGGACCGATCAACGCAGGCCGTACCGGCGTGGTCGCCAAGATTGTCGACAAACAGGAACCCAGCGCCGATGACATCACCAAGAGCTTCGACCAGGCCCGCGATCAGCTCCTTGATCAGCGCCGAAGCGAGGCGTTCCAGGTATTCGCCAGCAACATCATCGACGACTACAAGAAGCACAAGCGCGTTCTCTTTAACGCTAAGCCTCAAAACCCGCAGGTACCCGGCGAATAAATCTTCACAATTTGACCCAACATCGGGCCCGCATCCAACCCTGGATGTGGGCCTTTCGCTTTACCTGCGTAACATTGGGGTCCATACATTACCGGCTCACCTCATCCTTCGCGGAGATAATTCAGATATGCAATTCCAGCGTTCGTCCGGAGTCCTGCTGCACATCAGCTCGTTGCCTTCCTATGGCGGCATAGGTGACCTTGGACCTGCCGCGCACGAATTCGTTGCCTTTCTTGCCCGTGCCAAACAGCATGTCTGGCAGGTTCTGCCGCTTTGTCCGACGGGCTACGGCAACTCTCCCTATGCAGGCTCATCCGCATTCGCGGGCAATCCGTACCTGATCAGCCTCGAATTCCTCGCCGATTGGGGATGGATCGACAGCGCCCGCATCGCCGGACTGGCAGGCCGCAACGGCTACGTGGATTTCAACGACATCGAACAGCGCAAGCTTCCGCTCCTCCACGAAGCCGCCGCAAATTTCCTCGATCGCGGACCGCGCGACGAGAAGTTCTCAGCGCAGTGGCAGCAGTTTGCCGAGTTTTGCCGTGCAGAGCAGGGCTGGCTCGCCGACTACGCCCTCTATGCCGAACTACGTCGCCGCCAAAACACCGGCGCATGGACCCAGTGGCCCGAGCCGCTCCGCCGCCGCGATCCCGAGGCGCTCGCTGAGGCATCCGCCGAGCACGCCCGCGCAATTGCTCAAGAGCAGGCCCTGCAATTCGCTTTCTCTCTACAGTGGAATCAACTCCGCGATCTCGCCGCCCGCAGCGGGATACGCATCCTCGGCGACGTCGCCATTTTCGTCAACATGGATTCGTCCGACGTGTGGGTCCATCCCGACATCTTTGAACTGGACGAAGAGCTCAAGCCCATCCGCGTCGCCGGCGTGCCCCCTGACTACTTCTCCGCAACGGGCCAGCGCTGGGGCAACCCCCTCTATCGCTGGGACGTTCTCCAGCACAGCGGATTCGACTGGTGGGTGCATCGCATTCGCCGCGCACGCCAGCTCTACGACATCGTGCGTCTCGATCACTTTCGCGGCTTCGAGGCTTACTGGTCGATCCCCGCATCCGACGATACGGCGATCAATGGCGAATGGGTCAAGGCCCCCGGCCTCGCGCTGTTCCAGTCTCTTGAAGGCGCTCTTGGTCCGCTGCCACTGGTCGCCGAGGACCTGGGCCTCATCACTCCGGAAGTCGAAGCGCTCCGCCTGCAACTCGGCATGCCCGGCATGAAAGTCATCCAGTTCGGTTTTGGCGATAAGGGCGCGCATATCCACTTGCCCCACCGCTACACAACGGACACCGTCGCCTACACAGGCACGCACGACAACGACACCACGCTGGGCTGGTGGAAATCGACCGGCAAAGTCGAACGCGCCGCCGTCAAGGCTTTCGTCGGCGACATCGATGAGCGTCCCACCTGGCCCCTCATCCGCGCCGCGGCTTCCAGCGTCGCGGAGATGGCCATCGTCCCCGCGCAGGATCTCCTCGAACTCGGCTCAGAAGCCCGCATGAATACCCCTGCCGTCGCAGCCGGTAACTGGAGTTGGCGCGCACCCGATGGCAGCTGGGGACCGCAATTAGCCGAGTCATTGGCCGCAATCGTCGAAGTAACCGACCGTGATAACGATCCGCTAAGCGTTCCCGAGAAGGCTGAGTAGGGAAAACGATCTTCTGAAAGCTGCCGCACTCGTTCGTTACTTTCATGCCAGCTTGCATTTGGCCTCTTTGTCGCGTACCAACCAACCTTGTTATGCTGGCCCCAGATGGAAATTGCGGCGATTCAAACCCACGGACTGGCTCGGCGCTTCGGCGACCTGACTGCCGTGGAGAACGTCACGCTGACCGTTGCGCAAGGCCAGTTCTTCGGCTTTCTCGGGCCAAATGGCGCGGGCAAATCCACTACCATCAAAATGCTGACCGGACTGCTCGAGCCAAGTGCCGGGTCGATTGAAATTCTCGGTCAGCCCTTCAGCTCAACAGCGCTCCAACTGAAGCGCCAGATCGGCGTCGTCCCGGAAGGAATGGCTCTGCTCGGTCGCCTCACCGCTCCGGAATACTTGCACTTTGTCGGCCGCATGTACGGGCTCGATCGTGCCACCGTCGAGCGCCGCACGGAAGAATTGCTGGAATTCATGCAGCTCGCCAACGAGCGCCGCAAAATGGTCACAGACTTCTCGCACGGGATGCAGAAGAAGCTCGCGCTCGCTGCGGCCGTGATCCATGGGCCCAAGGTTCTTTTTCTCGATGAGCCCTTCGAGGGCGTCGACGCCATTGCTGCCGGCATGCTCAAGACCATGCTGCAGGGCATGATTCAGCGCGGAGCCACCATCTTTCTCACCACCCACGTGCTTGAAATCGTCGAGCGCCTCTGCAGCCACGTGGCCATCATCCATCAGGGAAGGCTCGTGGCCAACGGTTCGATTGAGGCCCTTCGCGCTGGCGTTGCATCCTCCCTTCCGGGCGCTGCGGGCGATCAACGGCTCACGCTCGAAGAGATTTTCCTTTCCATCGTCGGAGCAGGCGGCGGGGAACCGGTGCAGGAACTTTCATGGCTGACCTGAGCGAACCGTTCGGTACCGGGCTCGCGCGGGCAGGGTCGGGGCCATTCAATCGCCTTTCCCGTGCGCAGTATGCTGCGCTGGTCGCCATGCGGACACGAATTTTCGTGAACAGCTTTCGCACCAACGCCGGTGCCTTCGAGTTCGGCGCGCGCACAATCTCGCTCGTCATCTACAGCTTCTTCGGACTCGCCCTGGGCGCAGGCGCAGGTTCGGCAGCGTACACCCTCGTCTCTCATCATCGATTTCAGACACTGGCCATCGAATTCTGGGTAATTCTCATTCTCTGGCAGGCAATCGCCGTCGCCCTCGTGTCCTTCCAGGAGCAATTCGATTTGGGCAGCCTGTTGCGCTTCCCTGTGAACTTCGGTTCATTTTTCTTGCTTCATCTAATCTTCGGTCTCATCGATGCCTCTACGTTGGCCGGCGGTCTGGCTTGCGTGGGGCTACTGACCGGAATCTCTCTCGCACGTCCCGATCTGTTCGTCGCAACCGCGCTGGCATTGTTGATATTTGCGGTCTTCAACATCCTTTTGGTCAGAGCAATCCTTGCCTGGCTCGATCGTTGGCTTGCCAAAAGGCGATCCCGCGAAATCGTCAGCGCAGTATTTCTGCTTTCGATGCTGAGTCTGCAATTGTTGAATCCGGCTCTTCGCGATGAAGCGGGTCGTGCGCGCAGGCACCATATCAGTGGGCCCACAACAACTGAATTGCGCCCCTGGGTGAATGCAATCGTCGTAGCCCAGGTGTGGCTGCCCCCAGGCCTCGCCTCCGCCGCGGTGCGCGATGCCGATGCGCATGATCCAACAGCGGTCGCCGCGTCGATGAGCATCCTTGGAATCTACCTGCTGGCCGCCGGCGGTTTACTCGGCATTCGACTTCGTGCCGAATACCGTGGAGAAAACCTCGGAGATGCGCCGAGTGCCCGGAAAGAGGAGAAGCGCGAAGCCACATGGCGGCTCTCAGGCTCGGGACCAATTTCTGCCGAAATAGAAAAGGAGCTTCGAGTATTTTTCCGCTCCATGCCGCAGCTCTACGCAGTCTTTGTCCCCATGATCATGGTGGTCATCATAGGCAGCCTCTTTCACAACGGAGCCACGGCGATAGCCCACCCATTCCGCCTGGCCATCCCCGTGTGCGTGGCTTACGGCCTTCTCGGATTCACCCAGCTCATCTATAACAACCTTGGCGCCGAGGGCAAGGGAATTCAGTTGCTGTTCCTCTTTCCCGTTCCCGTACGTACGGTGCTCCTTGCAAAAAACCTCTTCCACGCAGTCTTATACGTTATCGTGGCGATCGCTTCCGGCGTCTTGGCGAGTCTGCGAATCGGCAGGCCCGACATCGACGTGATCGCGGCGACCATCGGTTGGTTCGCGTTCGCACTGCCTGCCAACTTGGCGGCAGGCAATGTCATTTCACTGACAATGGCGTACCGCGTCAATCTCGGAAGAATTGGCCGGCAGTCCGGTTCACAAGCCAACGCCCTCCTCAGCATGCTGATTCAAACATCGATTCTCGGAATCGGCGTCGGCATCATCAGTCTCTGCGCAATTTTCGATCGACTCTGGTTGGCTGCGCCGGTGCTGTTTATGCTCGCTGTGGTTGCCGTGATCGCATGGCTCCTGGTGCTGCACAATGCAGATGCAATGGCAAATGAGCGCCGCGACACCTTAGTTGCGAAGCTGGTCAAAGCCGAATAGGTCTCTTAAAGCCGACTGATCGTTGGTGCCGCATCTCCGTGCCTTGTTACTGAATCAGCTCCGTGCCCCATCCTTTCGCTTTTGTCCTTGCGAAAGGGTGGGAAAGCACGAACCCCAATAGGCGAAGTCGAGTCGTCACACACCTGGCGCAAGAGCGACTTTTACGCCATTCAACATTTTGACTCGCTTCCGTCACAGCCCTTTGCTAGTCCGAAACGCACGCACAACTTCGGCCGGATCGCGGTGCTGTCCATCGATCGCTTCATTCATCGCCCGCATATCATCGGCACGGATGCGTCCGGCGAGTGCATCGAGCGCATTCTGAATTTGCGGCCATCGTCGCAACGATTCTTTGCGGAACAGGGGGACCGCTTGGTAAGGAGGAAAATAATGCCGGTCGTCGTCCAACACAGTGAGCCCAAATGCCTGAATGGGGCCGTCCGTCGAGTTGCCCGCAATCATATCCACTTGATGCGCGTTCAGCGCACGATACAGTAAGCCGAGTTCCATGGTGCGTGGCGGCTCCGCGAAGCGCAAGCCATACGCGGCGCTTAGACCGGGAAGCCCATCAGGCCGCTGCTCGAATTCATACCCGACTCCAAGGCGCCACTGCGGCGTGTATTGCGCCGCCTGGCTCAACGTCGACAACTGGTAGCGCCGCGCATCTTCTCCGCGAATGACCATCGCAAACGTGTTCTCAAATCCCAGCGGCGGGCCCACGTCGATCCTATATTTCGTATCGTAAAGGCGCCGCACAGTCGCCAGGACAGACTTTGGATCGCGGTCAAGCGGCTGCTTCAAAATGGCTGTGAGCGCAGTCCCCGTGTACTCCACATAGCCGTCGATACGCCCCGCGACGAGCGCTTGATGGCAAATGTAACTGCCGGCTAGATAGAACCGGCGTTCAACTTTCATGTTTGATTTGGCTTCAATCTCCTGCGCCAGCAGCTCACCCAGCACCACCTGCTCGGTAAAATTCTTCGCACCAATGACAGGATGATCCGGCCGGGGCGGCGCACACGACACAAGCAGAATACAAAGGAATCCGGTTGCCGCAATAAGCGCGTACCGCCTCATCGCGAGGCAACCTTGAATCTGTGTTCCAGCAGCCCCAGCGCCCCATCGGCCGCAAGCGCCAACAATGCCGCCGGCACAGCCCCTGCAAGCACCAGGCGATTATCGACGGACGCAACACCTCGGAAAATCAGCTCGCCCAGTCCGCCCGCGCCCACCGCCGCAGCAATCGTCGCAATCCCGATGCACGTCACAGTCGCAGTCCGCAGTCCCGCAAGAATGAACGATGCAGCCAGCGGGAGTTCCACCTTGAAGAGCCGCTGCGTGCCGGTTAGTCCCAAAGCTTGCGCCACTTCAATTACCGATGGATCGATCCCGCGGATCCCCGCATACGTATTGCGCAGGATGGGAAGCAACGCATAAGCCGTGAGCGCGAAAATGGCGATCCGCGCCGCGCGCTCCCCAAGCCACGGAAGGGGCAGCAAAAATCCGAACATCGCGAGCGAGGGAATGGTCTGCAGAATATTCGTCACCCCGATAATTGGCTTCGCCCATCGCGGCGCACGCGTCAGCCATATCCCGGTCGGCACCGCGATCATCGTCGCAAACACCATCGCGGCTGCAGTCAGCCACACATGCTCCGCGGTCAGCGTGGCGATCTCTTCGCCGTATTGTGCGAGAAATCCTGTGCTCATCTTCTCGTCACCTGGCGTGCGCTCCGCTCACCGCGCCGAAAGGCACGCACGTAATCCTGCACCTCAGGCAAATCCGAACGCAGAAACTCCTCAGGCTCGAGAAGAGCGATGAGCTTGCCTTCACTCAGCAGCGCAATCTGGTCGCCAAGATAGAGCGCTTCGTCGAGATCGTGTGTCACCAACAGGACCGTCTTCTTCAATCCACCCAGCAGATCACGCAGCATATCCTGCATCTCGCCTCGTGTGAGCGGATCAAGCGCGCCAAAAGGCTCGTCCATCAGCAGGATCTTTGGATCGGCAGCCAATGCCCGCGCCAACCCCACGCGCTGACGCTGGCCTCCAGAGAGTTGGTGCGAAAACCGATGCGCAAAGCTCCCAGGATCGAGCCCCACGGCCAGCAGCAGCTCATGACTCCGGCGGACGCGCTCAGCACGCGCGCAGCCCTCGGCCTCCAGCACCACACCGACATTTCGCTCGATCGTGAAATGCGGGAACAGTCCTGTCTCCTGGATGACATAGCCAATGCTGCGGCGAAGAGTGATCAAATCTGAGGTGCGAATCGGCGTGCCATTCACGAGCACCTCCCCACTCGTCGGCTCGACCATGCGGTTCACCGTCCGCAGTAGCGTGGTCTTTCCCGAACCGCTGCGCCCCAGCAATACCGTCGTTGTTCCAGCTTCGACGGACAACGAAATATCATTGAGCAGCCGTCTTCCCTGCGGCGTCGCAACCGTAATTGCCCGAAACTCGATCGCTGCGCTCATTCCAATCCCATCAGTGTACGGCAGAGATTTAAAGGGCCCACGCCTTGAACGGCAAGTGGAGCATCCTCGACACCCATCGACTCATCTAAAGAAATGACCACAACGGCTCCGCGATTACCCTATCAGGCACATGAAGAGTGCACCTCCGAGGAACGGTGGAAAGACACGAAATGCGACGCGTACCGCGGTCCACTTACCGCCTGCAGTTGCACGCAGGATTTACATTTGACGATGCCATCCGCGTGGCCAGCTATCTGAAAGAGCTGGGCGTCTCCCATATCTATAGTTCACCGTATCTTCAGGCCGCGCCCGGCAGCATGCATGGTTATAACGTCGTCGACCACGAAAAGGTCAATGAAGAACTCGGTGGAGAAGAAGGGCATCGGCGCTTCTGCGAGCGCTTGAAGGAATTGGGAATCGGCCAGGTCCTCGACATCGTCCCCAACCACATGGCCACCGGACCGGAGAACCCATATTGGTGGGACGTTCTGGAAAATGGTCCCTCCAGCCGATACGCCAATTGGTTCGACATCGATTGGCACTCCGCCGAAGTCAAGTTGCAGAACAAAGTTCTCATTCCTGTCCTCGGCGATCAGTACGGGCGCGTCTTGAGCGCCAACCAATTCAAAATCGAGCAGCTGTGCGGTCTCTTCCGCGTGCACTACATGGAGAACCAGTTTCCTCTCGCGCCCCGTTCCCTGGCCAACCCTCTCTCAAAGGCCGCACAATATGCTGACAGTGCAAAGTTGAGCTTCATCGCCGACAGCCTCGCCAGGCTTCCAGTCCCCGAGCCTATGGATCGTGAACTGATCCTTTCGCGGCATCGGGACAAAACCGTGATCTACGAATTGCTGCGGCGCCTCTGCGTCGAGCAGCCGGAGATATCCGATGCCATTGCGCGAGCAGTCGACGATCTGAATCGCGATCACGATGCCCTCGATGAAGTCCTCAACCTCCAGCACTATCGGCTGGCCTATTGGCGCACCGCCGATCAGGAACTCGGCTATCGCCGCTTCTTTGACATCAATACATTGATCGGCCTGCGCGTTGAACGCCCCGATGTCTTCGACGCCACCCACCAACGCATCCTTCATTGGCTCAACGACGGCATCCTCGACGGTGTCCGCGTCGATCACCCCGATGGGCTGCGCGATCCTCAGCAATACTTCGAGCGCCTGCGCCGGCGCGGGACGGATGTTTGGATCATTGCTGAAAAAATACTGCAACCGGGAGAATCCTTGCGCGCCGACTGGCCCATTGAAGGGACCACCGGCTACGACTTCCTCAATGTCTGCAATCAACTCCTGGTGCATGGAGAAGGACTTCAGGAACTCACGGGAATCTATCACGCATTCACGAATGAGGCCGCCGATTTCCAATCTCTGGCTCGCAACATGAAGCTGAATGTTGAGAGAGAAACATTGGGCAGCGACGTCAACCGCCTGACGAGTCTCTTTGTCGAAGTCTGCGAGAACAACAGGGATCGTCGCGATTACACCCGTGCTGAGATTCGCCGCGCCTTACGTGAGATTGCTTCCTGCTTCACCGTGTACCGAACCTATGTCGTCCCGTCGCGCGATCAGGTAACGGACGAAGATCGCAATGAGATCGGCAAGGCTGTAGCGGAAGCCAAGCTCGCCAGGCCGGACCTAGATCCTGGCCTCATGGATTTTATCGGAGACGTTTTATCGCTACGTGCTCGCGGAAAACTTGAATCGGAGTTCCTCCTGCGCTTCCAGCAATTCACCTCGCCGGTTATGGCGAAAGGCCTGGAGGACACAACCTTCTATTGCTTTAACCGGATGATCGGACTAAACGAAGTAGGCGGCTCGCCCGATCGCAATGGCCTTACCATCGCCGAGTTTCATGAGTACTGCGCAAAGATAAAGGCCGAACACCCGCTCACCATGACCGCCCTCTCGACGCACGATACCAAGCGCGCCGACGATGTGAGAGCGCGGCTCGCCGTAATAAGCGAACTGCCCGCGCGTTGGAAATCTGCCGTCAGCCGCTGGTCTCGCAGGAACGCTCAATTCAAGACCGGCAATTATCCGGATCGCAATACGGAATACTTCTTCTATCAAACCCTTGTCGGAACCTGGCCCATCTCGGTGGAGCGCTTGACCGCCTACATGGAGAAGGCCGCGCGCGAAGCGAAGCAGCATACGAGTTGGACCCAGCAGAACAAGGAGTTTGAAGATGCATTGAAGAGTTTCATTGTGCGTTCCTTGGCCTCAGAAGAATTCATCGCGGAAGTCGAAACCTTCGTCGGTCTCATCCTGACGCCAGGAAGGATCAATAGTCTTGCCCAAACGTTGTTGAAATTCACCGCACCCGGCATACCCGATACTTATCAAGGAAGCGAACTATGGGATCTGCGGTTGGTCGATCCCGACAATCGCGGCCCAGTCGATTACGAAGCCCTGGCATCGATGCTCGCGGAGCTGAAATCCGGCCTCGTCGCCGAAGAAATCATGAAGAGAATGGACGGCGGTCTTCCCAAACTATGGCTCGTTCATTGCAGTCTGAAACTGCGTCAGGAAAAGCCCGAATGTTTCGGCAAGTGTGCGGACTACGCACCCCTCGAAGTCTCGGGTCCAAAATCCGAGCACCTCATTGCCTATACCCGCGGCCTGAATGTAATCACGTGTGCTCCCCGTTGGAGTGCTACGCTGGGCGGTCGTTGGAGCTCCACGTCAGTCAATCTTCCCGAAGGACGTTGGAAGAATGTCCTCACCAGCGAAGAGTTGAACGGAGGTTCGATGCGGATCGAGACGCTTCTCAAGCGTTTTCCCGTCGCGCTCCTCTCCAGGCAAGCGGAGTGAAAGATGCATAGGTTTGATCTCTGGGCGCCGTTCGCCAAGTCTGTCGCTGTGTCTGCAAATGGTAAAAGCTTTCCGATGGCGCGTGTCGGGGACCGCGGACGTTGGCAGGCGGAAGTCACGGATGCCATCCCGGGAACCGACTACGGCTACCTCATCGACGAAGACCCAACGCCTTATCCCGACCCGCGCTCGAAACAGCAGCCCTCAGGCGTGCACGGTCTTTCGCGACTCTACGACCAGCACGCGTTCTCATGGTCAGACGCAAAGTTTCAGGCGTCGCCATTGGCCTCGGCTATCGTCTACGAACTGCACGTGGGCACGTTCACCACGCAAGGTACTCTCGATTCCGCAATCGAAAGACTGGATCACCTCGTCGATCTCGGCATCACCCACGTAGAACTGATGCCGGTTGCAACTTTCTCCGGCGAATTCGGTTGGGGCTACGATGGCGTTGCTCTCTTCTCAGTGCACGAGCCCTATGGCGGGCCAGATGCGCTGAAGCGCTTCGTAAATGCCGCGCATCAAAAAGGACTCGCCGTTCTTCTCGATGTCGTGTACAACCACTTCGGTCCGGTGGGAAACTACACAGGCAAATTTGGTCCTTATCTGACCGGCACCCACAAAACTCCATGGGGTGGCGCAGTGAATCTCGAAGGCGCCGACTCCTTCGAGGTCAGGCGCTTCTTCTGCGACAATGCGCTGATGTGGATGCGTGATTATCACATCGATGGATTGCGGCTCGACGCAGTCCATGCCTTCGTGGATCGCTCGGCAATTCATTTTCTCGAGCAACTTTCAGCCGAAGTGGAATCTCTGGGCGCTGCACTCGGCAGCCGCCTGGTGCTGATCGCCGAAAGCGATCTGAACGACCCACGCATTGTCGCCCCGCGCGAAGCCGGCGGATTGGGAATGGATGCGCAGTGGAGCGACGACTTTCACCACGCGCTCTTCACCATCCTGAATCGCGAACCCGAAGCCGGCTATTATTCCGACTTCGGTACCCTCCGCCATCTGGCCAAGGCGATTGAACAAACCTTCGTCTACGACGGCATCTACTCAAAATACCGCCGTCGCGTGCACGGCAGACCCGCCGCGAATTTGTCGCAACATCGCTTCCTCGGCTTCATCCAGAATCACGACCAGATCGGCAATCGCGCCACGGGAGACCGCATCCATCAAATCGTCGGTCTCGATCGTGCCAAGATCGCTGCCGCGCTCGTCCTCACCAGCCCATTCGTTCCCATGCTCTTTCAAGGCGAAGAATGGGCCGCAACTTCACCTTTTCAATACTTCGCCAACCATGAGGACCCGGAGATGGCCCGCGCCGTCTCGGAAGGACGAAGGCACGAATTCGAAGCCTTTGGTTGGAAGCCCGAGTCGATTCCGGATCCAGAAAGTCGCGACACATTCGATCGCTCAAAGCTGAATTGGAACGAGCTCTCGCAAGGTGATCACGCCGAAATGCTGGCCTGGCACCGCGACCTGATTCGATTGCGCCGCAGTGAGGCCTGCTTGAACAACGGCGAGCCACGCCACGCGCGAGTCACCTGCAACCAGCAGGAACAATGGCTCCATATGGATCGCGGCTCTATCGCCGTAATCTGCAATCTGAGTCAATCCATTCGCTTGTTTCCGCTACCCGCGTCGAGTCAGCTTCTGCTCGCGTCCAACGGCGCAGTTCAATTGAAAGACGCCACAGTCACCCTGCCATCCGATACGGTGGCAATCCTCCGAACCAGCCGCATCGAAGATTCAGGCGAGACTAAGTCTCCCGAACCAAATTAAATCGGCCGGCGTCGCTCGCCTACTTGATCTCAACCTCATCGATCTGGAATTGGAACTTCCCCGCCCGTTGCGCATCAATGAAGGCGAGTCCCGTCAGATCGCTGCCATCGGTATCGAAAGCAGAGAAAGGAAATGAATACTGTTTCCACTCCGGCCCTGCCGCAAACTGCGTCATCGCTGGCATCTCGCCCGACTGCCCTGAGCGCGCCTCCGTCAACACGACCAAAGCATAGGTACTCCCATCGCCTTTGGCCCAAAAGCTGATAGTGTTCTTCTTCGAGAGATTTGCGGGTTGCATTGGACCCGCTCCCGGAGAATAGAGCAAACCCGCCCACGCGAATTGCGAGCCGGGAA
>Ga0187863_10002365_pt1 | contig 14418 bp, 13 predicted proteins | sample June2016WEW_11_1_FD_132975 | JGI IMG/M metagenome (GOLD analysis project Ga0187863, IMG submission 132975) | Peatland microbial communities from SPRUCE experiment site at the Marcell Experimental Forest, Minnesota, USA - June2016WEW_11_10 | ecosystem: Environmental > Terrestrial > Soil >... | reverse complement strand
CCGCCTTGCAGGTGCGTGTGGCCAAAAAAAGTCAAAGGAATGGTCAGGGTGATCAGCGGGGCCAGGGCGTCTCCCAACGAGACAACGTACTCATCTTCGTCGTTAGGAGAGCCGTGGACCAACTGCACCTGGGGGAAATCCGGCAACGAAACAGGGCCCGCTGGCAGGCCGCGAAGCCAGTCGAGATTTTCCGGCGTCAACTGGTTGCGCGTCCAGATCGCGGCTGCGGCGGCCATGGGGTTGAAGTCGTCGAGGTCCATCACGCCGGTGGCAGCTTTGTCGTGATTACCGCGCACAAAAGTCTTTCCCAGTTTGCGAGACTGTTCGGCCACTTCGTTCGGGCTGGCGCCGTAGCCCACGATGTCGCCCAGGTTCACTACCACGTCGAAGGGTGGAGCGCCGGCCAGAGCCGCGTCGAGGGCTTCGAGATTGGCGTGAATGTCGCTTAGCAGCAGTATGCGCACGAATCACCGGACAAACTGGCGATTATAGACTAATGGCTGAGACTAAGATGTTCTGCGCTGGGTTTAAGGTAGTGGCACAGTTTGAATCTCCGCCTTTGCGTCATCCCGAACCGCGGCGCAGTTCAGCCGCGGGAGGGATCTCCTAAGGCGCAATTTTCAGGGAGATCGCTCTCTCCGCCTGTAGGAGCGGCTCCGCTCGGGATGACGCCACGCTTGAAAGTTCAAACTTAGGTACCACCAGGGCTTCAAGAGTGGTTCAATAATTACGTCCAACGACGGAACGGAGACGACAATGGAAGGACGCGGACTATTGGGATGGCGGTTCAAAGACCGAACCCCTTTGTGGTTCAAGCTTGTCCTCGGACTCGTGTTGGCCGATTCCACCTTGCATTTTGGGATGCAGTTAACGGTTTCGAGCTGGGCGCGGACGTCGCCCGATGCAATCCATTCTCATCGAGTACCCTTCCGCGACGGCGCCATTTATTTCATCCAGCCATGGCTGGGCTGGTATCTGGATGCGAAGTGGATCGGGTTCGGACTTTTGATACTCCTGCTCTTGCTGCTTGTGCTGAACCGGCGGCAGCTTGAGCGTGGCACTTTGAATTAGCAATTGTTAAGCATTCACCACCGGGCAGCGGGCCCAGTGTCCGGTCGCGACTTCGACCAGCGGCGGGAATTCGCGGGCGCAGTCGGCAATCCGGAACTCGCAGCGCGGCTCGAAGGCACAGCCCGGAGGCATGGCGTGCAGCGCGGGGACGGTGCCTTCAATCGTTTGCAGCGGGCGGGCCCGGTCGGTTCTGAGGTCGGGCACGGCGTGCAACAATCCGCGAGTGTAGGGATGCGCCGGGGCCTGGAAAATGTCGCGCCTCGCACCGAGTTCCACCATACTGCCGGAGTACATCACGGCGACACGATCGGCAATCTGCGAAACCACGGCCAGATCGTGAGAGATAAAAAGCATCGCAAGCCCGAACTTTGTACGTAGCTCGGCGAGCAGATCGAGAATCTGTGCCTGGATGGTGACGTCGAGCGCGGTGGTGGGCTCGTCGGCGATCAGCAACTGCGGCCGATTGACGATAGCCATGGCAATCATGATGCGCTGCCGCATTCCGCCGGAGAGTTGGTGAGGATAGTCGCGGGCGCGGCGCGCGGCGTCGGGGATGGCAACGTCGTTCATGGCGTCAACGGCGCGCTGCCAGGCTTGCTTCTTCGAAACGGAGTGATGAGCCGCGACGGCTTCGGCAATTTGCGCTCCGACCCGCATGACGGGGTTGAGCGCCGTCATCGGCTCCTGAAAAATCATCGCGATGCGCGAGCCGCGCAAGTGGCGCATGGAATCGTCGTCAAGCGCAGGCAGATTGCACGGGGCAGTTCCGTTTTCCGTGAATAGGATTTCGCCCGAGACCCGAGCCTGTGGCGGCAATAGGCGCATGATGGCCAGAGACGTGATCGACTTGCCGGAACCGGATTCGCCGACCAGGCCCAGAACCTCGCCGGGTGCGATGGAGAAACTCAGGTCGCGCACCGCGAGCAAATATTGTGTGGGGACAGCCGCCCCCGGCTGTCCCGCTGCCCGCAGGGAAGCGAGGTTTGCTTGCTGCGCGGGAAATTCAATGCTCAATCGGCGGACTTCGAGCAGGGGCTGCACGGTTTCATGGTAGCAGCGCGGGCAAAAACTATCGGCAGCGCCGTTACTTTCGGCGAACAGCGGGTTCCTCCACTGCGACGTCGCATCCGCTCCGGCTCCGGTCGGAATGACAATCTTTCTTCGGGTGTCTCGACATTTCTAGGTCGAGGCGACCCTACTGACCCAGGATCAGCGGCAGGCCATTCTTACTGTTGCCGATCACGACTACCTTCGTGTTGGCGCTCTTGGCAAGGGTTTCCGTGGCCTCGATTCCCTTCCATTCGAGCAGCGACGGGGTGATGCCTTGCGCGACGATCTGCTGGAAGTCGCGGACTCCGGCGGCTTCGATCCGTTTGCGTTGCGCTTCCTGCGTTTCTTTTTGCAGGCGGAAGTTCATCGCCAGGGATTCCTGCTCAGCCTGCTGCTTGGCTTCAATCGCAGCCTTCAAGGTTGCTGGCAGTTGAATATCGCGTAGCAGAACGTTTTCAACCGAGATGCCTCGTTGGTTGAGTTCGGCCGTGATCTGGTCGGTGATCTGTTTGGCCACCATTTCTCGTTCACCGGTATACAGCGCATTGGCAGTGTGCGAGGCAGTAGCTTCGCGGATGGCGGAACGCAGCGTCGGTTCAACCACGACGTTCTCATAATCGGCTCCGATATGCTGGAAAACATCGGCGGCGCGGTCGGGGTTGAGGTGGTAGATCAGCGAAGTGTCCAGGCTCATCATGAGGCCTTCGCTCGACGGAACGCTGGCTGACTCTTTGATGGTTTGGGTTTGAATCGACATCTCATTATTGGTCTTCAGCGGATTGATGAGGTGAATGCCTTCCCCTAAAGTTTCGCCAGTCACTTTGCCGAACAGCGTAAGCACGCCCACATGGCCGGTGCCCACTCGCGTGACCGCACTGAAAAACAGAATGATGAGCAGAAACACGCCAATTCCCAGGCCGATCAGGCGAAGAAAGCCGCCGCCGTGGCCGCCGCCACCGTCAAGAATTCTGCCCCGAGCTGGATCGAATATCGTCATCGTAATTCTCCCTGAGAAGATTTTAGGGCGGGGCGGACTTCGCGATAAGTGCCTTGAAAGGGGCGGATGGATTTCAGCCCCCGCATTCGAATGGTCTCGGGGAGGGGCGGACGCCTTCGTCCGCCCAGGGAGCGCCACGATTTCTAAAGGGACGACGCAGCGGCGCTGTCCCCCGGACGAGGGCGTCCGGGGCTCCACGGAATGACCCACCCTGAATCTTGCCCCACCCCCGCCGCATCTCTTACAGTACGTCTATGAGCAAAATTCACATACCTACCCCTTTGCGGCAATATGTGGGCAAGCAGGCTTCGGTGGAAGTGCAAGGAGCTACCGTCGGCGAAGCCATGAACTCGCTGGTGGCGCAGCATCCTGACCTGCGCAAACACCTCTATACCGAGGATGGCAAACTGCGGGCTTTTGTGAATGTTTATGTCAACGACGAGGACATCCGCTATCTGCTCAAAGAAGCGACCGCGCTGAAGGAAGGTGATAGCATTTCCATCGTGCCTTCCATCGCCGGAGGCACAATGAATGTGGCTCTTCGTTGTCATCCTGAGCGAAGCGAGGGATCTAGGTTTCTGCCTGAAGTCCCTTACTGAGTGGCGGCGCAGGCATGAACCCAGGTCTCGCGCTGTGCTCGGGATGACAGGCGTTTTCGCTGCGTAGCGCCTGATGCCTGATTTCGTAAGCCCGTCCGTTCAAAATTCAACCGAGGAAATTATGGCAACGATAACGACAACGACCACTGAAATTCCAGTCACGCTCAGCAAGGATGAAATCCTGCGCTACTCGCGCCATCTCATCATGCCCGAGGTCGGCATGGAGGGCCAGCAGAAGCTGAAGGCGGCGCGTGTGTTGTGCATTGGCACGGGCGGGCTGGGATCGCCGCTGGCGCTGTACCTGGCGGCTGCGGGCGTGGGCACGCTGGGCCTCGTCGACTTCGACGTGGTCGACTATACGAATCTGCAGCGGCAGATTATTCATTCCACTGCCGACGTGGGGCGCAAGAAACTCGATTCCGCTGCCGACAAACTGAAAGGGATCAATCCTTTTCTGAATCTGCAGACTTTCGACACGCGACTGAGCAGCGCCAACGCGCTCGAACTGTTTCGCGACTTCGACATCATCGCCGACGGCACCGACAACTTTCCCACGCGCTATCTGGTGAACGACGCCTGCGTCCTGACAGGCAAACCGAATGTCTACGGATCGATCTTCCGCTTCGAGGGGCAAGCGAGCGTGTTCGCCACCGAGGATGGACCATGCTATCGCTGCCTGTATCCTGAGCCGCCACCGCCGGGACTAGTTCCTTCCTGTGCGGAAGGCGGCGTGCTCGGCATTCTTCCCGGGCTCGTAGGCGTCATGCAGGCGACCGAAGTCATCAAGCTGATTCTCGGCATCGGCGATCCGCTGATTGGGCGCTTGCTGCTGATCGACGCTCTGGGCATGAAGTTCCGCGAACTGAAGCTGCGCAAGAATCCGGATTGCCCGGTGTGCGGAACGCATCCGACCGTCACGAAGCTGATAGACTACAACGAGTTTTGCGGCATTCGTGGGGAGGAAAAACCTGTGGGCAGCGGAGTTCCTGAAATTCAGGTGGAAGAATTAAAGCGGCGTTTGGATGCGAAAGACGATGTGTTCGTGCTCGACGTGCGTGAGCCGCACGAATATCAGATCTGCAACATCGGCGGGTATCTGATTCCGCTGAACGATCTGCCCAAGCGCGTGAGTGAACTCGACTCCAGCCGCGAAATGGTCGTCCATTGCAAGATGGGCGGACGCAGCGCCAAGGCGGTCGCATTCCTGCAGCAGGCGGGATTCACCAAAGTGCACAACCTGGCGGGGGGCATCACTGCGTGGTCTGATCGCGTGGACCCGAAGGTGCCGAAGTACTAGAGCCGGTGCCAGTAGTCAATTGCAGTTGCTGGTTAAAAGGGAGCGCTTACGCGCTCCCTTCTTGTTTGCAATTCTGCTTTTTTCCCGCGTCGGTGGTTACTTGCTTGACCCGGCCTGCATTCCGTCGCTGAAGTCGCCGATTTCCAAAGCGAATTTCTTGCCCTCGAAGCGAGCTCCGGCCAGCGTGCTGGTGCCGTCGTCGTTGTGTTTGACCACGGCTGCGTTGTTTTGCGAAGCCGACTTGAGCTCCACAACCTTCCCCGGCACTTTGGTGAGCACAGTCTTGCCTCGCAGGATGCTGACTTCCACGTTAGGGCCGCTGCCGTCCCACTGCAGTTTGTACTCGCCGGGCTTGAGTTTAGCCCCGTTGATGGTTGCCGGACTTTGCAATACCAGATCGGCCTTGGTGGCCGCAAATGCGCTCGAGGCCAGCAGCAGAGCCAACCCCATCACCAGACTTTTTGAAGCTGTCGCGAATTTCATAGCTGCTCCTTTTTTCTTTCCCGAAGTTACGTCGGGAAACGGTTGGGGCGGCCCGACTCACGACCGGCGCGAGAAAACAGTTGTGTTTCCCCACGAATCGCATAGAATGCTGCCGCTGGGGTTGAGCAGACAAAGTTGTGGCCCACAAGTCACAAGTTTGCTCTGCTGCCATGGGGGTTTTCTCATCTGGGCCGCCAAACCGAGTGTGAGAGAATCCCCAAACCCCGCAATAATTTCGAATCAAATCGAGCCAGCGTCACCTCTGCGCTGGCCATTACTCACTCTGAGAGTTACGCATTCGCTCCCCTCAAAGTTCCACCGGAAGTGATCGTGTCACCCTTTCCTGGTCGCACTCTCTTGGACGCTGGGCGCATCGTTCCGATAGCAGGAGCGTCCGCGAATTCATGGCGAATTTACGTTACAGAAAGGGAACACCAGCAGTATGTTTTGTGGAGTCTCGGTTCGTGTGGCGCGGGCACTCCTGCCCGCGAAAATCTAAAACACGAGCAAGACCATGCAGTTCACTTCGGGAAGTGTGGGACAACGAACCTGGATTCGCAGTCCGAGATCATCCGGTGATCGATTCTCTCAACACTTTTCGCGGGCCGGAGTGCCCGCGCTGCATTCATCAGTCGGCATCGCCGTGCTGGCGCTCGACCGACCAGATGTTCGCCGGATCCTTCTCGAACGGGTACACGTGCACCATCCAGTTGAAGACCACCGGCATGAACGTTCCTCCGGCTGCGTCACAGGCTTCCTGCGTGGTGATGGATCCGCGCAAGCCAAACTGCGGATGCGGCGACAGCATTTCCGCTCTCCTGTCCGCGGGAGGCCGGCAGAAATTTACGTGCTCGTGCCACTGCGCCACGCTGAGCGGCACGCGCTCGTCGAGTTGATCTTCCGTGAGACGCTTGGGCGCGGTGTACATCACACCAATTAATTTGTAGTCGTCGCCATGCTTTTCGTAGAGCAGCGACGTGGGGTGTTCCGGATTGAAGTGGAAGGCCGCTTCCATCGCGAATCCGTAGTTGGTGAAGTGGTACATCTTCTGCCGGATCTCGGGATGGAAGATTTTAAAACCATCGGCCAAAGCGGTGTGATAATCCAGGTATTTCTCTGAGGCCAAGCGCGCTCCCTCGACAATCTGTTGCGCTCGCGCCGCGTCGCCTGACTGGGGCGGGCGCAGGGTGGTCATTTTCATGTGCGGGCCCATGTCCATGTGGCCTTCCATCGAATTCATGACGTGCGCGCTGGCATCGTTCTCCGCATCTTTATCGCCGGACATATTCATGCCCTTCATATTCGACATGTCGTGACCGGACTGGCCAGACATGTCCATGCCGGGCATCGACTGCTGGCCGGCGGGCGCAGCACTCTGCGGAGCGCTGGAAGTCTGACCCCAGGCAATGCTGCACAGGATGCCGCACGCCAGGACGCTGCAGATCCGCACGATGATGTTGCTCACGATTCGATTACGCATATGAAAGTCTCCCCACAACTGATTCGATGGTTATAACCCTGCCGCAGATGGATTGTTTCCGCAAGAAATCGCAGGTTACCAGACATTACAGAAGTAATCGAAAGGCGCGAATCTTCGCGACCGAACTGTTGCACTCCCGTTGGCGGCAGTTCGCGGTTTCTGATACACCTAACACCTTGACTCTCGAATTTGCCATCTTTCTTTTTCTCGCTGGAATGCTCGGCGGAGCCCTCAATTCCGTTGCCGGAGGAGGCAGCTTCATCGCGTTTCCGGCGCTGCTGTTCACGGGCGTGCCTCCGATTCCCGCCAATGCCACCAATACCATAGCGCTGTGGACCGCCGCCGCGGCCAGCGGAGGCGCGTATCGCAAGCGGCTGGATGTTCCGCGGCGGGTGATGATTCCGCTGCTCGCCGCGAGTCTGATCGGCGGATTGATCGGCGCTCTGCTTTTGTTGAAGACGCCGGCACAGACCTTCATGCGGGTGCTGCCGTGGCTAACGCTGGGTGCGACGTTGCTGTTTGCCTTCGGCAAGAAACTGGCGGGCGGACGCCAATCGGTGATCGAGCACGAGACTTCAACCGCTGCCCTCGCGGGCACAACTTTGTTTCAGTTATGCGTAGCCGTCTACGGCGGCTACTTCGGCGGCGGCATGGGCATTGTGATGCTCGCCATGCTGGCCGTGCTGGGCATGACCGACATTCACGCCATGAATGCGCTCAAGAGCGTGCTGGGATTCGTAATCAACGGCGTGGCAGTCGTGACCTTTATTGTGGCGGGCGCCGTCTATTGGAAACACGGCATCGTCATGATCATCGGCGGAATTGTTGGCGGATATCTCGGTGCGCACTACGCCTTGAAAATTCCTCCGGCCTGGATCCGGATGTTCGTGGTGCTGGTGGGCGCCGGCATGACCGTGTATTTCTTCTGGAAGTCGTACTGAAAAAAATCCACGGATCTGCACGGATTCTCACGGATCAGAATCTAAGGATTGTTCTTAAAATCCGTGATGATCTGTGAAAATCCGTGGCCAAGGTTCTTATTGAATCGGCTCGGAAACGTGTTCGTGCACGATGAGCCACTTGCCGTCGATGTTCTCGAAGATCACAGTCCACCGAAAATTGCCCATCTCGACTTTCCCCGCCTTCGTGGTCATCTGTTCAGCGATGGTCGCTGTAGCCCACACCAGGTCTCCATGGGGATGAATCGCCAAGTCGTCGTTAAGCGTGAACTTCGCGCTCTTGTAGGCGGCAATCAATCCCTGCGAGCCTTTGAAGTACTCGTCCCAACTCCCGTATTTCAACGGGGCGATGTCGAAAAAGACATGCGGGCCGGGGGCGTAATATTTGGCGGTGTTGGCGGGATCGAGCGTGGACCATCCGTCCCAGACCTTCTGCATGAAAGCTTTGTCGGGAGCGGGGCCAGCGGCCTTCGTCATAGTCGACTTCTTCGCTTGCGCGAAGCTGGACAGGGTCAGGGCAAGCAGGCACAGTGAAACAGTAAGAATGCGCTTGAGCATAGAGTTCCTCCGAGGATTCGGCGAGATTCTCGCACAGAAGACCAGAAACCACAAAAGAACACTAATCCACGAAGGAAAGCGCTACCAATTGCGCTCCAGCAATTCCGTTTGACCGATTTCCACAGCGCACGTTAGAATAGTGAAGTTTGCCTGTACTCGCCGACCCGTTCTGGGGACGCCTGCCTTGGCTGCTGGAGCGCCGGGGCGGAAAACACAGCAAGCACTGGAAAATCAGCAGGCCCCGTGGTTGCGCCCGTGTGCGCCCTGGGTTCCGTATAAAGCGTCCGTATAAGAGTTCCGTTTCAAGTTTCAATTTACGGGCTGAATTTCAACGACATTTGACGGAGGCAGACGTATGTACGCGGTTATCCGCGCCGGTGGAAAGCAGTACCGGGTGGCGCCCGGAGATGTGGTTCGAGTGGAGAAACTAGTCACCGGTACTGACGGACAGGTGGAGTTCCCTGTGCTTGCGGTTTCCGGCGAAGCGGGCCAGGTTCAGGCGAGCCAGGCTGGCCAACAATCGGATGCGCGCGTGGTCGGCCAAGTGGTGGAAGAAGGCCGCGGCGCGAAAATCCTGGTGTTCCATTACAAGCGCAAGAAGCAGTACAAAAAACTGCGCGGGCATCGTCAGTCTTATACCGCGGTGCGCATCTCTGAGATTGCTTTTGGCGGGCAAAGTTTCAAGGCTCCGGAACTGCCCAAGAAGGAAGCCAAGCCGAAGAAGGTGAAGGCGGCTGAGGTCGAAGAGCCAGCGGCGGAAGCGGCGGCGCATAAAAGTTCGGCCAAGAAGAAGGCTGCGCCGAAAAAGGCCGCAAAGAAGTCGGCTTCGAAGAGGAAGTAGGTAAAGAAGCAAAACCTGACGGACGAAGGCGTCCGTCCCTACACGATCGAACTGAGAACTGACAACCGAGAACTGAGAAACTGCTATGGCACATAAAAAAGGGCAAGGCACTTCACGAAACGGCCGCGATTCGAACGCGCAGCGGCTCGGCTTCAAGGCATTCGGCGGGCAGGTTGTGCCCGGCGGCACCATCATTGTGCGGCAGCGGGGCACGCGCGTGAAGCCGGGGCTGAACGTAGGCCGCGGCAAAGACGACACTCTCTTCGCCAAGATCACCGGACGCATCAAGTTCCTCAACAAGGGGCAGATGGGCAAGTTCGTCATGGTCGAACCGATTGAAATAGTGGAGTAGCGTTTCCGCTGTCGGAAGGTTCGCGGGGCGGGAACGCCCGCGTCACCCAGCCTCGCCTTCGGGACGAGGCTTTTGCTTTTGAAATGCCACTCGACGATTTGAGACCGAAGCGGAATTGTCATCCCGAGCAACGCGAGGGATCTGGGTGTTTGCTTGCGGCGGCGACACTGGTGACGTAAGCGAGAACCTAGGTCCCTCGCTTCGCTCGGGATGACAAACGTTCTTTCACCCAAGCGATTTATTGAGCCATGTTGGTCTGAACCATGTTCATCGATGAGGCAAAAATTCGGGTCAAGGCGGGCGACGGCGGCAACGGCTGCATGGCGTTCCGGCGGGAGAAGTTCGTCCCCCGCGGCGGACCGTCGGGCGGCGACGGCGGCAAGGGCGGCGACATTGTCATGGAATCGAGCGAGCGCCACAACACGCTGGTGCATTTCCGTTTTAATCCCGAGCACACCGCGGAGCGCGGACGGCACGGCGAAGGTTCGAACAAGACTGGGCGCGACGGCGTGGGCGTGGTCTTGAAAGTTCCGGTCGGGACGATCGTGTATGACGACGAGACTGGCGACAAGCTTTTCGAGTTTTCGAAACCCGACCAGAGTTTCGTGATCGCGCACGGCGGGCGCGGCGGACGCGGGAACGCGCGCTTTGCCACTTCGGTGCATCAGGCGCCGCGCGAGCATGAGGCGGGGCGCGAGGGCGAGGAACATACTTACCGGCTGGAACTGAAGCTGCTCGCCGACGTGGGGCTGGTGGGATATCCGAACGTGGGCAAGTCGACCCTGATCTCGCGCATTTCGGCGGCGCGGCCGAAGATTGCGGATTATCCCTTCACCACGCTGCAGCCGAATCTTGGGGTGGTTGCGGTGGGGGACGCGAAAAGTGAAGTCAGTTTTGTGGTCGCGGATATTCCCGGGTTGATCGAGGGCGCGCATGAGGGCGCTGGACTCGGCACGCAGTTTCTGCGGCACATTGAACGCACACGGCTGCTGGTGCATCTGGTGGACGTTTCGGACTCGAGCGGACGGCCGGATGTCGTGAAGGACGTCGAAGTGATTCTGGGTGAACTCAGCAGCTTTGGAGCGCATCTTGACGAGAAGCCGATGATCATGGCGGCGTCGAAAATCGATGCCGTCAACAAGAAAAAGCTCGCCGACCTGAAACGCTATTGCAAGAAACATAAGCTGAAGCTCTACGAAATCTCCGCAGTAACGGGCAAAGGAATTGAGGAATTGAAATACGCAATGGCTGAGGAAGTGCAGAAGGTCCGGGAGAGGGAGCTTAGCGAAGCGCTTGAGGAGAGTCAGTAGGGTACTCTGCGCACATTTTTTTCTGCTTCGATCTCGTAAAATCCTTGTTTTCTTATCATTACAGCCTTTTGATCGGCGGCTTTCCCGGTAAAATATTGAGCCGGAGCGACTTATCCGCAAAATATTGCGGAATAAGGAGTTAGCGGCGGTCTTTGGTTCGCTTTTCCGCGCCTTGCCGGATTCGTATTTCTCGCCCACGGGACCATTGTGAGCTTTCTGTATTCTCAGTAAAGGTTGTTCGTCACACGATCTGATTGTGGAAGCCTGTGGAAAACAATTCACATGCTGGGCCCACTCTGAAATACGGTTTTCTCCCTATTCGCGAACGATCCGCGAAGTAGTCGAATGATTGGTGAGGGTATCGGGGAAGGACGTGAGCGCCACTTCCCCGTGGGATCGACTCTGGCGCTTCGTTGCTTCCTCGCCCTCGCTTAGTTGGTTCCTCGGTGGGAGCGATGCACCCAGGCAAGTCAACGTCACACCTCAGGGGCTGAAGCCCGCGTGGGTTTGCTCGCTTCACGCGGCGCTGAAGCGCCGCTCTTCCACGGTGCTGCTTACGCTCTCGGCAGCGGCCCGTGCTGGAAGTGGTACTGCAGGATGCGCGCTGCTAGGGCGGGGGTGAGAGTGTTTCCGTTGCGCTGGACGGTGCGGACGACTTCTCCGCGGCAGACTACTTCCGTCGCTGAGAGACCCGCAATTTCCTGCGGGAGCACGAGATTGATTTCCAGCTGAGAGCTGGGCTGCAGAAGTTCGTCGGCCTGGAAGAGCATGCCAGAGCGGCTGATGTTTTCTGTAGTGCCCTCGTGCCAGGCATTTTCGCCGAGACGGCGATAGCGCAGAGGTAAGTGAAGCTGGAATCTTTGGGCGCGCGTGGGTGGGATTTCCCGGGCGCGCGCGGTACGCGGCATTGCGGATTGCGTGGACATGTCAACCTCCGGGGGAGTGGGAGTGGCATCGAGCACTTCGCGGACTTTGCTTTTCAGGTCGCGAAGGTTGAAGGGCTTCTGGAGGAGGCGGATGCCGGCGTCCAGCATGCCGTTGTGTCCGATCACGTTTTCGGTGTAGCCGGACATGTAGAGGATTTTCACGTTGGGGCGAATCTCTGAAATGCGCTGGGCCAGCTCGCGGCCGTTCATGCCCGGCATGATGACGTCGGTGAGCAGCAGGTGAATGACTTTTTCGTGGGCGACGGCAATCTGCATGGCGACCGCGCCGTCGGCGGCCTCGATCACTTTGTAACCCTGCTTTTCCAGATACTGGCGCGCGAGGTACCGCAGGTTGGCCTCATCTTCGACCAGCAGGATGGTTTCGCTGCCGGGCTCGACAACATTATTTCGCACGTCGTTATCGAGAACTCCGGAAGCGGCGAGCTGCGCTGCAGTTTCGCCGGTCGAGGCCACGCGCGGCAGGTAGATCTTGAACGTGGTTCCACGCCCGACCTCGCTGTAAACCCAGATGTATCCGCCACTCTGCTTGATGATGCCGTAGACGGTGGATAGGCCCAGGCCAGTGCCTTTGGTTCCCTTGGTAGTGAAGAAAGGTTCGAAGATGTGCGACTGCGTGTCCGAATCCATGCCGGCGCCGGTGTCGCTGATGGCGATCATGACGTAGTCGCCCGGCCGCAGAGGCGCATGAAAGCGGGCGTAGTCTTCGTCGAACGAGACGTTGGAGGTCTCGACGGTAAGCTTGCCCCCGGAGGGCATGGCGTCGCGGGCGTTGACGGCGAGGTTCATGATGACCTGCTCGATCTGTCCGGCATCGGCGCGGACCGGCCAGAGATTCGGGCTGGGGACTAACACCAGGTCGATATCCTCGCCGATCATGCGGGTCAGCATTTTTGAGTTTTCCGTGGCCACGTCGTTCAGGTTTACGATTCTGGGAGCCAGCATCTGCTTGCGGCTGAAGGCCAGGAGCTGGCGGGTCAGCGACGAGGCGCGTTCTGCGGCGCTGGCGATTTCCTGGGCCGGACCGCGCAGGTGCGGCTCCGCGCCGAGGCGTTCCAGCAGGAATTCCGAGTAGCCGGAAATCACCATCAGAAGATTGTTGAAGTCGTGGGCGATGCCGCCTGCGAGCCGGCCGACGGCTTCCATTTTCTGCGACTGGCGCAGCTGCTGCTCGAGGGCGCGGCGTTCTGTCACGTCTTCGGCGAACAGTTCGAAGACCACGCCCTCCGGGCCGTTGGCCACGGACCGGCCAGAAATGCGGACCACGGTCGTGGTGGCGTCTTTGCGCTTCCATTCGGCAGCCAGCCCCTTGAAAGGCTCGGACGAGCGTAGAAAATCGGCGAGATCGAACCACTGATCGTTGTCGGCGTACAGGCCAAAAATGTGCTGGCCGATTAGTTCACTGGAAGTGTGGCCGAGCAGTTCGAGGAAGGCGGGATTGGCGTCGAGAATCTTGCCGGTGGAATCGCAGCGGCAAACGCCGTAAGGAGCGTTGGTCACGAGCGAGCGGAAGTTCAGTTCGGAGCGGCGCAAGTTCTCCTGAGCGGCGCGCAAGGCCGCGTTGAGCCAGCAGATCAGCATGGCAACAAAGAAGAACAGCGAAAGGCGGAGAATGGCGGTGCGCAGCTGGTCCGGGGTGTGCTCCCCGGCGAGCGCGAAGTAGGCGCTCACGGTAAGAGCGAATGCGGTGGCTACTACTCCGGGCTTCCAACCCCCGTACCAGGCGCTCACCATGACGGCCACGCCGAACAGGGCGAGGCGGCTTTCGGATACATCGGCCAGCAGAACGGTGGGAATCAGGGCCAGCGCCGTACTGAGCACAGCCACGCCATAGCGCAGGATAGGCGCCCGCGCGGCAGGAATGCGGAGTAGGGGGAGGGTTACTCGCATGTCACTCATCCTAGTTCCAGAAAGGGAAACAAGATAGTTACAGGAGTACATTTGTGTGCGGCGTGCGGGAGCGTGCGGTAGGTCCATTGTCCGCGAGGACATGGGCCGGTCGGACAAGGGCGCGCGAGGGATTCTCTCGCGAACGGTGAGTGGCTCTTTAAAATGCTGAGCGGAGCCGGAGCATTCGCAAGGCGAATGCCCCGCGTGGTCGGAGGATCCTTGCGCCTTCACGAAGGGGCACGCGGCCTCAAGACGTTCTCCCAATTTCCTTCTGATAGCAATTAATCGAAAGGTTGCTTTCGCTACATTCGCAATCATTCATAACCATTGACAATCATCCGTAAATGCCCTAAGCTTTGCGACAATCGGGCCTTCAAGACTCTCGCAAGTCGTTTTTCGCCACCATCGTCCTGTTTCGAACCTGTTCCATGCCGCCGAAAAGGAGATTGGCCATGACATCCCTCAGGAAGCTCTGTTTGATCCTGCTCGCTCTCTCTTCGATCCCACTCCTCGCTCAATCCGGATCCACCTTCTACGTTTCGAAGAGCGGCAGTAACAGCAATTCCGGCAGTTACACTGCGCCCTGG
>Ga0187863_10002364_pt1 | contig 14429 bp, 10 predicted proteins | sample June2016WEW_11_1_FD_132975 | JGI IMG/M metagenome (GOLD analysis project Ga0187863, IMG submission 132975) | Peatland microbial communities from SPRUCE experiment site at the Marcell Experimental Forest, Minnesota, USA - June2016WEW_11_10 | ecosystem: Environmental > Terrestrial > Soil >... | reverse complement strand
GTCCGCGTTGAGGGTCGACGTCGATTGTATACTGGGCTTGTAAACGCGACGTCCAAAATAATACATGCGAGCCTTAACCTGCCTGCTCCTGACGAGTGCCATGCTGGCGCCGTCCGCCGATCTCAAAGTGAACAAATACACTTACCCTTCCGCGAAGAAAGTCGACGTGGTCGACGATTATCACGGCACCAAGGTGGCCGACCCCTACCGCTGGTTGGAAGACACGAATTCTCCCGAGACGACTGCCTGGGTGGAAGCCGAGAACAAAGTGACGGCGGCGTATTTCGCGCAGATTCCCCAGCGCGCGAAGATTCACGCGCGGCTCACCGAACTGTTCAACTATGAACGCTACAGCAGCGCCTTCGAAGTGGCGGGGAAATATTTTCTGTTCAAGAACGACGGTCTACAGAACCAGGACATTTTGTACGTTGCCGATAAACCGGACGGCACCGAACGCGTGCTGCTGGATCCGAACACGTTGCGGGCGGACGGAACGGCCGCGTTGTCCGGTCTGTCGGTGGATCGCGGCGCCAAATTGCTGGCCTACGCGATCGCCCAAGCGGGGTCGGATTGGTCCGAGTGGCACGTGCGCGAAATCTCGACCGGCGAGGACTTGCCGGATTTGGTGCAATGGACCAACTTCACCAACGCCGAGTGGACCTCCGATGGCCGTGCGTTCTATTACCAGCGTTTTCCGGAGCCCAACGACCAGGCCGCGCTCACCGCATCCAACAAGAACGCTCAACTCTATTTGCACACAATTGGCAGGCCGCAGTCGTCGGACCAGCTAATCTACCAGCGGCCCGACCATCCGAACTGGTTGTTCGGTTCCGCGGTTTCCGACGATGGGCGCTACCTGGTGCTTCAAATCGAAACTGGAGACGCCGGCAGGAATCTGCTGTTCTATCAGGACCTGCAGGCCACGACGCCTAAGACTGTCGAGTTAATCAACCAGCTTCAGGCGCAGTTCCACTTTATCGGCAACCAAGGCAGCACATTTTTTGTAAATACGACTGACAACGCGCCGAAAGGGCGGGTCATCGCGATTGACGTGAATCGGCCGGAACGGGCCAACTGGAAGGAGATCGTTCCGGAACAGCCCGAGACGCTGGGTTCCGTGCAGTATGTGGGCGGGAAACTGATCCTGAGCTACTTGAAGGACGCGCACTCGGTGGCGAAGATCGCTGGAGTGAACGGAAAAGTGGAACACGAGCTGGCGCTGCCGGGATTGGGGACGTCGGGATTCTCGTCCGCCCGCGCCTCTGACACAGAACTGATTTATTCGTTCGACAGCTTCACCGCTCCACTCACTTTCTATCGATACGATTTGAAAACGAACCAGAGCACGCTGCTGCGCCAAAGCAAGCTAAGCTTCGATCCTTCGCTCTATGAGACTGAGCAGGTGTTTTACAAAAGCAAGGACGGTACGCGCGTGCCCATGTTCCTGGTGCACAAGAAAGGGCTCGAGCGTAATGGACAGAATCCGACGCTGCTCTACGCCTACGGCGGCTTCAACGTTGCGGTAACGCCCAATTTCAGCGCGACCTTTCTCGGCTGGATGGAGATGGGAGGATTGCTGGCGGTTGCAAACCTGCGGGGTGGTTCTGAATACGGGGAAGCCTGGCATCAGGCCGGCACCAAGCTCCACAAGCAAAATGTGTTTGACGATTTTATCGCCGGCGCGGAGTTTCTGATTGCGAACAAATATACGTCAACGCCGAAATTATCGATCTTCGGCGGGAGTAACGGCGGGTTGCTGATCGGCGCGGTGTTGAACCAGCGTCCCGAGCGGTTCGGCGCAGCCATGCCCGCGGTAGGTGTCATGGACATGCTGCGATTCAACAAGTTCACCATCGGCGCGGCTTGGGAGGGCGATTACGGATCGCCCGAGAATCCCGAGGAGTTCAAGGCGCTCTATGCCTACTCGCCGCTCCACAATATCCGGGCCGGCGTCCATTATCCGCCGACGCTGATTACTACTTCCGATCATGACGACCGCGTGGTGCCCGGGCACAGCTTTAAATATGCCGCCACTTTGCAGGCCGCGCAGGGAGGTCCGGCGCCCATCCTCATCCGGATCGAAACGCGGGCAGGGCATGGGGCGGGGAAGCCGACCACGAAGCGTATTGATGAAGCCGCGGACCGGTTTGCATTCCTGGTCCATGAGCTGCACATGTAGCGCATCGCGCTACACTCGGGACATGAAACCCACGCGTCGCAGTTTACTTGCCGCCTCCGCCGGCGCGCTGGCCGCATCCCGCATGGGACTTTCGGCGATCGCAGACGACCCGAATGATTTCAAGCTCGGCGTGGCCACCTATTCCCTGCGCAAGTTTTCTCGCGCGCAGGCCATCGCCATGCTGAAGCAGATGGACGTTCGGTACATCAACATCAAGGAATTTCATCTGCCGGTAAATTCCACTCCCGACGAAATCAAGGCCGCGCGAAAAGAATTCGAAGACGCTGGATTCATCATCGAAGGCGGCGGCAACGTTTCTTTCGCCAAGGACGATGACCAGGACATCCGCCATAAATTCGAATACGCAAAACTCGCCGGGATGCCGATCATCGTTTGCGCGCCCACGCACGTAACCCTGCCGAAGATGGAGAAGTTCGTAAAGGAATACGACATCAAGATCGCGGTCCACAATCACGGCCCGGAAGACAAGCAGTTCCCCACGCCACAGAGCGTTCTGGAAGTAGTCAAAAACATGGACCCGCGCTGCGGTCTGTGCATCGATTGCGGCCACACTGCCAGAACCGGTGTCGACGTGGTGGAATCCATCCGCGCGACCGGGCCGCGCCTGCTCAGCATGCATATCAAGGATTTAGCCGATTCGAAAGCACGCGATAGCCAGTGCGACGTCGGGGAAGGCGACCTGCCGATCGTGGGCATCTTTAAACAACTCCACAAGATGCATTACACCGCCGGCGTGATGTTAGAATACGAGATCCATGAAGACGACCCGCTGATGGGGATGCAAAAAAGCTTGGCTTACATGCGAGGCGTCATGGCGGGATTGAGAGGATAAATGGAAGAACAACTGCCTTTAGTCGACACACACATGGTGACCACCGCGTTCACCTTGGATGGCTATAAGATCGATCGCAACCTCGGCTTGGTGCGCGGCATCATCGTACGCTCGCGCTCCATTTTCGGAACCGTGGGCGCCAGCCTGCAAACGCTGGTGGGCGGCGACATCACTCTCTTTACCAAATTGTGCGAAGAAACCCGGGCGCACGCTTACCAGCGCATGTCCGAGCACGCGGCCCAGATGGGCGCCAACGCCATCATTGGAGTACGCTACGACGCCACCGAAATCATGCAAGGCGTTACCGAAGTTCTCTGCTACGGGACCGCGGTAGTTGCATCAAGGGCATAGTTCTTCGGTTCCTCAGTTCATCGGTTCCTCGGTTCGCGGGAACCGGCGCTTGCCTTGGAACCGAAGAACCGAATAACGGGAGAACCGAAGAACGTTTTTATGCGCTACTTATGTATCCACGGCCATTTTTATCAACCACCGCGCGAGAACGCTTGGCTGGAGGCCATCGAGCAGCAGGATTCCGCCTATCCCTACCACGATTGGAATGAGAGAATCACATCGGAATGTTACGCTCCCAACGGCGCTTCGCGCATTCTCGACAGTGAAAACCGCATCATCAAGATAGTTAATAACTACGCCAGCATCAACTTCAACTTTGGACCTACCCTGCTTTCCTGGCTGGCGGAAAAAGTACCGGAAACGTACCGCGATATCCTGGCGGCTGACCGCATTAGCGCCCAGCGCTTCTCCGGGCACGGATCGGCCATGGCTCAGTGCTATAGCCACATGATCATGCCGCTTGCCAACTCGCGCGACAAGTTCACTCAGGTGTATTGGGGCATCCAGGACTTTCGGTTTCGTTTCGGGCGCGACCCGGAAGGCATGTGGCTGCCCGAAACGGCAGTGGATTTGGAAACCCTGGATATCATGGCCCAGCACGGCATCAAATACACGGTGCTAGCTCCTTCGCAAGCCAAATCCATGGATGGCGAGGATGTCAGCGATGGCCGCATTGATCCTACGCGCGCTTATAAGCTCAACCTGGAATCGGGCCGGGCTATCGATCTGTTCTTTTACGACGGACCCATTTCACGCGCCGTCGCCTTCGAGGGCTTGCTCAACAACGGGGAGAACTTCGCCCGGCGTTTGTTGACCTCCTTCAACGATCAGCGCGACTGGCCCCAACTGGCCCACATCGCTACCGATGGCGAAACCTACGGCCATAATCACCGATACGGCGATATGGCGCTGGCCTATGCGCTCGGTTACATCGAGTCCAAAGGCCTGGCGAAGATCACCAACTACCCCCAATTTCTGTCGCTCCATCCACCCGAGCATACCGTCGAGATTTTCGAAAACACCGCCTGGAGCTGCGTGCACGACGTGGGACGCTGGAGCAGAAACTGCAGCTGCAATTCCGGCGGCCATGGCGACTGGAATCAGGAATGGCGCGAGCCTTTACGCGTCGCGCTGGACTGGCTGCGCGACGAAGTTGCGCCCCATTACGAAAAAGCAGCGGCTCGCTATCTCAAGGACCCCTGGGCCGCGCGTGACGATTACATCGACGTGATTCTGGACCGCTCGCCCGAGAGCCGGGATCGCTTCGGGGCACGCCATTTCCGGCGCAAGAATCTGCAACGAGCCGATCGCGTCCACGTGTGGAAGCTGCTTGAGCTGCAGCGCCACGCCATGCTCATGTACACCAGCTGCGGCTGGTTCTTCGATGAGCTTTCCGGGATCGAAACCGTGCAGGTGATCCAATACGCCGGCCGCGTGGTTCAACTGGCCGAGGAGTTGTTCGACGATTCCGTCGAGCAGCATTTCCTCGGAAAGCTGGCGCTCGCCAAGAGTAATGTCCCGGAACACCGGGACGGCGCGAACATTTACAGTACTTTAGTGAAACCCGCCATGGTGGACTTGTTGAAGTTGGGCGCCCACTACGCCATTACCTCATTATTCGAGCAGTTACCCGAGAATGCGCGAGTTTATTCCTATGAGGTGGATAGTAAGGACTACCGCTTGAAGCGATCCGGGAAAATGCGGCTGGCCCTTGGCCGGGCGCGCTTCAATTCCAGGATTACCCAGGAATCCGAGATGTTGATGTTCGGCGTGGTGCACTTCGGGGATCACAATTTGCACGGCGGCGTCTCCATGTTTTCGAACGACGAAGGCTATCGGGACCTGGGCAAGGCCGTCCGGGATGCCTTCATACGATCGGATGTTCCGGATACCATTCACCTCATCGATCAGAGCTTCGGAGGCCATACTTACTCGTTGCGGAACCTCTTCCGCGATGAACAGCGCAAGATTCTGAACGAAATCCTTAAACCTGCGCTGCGGGGAATCGAATCCGCCTACCGGCAGCTTTACGATAACTACGCGCCGCTGCTGCGTTTCATGCACGATTGCCACATTCCGGTTCCCTACGCGATGAAGATTACCGCTGAGATTGCGTTGAACGGCATGTTGCGCCGCGCTTTGGAATCCGGCGAGCTGAATCTGGAGCTGATCCAGAGCCTTTTGGAGGATATGCGAACTGCGAATGGGGCATTGGACGAAACTTCACTTGAAATGACTTTGCGGCGGCACCTGGAGCGCAACGCACAACATTTTTTTCAGAACCCGCTTGAGCTGGAGCATCTGGTTAGGCTTAGGCACCAGCTCATCTCGGCGAGATCATTGCCATTGCCGCTGAATTTGTGGTCGCTCCAGAACCTTTGCTACGACGTTCTGGAAAAAGTGTATCCGGAGATGTTGGAAAAAGGGGAAACGCTGTGGGCGGTGGAGTTCCGGGAATTGGCGGAGCTGCTGTCGTTGAGAATCTGAAAAGCCGTTTCTCGTTTCTGGTTTCTGGTTCGCGTCGATCAGCGCTCGGCTTTGCGGCCTGCTTCTTTGTCAGGAGGCAGCAGCCCTTATTTTTGTGCCTGCGGACGTACAGCAACCATTAGATAAAGGTCGGCCTCCTTGGGGCCGTAGCTGAATGCCGCATCCGGCATACGGTTTACAAAAGGGTCGTCGCACGATAGCACGCAGAAGCCAGCTTGCGTGAGCTCTGTCCTCAATAGTTCAGGATCAATTTCGTGGATCTTCAGTTGATCGGCTCTCGATTTCTGCCGATAGGCCGGCAAGCTGTAATCGGCGATCACCAGCCGGCCGCCAGGTTTCAATGATTTCAGCATCTGCTCACACGTGGCTTGATACTTTTCGAAGTGGTGATATGAATTGACAACTAACACGGCAGCGAGCGAACCGGGCGGAAGCTTGGGATTGTCGTCTTCTCCTTTAACGACGTCCACGTTGGGAAGATCGAACAGCTTGACTCTCAAATCCAGGCAGCGGAGCGCTGGAGCCCAGATTTCTTCTGCGAATACCTTTCCAGTAGGCCCCACCATCCTGGACAAGCGCATGGAATAGCCGGCGCCCGCGCCCACATCCGCTACCCAATCTCCGGGAGAGGCTTTAGTGGCGCCGACGAGATCGGTCGCCCGTTGCAACGCTTCGCGGTTTTGGTCGCCCGATTGGAAATCCTCGAGCGTTGAGGGGTTTCCAGGATTAGCTTCGCGCTGCTGGGAAAAGGCTGCCGCCAGCGCAATCAACACAAGAGAAAGTCTCGCAGTATGTCCCATTAGTTCCTCGCTACGGTTCCTCAATCTTGAGAAACCGGTTCCGCTGTAACATTCGTTAGCTTCTGCACGGTGCCGCGCGGCCACCGGATCTCGACTGAGCTAGTCTGCTGCGCGATACTAGCGAACCGCAGCCGCTTATTAGCAGCAAAAAGCGCAGAGACATGCGAATACAATGAAAAACCGCAATTTGTATTATGTCAAGGCTCGATAAACGACATCTTGGCTTTGATCAGAACCAGCAGCCACCATTGCAGGGTGAGTATCGGCAATCGCCAGGTCCAACGAAGGCGCGCGAGCTCCAATGCCACCGGAACCACTAACAGAGGCTGCAGGAATAGCCACACCCGGGCTGTCTCGCCGCGTAAGAGTCCGGATACGTCTACAGTCACGATGGTTGCCAAGCCGATCAGCGTAAGCGCCATCCTGTTTGGATTCTTCTTGAATTCCTCGCGCAGCTTGCTCAGGTGAATCCAAAGAATCGGAATGGCGATGATCCCGGCGGCCAGCGCGAAATCATACAGATCTGGAAGGATGAAGACGATGTAGGGACGATTCAGCCACCGAGCAGTTGCATCTTGCAGCGCTAAGGCATGACGAAGAGCCGCGGGAAGGTTATAACCTGTGGCTGCCCAGAGCACCAGATATAGCGATGCGGCGGCGATCAAAGAAACGGCGGGAGCGCGGATAGCCGTGAACGCCGCCGTGCCGGTACGGCCTTCTCGCCACCACCACCACAGGCTGTAGTACAGAAGGAACGCCCCGATGGTCAAAAGATTGTACGCAAAGAAACTTGCTGCGAACAAGACGGCCCCTAAGGCCGGGGCGTAACCGTACCACGCACTCGATGTGTTCAATGCCTTCACAAATGCGAGGATCGCGAGCATCGAGAAAATCGGATAGACTTGGTCCAACTCCGGAAAGAAAACCGTCAATCCAGGCAGCAGCGCGTAGAAGCCGCTGGCCAGCAGGCGCACACGGCGATCGGTGGTCCAGAGTCCCGCGAAGTGGTACATCACCACCACTCCGAAACTAGCTATGAGACCTACTGCGATGCCGCCCAGGAAAGCGCCCGCATCCTTGCCGAATAGCGTCGCAAAAACCCAGTAGAAGAGGATGGGACCGGCCGGATGGGATGTCGAATGTCCGGTGAGACTTGCCTGCTGAAACTTCGACATCCAGTCCCTTAGGTTATGGATGTTGAGCGCGTCCGTGAAATAGGAGGTGGCGTCGGCGGAGGATACGATCTGCAGAATACGCTCGGCCCCTCGCGGGTCGGCGAGCACGCTGAACAGTTGGAGGCAGAACTGCGCTAGGGCGACAGCGGCTAGCCAGAACCAAATGGGCACACGCGGCATGACGCGATCCGAGTTCCACAAAACCAACACGATCAGTAGAAATGGCGCCAGCAGTGCGAGCCCCATCTGGATGGTCCCGAGATCCTGCCAGGGCCATCCCCACTTCGTGATGCTGGCGAAACCGTTGAGCGGTCCCAATTCATAAATCACTCCCAGCCCGAACACCACTCCTATGGCCAGAATCACGCCAAGTTGCCGCACGGTCAATGCGGTCTTATCGTCCGTTGGAAGCGCCGCGCTGACTGCGGCCGGCTTCGGCGCTTGTGCTTGGCGCTTCTTTATTACACGCTTTCCGCTCACGCCTGATTATGATAACTAGGATCTCGGAGAACTCACAAGAGTGTGGGGCGGGCTGGCATCCTGCGCGGCGGTTGGCTGCCTCCGCTGTAGTGCGTGGCAGGCCGATTGACAATCGCCCGCAGCTTACCAAGCTGCCCCACGGGAGAATGCTACGATGGGCATTAGATCCGCGCCCGTAGCTCAGCTGGATAGAGCGATTGGCTTCGAACCAATAGGCCGGGGGTTCGAGTCCCTCCGGGCGCGCCATTGCTCAGGCGACCGATGCATTTCCACACGCGGACCAACTGCCACCGTCTTGCGCTCCTGATCTTTTCCATTTCGCTCGCCAGCGCTCAATCCAGACGCCCTGAAGTTCCTTACGTACCCACCACGGACGAAGCCGTGGACGCGATGTTGAAACTCGCGGATGTGAAAAGCACCGACGTGGTTTACGACCTCGGCTGCGGGGATGGCCGGATCGTGATTACGGCAGCCAAGCAGTACGGGACGCACGGCGTAGGAATCGACATCAACCCGCAGCGTATTAACGAAGCGCGAGAGAACGCCAAGAAGGCGGGCGTCGAAAATCTGGTCCGGTTCGAAGAGAATGATCTGTTCAAAGCCGACATCCGCGACGCCACGGTTGTCACTCTATTCCTGCTTCAAAGGGTCAATCTGCGTCTGCGTCCAAAGTTGCTGAAGGATTTGAAACCAGGTACCCGGATCGTTTCAAATACGTTCGACATGGGCGATTGGAAGCCGGACAAGGAAGAGACTTTGAAAAGCGGCGACACGGAGCATGGGCTTGGCCTGAGTCACCAGATTTTCCTATGGATTGTCCCGCCGCGCGATCAGAAGTAGCCCATCCTGCTGACAGCATCAAACAAACTGAACTAATCTAAGTATGAAGACGTTTCCATTCAGGAGACGTCCAACTTGATTCCGAGGTGAATGGTACAGGTGAAGAACTGGTTGCTGATTGCGCTTCCAACATTACTGACCATCGCCGTGGCCGATCGCGCCGCGGCACAGACCACACCACCGGCCGGTACGCCGCCAGCCGCGAGTGTCCCGACCCCGGTGCGCCGACCCGGAGGATTGGTTCCGGGCCAAAAGCGTCCACCGGGTGATCCCGTACAGATCGCGCGCGGGAAAACGCTGTATGGCATAAGTTGCACCAGTTGTCACGGCGCGGATCTGAGAGGCGGTGATCTGGGTGGTCCCAACTTGCTGCGCTCGCAGGTGGCCCTCAGCGACCAGGATGGCGAATTGATTGTCCCCATCATCCAGGGCGGCCGTCAGAACGCTGGGATGCCCGCCGTGCCCATGAGTCCCGCGGACGCGAAAGCCGTGGCCGCTTATATCCGGGGCGAAGTCGGCACCATCGGAACACAGGGCAAGCCCCCATCCATCGGTAAAGCGGCTCCGAGCGTTCTGGTTGGTGACGCAACCGCCGGGCAAGCCTACTTCGCAGCGAAATGTGCTAGCTGCCATTCTCCCACCGGCGATCTCGCAGGAATCGCGACGCGCGTCTCCGATCCCAAGGCGCTGCAGAACGCGTGGGTTGCGGGTGGGACCCGGAATCGCCGTTTCGGACCCACGCTGGGCGCGCCAGGCTCACGGCGCACCGTCATGGTGACTGTCACCGAGCCCTCCGGAGAAAGCGTGGAAGGCCGGCTGGTTCGAATCGACGATTTCCTCGTCACGGTCGCGCTGGCTGATGGAACGTCGCGCACTTTCCGCAGGGAAGGCGATGTCCCAAAGGTAGATGTACATGATCCGATGAAGACGCATCGCGATCTGCTGGCCGTGTACACCGACAAAGACCTGCACGATGTAACTGCGTATCTGGTGACCTTGAAATGACAACCAACAAACTCATATTGTGCGGAGCGCTGTTGCCGCTCACTCTGTTCGGGCAGGGTGGCGGCGTGGCGCCCTCAGAGCTCCTCAAGCCGCTCAAGGATTCTTGGCCCACCTACAGTGGCGATTACTCCGGCAAACGTTACAGCGCGTTAACACAGGTCGATCAGTCGAACGTGATGCATTTGACGCTGGCCTGGACGACGCGCGTGACGCCTGGCCAGACCTCTGGCGGCAGTGGCCGAGGTGGGCGCGCCCCTGCACCGGTCATCATCGGCGGCGAAGGTCCCGGCGACATCAACGTGGGTGGCGGCACCATCAAAGCCTCGGCGCTCGAAGTGGATGGTGTTTTGTACTTCACCATGCCGGACAATGCCTGGGCCGTGGATGCCCGCGACGGCACGGAGCTGTGGCACTACTTCTGGAAAACCAAAGGCGGCACGCACATCGGCAATCGCGGACTCGGGATGTGGAACAGCTACCTGTTCATGGAGACTCCGGACGATTACCTGGTCTCGCTCGATTCAAAGACGGGCAAGGAGCGCTGGCACAAAACCATCGCCGATCTTGCGCAGGGATATTTCTCTACGCCGGCTCCGGTTGTAGTCGGAAACCATGTGTTGGTCGGAACCGGCAATGATCTCGACGCGCCCGGGATGCTGCAATCATTCGATCCGGAAACGGGCGACCTGCAGTGGAAGTTTTATACCGTGCCGATGAACCCGGGCGATCCGGGATTGAACACGTGGGCCAGCCTGGACGCAGCCCGGCACGGTGGTGGCCAAGCTTGGGTGCCGGGCGTGTACGATCCCGATACAAAGCTTTACATTTTTAGCACCGGCAATCCCACGCCCGCGTTTACCACGGGCACGCGCGGTGAGGGAGACAACTTATTCACCTGCGCGATCGTCGCTCTCAACGTGGACACGGGAAAGATGGCTTGGTATTACTCCACATCGCCGCATGACATGCACGACTACGATTCCGCCCAGACCCCGGTTCTGGTGGACGGAATGTTCAACGGCAAAATGCGAAAAATGATATTGACCGCGGCGCGTAACGGTTACTGGTTTACATTGGATCGCGTAACCGGCGAGCACCTGGTGACCAGCAAATACGGGCTGTTGACGAACTGGTCGAACAAACTCACCAATGCCGGCGGTCCGTTCCCTGATCCTGGGAAAAACGCGACCGTTGGAGGCTCGCTAGTCTCGCCCACCTCCGATGGCACCACCAACTGGGAGCCGCCCTCCTATTCGCCCGATACTGGTCTGTTCTATGTTGCGGAGTCCGACGACTACTCCATCTTTTACCTGACCGACTTGGATCCACGCGGATCGATGGGTCTGGGCGGCAAAGACGAAGTCCAGGTCGGATCCGGCGGAAGCTTCCTGACAGCCATCGACTACCGGACCGGCGAGGTGAAGTGGCGGCGTCCTTATTACGGCCAGGGCGGAGGTGGCGGAATGTTAACCACGGCGGGCAAGCTGCTCTTTGCCGGAGATGGGGCGGGCAACTTGGTGGCGCATGATGTGGTCACCGGAAAACCGCTCTGGAACACGCGCATCGGTTGGGTTACAAATCCCGCTCAAACGTACATGCTGGACGGCCGACAATATGTAATCGCGGCCACTGGCGACACCCTCTGGGCCTTCGTTCTTTACTAAAACGCCCCTCGGCTGAAACCGCTTACCCCTGAATCACGTCCACTTGGACATGCGCGGCTTTTCGGCGCAAATAAAAGGGGTAGTTTAAAGTGAAACGAACGTTCCGTTGTATTCCCGTATGTTTGCCCGTACTTTCTTTATTCGCGTTGTGCCTGCCATTCGCCGGCGCGCAGAGCGCATTTGATATTAACCTGGGATTCGGCAGTCTTCATGATTCGGCCACTGGCAGCGGCCTGGATAACTCATCCGCGCTCATTCCGTTTGGCACCTGCACGCCTGGATCCACCGACACGAACTGTCAAGCCACCGGCAAGCTTGGTGGATTTTTTCTTGGCTTCGGAGGCGATATCATGTTCACCCATCATTTCGGCGGTGGGTTTCAGGCCAGTCTCCAGCCGGCGCAGAGCGGTTACGGACCGCTCGACTACCGCCAGGCCTTCTACGACGTGAAGGGCATTTACGCGCCAATTAATCGCAAGCGTGCCGTGCTGCAATTGATGGGCGGTATAGGCGAGGCCAGAACCAGCTTTTCATTCAATCAAAGTGGCTGTATCGGCACCGCCGTTTGTACCTCGCAAAATGAGCCGGTGGGAGCCGCGAATCATTTCGATGTCAACTTTAGCGCGGGCGTGCAGATTTTCGTGACCGAGCACATATTCATCCGTCCGCAATTCGATTTTCATTACGTGCCCGGCTTAACGAACCAGTTTGGGAGCGACGCCGTTCCAGGTGGATCGGTATGGGTGGGCTATAACTTCGGAGAACGATAAAAACCGGTTTCTGGTTTCTTGTTTCTGGTTTCTTGTTCTCGAGCGTTCGGTGAAGCAACCAGAAACGAGAAACCAGAAACCAGAAACGGTTTTCACTCCGCCCTCAACGCGTCCACCGGATTCACCGACGCGGCGCGCCGCGCGGGAATAAAACTGGCCACCAGCGCCGAGATACCTAGCACCGCGGCCACACCGATCAGCGTTGGCACATCCCACGATTGAATGCCGAAGAGCAGCTTGCGCATCAGCGTGGTCGCGGCCAGCGAGCAGAGCATGCCCGCGGCAATTCCGGCGCAGGTCAACCAGCCCGCCTCTTTCAAAATAAGCGCATACACGCTATGGGGTTCCGCGCCCAGCGCCATCCGCACTCCGATTTCTCGCGTTCTCTGGCTCACCGAATAGGCGATCACGCCGTACAGCCCGACTACGCCGAGCAGTAATGCCAAGGCCGCGAATCCGCCCACCAGCCAGGCTGAGGAGCGATGCATATAGGCGGATGTAGAGTTCTCAATTCTTTCGCGCATGGTCGACACGTCAAACGTTACGATGCTGTGATCGATATCGTGAATGGTTGCGGCCAGCGCCGGAAGCGTCGACTGCTCGGACTGCGAAGTTCGAATTGCCAGCTCGAAATAATTGCCCGGGTTCTGGTTAAACGGAAGATATTCAGCCGGCCAGATCTCCGCATCGAGTGAGCCCTCCCGGATATCGTCCACCACTCCGACGATCTGGCGCAACGACTTAGGCGACAGTTGCAAATCGCCGATCTGCTTGCCGATGGGATCCTCGCCGGCGAAATATTTCTTCGCCAGCGCCCGGTTGATGATAACCACGTGGGGCTTGGATTCATCTTCGGCGTCGCTGAAGTAGCGGCCGCGCAACATTTTCGTGCCCAGCGTTGCGAAGTAATTGGCGCTCACGTCCCGCTCGTTCACTTCATTGTGCTCGCCGTTGTAGGGCTTTCCTACAAACCGGATCCAATCCGTGTTGCCGTTGTAGCTCACCGGAAATACGCTGGTAGTCCCGGCAGATGTTACGCCCGGCAGGGTCAAGATGCGGCCGATCACCCGCCGCCCCAGCGCTACCGCCTGCGGATCCTTCCCGTAAGTTGAATCCGGCGCCGCTACCCGCAGCGTGGCCAGATGGTCCGGCTGAAATTGCAGATCCACATGCAGCAGGCGATACAGGCTCTGGCCAAGGAGCCCAGCGCCCACCAGCAGCACCATAGCTGTAGCGAGTTCCACCACGACAAGTTTGGAACCCAAGCGCCGCCACGTATTTCCCGCAGATCCTCGGCTACCCTCGCTGAGCCCCACCCGCATCTCATCGAAGGAGAGGCGCAAGGTGGGAGTGATGGCGAAGAGCACGGCCGCGATCAAGACAATCCCGCATCCGAATATCGATACGCGTAGATTGAATCCCAAGCCATTTAGAAACGGCATCCCCGCTAGCATATCTGCCGGAATCAGACGCGTGAGCAGCTTCATGGTCCAGTCCGCCGATGCCAATCCCAGCGTGCTCGCGGCCGCTACTAGAACCAGACCCTCCGTCACAAACTGACGGATCAATCGCACCCGCGAGGCTCCCAGCGCGCTGCGGACTGACATCTCCCGTCTGCGGCTCTCGGCGCGGACCAGTAGCAGACTCGCGACATTCACGCACGCGATCACGAGCAGCAATGCGGCGCCACCCAACAGCATCAGCAATATCGGACGAATGTCACCCACGATCACTTCAGTCAGAGCCACTACTGCCGCGCCCTGACCGTGGTTGGAATCGGGATACTGCTTCTCCAATTGACTTGCAATCAATGTCGTGTGTGCTT
>Ga0187863_10002363_pt1 | contig 14430 bp, 11 predicted proteins | sample June2016WEW_11_1_FD_132975 | JGI IMG/M metagenome (GOLD analysis project Ga0187863, IMG submission 132975) | Peatland microbial communities from SPRUCE experiment site at the Marcell Experimental Forest, Minnesota, USA - June2016WEW_11_10 | ecosystem: Environmental > Terrestrial > Soil >... | reverse complement strand
GATGCGTCTCGCCAGACCTGGGGATCTTTCTCGTAAGTCGCGCCCAGAAAATCGGTCAGAAACGCGAGATCGTCGGGGTCCCTCTCGGTGGTGAAATCGGTGGGCCCGCTGACGTCCACCACCGCTTGCACTTTGCTCGAGTATTTAGCCAGAGCGGGATCTGCGTTGTCGCGCGTGTCTTCCATGCCCAGCAACGCCGCAAGTTGCGCACCCGCCGAGTGGCCGAACGCGCCGATGCGAGCGGGGTTCACTCCATAGGTAGCCGCGTTGGCGCGCACCCAGCGGACCGCCCGCTGCACATCGTCCAGTTGCGCCGGCCAGCGGTTTTGGGAATCGTGAAAGAGACGATAATCCACCGCGAAGGCCACGAAACCATGCCTTGCGAGCAGGTTTCCCATGGATCGCATGGTGCTCTTGTCGAAGCTGATCCATCCGCCTCCGTGAATCAGCACGACCGCCGGACGCGGCTCGGCCGCACGGGCGGCGGGTTCATAAACATCAAGGTGCAGATCGGCCGCGTTCACCGATCCATACACGACGTTTTCATGAACCGCGATCGCTGGCCCGGTGGCCGGCTCCTGAGCCTGTCCAGCAAACAACGCGAATGCCGCGGACAGAATCGCGGCCAGCACTACTTCATGCTCCAGAAATAATAGTGGGCGGTGTAGGGAACCTCGTCCACCTCTCCCGCCGAGCAGCTTGAAGAAGAAGCTTTTCCCAAGCCGGTGTACAGCCTTTGAATAATGGCTACGTCGCTGAACACGCCCGTGCGGCTGGCTTTGTCGGCGTCGAGCCGCAACCAGTCGATGGAGGCGCCATCGGGTGGGGCGAAGTGCACGGCCGGCCCGCCGACAGCACGAATGGCGCCGCTGCCATCCACCATGGTCCATGTCGGCCCCGCGGTGTGATGGGCCACCAGATTCGAATCTTTGTCGTAGAGAGCCGCGTCCGGCGCCGATGTCTTCGACCATGCGCCGTTGTCGCACTTGTAGATCTGCTTGCCAACGGCCACGAAATGATACTTCAGCTTGATATGCGCGTCAGGAAGAACCTGAATATTCTTCGCCGCATCGGGGAGCACGGGAGTGTCCAGCGATTGCGCGGCAAGCGGGAGTGCGGCTAACAGCAGGAGATGTTGGATTCGTAAGGTCATGGTGTTGTCTGTGATCTAGCCTCAGTGGTCCAGGATAGCATTCGCGGGTCTGCTTCGAGCACACGCACAGGACGCTAGAAATCGATAGACGCCAGCACTTCCGATGGTCTCTTGTCGAAGGCCTTGCAGATGGCCAGAAGGCTCTCGACGCTCGGCATGTTCGCGCCGCGCTCGATGGAGCTGATCTGTGAAACGCTCAGCCGCGTGATGGCCGCCAGATCCTTCAGGGACCAGTCCCGTTCCACACGCAACAGCTTCACGCGATGGCCGAGGCGTTCGCGGAGCCGGTCCGGCATGGTGCGGCCGAGGCCAAACTTCTCAATGGCATTGCTGAGCGTCTGGCGGAGTTGAGCGAGAGAGAACGGTTTCGACAGATAATCGAACACGCGCAGCTTGAACGTGGCCCGCATGTCCTCAAGCGACGGATACCCGGTGGCCACAATCACGCACAGCGCCGGATACGAAGCCAGCACCTGTTCCAGGACTTTTTCGCCAGGGAACTCGCCCATCTTCATATCCAGCAGCAGAATGTCCGGCACCCGCTGCTCCAGGTCGGCGAAGAACTCCTCAGGTTTTGCGAACGTGCGCACGCTGTACTGGCCCTCGTCCTTCAGCGTGTCTTCAAGGTACGTGCGGAAGTCCGGATCGTCGTCCAGAACCGCAATATCCACCAGGGCGGTATTTGTGAGTACGTCAGTCATGTCGCTCGTTCACAGGTTCAAACGCGAATGGCACAGATTATTGCACATGTTGCAAAGCGCCCGCAAGAATCATCGCCAGTCGTTTATCGGTATTCATCGGGGCAGCAACGGTGAGAGCGTTGGGGACTCGAGGTTTGGGCCGGTGGAAGAGGCGTTGAGACCGGGATATACCAGATGCAGAAGGGGAGTTGTCATGAACGTGGTAATCAGGGCCATGAGGACCATCATCGAAAACATTGCAGGTGAGATGATTCCGAGGTCGAGACCGATGTTAAGAATGACCAGCTCCATGAGTCCGCGCGTATTCATGAGAATGCCGAGCGCCGCTGAATCGCGCCACGCTATGCCTGCCGCACGCGCCGCCAACAGCGAGCCTCCCAGCTTGCCCGCGATGGCGACCACGACGATCGCCGCGCAATAGCCCCACATCCCGGCTCCCCGGATCGCGCCGACGCTGGTGCGAAGCCCGGTGACGGCGAAGAACAGCGGCAGCAACAGCAGGACTGTGACCGATTCGAAGCGGCTCTGCAACTCCCGCACGAACGCCTGGTTTCTGGGCAGGACGCTGCCTGCCAGAAACGCGCCGAACAGCAGATGGATGCCCAAAGCCTCCGTAATGAGCGCGGAGGCCAATACAAAAAGGATAATCGTCGAAACCGAACCGTCGGTCAGCGTGGCGGTATCGAGGTAAGTCGTTTCGAAGCGCGTGCACAGGCGCCTGACCCCAAAGACCATCGCCAGAACAAAGGCCGCCGCGCCGGCCAGGGTCACCCAGACTGGAATCGGCGAACGCGAGGCTCGAATCAGGGCGACGATAAACGCCAGCACGCACCAGCCGGTGACGTCGTCCACGGCGGCGCAAGCGATTGCCAGAGTGCCCATGCGGGTGCCCAGCAGAGCGCGTTCGGCGAGAATTCGGGCGAGCACCGGAAACGCGGTGATGCTCATTGCCGAACCCATGAAAAGCGCGAAGCTGGTGAATTTCACTCCATTGCCGGAAAATTCCGGATAGAGGAACAGCGCCATTATGAACGCCAGACCGAACGGCAGGACGATACTGACGTGGCTTACCAGGACGGCGGCCCGTCCTTGCTTACGCAGTTCCGCGGGGTTGATCGAAAGCCCCACGAGGAACATGAACAGAACCACACCTATCTGGCTCAGTCCGCTGAGATAGGTCAGACTCGCGGGGGGAAAAACGATTGTCGAAGCGCGTGGCGCCAACCACCCCAGCAACGACGGGCCCAGCATGATGCCCGCCGCCATTTCTCCCACCACCCGAGGTTGATGGATTCGCCGGAACAGCGCCCCGACAATACGCGCGGCAAGGAGAACGACACCGATCTGCAGGATGAGCGTGAAGAGGTTCGGCATTGTTCGCTCACCGCTTCCGGTCAGCCTGCCGCCGCGGGCAAAGCTACCTCAAGACACGCACCGCCTTCGGCGCGATTCGATGCGGTAATTGTGCCGCCGTGCTGATGCACAATGCCCTGGGCGACGGTGAGCCCCAGGCCCGTGCCGCGCGCGTCAAGCCGCGTCGACACGAATGCCTCGAAAATATCCGGCAGCACCTCCGGCGGAATGCCCGGACCGTTATCTTCAATAGAGATGATCACCCGGTTCTTTTCCGTTCGCGCGCGCACTGCGATGCGTCCATCCTGGGCCGGTACCGCGTTCAGGGCGTTGCGGAGCAGATTCACGAAGACCTGGACGAGGCGGTCGGCATTGCCCCGCACTGCAGCGTTTGCGTCTACGGCCACGAGGAACCCCGCGGATGCCGCCTTGCCGGCAAACGCCACCAGGTTCCACGCTTCTTCCACCACGGGACGGACCAGAACCGTTTCGGTGCTCTGCCGCCGCACGCGCGAGAAGCCCACCAGACTCTCGCTGATCGTGCGCAGCCGCTGGGTGACACGTAACATGCGGGCCAGGCGATCGTGCGTGTGCGCATCACTGGTGACTTCGAGCAGCTTCTCGAGCGAACCCTGGAGTACAGCCAATGGGGTGTTCAACTCGTGGGCAACGCTGGCGCTGAGAATTCCCAGGCTGACCAGCCGGTCCTGAGCTTCGAGCTGTTCGTTCTTGAGGCGCAGAGCCTCGGCTGTTCGGGTGAGCTGCTGCAAAGCTTCTTCGAGTTGCTCCTCCTGGCGCCGCAGCTCCTCCACCGTGGTGTTCCGCGAGCGCATGATCTGGCCAATCTCATCGCCGGGTATCTCCGAAACGTCGATCAGTTCACGAGCGCGGTCGTCATGCTGGCTTGCTTCATCGGCTCGCAGCATGGCGCCCAGCGGCCGGTAGACATAGAGCGGCATGATCGCCGCCTCCAGCAGCAGGACGGCAGCCGCGTAGACCGCGCCAAGGACCCAGAAGAGATTGATCTTGGCTTGACGGATCACCTGGTGGTATTCGGCCTGCGGCTGTTGGGATGAGGCTCCGGCATTGAGCGATCGCACCTGCGCCTGACGGACTTCCTGCTCGAACACGGGTATCAGAGCAAAGTAAACCGCCACCGACAGAACCAGGAAAAACAGGTTGTGCAGCACCATCAGCTTCGGCCTGACGCGAAGATCGCCGAACAGGCGGACCACCCCGCGCGGGCGGGCCGGGTGCCGGATGGAGGGGGACTGGGACGGGCCGCTCATGGCGTAATGCTGGCTGTATTGTAACCAGTTACTAGCCACGGGCGATTGGCCGGGCCGCAGGACCCTATTACCTTCACCGGCATAGTACCCTAACGGCGGCAAGGAATCCTGTCGATCATGCTGTGAGATGCGCCTTTGGCGTGACACCGGCAGAAGTGTGGGCTTAGTCGGCCTCATAGCCAGTGCTGCGGCCATCGCCGGTGGGATGTTCCTGCTCAACTGGTACACGCATCGGGTGCCGGACCGCGTCTACCGCATTGGCGCCGACAACGCTCCTCCTTATTACGTCATCGGCGAGGACGGCAGGGTGCGCGGATTCGCCGTCGATGTGCTGAACGAGGCCGCCCGGCGGCGCCACATCCGCCTGCAATGGGTAATCGCCAGCGGCCCGACCCGCGCGCTACGGGCCGGGTACGTCGACCTCTGGCCTCTGCTGGCGCCCAATCAGGAACGGCTCCCGCGCTGCTATTTCACCAGACCGTGGATCCAGAACTACTACGCGCTCATGTCCCTGCAGTCGAAAGACCTGGCCGCGCCGACGGACGCCGCCGATGCGCGCGTGGCCGTGGCGAAGCTGCCTAAACGAGCGCTGGCGCTGGCCAGGCAGTACTTTCCGCACGCGCAAATCATGGTGGAAAGCGACAACGCCGCGATGCTGAAGTCGGTGTGCTCGGGCAAGGCCGACGCGGCCTGGGCCGAATCGCGATATCTGTCGGAGATGCTGCTGGCTCGCCCGGCGGGATGCGAGACGGCCCGCTTCTCCATGCACGTGGTGCCCGCCGCGGTGGTCAGATCCGGAATTGCCGCGCTTCCGGAGGCGGCGCCGGCCGCCGATTCGCTTCGGGCGGGGATCTCGGACATGGCGCGCGACGGATGGCTGGGCGAGCGGCTGGCCTTGTGGTCGCCGGTCTCGAGTTCGGAATTGAAATCCCTCATGCTGTTCCAGCACGACGAGGAACGGCAACGCTGGTTTCTGTGGACCACTCTGGCGCTGGGGATCATTACGGCGCTGCTGGCATGGCAGACCGTGCTCGCGCGCAAGGCGCGTGCCCGTGCCGACCAGGCGAACCGGGCCAAGTCGGAGTTCCTGGCCAACATGAGCCATGAGATCCGGACTCCCATGAACGGCATTATCGGAATGACCGAGCTGGCGCTCGACACCGAACTGACCCGCGAACAGACCGAATATCTGACTGACGTGAAGAACTCGGCGAACGCGCTGCTGCGCGTGATCAACGACATCCTCGATTTCGCGCGCATCGAGGCACGCAAGCTGGCCATCGAGACGGAGGCCTTCGATTTGCGCGAAGCGGTGTTCGACATTGTACGCACGTTGTCAGTGCGCGCTGCCAGGAAGAATATCGAGCTGCTCTGCCGGATTACCCCGAATGTGCCTGAAACCGTGGTGGGCGACTGCGGGCGGCTGCGCCAGGTGCTCATCAATCTGATTGGGAACGCCATCAAGTTTACAGACAAGGGCGAGGTGGAGACTGAGGTCTCGTTGTCATCTTTGCTGCCTGGCGGTTGCCGGCTGATGTTCTGCGTCCGCGATACCGGTATTGGTATCGCCAGAGACCAGAGCTCCCGCATCTTTGAGGCTTTTGGCCAGGCTGAGACGGCGACTTCGCGAAAATACGGCGGAACCGGGCTGGGGCTGACCATTTCGCATCGCCTGGTGGAGTTGATGGGAGGGCGTCTGGAGCTGAAAAGCGAACTCAGCAAGGGCAGCCGCTTCTTCTTTGAATTGCCGCTGGGTGTCGCCCAGCAAGAAGTCGCGGCGTCTGGGGCGCTGGAGCTGATGCAGTATCGCGGATCGCGCGTACTGGTGGTAGATGACAATCCCACCAACCGGCAGATTCTTGAGGAGACGCTGGAGACCTGGAAGCTGGAGGTGGCCAGCGCGGGATCGGGCGAATCCGCGGTGGAAGCGTGGCTGGCCGAGGAGGAAAGAGGCTCGCCATTCCGTTTGATCCTGATGGACGCGAACATGCCCGGCATGGATGGCCTCGAAACAGCGGAGCGGCTTCGGCTGATGCCGGGTGGCGAGGACGTGGCGATCCTGATGCTGAGCTCGGCCGAGATTCCGGCGGACCGGCGCCGTCTCGATCAGGCGCGAATCGCCGAACGGCTGCTCAAACCGGTGAGCCAGTCCACCCTGCGGCGCGCAATTCTCGGGGCTTTGAACGATGTTCCCAGGGCGACTACGCCGCCGGAATCGGTCGAGCTGGCGCCGCCGGTGTCTCATCGAATCCTGCTGGTGGAAGATAACGCGGTCAATCAGAAACTTGCCCGCCGACTGTTGGAAAAATCCGGCATGATGGTGGAGACGGCGGTGAACGGGCGCGAGGCAGTGGAGCGCTGGGCCAACGGCGACTATGAGGTTGTGTTCATGGATTGCCAGATGCCCGAGCTGGACGGATTCGAGGCCACCGCGCAGATCCGGCGCCTGGAAGCGGGCACCCCGCTGCACACGCCAATCATCGCCATGACCGCTTACGCTCTCCCACAGGACAAGGAACGCTGCCTGAAATCGGGCATGGACGGTTACATCAGCAAGCCGATCAGCGAAGCCGAGCTGAAGAAAATGCTGGACAACTTCCTTCCTGGCCGGGCGAGCGGCGGCGTCCCGCAGACCGTTCAGTCGTAGGCACATCATTTTCCGGGAATTCCGAGACCAAAATCGCGGGCGATGGGGCGAAAATGAAGGGGTGCAAGTTCTCCAGGCATACACCCGCCACCTTTCCCTCATCGTCGGTCTGTTTGACGAGTATCGCCAACATCACGCGCAGCCTCCAAATCCGGAAGGGTCGCGAGTCTTCCTGGCGGAACGCCTGGAGCGCCGCGATTCCACCATTTTCTTCGCGAGCGAGGGGTCGGGAAGTTTCCAGCGCGCTTTGGGCTTCACGCAGCTTTATCCGAGCTACTCCTCGGTCTGGATGAAGCGCGTCTGGATTCTCAGCGACCTCTTTGTGCTTCCGGATTTCCGGCGGCGCGGGGTCGCCAAGGCATTGCACGACCGTGCGCGCCAACTGGCCCTCGAAACCCGTGCCAGCGGTCTGGTCTTTTCCGGGCCGCTCGATAACGACGCCGTGCGCCATTTCACGGAGGCGCTGGGCTACCGCTGTGATGGTAAGGCGAGGGAGTTTTTGCTTCGGGTGGACGAGTCCTGAATCCCGAGAGCAGCATGAGCATCGATTGAGCATGAAAATCGGCATCATCGGATCGGGCCACGTGGGAGGCACACTGGGCGCGCGCTGGGCTCAGCTTGGGCATGAAGTCACCTTCAGCTCACGCAATCCCAACTCGGAAGTCATGAAGCAACTGGTGGCCAGAGCGGGCGGCAAGGCCAGTGCCGCAACGCCGGCGGATGTGGCGCGGGACAACGAAACGCTGCTGCTGGCCACTCCCTGGCAGGCGGCCCGAGAGGTCCTTGCGAGCCTCGGCGATCTTACCGGAAAACCCTCATCGACCTGACGAACGCTTTGCAGCCAAACCTGCAAGGGCTGGAACTCGGCAACATCACGTCGGCGGGCGAAAAGGTCGCGGCATGGGCGCCTGGCGCAAAGGTGGTCAAGGCCTTTAACACGGTGGGCTTCAATATCATGGAGAATCCGGCATTTGGGTCCGACAAAGCGGTGATGTTCTATTGCGGCGACGACCCCGGCGCCAAGGAAACCGTGAGACAGCTTACGGAAGAACTCGGTTTCGACGCGTGGACGCTGGTCCGCTTAAGCAAGCCCGTGTTCTCGAGCCTTTTGCGCTGTTGTGGATCTCGCTGGCGTACGGCCGCGGTTACGGGCGGGAAATCGCGTTCAAGCTGTTGAAGCGCTGATCGGATTATTTTCAGGTGGATTCCTGGATGTGGGGGCAGCCGGAACGGCGCTACAATATCTGGTATGGCTGCCGCTTTACTTTTCCAGGGAATGCGTTTAGGATGATCTCATCCCCCCCGAGAAAGCGGATGTGTGGCCTGCGTCCGAAGAGAGAACCGGGACGTCATTAAAGTGGAAGGGGGCGTGAACCGTTGCTGAGACTTAAGCGCGTCGAGATTCAGGGTTTCAAGTCGTTCTTCGATAAGACCGAAATGCGCTTCAACGGCACGGGCATCGCCGCCGTTGTGGGACCGAATGGCTGCGGCAAAAGCAACCTCAGCGATGCCATCAGTTGGGTGTTGGGCGAGCAATCGGCTCGCATGCTGCGCGGCACCCGCATGGAAGACGTCATCTTCGCGGGCACGCGGGATCGCAAAGCGCTGGGGATGGCCACTGTCACCATGACGCTGGCCGATCCGAATCTGCATGTGGACCTGCCTTTGAACGGCCACAACGGGCATTCGAATGGCACGTCCAATGGCCACGCCGCGGCTGAGGTCGTGGAGGCCGTTGAGGCCGCGCCCCGGAAGGCCCAGGAGATCACCATCACGCGGCGGCTGTTTCGCAGCGGCGAGAGCGAATACCTGATCAACGGAAAGATCGCCCGCCTGCGTGACATTCAGGACCTTTTTCTGGGTACTGGTCTGGGGCCGGAAAGCTACGCCATCATCGAGCAGGGCCGCATCGGCCAGATCCTCAGCAACAAACCTTCGGACCGCCGCGCGGTGATTGAAGAGGCCGCGGGCATTGGCAAATTCAAAACTCGCAAGCGGCTGGCCGAAGCGAAGCTGGAAGGCGCGAAACAGAATCTCGCCCGCGTGTTCGACATCCTGGAAGAGGTGAGCCGTCAGGTGAACTCACTGAAGCGCCAGGCCGCGAAGGCGAAACGCTACGACGAATACAAGAGCGAAATGCTGCAGATGCTGCGGCGAGCTCTTTCCGGGCGGTTCCGCACGCTCGAGCGTGAGACCACGAAAACAGTCATCGAGCTGAATCTGGCCACCGGCGAATATCAGGCGCTTGCGGCGAAGGTAGGCGAGCAGGAAACCGAATACACGGCCCTGCAGCAGGAAAGCTACCGGCTGGATGCGGAGCTCACCGGCGCGCGTGCCCGGCTTGGTGAACTGCGAGTGGATCAGGAGCGGACGCGCGGACGGCTGGAATCGCAGGCCGCGCAGATTTCCACCATCGAGACGCGGCTGACCCAGGGCGAAGCGGAAGGGCAGGAGCTCGCCAACCGGCAGCGGGAGAGCGAAGAGCTGCTGGAGCGGCAGGTGGCAACGCTCGCCGAACTGGAGGCGCAGACCGAAATCGTACGCCAGAAGCTGATCGCAACCAACGCTGAGCGCGAAGGCCTGCAGCAGCAGCTTCAGGAACATTCGCGGCGGCTGGAAGTGGGCCGGCAGCAAGTGCTGCGCCTGCTGGGCGAAGCGTCCACACTGAAGAATCAAATTACGCAGATTGAAGGCTATCTTGCGGCCAATGAAAGAGACACAGCGCGTGTCCTTGTGGATGAGGAGAGCGCGGCGCGCGAGATGGAGCGGCTCGGCGCGGTGAAGGCGGATCTCTCCGGCCGGATGTCGGCGCGGCAAATGGAACTGGCTGCAACCGAGGATCACCGCAAAACTCTCGACCTGGATCTGAACGATAAGCGGCGCCGCCTCTTGGAACTGCGCCGCGTGTTGGACCAGATCAGCGGTGAAGCATCACGGCTGAAGGCGCGCAAAGATTCGCTCGAAGAGATCATTTCGCATCGCTCCTACACCACCGAAAGCGTGAAGCGGCTGTTCACGGCCGTGGATCGCGGCCAGGCGGCGGATTTGAAACCGCTCGGCGTGCTGGCGGATTTCGTCGAGGTGGAAGGCGGCTTCGAGAAAGCCGCTGAAGAGTTCCTGCATGAAGAGCTGGAATACGTGGTGGTGAACGACTGGTGCGATGCGAATCGCGGCGTGGAAGTGATGCGCGCCGGACAGGATGGCCGGGCGACGTTCCTGATTCATCCCGCCGAATGGCCGGCTGCGCGCGAGCGGCAATATGACCCGGCATCGGAGACGGGCATCACGGGCCGCCTTGGCGATCGCCTGCGGTTTACGAATGGGCTGACGCACGCGCCCGCCGACCTCATTCCGCGTCTCGCCAGTTGCTGGCTGACGGAGAATCATGAAACCGCGCAGCGGCTCGCTCCCCTGTGGCCCGACGCGTACTTCCTCGCGCCGGATGGCGTCAGCTATCACGGCTACGCGGTAACCGGCGGGAAGAAGACGGGGGCCGGTCCACTGGCCCTGAAGCGTGAGTTGCGGGAACTGGCTGGCTTGGTGGAGCAGAAGCAGTCGGCTGTGGCGGAAACGCAATCCGCGATCGAGGAGCTGGACAAAGAAACAGCCGCGCTCGTGGAACAGGTGGAGCGGCTCCGCTCCGCGCAACAGCAGCAGGAAAAAGAGGCGCTGGCGCTCGATCACGAATTCCGAAAGATGGGCGAGGAGCTGTCCAGAGCGCAGTCGAAGCTGTCGGTTTCGCGTATGGAACTGCAGCGGCTCGAGAAGGAACGGCAGCGGTCCATCGAGCAGCGCGACAGCAACACTGCACTGCTCGCTGAAAAGGAACGGGCGCTGGTTGAGCAGGAACGGGCGCTCGAAGAAGCGCGAGTGGAACTGGAAGCTTTGCAGGTGCAGATGACCGCCGTCGGAGAAGAGCATTCGGCTTTGCGCGCGGATCTGGCCGGGTTCGATGAAAGGCGCAGGGCGGAGCGGGCGGCACAGTCGCGGCTCGAACAACAAATCGGCGAGCTGACATCGCGGCGGAGCGAAATTGCGCTCGAGATGGAACGCCTGGGAGTGGAGCGGGCGCGGCTGCTGACTGACAACATCGAACTCGACGCGCGCTCGGCGGCGCTTACCGAAGAGACCGGCATGCTGGAACAACAGGTGGAGACGCTGGCGGCGAACGAGACCGAATTGCGCGCCCGGCTCACCACTCTCGATGAGGACCTGAAGCATCTGCGCGCCGAGGTGCAGGCTGCGAGTGAGAAGCGATCGCAGATAGAGGTTGACCTAGTCCGCAGACAAGCCGAACTGAAGTATATGGACGAGACCAGCCGAAAGGAGCTGGGCGTCGCGGTGGCGGAATTATCGGCGGGCGAAGAAACCGTGCTGGAGGATGAGGCGCTGGCCGAAGCCGAACAGAAAGCCGCCGATCTGCGCGCACGCATTGAAGCGCTGGGTCCCGTGAATCCTGAAGCGCTGGAACAGCACCAGGAGGCGCAGCAGCGCTACGAATTTCTCAACGTGCAGCGGCAGGATCTTCTCGATTCGATTCGCGACACCGAGAAAGCGCTGCACGATATCGACGTCGAATCGCGTAAGCGGTTCACGGAGGCATTCGCGGCCGTCAATGAGCACTTCCGCGAGATGTTCGTGACATTGTTCGGCGGTGGCGTTGGCGAAATGCGGCTTACCGATGAGGACAACATAGCGGAATCGGGCATCGATATTGTCGCGTCGCCTCCGGGAAAGAAACTGCAGAATGTCCTGCTGCTTTCGGGCGGCGAGAAATCGCTGACGGCAATGGCGCTGCTGATGGCCATTTTCCGTTATCAGCCGAGCCCCTTCTGCATTCTGGATGAAGTGGACGCGCCGCTGGACGAAGCGAACATCGAGCGGCTGACGCGCCTGCTGAAGGAAATGTCTCTACAGACGCAGTTCGTGGTGATCACGCACGCCAAGCGGACCATGGAAGCCGCGCAGGCGCTTTTCGGCGTGACCATGCAGGAGCCGGGAATTTCACGGCTGGTCTCGGTGAAGTTCAACGGCGCGAACGCCACGCCGGCGCCGCTCGCGCGAGCCGCGTCACAAGGGGAAATGAGGATGTAGTCGAGCGAAGGGGAACCTATCCTTCTCACCATCCCGGGGGCCGGTGCGAGCCGGTTCCCGGATTTGTTTTTTTGGTAACTGCCTAAGATATCTCTATGCTCGCCGCCCTCCCGAAGGTTGAACTTCATCTCCATCTCGATTGCTCGCTCAGCTATTCGGCAGTGGCGCGGCTGGCGCCGGGAGTCACGCACGAGGAGTACCTGAGCGAATACGTCGCGCCCGCACGGTGCACGAATCTGGCGGACTTTCTCGCGCGATCTCCGAAGGGCGTCGGTCTGATGCAGGAAGAGGAAGCGCTGCGCCTGGTGACTGAGGACGTTTTCCGTCAACTTCGAGCCGACAACATCGTATACGCGGAGATTCGCTTCGCGCCTTTGCTGCATCTGGATCGCGGGCTGACGGCCGAGCGAGTCGTCGAGATTGTTAATGAAGCCACGGAAAGTATGGTCGGGGAGACCGGCGTCGAAGCCCGGCTGATTCTATGCACTCTTCGGCATTTCACGGAAGAGCAGAGCATGCAGACGGCGCGGCTGGTGGAGGCATTCCGCGGAACACGTGTCGCGGCCATCGACATTGCCGGCGATGAGGCGGGATTCCCGATTACGGCGCACGTGAAGGCGTACGATTACGCGCGGGTACGTGGCTTGTGCAGAACCGCGCATGCTGGCGAGGCGTGCGGGCCGGAAAGCGTGTGGGAGACGCTGCGTCTCCTGCAGCCCACCAGGATCGGTCACGGCACGCGCAGTATTGAGGATCCGGCACTTGTGGCGCATCTCCGCGCACACGCCATTCACCTGGAGCTGTGCCCGTCCTCCAACGTGCAGATCATTCCGTCGCTTGGCGACTTACAATGGCACCCGCTGGACACGTTGTATGACGCTCAGGTTCCGCTCAGCATCAGCACCGACTCGCGAATGCTCACCCCTACGACGCTCACCCGCGAGTATGAAGAAGTGGAGCGAGTGTTCGGCTGGGGCTCTGAGGACTTCCTGCGAACGAATCTCATGGCCGTCGATGCTGCGTTCGTGGACGATGGGGTGAAGGTGACTTTGCGCGAGAAGCTGGCGGCCGGTTACGGTGCCGCGGTGCAGTGAGGTCCCCGCGAAATACCGGAAAACCAAATGGCCCACGCGTTCGAACAAGCCACCCGTCTCGGCTGGCAGCACTCGATTCCGATATCTTCGCGCTCACCTGTCAGTAGATACGAAGATCCCGAAGTGTGACGCCTGGACGGAGCCAGCCCACTAAATCATGCTCTCCAGCCGGACATAGCTCGCTTCCATTCCGTGCTCCATACCGGTGGCGAGCATCTGCCGACGTGTTTCGGCATCGGGCAGGTTCATGCGCATACTCATTAGTGTGCCGGCGCCGTCGGGATCGAACCTTGTTTCGACATGGTTGTCCGGGGTCGCGTCAGGCAGATGCATCCGCTCAACGTGGACGATTCTGTTGTAAGGCTCCATCTCCAGAATCTCACCGGTCACATGGAACCCATGCCCTTTACCGTTCTTCCATTCGTAGCGGAACTTCCCGCCAGGCCGCGCATCGTTAATGCAAACGGGCATGGTCCACCCTTCCGGTCCGAGCAACCATTTCTGAATTAATTCGGGCTCGGTGTGCGCGCGGTACACCGCTTCGGGCGTCGCGGCGAAGCGCCGGGTCACAAGAATATGTGTATCGCCCTCGGTGGTCAGCGTCATTTTGCTCATCGCGTTCCCTTTCCACTCTCCGATTTCATGTCTGCCAGAACCTTGTCCAGCCGGTCGTAGTTTCGGGCCAAAGCTTTCCGCAGCATGGCGAGCCATTGATCGACAGCTTCCATGCCATCTTTCGCCAGCTGTGAAGGCCGCTTCGATCCCTCCACCCGCCTGACAATTAGCCCCGCTTCTTCCAGTACTTTTAGGTGACGCGAGACTGCGGGCTGGGTCATCTCGAACGGTTTCGCCAGTTCCAGCACGGTCGCTTCGCCCATGGCTAGCCGGGAAAGAATCGCGCGCCGGGTTGGATCGGAGAGTGCGGAAAAGGCGGCGTCGAGGTTGGCCGTCCGGGCGGTCATATAAATACAGTGTTATATAACTATACGGTTATGTCAAGAACAATCTTCAGACCGGCCCGACTGGCCATTCCGAATCCGGCGGAACAAAGCCGCGATGACGCAACGTATTAAACTACAGACATCCCATGCAAATCCGG
>Ga0187863_10002358_pt1 | contig 14450 bp, 7 predicted proteins | sample June2016WEW_11_1_FD_132975 | JGI IMG/M metagenome (GOLD analysis project Ga0187863, IMG submission 132975) | Peatland microbial communities from SPRUCE experiment site at the Marcell Experimental Forest, Minnesota, USA - June2016WEW_11_10 | ecosystem: Environmental > Terrestrial > Soil >... | reverse complement strand
TCGATATTCCAGCCGATCAATTTGCTGGCCAGCCGTACGTTCTGGCCTTTCTTGCCGATCGCCAGCGAAAGCTGGGTGTCCTCGACGATCACTTCCAGTCTTTTTTCTTCCGGATCCACCACCTGCACGCGCGTAACTTTAGCCGGGCTTAGCGCCTTTTGCGCGAACGCGATGGTCTCTTCGTTATACGGGATGATGTCGATCTTCTCGCCGCGCAATTCGCGGATGATGGACTGTACGCGCATTCCCTTCATGCCCACACAAGCGCCGACAGGGTCCACATCTTTGTCGCGGCTCTCGACTGCTATCTTCGTTCGCTCGCCGGCTTCGCGAGCCACCGCTCGGATTTGCACGGTGCCGTCATAAATTTCCGGCACTTCCATTTCGAAAAGCCGTTGCACCAGCGCAGGATCGGCGCGCGAAACAACTACTTGCGGCCCTTTCGCTGCGCGTTCCACCGCGCGAATCGTAACGCGCAGCCGGTCGCCGACGTTATAAGCTTCCAAACGTGATTGTTCGCGCTTTGGTAGACGCGCTTCCGTGCGCCCCAGATCCACGACGATATCGGGGCCTTCCATGCGCTTCACCACGCTATTGATCAGCTCGCCGACGCGCGTGTGGAATTCGTTGTAAATCGTATCGCGCTCGGCCTCGCGCACTTTCTGCAGAATCACCTGCTTGGCCGTCTGGGCCGCGATCCTTCCCAGGACGTCGGTCGGTTTCGTCTCGATCACTTCGCCGCCCACCTCGATTTCAGGCTGGCGTTTCTTGGCATCTCCGAGCGAAATTTCACGCAACGGGTCGGTGACTTCTTCGACCACAGTGTGCACGGAAAACACGTCTACCTGGCCGGATTCTGGGTTGAACTTCGAGCGGATATCTTCCTCAGTGCGGTAATATTTCCGCGCCGCGACCACCATCGCGTCCTCAATGGCCGCGACAATGATCTCGGGTTCAATGTGTTTCTCCCGGCTGATCTGCTCGATTGTCTGGTACAGCAGACTCGCCATTTGAGTTTCTCCCGAACATCAGTTCCAAGATATTTAGTTCCATGTCTTGCCGAATTTCTCGCGCCGTAACTGTGCCGCCGTTCAAATGCCTATAACTCAACGACCAAATTTGCCTTCTTAATACCGGCGAAGGGCACCGCCATCTCGCGGCCCTTTACATTCAGCTTCACAACGCCATCCGCAAAGCCGGCCAAACGTCCCTCGAAATAATTCTGATTCTCGATTGCCTCAGTAACCCAAATCCGCGCCAGCCGCCCAACAAATCGCTCGTAATCCGCCGCCTTCATCAACTTTCGATCCAGCCCCGGAGAGCTAACCTCCAGAACATAAGCCGGACCCGGCACCAAATCCTCCACATCCATAATCACGCTGAGCTGCTCGCTGACCCGTTCGCAATCCTTATGGGTGACACCGAGACCCTCCGGGTTCTGGGGGCCGGGCAAACGGTCAATATAGACCCGCAGAAGCCGCTGCTTGCCAATCTTCCATTCCACGTCGAAAATCTCGAGGCCCAGCGAGCCTGCTACCCTCTCCGCCGCCTCACGAATCTTTTCCAGTTGCATTCGATTCAACGGGCCGACTAAGGACCCTGATCTTAGATTCCAGTACGACTCGGCCGGCTGTCCAGCCGGCTTCCACAGGCAGTCCGGCGCTGACGCCGTTCTCGCGCCCAACAAAAAAGTGGGCTCGCGCCCACTGGGACATGCGACCTTTCTGGAAGCACTCCAGTATAATTTCTCGCCCCCGAAAACGCAAGGCCGCCCTCATCCAGGCCCGGACGCCGGTTGTATCGCACATTTGACTAACATGGCGGCCACCATTCTTCGCGGTAGCCCTGCCCCCGCTGCGCAGCAAGCTGAGACCTGCGCGAACCCGATGTTTCGCTTTCCGCGAGCAACGCTCTACGATTGCGACATGTCGCAACCGAAGAACTCTACTGTCAAATACTTAAAACTTACTTACCTTACTGTGTAAACTCACGTACATAGGCGGCTCAAAAGTTTACCCGGACACTTGGGAGGTGTCTTATGTCGCATCGCTCATCAATCCAAACTGCGCTCGTAGTAGCTATTGTCCTGGGGCTTCTCTCTGCAGGAGTTCTGCGCTCGCAGCAGACCAAGATGGATTCCACAAACCTTTATCGATCTCGGGCCATCCTGCGCGACGCATACGATAATCTGAAGAAGCACTACTACGACCCCAAGTATCATGGCCTGGACATTGACGCGCGCTTTCACGACTACGACGCCAAGATTCAAAATGCCTCATCGCTTAGCGAAGCGTTCGGGATCGTGGCCGGCTACCTGGACGCCTTAAACGATTCTCATACATTCTTCAACCCGCCGGCGCGACCCTACCGCATCGACTACGGCTACCGCATGCAAATGTTCGGAGCGGATTGTTTTGTCACCCGTGTCCGCCCGGGAACTGACGCCGAGACCAAGGTCCATCCGGGCGACCAGGTTTTGGATTACAACGGCTACCCCGTGAACCGCGCTGTCTTTTGGAAGATCAACTATTACTTCAACAGCTTGGCGCCTCAAAAAGCGACGAGTCTTGTTCTGCGCGATCCTCAGAGCCAGGAACGAAAGCTCATCGTGGATGCCAAGGTGCGCGAACTCAAGAAAGTGCTGGACGTCACAGGCAGCAGCGGAGATACGGACATATGGCAGATGGTTCGCGATCAGGAATCCTACGACCATACGGTCCGCCAGCGATACTACGAGGCGGAGGACGTCATGATTTGGAAGATGCCGGAGTTCTTCCTCAATGACAGCGAGGTGGACCACCTGTTTGGTATCGCGCGAAAGCACAAGACCCTGATCCTGGACCTTCGCGGAAATCCCGGTGGTGAAATCCTCACGCTCGAGCGCATGCTCGGCAATGTGCTCGATCATGACGTGAAGATCGCCGACCGCATCGGCCGCAAGGAATTGAAACCGGAAATTGCCAAAACACGCGGCAATAGCGCGTTCTCTGGAAAGCTGATCGTACTGGTTGACAGCGGTTCGGCGTCCGCTGCCGAACTGTTCCCGCGCGTTGTGCAGCTCGAGCATCGCGGCACCGTCATAGGCGATCGCACCATGGGGGCCGTGATGGAAGCGCTAGGCTATAGCGGTTCTCAGGGAACAGACACGAAGATTTTTTATAGATTTTCCATCACCGAAGCCGATCTCATCATGAAGGATGGGAAAAGCCTGGAGCACGTCGGTGTTACCCCCGATGAAGTGATCATCCCTACTGCCAAAGATCTCGCTGGTGGGCGCGATCCAGTTCTTTCGCGAGCCGCGGAGCTCGCGGGCGTGAACCTCGAGCCTGCCGCCGCTGGAAAGATGTTTCCGTTTGAGTGGCTTCCGAATTAGTTCCAGTCCTCAGCCGACGGCATTGCGCCATGGCAAAACAAAAAGGCCTCGCCTTTCGTTCGGCGAGGCCTTTTGTCGTGAAAGTAGAAACTATCGAGGAGCGGGTTGCTGTTGAGCCGGCTGCGGAGTTGCAGGCTTCGGAGTCGCTGACCGCGGAGCCGCCGGCCTTGTCGCTGCCGCGTTCTTTACCGGATAATTCTGATCGAAAAGCTTGATGATATCCTGCGTGACGTCGATCGTGTTCGCCGCGTAGATCACCGGAGTGTTCTGCGCCGACGTATCCAGGATTACGCTATAGCCGTTTTCCTTGGAATATTTGTCGAGGACGTCGATCATCTTGCGGCCGATGCGGTCCACGACTTCACGCTCCGCCTCCGTATAATCATCCTGCGATTCCTGCTGCTTGCGCTGATAGGTTCGCGTTAACTGATCGCCCTCGCGCGCCAGCCGCGCTTTCTCTTCGTCGCTCAAGGTATTGGATGTAGTGCGCAGACGCGTCTGCAAATCCTCGATCTGCTTGCGCAGGTTATCGAGTTCTGTCTGCCGTGGCGCAAACTGGGATTGCAGTTCAGCGGCAGCTTGTTTGCCCTCTGCCGAACTCTGAATCGCCGCCTGAACGCTGATCACGCCTACCTTCACAGGTGACGCTGCGGCCGCGCCGTTCGATTGCGCCCAAACTGTGGGCAACATCAACAGGGCCGCCAGGGCCGGAACTCCAAATCGAATCTTCATTCTCACTCCTTGTTCGAATATTTCGCTAAACACAAATTAGGGATTATAGCTGTCGCCGCAGAAACAGGTCAACCGGATTTCGTACCCGCGCCCTTTTACTTTCGGATGCTACCGCTTGCGTAGAGGTTGGCCGAACGATTCAGCCCCTCAACTTCGCACCGCTGCCGGGCATTAGTGCGGTAGCGGCACAAGCAAAACGCGATTATTGCTCTGATCCACAAGCACCCCTAGATTCATCTTGAGGTCGATCGCGATCGAGTTCGGGCCTATCACCACCGAAGCAGGCTGCAACAAGCCCCCTACACCCAGTACGTCGCGCACCTGCGGACCAGCACAGCTGGACGGACCATTCGGATTCGGCGGGCATACGTAACCCACAATCGAGATTGTATTGCTCGAGGCATTGTTCGTTACCAGCGTGCTCGTTTGATAGTTGTAATCTAGTGACGTAGGCCCAATTCCCACCCGGAATGAAATGGGAATGAAGGTAATGGGATCCACGATCACCACGTTGTTAATAACACTGTCCACCACCAGGAAATCCTGATTCACGGGATCGAACACAACTCCTGTGGGCAATTCGAACGGAGAAACCCTATCGATAATCGAATCGGTTGCAACGTTCAGCAAATCGACGCTGCTCGCCGACGATGCCGTATCCACGGCGGCGTAGTTCAGGGTGGTGACGATCCCGGGTGTGGGCGGGGACAAAAGCACGGGAGCCATTGCAACAGCCACCGGGAATTGGTCAACCAGTATCGTCGTTCCAAGAGTCGCGCTCGTACCGGTAGCTGGTAGCAAGACAAAACTGACGTTATTCGACGTTGTATCGGCAGTCCCGGCCGTGGCCGTGTCCGAATTCAGTCCGATGCCCGTCGGCGCAGTACAAGTGCCGCAAAGCGGTACGGTGGTGGGAGGCGTAAAAACTCCATCGACTCCTGCCTCATCCAGGACGGTGACGTTGTTACTGCCAGTATTCGCTACCACCGCCAGCCCTAGTCGGTCGATCACCGAAACGCCCGCTGGGTTGGATCCCACCGAAACGGTTGAGCCGGATAAGATTGGCGCACCCGTGAGCAAATTCAAAATGGATACAGTGTTATCCGCATTATTTGTTACCACCGCCTGATCGAGGTTCTGGTCCACCGCCACTCCCACCGGCGTGTTACCTACAGAAACAGGTTGAATCAAAGCGAGTTCGGTGGTGTTAGACCATTGTCCGCCACTTTGTACGTACACGATGAAGTTACGCGCGTTCGTGAGCATACTTGCAGGGATCGTTGCGAGAATCTGGCGGTTGCTTACTACCGTCACGTCGCCGGCTGGCAGCGCTGTTCCATCAATGACTACTTGCGGCGCTCCTGAAAATCCAATGCCGTTGATTGTCAAAGTCAGCGGAGTCGTGGGACTAGTTACGAACGCCATCGCTGGACTGGACTCCACTATTTGCAATGCCCGAAACTGCCCCGATATCCCGAGCGTAACAACCGAGACTGTATTGTTCCCCTCATTCACGATGAACGCCTGATTCGTCGCCGCGTCGATCGCCACCGCCTGTGGCGAGTTGAGCCCCGTAACGGTTTGCAAGACGTTGCTGTTTCCCATGTCCACAATCGCGGCCGTTCCGGCAAGCCCGTTAACGGCGATGCCCACATTCGATAGTGGATTTATAGCTGCCCCGATAAACCCGGGCTGGTCAATCGGGTTGCCATTTTGCAGGAACGGGATGCTACTGACGGTATTGTCCAGCAGGCTATAAGTGGTAAGGGTGCCCTGTGGATCAGTGAGCAGCGCCTTATGCGTCTGAGTGTTGATGCCTACGCCCTGAGTTGACGTGGAGACCGAGAGACTCCCGATTACTACCGGAGCACGGCCGACCACATCTCCCGGAGTCACGTTGGGAGCGCGGCCCAGATCTACGATATTGACCGAGCCCCCTCCGCCAGGCGTAACAATTGCCCAGTTCAAACGCGGGTCAATCGCCACGGACGGAGTGGGTCCAGTGCTGTAGAAACTTAAGCTTCCCCCGATTTGCTGCACGAGCACGGGCCTACCGGTGGACAGGTCCAGGACTGTCGCCAGATTCGTCGATTGCTGCGTGACGAGCGCCCGGTGAGTCAATGAGTTAATTCCGATCGAGAATGGCAACGCCACCGTAGCGGGCGGAACGGCCGTGTTCGGCAAAGTTAGAGTGGATATCACTGTGTTCGTGGTCAGGTCAATTGCAGTAACGCTGTTGCCTCCGGTGCCGCTCCCGTTGTTTACCACCACCGCGATGTGGTGGGCCAACTGATCATCAATAGCGACTCCTGTGGGACTCGGGCCCACCGCTACCGTCACCACCGTATTTGTGACCAAATTGATGATGCTGACCGTGTTCGCACCAGTATTCGCAACCACCGCAACATCCAGCGCAGGATCAATCGCGATTGCCGACGGGCCAGCTCCCACGCCGATAGAGGTGCTGGGCGCAGTCGGAAACGACGTGGGCTCTATGGATAGGTTCACCGCGGAAATTGGGGGATTAGGCGCTACGACATCGGTGTTATTTACCACGATCGGATAAAGACCCGGCGGACCAAAGTCCGTATCCGAAATAGTAACCTGCAACACCCTTGAGCTTCCCCCGGCACTCACCGTCTCCGGCTGGGCATTAAAGAATACCGACGTGCAGGGCGAGAAATATCCGCCGGTTAGAGTCACACCTACATCCGCAGCGCTTGCTACCGTGCTATCCGGCGACGAAGCGACCAGCGCCGGACGCGATGGGTTGATAATCAGATTCGCTTGCTGGGTACGATCGCCATTCTGACGCTCCACTATAATCGGAATTTGCGGCGCTGTTGTCTGCGGCGTGCACGGCGCCGGTGAGACCAGGAGAGCTGCTGGTATGGTGGCGCGCAGGAGCGTAGGGCTGATGAATATCGTGGGGACCGGAACGCCGGCTGCAAGGACTGTGCTGGTAGAGAAGAAATTTGTGCCATTCAAATAAATATCTTGCTGCACCGAGCCTTCTTGAGCCATCGTCGGCAGAATAGAGGAGAGCGTCGTTTGACCCGTCGGGCTCCCAATAGTCACGGATGCCGTGGCAGATTGGGAACTGTCGGCGGCCGATGTTGCGGTCACGGTCACGGCGCCAGGAGAGACCAATGGCGCGATATACGTCCCCGCGGGGCACGGCTGCGGCGCCGCCGGATTCGGGCAGATAAACCCGATGGTCGAGTTGCCGCCAACAACTGTCATGCCGTCGGCGGTTACGCTCCACGTGACGGCCGTATTAGTAGTGCCGCTAACTGTCGGCGTGAACAGGATGTTTTCGCCCGGAGCGATGGTCACATTGTTCGGTGCTATCGAAACGCGCACTCCCGAGCCCACCTCGACGAAACTGATTCCGTAAATATTCTGGTTCACCGTGCTTTGCGCCGCGACAACAAAAATATTTGGTGACGGCGGCGTAGGTGGAGCAACGTACAGCCCGGTACTGCTTATGGTGCCAAAGCCGGTCAGTTGCCCGCAATTTAGCGGCACTGGATGTTTCACCGACAGACTCGGAGGGGGAAGGCAAATTAGCCAGTTCACTGTGGAGGTCGAAGTGCCGGTCACACTAGCCGTGAATTGCTGCTGGCCGGGAGGCAAGCCAGGCTGGCTGCTGATAAGAACGGAAATGGGTGACGTAGCGGTGCCCGTCGGTATCACGGTAACCCCGACTGGCGTGCTGTTTCCGCCGCACCGTGCTAACCCGGCGGCCAGAATTATTACCGCCCCTATTTTCCAAGCTCGCATCCTCACTCCTCCGTCCCATCTCGAACGATTTATCTATCTCGCGCGTGAAGAAACTGCCCAGGCGCTGTACCTCGATCTCTGAAGACTAGACGCTCATGTTAAAAGGTCTTTCCCACGGTAAACCGGAAAGTTTGTTTCGGCTCAATCAGTCCCGACGGAATATGCTGCACTTGCTGAAACAGAATTGATTCTAGTTCCGGAGCGATCTGCGTCTGTAGCACTCCGGGCGGCAAACTGTTCTTCACCGCATCGCTCAAAGAATAGGCGCCCTCCGGCGCCACGATCGTCCCCGTCAAGCGCAAATAATTGTATGCGTAGTAAATGCGAAACGGCGCGTTGACGATCGGCAGAATAACCTGCAGCTCCAGTCCCGCAGAAGTGCGCGGATGGAAATTCGTGCCGTGAATGATGGGCAGGTCGTTCGTCACATGTACATTTGGAAAATCGGGATTGGGGTACTGTTCCTGGAACAAGGCCACCGCAGCCGGATTTAGCGACAATTGCGATTTCCGCAGGATGCCATTCACTCCCACGTCGTTGAACATCACCAGCGTCACCGGGCCCGCAATGGGGATGCGATATTCCAGGTTTAAAACGTTTTGATAATCCCCTCCCGGACGAGTGGGAATGAATTCCAAAAGCGGCACGGTGAGCTGCTGCGGCGTGGGAGCTCCCGTTGGCCCGAGCTTTCTGGGATCAAAGTAAATGATGCTTGTACTGGTCGAAAAGGGAATCGAAACAAAAGGAGAGATAGTGTAGAAATTAAAACCCCGGACGTCCTGTTCGCCCCCCAGATAAAAGCGGTTGAAAGGCGGGATATCTTTCCCGCCATAGCCCGAGATCAATGCCGTCTGGTACTTCACCGCGAACACATTGCGGCGCTTATTAACGGCATGAAAATAGCTCGTTGAAAATGTATTGCTAAAGGTATTTACGTTGCCCTGCAAGGGGCCGCCTTCGAGCGACAAACCGTAATAGAAGCTTCTTCCGTGTGTGGGGTTTTGCGGGTTGTTCACCGTGCTGTAGCTGATCGTTGGCGTGATTTTGCTGGAATGAATCCCGTTCAGCGCGGAAGGCCCCGCCAGGCTGGTGAATTGGATGCTGTCGAACAGCAGTTGTGCCGACTGGCTGAAGGTAGTGATATCCGTCGTGGAAAACCCATACGTGAGCCCCACGCGCGCGAATGAGAATCTTCGCAGCGGCTCACTCAAGAAGATGGTGAAGCCCTTTGTGTTCGTGTCGTAGTTTTGCTGCAACGCCGGATTCAGGGCCACGTTCTCGCCAAGCAGAGCGCCAAATTGTTTTTCCTGGTTAAAGGAGAGTTTGCTGGCGAAAATGGTGAAGCCGGAGGTAATCGGCCGATCGAAAAGAAACGGCTCGGTGAACCCGAATGTGTAGCCCCGCTGGAAACTTCCCAATTGCGCCGACAACGTGAGCGTTTCACCCAGTCCCAGGAAATTGTTCGTTTGGTAAGAGGCGCTGACAAAGGTGCCGGCGATTCCGCTCACGCCACCGGAGAAGCTGATGGATTGTTTTCCTTTTTCATGCACCTTCAACCGGATATCGACCGTGCCGGCCTTCACGTTGCGCTTCAGCTCCGCGTTTTCCGGTTTGATGACGTCGAAGTAGCCGAGTTGGTTGAGCCGCAATATGCTCAATTCCCACAAGCGATTGTTGTACACTTGGCCTTCATCCAGCAGAATTTCCCTGCGGATCACTTTATCGCGGGTGGTAGTGTTACCGGAAAATTCGATGCGGCGCACGAAGAACTGCTTCTGCTGATCGAACTCCATGGTCAAATTTACGACTTTCTTCACATCATCGATCTCCGTCACCGGCTCGGGTACGAAATCAATGTAGCCATATTCCCCGTACAGCTTCTTGTAATTGTCGAGCGCCTTCCGTATTTTGTCGGCTGAAAAAACCTCCCCTTCTTTTATCGGGAATACGCGAGCTAGCAAGTCGGACTTGAAGACCAGCCCCACTTCCGGATCGCTGCTGCGAAATTTCAGGCTTCCCATCCGGAACTGCGCGCCTTCCTCGATCGGAATCGTTATGTTCACTCGTTTACCGTGTTTAGATCCAAGCATCGGCCAGGGCCCTTTGATGCCGCTGCGGTCTTCGTCAACCGTATTCAGGACCGGATCACCGACGTTGACCTTGAAATAACCGTGGTCGCGATACAGCCCCTTAATTCCTACCTCCAAGTCTTCGTCGAGTTTTTGGCGATCGTAGGTTTTGTCCAAAACTGCGATATTCGTGATGTAGAGCGGAATCGCGTAGGGCCGGTCGTGCCGCATCGCGCGCAAGAGTTTTCCGTCCGAAAAAACTTTATTCCCGGTAAACGTAATCGTGCCGACCTTCACCTTGGGGCCTTCGTCAATATTGAAGACCAGCTTGACCGCGTTGGTCGCAGCGATACGTTCGTAGGTCGGCTTGACCGTCGCGAATTGCCGGCCATGTTCGGCCAGTAGCTCCTTTATTACCACTTCGGCGTGCTTGATTTTCGTCGGATCGAACTGGCTTTCCACCGAAAGACCTACCTTCTTATCCTTAAACGCATCGAGAATATCCGACTCGGAGATTGATTTGTTTCCCTTGTACTCAATCCGGCGGATGATCGGCCGCTCTTTCAAATAGAAAACGACAATTTTACCGTCGGGCTGGTCCGGACTGTCTTCCACCTCCAGCCGCACGTCCTCGAAGAACTGTGTGTTCCAAAGCGCCTGGAAATCGCGGCGAACTGCTTCTTCGCTGTAAGGATCGCCCGGCCGCGAAAAAATTCGCGCGCGCAGAGTGTCCGCCTGGATGCGCCGGTTGCCGATGAATTCGATTCGCTGGATTACGTATTGAGGGCCTGAGGATCCCTGTCCCTGTTGAGCCCAAAGAAGATCCCCATACGAGATTATGCACAAGCACACAACGGCAAGGGGTTGAAACAGGCGCACAAAAATTTTCGTGCTCGCGGCCCTAGTCAAGGCCGCAGATTTCCGCCCAAGATTATGTGCTCCCCCGCCGGAACCGCTCCCGTCCGGCTTGCGCGTAGGATTCTTAGTGGGCCACCGGGGTTGCTTCAACTACGGGACGGAAGGAAAGACCCTCACTGGATAGAAAAACCTCCAGCGTAGCCGGCCTTTGCAGTCCGCCCTGAATCAAAGCTTCCGACAGTGGGTCTTCGACATACTTCTGTAACGCGCGCCGGAGCGGCCGCGCGCCATAATTTCGATCGCCGCAGGTTTTTTCCAGAATCCACTGGCGCGCTTCCGGTGTCAGTGCAATCTGCACCTGGCGATGCACCAGCGTCTCGTTAATCTGGCCTACCAGCAAGTCAATAATCCGCAACAGATCGTCGTCCGTGAGCGAGTTGAACAGTATCACCTCGTCCAGACGATTGAGGAACTCGGGATTGAACACCCGCTTGACCTCGCTCATCACCATGTCGTCCTGGCTCTTGGCCATCGAGTCGAGTTCTTTCGATGCGAATCCCAGGCCGCTTTGCTTTTGCAGTTGCCGCGCCCCCAGGTTCGAAGTAAGGATGATGATCGCGTTGCGGAAATCCACCGTGTTTCCGAGGCCGTCGGTCAGCTGCCCGTCTTCAAAAACTTGCAGCAAGATGTTGTATACGTCCGGATGCGCTTTTTCAATCTCATCCAGCAAAATTACGGAATACGGAGTGCGCCGTACGCGCTCCGTCAGTTGTCCGCCTTCCTCGTATCCCACATATCCTGGAGGCGCTCCGATCAGTTTCGATACGGAATGCTTTTCCATGTACTCGGACATATCGAAGCGAACCAACGATTTCTCGCTGCCGAATAAAAATTCCGCCAGCCTTCGCGCCACTTCCGTCTTGCCCACTCCAGTCGGCCCCAGGAACAGGAAACAGCCTACCGGACGGCCCGGCGCCTTCAGACCGGCGCGGCTTCGGCGAATGGCCCGTGCTAGGGCGGTGATCGCTTTGTCCTGGCTGATGACCCGCCGGTGCAGTTCTTCTTCGATGCGCAGCAGCTTCTGCTGTTCGTCTTCTTTGATCGCGGAAACCTGGATTCCCGTCCAGCGCGCTACAACTTCTTCGATATCTTCGCGCGTAACGATGCCCGTGGAAGAATCGTCAATCTTCAACTTCTCTCGCAGCGTTCGCAGATGCTCTTTTTCTTTGCGCTCTTCTTCGGAATAGAACCGCGCCTTTTCGAATTCGTGATTGGCGATGGCAGTTTCCATGCGGTGCGTGATGAACTTCACGCGCTTCTGCACCTCGGAAACTTCATCTGGAAGCATCGCTTGGCGCAGCTTCACGCGCGAACCCGCCTCGTCCAGAAGATCGATGGCCTTATCCGGCAGAAAACGGTCGGGAATATACCGGTTAGACAGATAAACTGCATAGCGAATGGCTTCGTCCGTGTAGCTGACCGCGTGAAATTTTTCGTAGCGGTCTCGAACGCCCTGCAGCACACGAATCGCTTCTTCTTCATTGGGCGCGGAAACCTTTACAGATTGGAAACGGCGCTCGAGCGAACGGTCTTTCTCGACGGACTTCCGATATTCCCCAGGAGTAGTCGCGCCGATGCATTGAATCTCACCGCGACTCAAAGCCGGTTTCAAAATATTGGCGGCGTCGAGTGAACCTTCCGCCGAACCCGCGCCCACCAGCGTGTGTAGTTCATCAATAAAGACGATGGCGTTCTGGCTCTCCATCAATTCCTTCATGATGGTCTTCAGCCGCTCTTCAAATTGTCCGCGATATTTCGTTCCGGCCACGATCAAGGAGAGGTCCAGCGAAAGAATGCGCTTGTCCGCAAGAAATGGCGGCACGTCCCCATCCGAAATTCTCTGGGCTAGCCCTTCGACGATCGCGGTTTTCCCTACTCCTGGCTCACCGATCAAGACCGGGTTGTTCTTCGTGCGCCGGCAGAGGATCTGAATCGCCCGCTCGAGTTCTTTATCTCGGCCCACCAGCGGGTCGAGCTGACCTTCCATCGCAGCCTGCGTCAAGTCGCGGCTGAATTCCGCTAATAAGGAAGCTTCTTTGGGCCGGTTCACTGGCACTTTCTCTCCTGCGCCGCGCGTCAATTCTTCACGCACAGCCGAAAGCCGCAATCCCCGCTCCAGCAAAATTTCCGCGCCAAAGGATTTCTCCTCGCGCAGCACTCCCAACAGCAGATGCTCGGTGCCTACGTGCTTGTGCCCCAATCTCTCCGCTTCTTCCGCGGCAAAATTGAGAATGCGCTTGCACTCCTGGCTCAGAGGAACCTCGACCGAAGTCGAAATGCGCTCGCGCACGGTGATCCGTGCTTCTATCTCTTTGCGAATGGATTCGATCGAGCCGTGCGAGCGCAGGAAACGGTTCGCCAGCGCCTTATCCTCGCGCAGGAGTCCCAAGAGCAGGTGCTCCGTCTCGATGTAGGGGCTTCCGTATTGGCTCGCCTCGTACCGCGCAAAAAATATCACGCGCCGGGCTTTCTCTGTATAGCGTTCAAACACGGGTCACCTACACTCTCCCCGGGGTCTTGGTCGGGCCCGCAGATACTACAGAAGGGGCTGCGGAACCTGCCAGCGTGTTTCCAATCGGCGCCAGCTTTCCATGTTCCAGAATCAGAACGCGGTCGGTGCGTCGCGCTAAGGATAAATTGTGTGTCGCTAGAATAGAAGTTAGATGGTGAGATCCATGGAGACGCTGCATGAGTTCAAAAATATTTTCCGCGCTCCGCTCATCCAGATCCCCGGTAGGTTCATCGGCGAGTAGCAATGCTGGGCCGTTCACCAGCGCCCGTGCAATTGCTACGCGCTGCTGCTCGCCCCCGGAAAGCTCCCCGGCCCGCTGTTCGGTTCGACTGGCCAACCCCACCTCTGCAAGCCACTCACCCGCCGTTCGAAGCGCTTGCCCCAAACCTACGCCCCGAACAAGAAGAGGCATCGCTACATTTTCCGCCGCCGTGAAATCCGGCAAAAGGTGATGACGCTGCCAGACAAGACCCACGGCGCGATTGCGATACTCTGCCAGCTCCGCCTCGGAAAAAGACCGGAGCGAATTCCCGCCGAAGTATACTGTACCGCTCGTTGGAGTGTCCAGCGCAGCCAGCATGTGCAGCAACGTACTCTTGCCCGTGCCGGAAGGGCCTACGATTGAAACTGTCTCGCCGCGCTCGATCGAAAATTCAAGCCCGTCAATGGGAGTAATTTCCTGAGTGCCGGAGCGGAAAGTCTTTCTCAGGCCGTCACAACGTAGAAGTATTCCTGATGTCCGGGGGTCTACGGACCGCGAATCGTCCAAGATAGCGACACTTGAATTGGTCTGCGTCTGCATGTTCTCGCTATAACCTAACTCAATTTAGATGCCGAAGTCGTAGTTCTGTATGTCCTTCCGTTACATACTGCTAGCCCGCGCCGGAATTGTACTAAAGCGGGTTGATTCTAATGTATTTCTCATTTTTGCCGTACTGTTACCTCTAGCAGCCTCTCCCCTGCGCTTCGCCTTGCTTTCGATTCTAGCACGTCTCGCGGATTAGCATGCCTCGGGGAGCTCATTCGAAGCGAAGAATTTGCACTGGCAGGATTCTTGCCGCGG
>Ga0187863_10002357_pt1 | contig 14454 bp, 11 predicted proteins | sample June2016WEW_11_1_FD_132975 | JGI IMG/M metagenome (GOLD analysis project Ga0187863, IMG submission 132975) | Peatland microbial communities from SPRUCE experiment site at the Marcell Experimental Forest, Minnesota, USA - June2016WEW_11_10 | ecosystem: Environmental > Terrestrial > Soil >... | reverse complement strand
TTCAGTGCTATGTCTGCACCGGAGCTGATGATGATCACCATCACCCCGACTTTGAAACGAATGGGCAATTGAGTCCGCAAGCGCAAGGCTCCGTAGACGCAACCGCCGATTTTCTGGGGCTTATAAATGGTGCAGGGAGCATCTCATCTGAACGGTTTCATGAGCTCCTGCAGTCGTACGAGAACAAGTGGTTTAAGCAAAACTTGCCCCAGGACCCGGACTAGGAGATCGAATGTATGCCAAAATCGTGCTGAGAATTTTTGGGGGGCTCGTTGGCGGCTACCTAGCCTACTTGCCTATCCTCCTGATAACGGAGTATGTAACGCGTGGGCGGATTGATAGTGAAAGGGCGTTCTATGCCCTCTTCTATCCCATGGAGGCCCCTTATCTTGTTGTGCCGTACTTCTGGAGGTATGCATCAGTAGATGAGGTTGTCCTTAAGCTCGTCGGCGGAGCTCTGCTAGTTGCGGGAGTGCTAATCGCTCTTCGGGGCATCAAGAAGACCAACTCCCGCCCGGCGGCTTGAATAAGGAGTGGATTTGCGGGAAGGCATCGAAAGGCGAGCGCGAGGGAATACGCGCGAATTTCACTCATTCCTAGCTCTGCAACCGTTGCCAAAGAAAGGAATAAAGGTCGCTATTTTCGCTGCTTAAAGCCCGGCGCTTTGTACGGAAGGGGGGGAGGGCAGGCCATTCGCTTTCTTTGCTACTTATGAAACACGACGTTCACCGTCGTCGGAGGATTTTCAGGCGGATAAGTCTCGATCACCAAATCAAGCTTGCCATTCTTATTGAGGTCTCCGGCACGCATCGCGTACGATCCTGGCCCCGAAACAAAGTAGGAAACAGTAAACTGGCCGTTACCCTGATTGAAGAATATCGCCACCTCGTTGCTTCCGTATAGCCCTACCGCAAGGTCGAGAAGACCGTCTCCGTTAAAGTCTCCTACCTCGAACGCTCCTGCTTGCTGCCCTATATTTATAAGCGTAGCCTGATAAAAAGTGCCGTCGCCCCTGCTATACCAGATTTGAACGATGGGGCTGCCATCGCTGAGAACAATGTCGTCCATCCCGTCGCCGTTAAAGTCACCCACCGCCATCTGAAACCCTTCGGGAAGATTCGTGGTCACGGTCTGGAAGGTCCGGTTCCCGGTGTTCAGCAAGACAGAAGACCCGCTTACGATGTCCAACAGGCCGTTCCCTGTGAAATCGCCGACCGCGAAGTTTGGGCCGATTGCCAGGGGCACAGGTGTGAACTGGTATGCCCCGTTTCCGAATAGTATTTCCCCCGCCGTAACGATGTCGGGGTAGCCGCTACCATCCATGTCAGCGACGTGTATCCCTCCAGTTGGCAAGGTTGTTTGGACCGTGATCGGCGTGGGAGAGAAGCTCAAAGTGCCGTTGTTCGGCCAAATGAAAAGACTGTCGCCATTAGAACCCACCAGATCGACCACGCCTTTGCCAGTCAGGTCTTCCATCGCAAAGCTGGAAGGGTTCGTATTAGCCCCAAACGCAAACGAACTGTTCCCCTGATTCAGGAAAACCGTCCCCGGAAGACCAAGGGAATCCGCCGGATCATTAACACCCCCAACGAAGATTTCTGGCAATCCGTCGCCGTTGACATCACCCAGAGTGATGCTTCCCCAGCCGTGCGGAGACAGAATAAGCGGAGACGGGAAGTTGCGATTTGTTTGGCCGAGGGCAACGGCAACAAAATTCGACGAATCGGGGACTGCGATATCTGGCAGGCCGTCACCATTAATGTCGCCCACCGCGATGGTATTTCCGCCTGGGCCAACGATCTGCAATGGCGTGAAGTTTCCCTGACCGTCCCCGAACAGGTACAGGATTGCTGGGTCAGCCACGTCGGGAAAGCCGTCGTGATCGAAATCACCGGTCACAAACTGAGACGCGTAAGGGATCGATATACTCGATACCTGCGTAAATGAGCCATCACCGTTGCCAAGAAACGAATATAGCGTATTTGTCTCCGGTCCCAGAGTTTGTTCCACGACTAAATCTGGAATTCCATCCGAATTGAAGTCGATGACGGTAGGAATGCCGCTGATGCCGTTGAATCCCGCCGCAACTTGGTCCTTGAATTGCCCTCCGCCTTGATTCAACAAGAGGTGAAAGACACTGGTTCCGGTGGAAGCGTTCACGGCTGCATAGAGAATGTCAGGCTTGCCGTCTTGGTTGAAGTCCGCGAGGGCAAATGACCGAAAGGCGAGCTGAGTCAGTGTCACAGGCGGAGCGAAATTACCTTCCCCTGTGTTTTTCAGCCAGACGATACTGTCGCCGGTTCCGGTTGCAAGCTGGACGTAGACAACCAAGTCTGGCAGACCGTCGCCATCTATATCCGCGAGGCCCACAACAATGGGATAAACTCCGCTGAAAGTTTGTTGGGAAGATGCGGGTTGGAAGTTCCCGTTGCCTTCGCCCAGCAACACTGAGACGGTGCTCGTCTTCGAGTTGTCGGTGCTCACCGAAACCAGATCGGCATATCCGTCGCCGTTTACATCCGCAACCGCGACGGCGTAAGCCTGCGTTATAGATATGAACTGCGGAGGGGATAAAGACCCGTCCGCGCTGCCATCGAGGATTGCAATTTCGTTGTCATTCCAGATCGGCATGAGCACGTCAGCGAAGCCGTCTCCATTTACATCTCCAACTACGACGGAAGGCGCATCGGTCTCATTGGCTACAAGGTAGCTAGGAAGTGCGTTCACGACGAGGGGAGCCGTCTGAAGCGCGTAAACAGTGAAGGGAGACGCGTTGGACGTGCCCGTATTCTGTTGAACGGTAAATTGGTGGGTCCCCAGCGCAGTGCTGAGGTTGGGACCAACCGTCACTTGGAGCGTGCTGGAGTCTAACAGAGTTGTGGACACAGCCGGTTGTCCGTCCACAAGCGCCTGTGCAGTGCCATTAAAATTCGCACCCACAACCTCAAAGATAGTGAACGGTACGCCCAGCGTTAAGGTCGCAGGTGCCACGGTCGAAATCGACGGTGCAGAGGGTGGTGGTGGAGGTGGCGGTGGTGGTGGGCTCGTCGACGAACCACCTCCCCCGCACCCAGCGAATACTACCCCGAGGGCGACAGCCAGAAAGGTAAGAGAGCGACGAGTGGTCGTGGACCGTGATTTAGGTAGGAGTAACACCGTGTAAAACAGGCCCGCCTTAATCTATCTTGGATCGTCAACACACTACACCATCAACTGAACGGAAAAAAGACCTCGCGCTTATACCCCCGACTCGGCGGGCTCCCTTCGTGGCGCTGAAAGTCCGACAAGGTTCGCCAGCGCTTCCCAGTGCCTCCGATGCGGGCGGTAGCCTTCGCGGATTCGTCCGGCGTACCAGCGCGAGACGCCAAGCAGTTTTGCGATTGCTGACGGCGAGGCCTGTGTGAGCAGTGGTTGGATTTTCTCAGAAAATAGCTGATCAGTGAGCCATGCTGGCTGTTTCGAGGCGTCCCAGGCGGAGTTGGCTTTCGTGTGCCGTAGGTGTGAGGCTACGTGCTTTGCGTGTGCTTCAGGGCTGCGTGCGGCTATCCGACCGAGCTTCGAAGCGCTGGCGAGCCGCTCGGTCGCTACAGCCGTTGCACAATCACTACAAGTTCCGTACCGTCGTTCGATGGTTTTTCCACATCCACGACAGAGTCGATCAGTGGTTGGAGCTTCAATTCTTGGAAACGGTGCACGGCCTTTCGCTTCACGACGGTGCTGCTGTGTCAACGGTGTCGAAAGTCGACGGCGTGCGGTCGATTGATTTGCCCTGTCCCAGAGCGTACGGGCTACGTATTCAGCCCATGGCGCAACAAGCTTCCCCCATACCGGCGAAGTCTCGCTGAGCTTTGTACACAAACGGGTCATCAGCCTGCAGTTGCCGGTTGCAGTCTCGAAGTAGTCAGCCCGCCGCAAAGGTTCCTGCATGATCCAGGTAAGCAACCATTCCTCCACTCTCGGGCGCACTGGTTCGAGAACATCCAAGGCAAGCGAATCCCGGTTGGGTGTGTCAGTGTGCAGACCCAACCCCAACCCTGCATCAAGCCCCAGAGAGGTCAATGCGAGCCGGGTCTCTGATTCGAGCAAGGCGAAGCAGTAGTTGAGAATGGTATTAACCGGAGTGATGGCTAGCCGGGGTCCGCCGGATAGCGGGGAGTGCCTGTTCCCGACCGTACGCCAGTGCTCTGGGATTCGCCGCATATCTGCATTTGGCCAGAGCACTGGGACATTTCGCCACGCTGCGAAGTAGGCGACCGCGGCCTGAGCTTCGAGGTTACGGATCATTTCGGGGGTGTTCGCCACTGGCAACCTCTGTCGCAGAGTCGCGATTACCTGTGCTGTCGGCGAATCCTTCAACCGCTCCAGCGCTACGCGCTCTTGACCTTCGAGCTTGGCGTCGATCAGCGCACGAGAGACTTCCAGCCCTACACCGTTGCCCAGCGCGAGAGCCTGGGCACGTCGCAACCGCGCATCACTGGGTGCAGTTGGCCCGGTCACGAGCAAGACCTTTCCAGAGCGATTCAACATGACAAACGAAGCGCCAACATCCGCCAACCACTTCAAGGCGCTTAGGGTGGTGAATCCGTCCTCAGAAATACAGACTAAACGCCTCAGTCCGTGGCCCACGCGCGGGAGGCGTGCGTAGCGGCGATCTGCACCAATGCCGCACTCGATCAGCAAATGACCGCGATCCACTCGGACCTGGATGCCGTAGCCGAAGAGGGTCACGACACCGTGACGCGGCACCATCAATTCCGCATTGGAATTGTCGAATTGCGGGAGTGGGCGTACGGTTTCTGTAGCTGCCATGGGAGCTTACTCTCCTTTGGTGGTCAGGGGTCTGTCGGCTGCGCTAACAGCGGGCAGACCCGTTTTGTTGTTTATGTCTCGTTCTAGTCTGATCGGGAACGTTTCGCACGCCACTCGATTGGAACCGTGGTGGTAGCGGAAAGTTCCATAAACACTTTCAAGCCATTTTCGTATGCTGCATGGAACTGCGTCGGCTTGGCGGATCGCTCGACATTGCACCGCCAACACCCGCAATACTGTTCGTTGTCCGGCAGTGTGTGCTTCCCCTCGCGGGTCATCCATAGCGGCCCGCCCCGATCATGTTTCATGTTCCGAATCCGCTCAATACCGGTCATCGGACTGACGCCGCACATCACTCCCGCCATCCCACGCGCCAGATAATCGACACGAGCATCATCGCCGTAGGTTGATCGAGGGAATCTTGGGTTTTGCTTCATGGAGATAAACGCTGCCGCATTCTGCACGACGTGCCTGGGGAATGAAGTGGTTCCTGACTTCCAAACATCGGACAATTGCGCCCAGCGTCCGCAAGCCTTTCGAAGAGCGGCATAGGTGTCAGCTTCAACTAGGTCGCTCCAGATTTTGCGTCGCCTATCCAAGGCCTCAACCTCCGGAGGGTTAAGCTCCATTCGCAGAAAGCGGATTTCCTCTTCCCTGTGCCGTTCCGCCCACCATCGGTCCATGCCATTGGGTGGCCGTCCGACGTTTACCGGAACCCCCATTTCTGCGCCAAGCCGTTGAGTCGTCAGCCAATAGTGCTCAGGAGACATTTGCTTTAGTTGTCCGATGAACGACCGAAGTTCCTGCCTGGTTAGTCCACTTGGGACCGAAGACTTCGAGGGAAGAGGAATCCCGTCTCGCAACAAGCGGAACGCCTTGTAAAACCCAAACTCCCAAATCGTCAATAAATCTATTTCAACAGGTTTTGGTCCTCGTAAGCCCATTCTTAGAAACTCATGCCAAACTATGCCAACGGATTCATTTTCCCATTGCTTCGTCGCCGGGTCAACTGGATTATCGCGGTATATGAGACCTCACAAATCCAATCCGCGCAGGAGACCAACTGCTCGTCGAAAAAGAGCTCACCAGTCTCAGATGCAGACGAAGAGAGCATCCGGGCGCCATGGCTCGCGGGAACTGGCCGCGAGAGAGAAAGCCACACGCAAACGCGCCCTTGCCCTGCTCTCCGACTTGCGTCGTGGCGATAGTTCATACAGCGAATTGTTGCGCGAGCATCGCCTTGATACGCGTACGGCCCACAAGTATTTGGGTCGCGACCTTCTAGGTGGAACGGGTGGTGATCGTGTCCGCGCCAGTAAGGCTGATCGGCGTGCGCGGGAACTTATGTTCCCGATGTCTTTCGGCGACGTGCCCCTTCGTATCCGCGGTTCCGGTGCTGCGACCAAGCTCTCCAATTTCTTTCAAGATCGCGACAAACTCCTGCGCGGCAAGTTGAGTGCAAATGATTTTGAGGTTAAGTGGCGCGGCGTGCGTGTTGCCGGGCGGGAGCTTTTCGCCAATGCAGCCGAGATTTTGCGCATGGCGGACGCTGACGTTCTAAAGATGGAGCACTTGTACGCCAGTGTGGGACCGGAGAGATGATCGGGCGCACGGCCAAAACTGTTCTTAGGCGCTCCCGGCAGCAGACACGTCCACCGAGAAAGGTCTGCCCCTTCTGCATTGAAGGGGATCATATCGGCGGACGCAACCATCTTCCTGACGTGATCCTAGATGAATGTCAACCTCACCACGTTTGGCTAACGGAAGAGCGTTTGGCTGCGGGTGCGGAAATGGAAAAGCAACCCCACCTGGTCAAAACCGTCGAGATGGTCCTCCGTTCCCTTGCAGTTACCGGGCGCGCCATCGCAGCGGCTATACACAAGCTTTGTGAGGCATTGGAGTTTTGCGCTGAGAAGCTAAGACGTTTTTATGAGGCGTCGGTGCAATCCCGGAATAAGAAAAGCGAGCGCCATTAGCGGAGCGGATTGGTAATCGACGTGGCCGATAGGCTTGATCTCTATTTTCGTGCGCACACGATCCCGGTCAAACTCAAAGAGGAGCGGTGGACGGGCCGACGCGCAAAGGAACCGAAACATGCGCTCATTTTCCGTTGCGCGACCACCGCCGACGAAAGGCAGGACCTGCGCTTCGGTACATATATCTGTGGTGAACTGAAGGGTCTGAGTTGGGCCGCGAAGGAAATTGGCCTGTTCTACAGGGGCGACCATCCGGAGGAATTCCGGGTGTTCCAGCGCTTCATAAAAGGTAGCGCGTATGACCTCGGAACCGTCGAAGACTTTCGTCGGAAGGTTTTCTTGAAGTACCTAAAAGCAGGAGCCCTAATCGTCGCCTACGATGCACCGTTCGAGATCAGCAGGATTGCAGTGAAGTGGAACAAATCCCTGAAGACACGGCGGGCGTTCTCGTTCTACTTTCGCCTGTTCACGGACAAGAGAACGGGCAAGACGCGTCCCAGCGGCTACGAACCCGGTCTTTCGATTCAGAGCCTGGATGCGTCGAAGGCTATCTATCGCCTCATCAAATATAAGTTTCACGCAGCGGATGCTGAGCGGGAAGAAGTGGAGCAGGTTTCAGATGTTCATATTCTCGACCTAAAGACATTGACTTCCGTCCTTACCGGTGAAACCTACACGTTTAAATCGGCCTGTGAGATTTTCGGGACACCCACCGGCAGGGCTCGCGAGTCTTACTCGCGTGTGACCAAACCGGCAATAGAGGCCCTGCTTAGAGATGTAACCGGCGAACTGGAGTTGCTGAATCGTCTCAAGCAGGAACTACGGCGTCACCCAGATGAACTAGCCCCCGAACGCTGCTACTCGCCTGCAACACTGTCCAAGGAGTACTTCTCTGCAATGGGAATGAAGCTGCCGCATCAGAAGTTCAACATTCCGCAGAGCATCGACGGCGTCGCCATGCAGGCCTTTGTCGCAGGGCGCGCGGAATGCACAATCAGGCGAACGCCGCTTCCCGTTTCCTATATCGATTTCCACGCGCAGTTCCCGGCGGTGGGCAAACTGCTCGAATGCCGGGAAATCCTGTGCGCCGAGAGTCTGGAGTTTGCCGACTTCACCGCCGGGGCTCGTGAGATGGTGGAAAGCACGGCTCTCGATGATTGTTTCGGCAGCCCCGTCTGGAAGCGACTTCGCTGGTTCGCCCTCGTCGAGCCCGATGAGGATGTTCTCCCGATGCGTGCGAAATTCAACCAGCGTGAGGATTCCGACCCCACATTGGGATGGAATTTTCTTAGCTCAAAACAGCCGCTCTGGGTGACAGGTCCGGACGCTATCGCGGCAAAACTGATGACCGGGAAGCCGCTCAAGATCCTAAAAGCCATCGAGGTTATCCCGCACGGAATGCAATCCGGACTGGTACCCCTGAAACTCTACTCGCAGGTGGGAGTCGATCCTCTTCGTGACGACCTCGCCGTGAGGCTGGTTGAATTGCGCACCTCTGTGAAAACCAGAGACCCAAGCTTAGCGGGCGGATTGAAGGTGGCGGCCAATAGCGCTGCCTTCGGCCTGTTTTGCCAGATGAACGTCAAGGACTTGGATTCTCACTCTCCGTTGCTTGTTTTTTCCGGCGAAGCGAACTACGCGACTCCGCCGGTTCAGGTTTGGGAGGAGCCCGCCGAATTCTATTGCCCGGTAATCGCTTCCCTTGTCACGGGCGGGTCGCATTTGCTATGCGCGATGTTGGAGCGCATCGTGCGAGACGTGGGCGGCCAGATCGCAGCGATGGACACCGACAGCGCGATGATCGTCTCGACCAGAGATGGCGGTTTGGTTCCCTGCGCGGGTGGCCCGCACAGGCTCAGAAACTACCAGGAGCCGAGCGGAAATGCTGCTGTCAAGACGCTGTCCTGGGCTGAAGTGGATCGAATCCGCGAACGGTTCGAAGCCCTGAGCCCGTGGCGCGATACGCTCAAAACTCCGTTTCTTAAGTTGGAAAAAGAGAACTTCGCTTCGGATGGCCAGCGCTACCAGTTGCACGCGTATTGCGTTTCATCGAAGTTGTACTGTCTGTTTAACCTGGACGGAGACCGGCTGCTCGTCCGCAAGCCTTCCGGGCACGGCCTCGGATTCCTACAGGCCCCCTGCACGATTGCAGATTGGCAGCGAAGAACAAGACGGAAATGGAAGGAAACCTTGCCGCCTTGGATTTTTGAGGCGTGGCATTTCATCCTTTCGAGAGAGCTAGGTCTTCCGTATAAACCACAATCGTGGTTGAAGCTGCCCGCGGTCATGGCTGTCCCGATCACGAAACCGCAAGTGCTGGCCCGCCTTGGCGTTTTCAAGGATGAGCTTCGCCCGTTCACAGTGATAACGATCCCATTCCCCAAAAAGGAAGCAGACTTGCTTTGGACGGGATACTTCATCATGCCACATAGGGAAAAACTAAGTGATTTGCACGGACGTACGATGGTGAATATCGTCAGCGGCGGGACATTTCACATTTACGACAAGAATTCATCCACCCTACCGAAGCCTTCGGGCTGGCTTTCCCTCCGGACGATGGAAGACGAAATCAATCAAATTCTGGCGAGAGCCGAAATCAAGTTTTGCACTCCCAACGGCGACACCTGCACGAGCAAGACAATTGGCCTCCTGGTGCGCAGGCACATCGCCGCAGGTGAGTTTCATTACATCGGCAAAGAGGCATCCACGCGCTGGGCCAGCGGGCCCGATCTGTCGATGTTGGCTGAAGCGGGAGCTCTGGACCCGACGGATGAAACTTTCCGCGAGTACGAAAGGGTAGTTGATCCGAACTATCTGGAACAAATCCGGACAGAAGCGAAAGAGTTTTCCACGAAGCTTCTCTCTCGGCAGTCAAGAGTTGCCGAGTGCGCAATACGAAAGTTTAAAAATGGAAAAAATACGATTAAGGCGCGTACTTTGCGAAAGCTGACAATGGCGATCCATGATCTGCAAAACAAAAGCATCAAGAATTGACCCAGATGGGCGGAACGGGATGGTCCCGTTATCGTTCGACGGGAGCCCCAAATGGCAAACACTTCTGCAGTGGTCGAGCAGTTGAAAGCAGAACGGGAACGCGGACACAAACAACCCCGGCGGATTGACGCGGCTTTGGCAGCGCTCGGCAGCAGCTCGAAGCCGCACGATCTCGGCAGCGAGCCGGAGGAAGATGGCAGCAGCTCAGCGGGCAAGGTGGGCGAAGGTCAAGCGCGCAAACCAGCTACGGCTTATCTAACGTCGCGTCGATGGTGATGTTTCCGCCAGCGCAAATCGTCATTCCTCGCTGCCAGGGTCTCAGACCTTCCTTCTCGACTTCGACTACGTGGTCGCCCGGAGTCAACTGGATGGTGGACGGAGTGTTGCCCATGAATTTACCGTCAACGGTTATGTCAGCGCCGGGAGGCGTCGATTTCACAATTACGGTCGCAGGCTGCATCGTAGGCTCTGACGGTGAGTTGTCGGCGGTGGGCGAAGGCTCCGGCTGGACCGCTACGGGCGCTGAGGCACTGGCGGTCAGGACATCCTGCCCTGATTTACTTTCAACAAAGTCCTTCAGATGCTTGGCAACTGCCTCTGCCATCGATTGCGAGTTCTTGCTTCCGCCTCTCTGTTTGTTGACTGAGTAGGCCCACAGAGTCTTGGTTGAATTCGCATCGATCAACTGCACAGAGACATTTCCCTTGTCTTCGATCCCGGCGCAGTAAGCGAATAGGCAGCGCGCGATTTTACCGCCCGTAGACTCGGCCTTGACTTCGACAGGTGCAGCCCTAAGAACGTAGGTCGCCCTCGTCAGGTCCGTCACCACATCGACGGGCACGCTCTTTTTCGAGACCGCCGCAGCCAAGTAGGTTTCAAAGCCTTGCTGGGGTTCGATAAAGACAGTAGGTCGTGTCGATTGACCAAAGCACGAGAGCGATGCGAAAAGGATCAAGATAAAGCCAAATTTCTTCATGGGTTACACTCCGTCAGCATCAACGTAGCCGATACGAGTCTTGCGCGTAAGGTTACCCAGGTACTATGCCATCCACGTTGAGGCCACTCCGACGTTCCGTCCACCACATAACTTGTGGAGCCCGCGTCCCACGCCCCAGAGCACGCGCCCTCCCCAAATCAAAATCCACACATCTCCACATCATCATAGAGGGGGGCGCTCTGAGACCCCTCCTTTCCCTCTTCCCCGTGATTCGTTGACTCGGGGATGCCGCGTCCGTAAGATGAAGCGACTCGAGCCACGTCCTCTGAATGATTGGCCAAACCATTTCGCACTATCACATTCTGGAAAAACTCGGCGGCGGCGGCATGGGTGTGGTCTACAAGGCTGAGGACACACGGCTGCGGCGCTTCGTCGCGCTCAAGTTCCTGCCCGATGACGTGGCGAAAGATCCGCAGGCTCTGAGCCGCTTCCAGCGCGAGGCGCAGGCTGCATCCGCGCTGAACCATCCGAACATCTGCACCATCTATGACGTCGGCCAGGAGAATGGGCAGGCGTTTATTGCCATGGAGTATCTGGACGGCGTGACGCTGAAACATACGATCGACGGGCGTCCGCTGAAAACTGCGCAACTGCTTGAACTGGGGATTCAGATCTCGGATGCGCTCGATGCGGCACACACCGGCGGCATTGTGCACCGCGACATCAAGCCGGCGAACATTTTTGTCACGCAACGAGGTCAGGCGAAGATCCTCGACTTTGGACTGGCGAAACTCGCTGCACACACCGGCCGCGTGGTTGACGGGTCGGTCGCCACGGTGGGGGCGCTCACCGCGGCCAGCGCCGATCAACTTACGACTCCGGGAACGGCGATGGGAACCATTGGCTATATGTCGCCGGAGCAGGCGCGCGGAGAGCCGCTGGACGCGCGCAGCGATCTGTTTTCGTTTGGCGTAGTGCTTTACGAAATGGCGACGGGCAGGCAGCCGTTTTCGGGAGCGACCTCGGCGGTTATCTTCGAAGCGATTTTGAATAAGGTTCCGGCTCCGCCGATCCAGTCGAATCCGGAATTGCCGCCGCAGATGGAAATTATTCTGGACAAGGCGCTGGAAAAAGACCGGGAGCTGCGCTGCCAGAGCGCGGCGGAACTTCGCGCCGACCTGAAGCGGCTGAAGCGGGATACCGATTCGAAACGCACGGCCGTGGTTGGTGCGGGAGTTGGGACCAGTGAGGTTCGAGCTCGCGAGGAAGTTTCGCGAGAAGGCGACACTGGCTCTCGGCGGCGCGGAATGTTTGCGGCGTGGGGCGCTGCTGTGGTTCTGCTTTTGGCAGCGGCTTTCGTTGGTGGTTACGTGGCGGAACGCAAGCCCATCCCGCCGCCTGCCACGTATCGCCAGATCACGTTTCGCCGGGGCACGGTCCGCATGGCGCGCTTCGCTTCCGATGGACAGAGCGTGGTGTACAGCGCGACCTGGGAGGGCGGGCCACTGGAGGTTCTGGTGGCGCGGCCGGAGAGCCTGCAATCGCGTTCGCTGGAGCTGCCCGGCGCCGAGATTCTGGCGATCTCTTCGACTGGTGAGCTGGCGGTTTTGCTCCACAGCCAGCAGGTGCGGTCTTACATCCATACCGGCACACTGGCGCGAATGCCGCTGGCGGGGGGCGCGCCACGGGAAATTCTGGACGACGTGCAGTGGGCCGATTGGTCTCCCGATGGAAATACACTCGCGGTGGTGCGCGACGTGGGCGGGCAGAGCCGGCTGGAGTTTCCGGTGGATAAGGTGCTCTACCAGACGGGCGGTTGGATCAGCGATCCGCGAATCTCGCCCGCGGGAAACTGGGTCGCGTTTATTGACCATCCGCTGGCCGGCGATGATGCGGGTTCGGTGACTCTGGTCGACAATGCGGGCAACAAGAAAACTCTTTCCAGCGAGTTCTATACCGCGCAAGGACTGGTGTGGGCCCCGAACGGCAAAGAACTCTGGTTCACCGCGACGGTCACGGGCATCGATCGGGTTCTCTACGCCGTGGACTTATCCGGGCACCAACGTTTGATTGCACGAGTGCCCGGGGATTTGAGGCTGCTGGACATTTGGCGCGATGGACGGGTTCTGCTGGCGCGCGACAACACGCGGCGGGGATTGATCGGGTTGGCCGGAGGCGACAAGGCGGAGCGCGATCTTTCCTGGCTTGACTGGTCCTATCCCGCCGACCTCTCGGAGGATGGGAAGACGCTGCTTTTCCGGGAAGAAGGAGAAGGCGGCGGACTTCGATATACCGGCTACCTTCGCCAAACCGATGGATCTCCGGCAGTGCGTCTGGCCGAGGGCCGGGCCTTTGCTTTGTCGGCCGATGGACGATGGGTGCTTTCCACTACGAGCGATGCGGCCGGCAAGCTGGTCGTGCTTCCGACCAGAGCGGGGGAGCCGCAGATGCTCTCAGGCAAGCCGATGAACTACGTGGGCGCCCGCTGGTTCCCGGACGGCAAACATTTTCTTTTTTCCGGCAACGAGCCCGACCACGGAGTGCGGCTTTATGTGCAGGATCGGGAGGGAGGAAAGCCAGTGGCCATTTCGCCGGAGGGAACTTACGGGCTGGCGTATTTGATTTCGCCCGACGGAAAGGAAGTGGCGGCGGTTGGGCCCGATCAGAAGGGGTATCTCTACCCGGTCGGCGGCGGTGACCCGCGTCCCATTCCGAGTCTTGCGGCCGGCGAGTTGCCGGTGGCCTGGAGCAGCGACGGGCGTTCTATTTTTGTTTACCGGTCGGCGGAGTTGCCGGCCAAAGTTGATCTCATCGAACTCTCCACTGGAAAGCGAACCCTGTGGAAGGAACTGCGGCCATCGGATCCCGCGGGCGTTGAATTCATTGGGCCCATCCTGATGACTGCCGACGCTAAAACCTACGTGTATGGCTATCGCCGCCTGCTCACCGACCTGTATGTGGTCGACGGATTGAAGTAGCGAGATGGGAGCTGATGTTTTTGTGCTGGCGGGGAGCCAGGTTCGTCTGGAACCGTTGGATCATGCTCACGTCGACGGACTCGTTGCTGCCGCCGCAGGGGACCCTGCGCTGTATCAGTGGAGTCCCGTTCCGCAGGGTAAGGCAGCGGCTACAACTTATGTTGACACTGCATTGGCCTGGCGGGATGCCGGGAGCGCGGTGCCGTTTGCGATTGTGCGAACGAGCGATGGTGCGGTCATTGGATCGACGCGCTTTTGGAATATCGAGCGCTGGGCGTGGCCGGCGGGGCATCCGCGGCACGGGCGAGAGTTTCCGGACGCGTGTGAGATTGGCTATACATGGCTGACGCGCTCGGCCATTCGCACTGCGGCGAACACTGAAGCCAAGCTGCTCATGCTGACGTATGCGTTTGAAACTTGGCAGGTGTTGCGGGTGTGCTTTCATACCGATGCGCGCAACCAACGTTCGCGCGTCGCGCTGGAGCGGATTGGCGGGAAGTTCGAGGGGACGCTGCGGGCGCATCGCATGGCGGCGGATTATATTGCTCGCGACTCGATGCGATTTTCGATTGTGGCGGCGGAGTGGGGTGCGGTCAAGGAACGGCTGGAGGGGCTGCTGCGCTCAGGGCAGTCTGCTTTGGCTGGCGCTCCACCGCCGTAGAGACTGAGATTCCTTCGGCTTCGCTCAGGACAGGCTCCTCCGCCGCGATGAAAAACGCGGCGTTCGGGATGACAATACGAAATTTACGGTCAAGAGTAG
>Ga0187863_10002354_pt1 | contig 14460 bp, 10 predicted proteins | sample June2016WEW_11_1_FD_132975 | JGI IMG/M metagenome (GOLD analysis project Ga0187863, IMG submission 132975) | Peatland microbial communities from SPRUCE experiment site at the Marcell Experimental Forest, Minnesota, USA - June2016WEW_11_10 | ecosystem: Environmental > Terrestrial > Soil >... | reverse complement strand
CGGACTCGCGGTCAACGTTGCGGGGGTCACTCCCGTTCCCGAAAGCGCCAGACTAAGCGCCGTCGATCCGCCGACCGTGAACGCCAGACTGCCACTGACGGCTCCGGCCGTGGTCGGCGCGAACACTACTGAGAATGTCGTGCTCTGATTCGGCGTCAATGTCAGCGGCAGGGTCAGGCCGGTGTAGCTGAATCCCGCGCCTGAAATCGTCGCCTGCGAGATCGTCAGATTCTCGCCGCCCGTGTTCTTCAAGGTTTCAGTCTGGCTCTGGCTGGTGCCGTCTTGCACGTTGCCGAAACTGAAGCTGGTCGGGTTCCCGGTCAGAGCTCCCGCCGTTGCCGCAGTGCCGGTCAACGCAACGCTCAGCGACGGATTCGAGGCATTCGAGGTGATCGTAACACTCCCGCTCGCGCTGCCTGCCGACGTCGGCGCGTAGGTTACGCTAAAGGAAGTGCTCTGCCCCGGAGTGAGTGTCACCGGCGTGGTGATTCCGGAAACGCTGAACCCCGTGCCCGTAGCCTTCACCTGCGAAATGGTCGCATTCTCGCCGCCTGTGTTTTGCACGGTCTCAGTCAGGCTCTGAGTCTGCCCGACCTGGACGTTGGTGAACGTGAGGCTCGTCGGACTTGGGGTGAGGATTGCCGCCGGCACTCCGATTCCGGAAAGCGAAAAGTCGAGGGCAGATGCCGACCCGCTTATAGTGAGCGCGAGGGTACCGTTGTCGGCCCCAGCCGTGGTCGGCGCAAACACAACTGAAAAGGTCGCGCTTTGGTTCGGCGCCAAGGTCAGCGGAAGAGTCAGTCCGGTGGTGCTGTAACCGGCCACTGAAAAAGAGGCTTGTGAAATGGTAAAGCTTTGGCCGGTGGCGTTCGTGATGGTCTCGGTCTGGCTCTGACTGGTGCCATCCTGCACAGTTCCGAAATTGAAGCTGGTCGGGCTCTCGGTAATGCCTCCACCCCCACCTCCAGCGGACACGCCGGTTCCCGTAAGGGCAATACTCAGCGGAGTGGCCGACGCGTCGTTGGCAAAAGCGAGATTGCCGGTCACGTCGCCGGTCGACTGCGGGCCGAAAGTCACGCTAAAACTGATGCCCTGTCCAGCGGCCAAAGTCATGGGCAGAACTAGCCCCGAAGTGCTGAAACCGGAACCGGTGACCGTGAGCGACGAAACGGTAAGACTCGAACCTCCCGTATTGGCCAGTCCAACGGATTGAACCTGCGTGGTCCCCATCTGCACGTTGGCGAAAGCGACGCTCGTCGGCGCGGCAGTGAGAACGCCAGGATCCGTTTTAATGTTCGTTTTGCCGGAGCTGAAGCCCTGGCAGCCCACGAGTGTACCTAGGGCTAGGACGATGAGCAGCGCATTCAAACGAGCGGGGAGGTGGCCCATATGAGTTTATGTTGTCGCCTATTTCATGGCGACAGGGTTAGTCTGCCCTACAGCGTAGGTCTTGCGATAGGTTCCGAAAGGCCATCCGACGGCCGGTCAGAAGGACAAATCGATCTCCATTTTCGACCATGCCGTTAGGTGCCGACCAAACCTTGAATTTTGTGTGCTTTTCACAGAAACCACATGGCCCATCGAACGTGGCCGCTTGCCCTCCTGGAATCTGGCCTCCTGACTGCGAATCCTGCAAACTGGGTGGCATGAGACTCCCCCAGTCCATTACCCGGCCTCTCTCTGTCTTCTTCATCCACATTCCAATCATCAGCGTGCTCCTGGTTTTCGCGCTAGCACCAGCTCATGCGGCCACAGGGGCTGCACAACTGACGGCTTCACCTTCGCTGCTGCGATTTGGCAGTATCGACGTCGGTCAGACCGAGAACCTTCTGGTCACGGTGACGAACGGCGGATTGACTAGTGTAACGTTGTCCGAGGTTTCCGTCACTGAAGCCGCGTTCGCCACGCCCAATCTTGCTTTGCCGCTGGTCGTGCCCGCGGGCCAGAGTGTCGACGTCAACATCAGTTTCACTCCCACAACCACGGGCTGGACCGGTGGAATAATCAAGTTCTCCGGTAGTGGTCCCAATTCGACTGTGAGCGTGCAGACCGGTGGCAGCGGGGTTGACAGCCAGGCGGTAACGGCCTCACCGTCGACCCTGTCGTTTGGCCAAGTCCCGGTAGGAGGTAACTCCAGCCTGCCCCTCGTTCTTACGAACGCCCGGCACTGGGCGGTCACCATCACGGCCATACAGATCTTCGGCAGTGAGTTCTCGATCAGCGGTGCGACGTTTCCGTTGAAACTCAGCGGACAACAGAGTGTAGCGTTGACCGTCAATTACACCCCGCTGTCGGCCGGCCTGAATGGCGGCAGCGTGTTTGTTTCCGGCCCCGCGGTGACCATTCCGATTACTGGTACCGGAACTACCAGCGCGGTGGGCCAGTTATCTATCTCTCCGGCATCGCTGAGCTATAGCAGCGTCCCGGTGGGAACGACCGATACTTTGCCAATCACGGTGAGCGCCACGGGCGGAAGTGTGACTATTGCTTCCGATTCGACCAACAATTCCCAATTTGTGTTGACCGGGGCTTCGTTCCCCTTGACGATCCCTTCGGGAAGCAGCATGTCGTTCAATGTGGCCTTCACGCCGCAGAACAGCGGGACCATATCCGGGTCTCTCTCGTTTACCAGTACAGCCTCGAACTCGCCGAACGAATCTCTGACTGGCATCGGCGCAGCGACGGCATATACGGTCAATCTGTCCTGGAATCAGAGTTCGTCGGCGGTCGGCTATAACATTTATCGCAGTACAAGTTCGACCGGATCCTACACCAAGATCAATCCTGCGCTGGATAGCAACACGGCCTACGCCGACGGCACCGTAGCCGCAAACACGACTTACTATTACGCCGCTACGTCGGTGAACTCGAGTGGAATGGAGAGCAGCCCCTCCGCCCCGGTGCAGGTTCAGGTCCCGTAGAGCTCGTTGAAAAGGGGGCCGAGGACAGACGTTAAGGCCGGGCATCCGCGCCCCTTAGGCTGGGGGTGCCCGGAAAACCCATCCTGCCCCAACCCTGCCTCGGCCAACTTTCTAGCACGTTTGGATGGCGTCCAAAGGGACTTCCGTCCGATCTCCCTTGATTCCCGAGCGGAGAAGGATGCGCGGCGCTCTGACCCTCCGCACCCGGTAAAGCCCGCCAACCAAACAACTTAGATTCAATATTCCCGCCAGGCTGAGTCACTTCGGTCACCCTCGACATGTCACAAAGTAATCATTCTAAATGCCTTAGTAGCACCTAAGGGCCATTCCTGCCGGACCTCGTCTGCGGTAGTACTAGTACCAGTGGCCAGTACCGAGGCCCTACTAAGGTCATCTCCATGAATTGGATTCGCTCACTTCTGAGGCCACGGACGAAGACGGCCATTCTGCTGGCGGTTCTTGGGCTATGCCGCCCAGGAATGGCGCAACAAGTCTCGCTAGCGCTGCTCCCGCCCCGCTCGATGGAACCGCCCGCGGCGGCAGTTGTAATCAAGTCGACGCAAACCTCGGCGATGCCGGAAGCGCCGGGGGACCATCGATTTTGGGACCGCGAGAACACCTTCCTCTTCGCCACCTCTGCCGCCTTCAGCGCTGCCGATTTCGTTGTGACCCGCGACAATCTGCGGGCCGGCGGTCAGGAACTGAACCCGGTAGTTGGCGTCTTCGGCCACAGCTCAGCCGGGTTAGCAATGAATTTTGCTGGAGAGACGATGGGAATGATGGGACTGAGCTACTTCTTCCATAAGACCGGGCATCACAAAATGGAGCGCGCGGTTTCCATGATGAACATTGGGGGATCGGCCGCTGCGGTCACGTTTGGCATGGCGAATCGGTAGAGTCGTTACGATTCGTTTATTCAGAGTTCGTTCAGTTGGTCGCTTGGGCTGCGGGACTTGTGGTTTGATTTTCGCCACGGCGCAGGATCCAAAGCAGCAGGAATATCCCGACCAGCGCGATCAGAAAGAAAATGATTCCACCCTTCCGATGGAATCTGCCGGTCAGGAAGCCGGGATCGACTTTCGTGGCCAGCACCCCGAGGGAGAATATCCGCAATCCGTTCTTGAGCACGGTAAGCGGGATTGCGGCCGCCACCATCACCGCCTTCCGCCAAAAAGAAAGCAGCAGCCACTGCGCCACGAACATTGTCGTGACCAGCAGCAGCATGCTCGAACGAATGCTGCTGCACTCGGGTGCTACCTCAAGGGTCAATCCCGGGATGTCGAGCAGGGTTCCCGTTTGTTCCACCGGAATGCCGAAGGCGGCGAAAAACAAGTGAGCCGATGCGGTCGAGCCTTGCTGCAGCAGGCTCACCAGCGGGTCCACGACGAACTGAGGGAATGGAACCATCCAGAGCAGAAAACAAAGAGGAAAGAGCGCACGCCGGAAGGCGCCACGGCCAAAACATAAAATGAATGCTCCCACCCACCATGTGACGAACGCCAGCATATTCAGGGAAAGGCGCACGTCGGCGGGAAGCCCGGTCGATGCTAAACCGGCCCTCGCCAGCAACGCGATGAGCAGAACCGCAGCGCCAGCGGTCGCGCTGAATCCAGACCAGCCTGCGGGCGGTTTCCAGTCCATGAAGATCAAGGCCGCACTCATGGGCAGGATAAGCAGGATGTGTGTGTAATGTTCATCGCGCCAGGCCAAAGCGAACACAGAGGCCAGAGGCCTCCACCAGATGGCGATGCAGATTGCACCGAGAGCCGAGAAGATCACAAGTGGCGACGATTTTAAAATCGATTCTGGGTTGGGTTGAGTAGCCAAAATTATGTCTCCCGTTCACGGTAACACGCCCCCATCGCCCGATCCCATTGGTTTCGGCGCATGCAGAGGGTCCGGGCAACCCGCGGTAACATGAGACAAGCAGGCCGTTTTACACTCGACTGAGCGCCGATTGGAGATTCAGATATGCGGGACTGCCGTAAGTTTTATATCGATGGGAAGTGGGTGAATCCGACCGAAGGCCGGGATTGGCAGGTCACTAATCCGGCGACCGAAGAGCCCATCGCAACCATCTCGCTGGGGAATTCGGGGGACGTTGACAAGGCTGTGGCAGCGGCCAAGAAGGCATTCGACTCTTTTTCACAGACCACCGTGGCCGAGCGCTTGGCGCTGTTACAGCGAGTGATCGAGATCTATAAGGCCAAGTCTGAAGAGATGGCGCTGACCATTTCGCAGGAGATGGGATGTCCGCTGTCGCTGGCTCGAGCGGCGCAAGCCGCGGCGGGGTTAGGGCACCTGTTTGAGATCGTCAAGGTGCTCGAACATTTTCAGTTCGAGGAGGTCAAGGGCTCGACGCTCATGCGAAAAGAGCCGATCGGGGTCTGTGGCCTGATCACCCCGTGGAACTGGCCGATGAATCAGATCGCCGCCAAGGTCGCCCCTGCGCTCGCGGCCGGCTGCACGGTGGTGCTGAAGCCGAGCGAGATGGCGCCGCTGTCGGCATATTTGTTTGCGCAGATTCTCGATGAGGCGGGCGTTCCGGCTGGTGTGTTCAATCTGGTGAATGGCGACGGGCCGACTGTGGGGGCTGCGATTGCCGCCCATCCGGACGTGGCGATGGTCTCATTCACCGGATCAACACGGGCAGGCGTGGCCGTAGCGCTCGCAGCAGCTCCTACGGTGAAGCGGGTCACACAGGAACTTGGCGGCAAATCCGCCCATATCATTTTGGATGACGCCGATCTCGAGACTGCCGTCAAAGAAGGCGCACAAGCCTGCTTTCGCAACAGCGGACAGTCTTGCAACGCGCCCACGCGAATGCTGGTTCCCCGCTCCAAGATGGCGCAAGCGGCGGCGGCGGCCAAGAAGACTGCAGACGCCACGAACGTCGGCGATCCGCTTGCCGACGCCACCAACCTTGGCCCACTCGCGAGCCAGGCCCAGTTCGACAAGGTGCAGCGGCTGATTCATGTGGGCATTGCGGAAGGTGCACGGGTGATCGCCGGAGGGCCGGATCGCCCCGAAGAGTTGAGCAAAGGCTACTTCGTGAGACCGACGGTGTTCGCCGATGTTCGCAACGACATGACCATCGCACGCGAGGAAATCTTCGGCCCTGTGCTGTGCCTGATCCCCTACGAGGATGAAAACGACGCGGTGCGCATCGCCAATGACACGCTTTACGGTTTATCCGGATTTGTAAGTTCCGGCGACGTCGAACGTGCTCGCCGCGTGGCCAAGCGGATTCGCTCCGGCAACGTGCATATCAACAACGCCAGAATCGACTTTGGAGGCTGCTTCGGAGGTTACAAACAATCGGGTAACGGGCGGGAATGGGGCGAGGCCGGGCTGGCGGAATTTCTCGAGCTGAAAGCCATTTTCGGCTACACGCCCCGAGCGAAGTAACACTGCGGATATAGCCCGCACGTGTCATTGACGGCCTAAATCCGGTAAACGTACGATCAGAGAACGCGGGAGGAGCCAAATGGCGCTTGGAACGGGCTGGTCCAAGACCTGGACCTATTTCGAAGGGGAGTGGCACGAGGGCAATGTGCCCATCATGGGCCCGCGGACGCATGCCGCGTGGCTTTGTTCCGTCGTCTTCGACGGCGCTCGCTACTTTGAGGGCGTGACCCCCGATCTGGAACTCCACTGTGCGCGGGTCAACGATTCGGCCCGAAAACTCTACCTCAAGCCCACGGTCGCGACCGACGAGTGGGTGCGGCTGGCGCGCGAAGGAATCGCACGCTTTGACAAGGATGCCGCGCTTTATATTCGGCCGATGTACTGGGGAGAAAAGGAAGGGCCGTGGGTGCAGAATCACGATCCCGAGTCGACCCGGTGGTGTCTTTCCGTCTACGAAGCCCCGATGCGTCCGCCCAAAGGCTTCTCGCTCACGGTGTCTCCATTTCGGCGGCCGACTCTGGAGACCATGCCCGTCGATGCCAAGGCAGGATGTCTTTATCCCAATAATTCACGCGCTCTTTTCGAGGCGCACCAGCGCGGCTTCGACAATGCCATTGTCCTCGACATGCTGGGCAACGTCGCCGAGCTAGCCACCTCCAATGTCTTCATGGCGAAGGATGGCATTGTATTCACGCCGATCGCGAACGGAACCTTTCTGGCCGGCATCACCCGGCAGAGGGTCATCGGATTGCTACGGCAGGCGGGCGTGACCGTGATCGAAAAGACTCTCACGTATCACGACTTCGAAAAAGCGGATGAGATTTTCTCGACGGGAAACTACTCCAAGGTCGTCCCAGTGACTCGGATTGGCGACCGCGCGCTTCCGTTTGGCCCGCTTTACACCAAGGCTCGAGAACTCTACTGGGCATTCGCGCATTCCTAAACGCGCACTCCTGACGCGCGTTTATAACGCGCAGTTATGACGGAAGGGACCTTGCCTAATCTCGAATCTCACACGCCGTGCGCTATGACCGTCGAGACCCTGACTGAGATTTGGCAGCACGTGCTGCGACGGACCAACATCGGTCCCGAAGATGAGTTTCATGATCTCGGCGGCAATGATCGTTTAGCGGATAGACTCTTTGCCGAGATAGCTGGAGTGTTCAACCGTGAACTGCCAACCGCCACCATCTCTCACGCCACTACCATCGCAGCCCTGGCAGCGCTGTTAGAGCAGCCTACCCTTCCAACTTTTCCGCCGATCGTGAAACTGAAAGCGGGCTCGGGGAAAACTCCGGTGTTCATTGCCCATGGCCTGGATGGCCGCGCAAGATTCCGGGATCTCGCCAAAAACATTCCCACCGAACACGCGATTTACGGATTTCAGGCCAAAGGTGTGGATGGATTGGAAGAACCATTTGAACGCATCGAGGAGATGGCGGAGTACTATCTGGAAGCGCTCGCCAAGTTCCAGCCCGTGGGCCCATACCTGCTCATTGGTTACTCGTTCGGGGGCCTGATCACTCTGGAAATGGCGCAACGGCTTGCGCAGGCTGGAAAACACGTCGCGCTGCTGGTGCTGATCGATGCTTACCCGCATCCACGCTACCTGACGCCGGGTCCGCGTCTGCGGCTCACGGCACGCCGAGTCTGGCGTCACATCTCCGAAATGGCGCACCGGCCCGCCCGTGCCGCATTTGGATATTTCATGAAAGGGCTGGTGCATCGACTGCACATTGCCGGAGTCCGCAACCGCGACCGGATTGCTCCAGAAGGATCTCGTCTGTCGTATGCGCACACGACCGTGCGCGTCCGCGATAGTGCCTACCGGGCTTACGGAAGCTATCGCCCGCGGTTCTATCGCGGCAAGATTAGCTTCGTGAGAGCCGCGTCGGAAAGCTATTTTCCCGATAATCCGGCCGCCATCTGGGGCGGGCTGGCGCAGGAATTTGAAGTCAAAACCGTGCCTGGAGACCACCTGGACATGGTCACGGCCACGTTCGACCACCTCGCCGCCGCTTTGACGAGTTGCCTTCGAGAAGCGCGCGAGCAAGAATAGGGCCCGCGAACCATGAATACTTTTCCGATTTTATTGGGCGCGCTGTGCGTTTACGCTCTCGCCTACCGCTACTACAGCGCGTTCATCGCGGCGAAGGCTCTGGCGCTGGATGATCGACGCAGCACTCCGGGGCACACTTACGCCGACGGACACAACTATGTGGCTTCGCCGCGCTGGGTGCTGTTCGGACATCACTTCGCCGCCATCGCCGGAGCCGGGCCGCTGGTGGGGCCAACTTTGGCGGCACAGTTTGGATTTGCCCCGGGTTTCCTGTGGCTACTGGTCGGTGCTGTATTGGCCGGATGCGTACAGGACTTCACCGTACTGGTGGCGTCAGTGCGTCATCGCGGCCGCTCGCTGGCGGATATCGCCCGCACCGAAATCAGTCCCTTCGCCGGCTTCGTGGCCATGATCGCCGTGCTCTTCATTCTTATCGTGTCGCTGGCCGGCCTCGGCATCGTAGTGGTCAATGCGCTTTCGAACAGCCCGTGGGGAGTTTTCACAATCGGCATGACCATCCCCATCGCCATCGTGATGGGGTTGTGGATGTTCAAGAGCCATCCCGGAAAAATTATCGTGAACGGCCCCAGCATCTTTGGCGTCATCTTCTTAATAGGATGCGTAGTGGCGGGACACTGGGTGGCTCAGACCCGATTTGCGAGCGCGCTGACGTTGACATCTCATGAGGTCACCGTCCTGATTGCCGCGTACGGTCTGGTGGCTTCGGTCCTACCAGTCTGGCTGTTGCTGGCGCCACGCGACTACCTGTCGACCTACGTCAAGCTGGGCACAATCGCCGTGCTGGTCGTCGGCGTCTTCGTGGTTCGTCCTAACCTTCGATTCCCGAACTTCACCCAGTTCGTTCACGGCGGCGGACCGATCATCAAAGGAAGTCTGTTCCCATTTCTCTTCGTGACCATTGCCTGCGGTGCGATCTCGGGCTTCCATGCGCTGGTCTCCTCCGGCACCACGCCCAAGATGCTCGACAAGGAGACCGACGCGCGCTTCATTGGATATGGAGCCATGCTCTGTGAGTCGCTGGTCGGCGTGCTCGCACTAATTGCTGCGTGCTCGCTATATCCCGGCGACTACTTCGCCATCAACACCACGCCCCCGGTCTTCAGCCATCTGGGCCTGACCACGGTCAATCTGGATATGTTCTCCCGCGAAGTTGGCGAGAACCTGGCGGGGCGGACCGGCGGCGCAGTCTCGCTGGCGGTCGGCATGGCACAGATTTTCCGCGGCCTGCCCGGCATGGATCGTCTGATGGGGTACTGGTATCACTACGCCATCATGTTTGAAGCCCTGTTCATCCTGACTACGGTGGACGCCGGAACCCGCGTGGCTCGCTACGTTCTGCAGGAGCTCATGAGCAAAGTGCATAAACCATTCGGCAACAATGCATGGCTGCCTGGAAATCTGATGACCAGCTTCTTCGTCGTTCTGGGCTGGGGATACCTGATCTACACGGGAAATATTTCCACGATATGGCCGATGTTTGGAACCGGTAACCAACTGCTGGCGACGATCGCGCTGGCAGTGACGACTACGTTCCTCATCAATATGGGCAAGCAGAAATATGCATGGATCACGGCGATTCCAATGTGCTTCGTAGGCGTCACCACGCTTTCGGCGGGAGTGCTGTCGATCAAGAACATTTTCTGGCCCCTGACCCGCCAACCCGGTCAGGTATTTACGGGCTACCTGGATTCAGCCTTGATCAGCATTTTTATCGTGGGCGTGGTTCTGGTCGTATTCAGCGCCGCGCGGCGCTGGATCGCGGTGCTGAACGGCGCTCCCGCACCAACGGAAGCCTTCGGCCCTCCGCTAACGGCCGCTGGCGACGTGAAGATGGGCTGCTGCTAGTCGTCACGCGATACGCGACCTTCATTCGCTAAACCTTCTTAGGACGGATTCCCATTTCGCCGTTCAAGAGTTAGCGGCCGTCACTTCTCATTTTTTGGAATACTCGTCTCGCAAGCGAACCTGCCGGTCGGTCATCGGAACCTCGCGTCCGGCGATGAAGACCTGCTTCACGTCGGTCTTCACATCGAGTGGATCGCCGTTCGCAACCACCACGTTGGCGGTCTTGCCGACGTCGAGGGAGCCGAGTTGGTCGGCGACACCCCATACTTCGGCGGCGTTGATGGTGATCGCCTTGAGCGCTTCATCGTAGGGCAATCCGAAGGCGGTTGCGAATCCGGCCTGGTCGGGCAGGTTGCGCACGTTGTGCGCGGAGTAAGACGCGAACACAATCTTGACGCCCCGTTTGTAGAGCTGTGCCGGAAGGCTGTAGACGGCATCGTAGCGCTCATCTTCTTTGGGCGCTTCGTAGATGGGACCAACGATCACCGGCACTTTGAGACTGGCCACGTAGTCGAGGACGGGCTGCGAGTGGCTGATGTGGTTAAGCACGAACTTCAGCTTGAACTCATTGGCCAGACTGACAGCCGTCTGCAGATCGCTGGGGCCTTCGGCCGCAAGCACGATGGTTTTCTTGCCCTCCAGATAAGGGAGCAGAGCCTCTAACTTCAGATCGCGCTTGGGAGGAAGCGGCTCGGATTTCTTGTCTTTGTCTTTGTCTTTGTCCTTATCCTTGTCCTTCTCTTTATCTCTATTCTTGTCCTTGTCCTTGTCTTTGTTCTGGGCGGCATCCGCTTTCTTACGTTCGAAGTCTGCCCATTTCATTTTGTAATCTTGCGCGTCGAGGAAGGCTTGGCGCAGTTGCGCCGCCAGACCCATACGGGTCGAGGGGAACTTGCGCGCTCCGAAACCACCTTTGTTGCGGCGCTGATCCCCGGTGAAGTTCAGGGGCATGGCGTTGTCACGGATCAGCAGCATCTCGGTGGCATTGGCTCCAGCAAGTTGAATAAAAGAATCCTGGCCGGGAAGCGTGTCGGCGCTTTCGGGGGCGACGACGGCATTCGTAATGCCATTCATGCGAGCCACCGGGATCAGGGCAGACTCCGCGTGGAATGCCTCGGCGGTGTGCATGTGCGGCATGATCTCGTCGCTCATCTCGACCAGATCGTTGGTCATCTCTTCGGCAGAGATTTCCGTGAGGCCCAGCTGCGTCTCAGAATCGATCAGCCCCGGATAGATGGTCATGCCGGTCGCGTCGATGACCTGTGCGCCGCTGGGGACGTTGACGGAACTAGCCGGACCGACTGCGGCAATCTTCCCACCCCGCATGACGATCACGCCGTTCTCAATCACGCCGTGAGTCACGGTCAATAGTTTGCCGCCGCGAAGGGCGATGGGCTTCTCCTGCGCCAATGCTGGCGTGGAAAAAGCTAAAGCCAAGATAAAGGTCAAGAGCAGCGGACAGGAGTGTCCGCTCCACACAGGATTATTCGGCCGCGTCATTCTCCCTCCTTGTAATGCGTGGTTCCGAGTCCTGGTTGCGACCGGTCAAAGTACACATCGCCATCGATCAGAACTTTCTCCGGCACGCCGTAACTCGACAGCGGATATCCATTCCAGATCACGAGATCAGCGTCCTTGCCCACATCAATCGAACCCACACGATCGTCTACGCCGACGATCCATGCGGGGTTCAGCGTGATCATCTTCAGAGCTTCTTCTTCGGTGGCGCCGCCGTAACGAATGGCCTTGGCGGCTTCCTGATTGAGACGGCGCGTGTAGTCTTCGGAGTCGCTTTTGATGGCCACGCGCACGCCTTTGCGCATGGACATGGTCGCGTTCCACGGAATCGCGTCCCAGGCCTCTTGCTTGTAGCCCCACCAGTCCGCGAAGGTGGCTATAGCGATGTTGTTTTCCGCAAGCTGGTCCGCGACTTTGTAGGCTTCGAGGGCATGATGGAAGGCGCGAATCTTGTAGCCGAATTCTTTGGCCATCGCGATTTCGGTCAGCATTTCATCGGAGCGGTAAATGTGAATCTGCACCATGATCTTGCCGCGCAGCACGTCAGCGAGGGCTTCGAGCTTCAGGTCGCGCTTGGGCGGGCTGGCATCTTTATCGCCGCGCTTGACCTTGTCGTTGTAGCTGTCCCATTCGCGCATGTAGTCCTGGGCCTCGACCAGGGCCTGGCGCTGGACAGCAAAATTTCCCATGCGGGTCGAGGGCAACTGATCGCGGCTGCCGTAGACGCGCTTAGGATTCTCGCCGCTTGCAAACTTGATCGAGCGCGGCGCATTCGGGAAGAGCATTTCATCGCGCGTCGCTCCGTACTTGTGCTTGATAACGACCGCCTGCCCGCCGATCATGTTGGCCGATCCGTGCAGTAATAGTGACGTGGTCACGCCACCGGCGAGTGCACGGTAGATCGCCTTGTCCTGGTAGTCGAAGGCATCTTTCATCATCATGTGCGGCGTGATGGGGCTGGTGGCTTCGTTGACGTCGTCATCGAGCGCAATATGCGAGTGCGAGTCGACGATCCCCGGAGTCAGGTATTTTCCTCCGGCATCGATAACGGTGGCGGTGGCGGGCGCGTTCACGGTTTCGCCGACTGCGGCGATCTTGCCATCCTTGATGTAGATCGAGCCGTTCGCGATGTTGCCGTGGGTCACGGTCATCACAATGGCGTTCTTGATCACGATGTCGTGATGAGCGGTGCCGTCGGATTGCCCGAGCGCAGCCGCAGATGCCAGCGCTAGCGTCGTCGTTAGCCAGACGCAGTGCAGCACAAGTGTCCTTAAGGAAATCAAGCGCATGAGTTTGACTCCGGAAGAAGTCGTGGACAGCACAGGGATTGTAGGCAAGGCAGCGAAAAGGGTCAACGTGAAACCATGATTTCCGCTCGGACACATCTAACAACGGGACGAGATGCGGAGCATCGCAGTTCCGCACCTCAAAGAGAAAACAGACAAGGACGGAGTGTTTTAATGACGTCCCTCACCTGCCGGTGGGCAATTCCGCACAGGGGATCGTCCCCGCGAGCAGGCTGTACTGACAGCGCCAGTGGAATCCATTGGGGTCGTGTTTTCCATATCCCCACACTCTGATCGTGAGGGTTTCACCCTCGACTTGCGACGCCTCCACGAACACATGGTCGTTCTCCCGAATTTCAGGACGCAGTTCGATTGGCGCAACCTGGGTGAGCAACGACTGGTCGATTACGACCCCGTCGCGCCCATCGTCGGTAGAAAAGATCCGCACGCGGGATGTGTGTTTGCTGAGATATTCCGTCATGATCAGAACGTTGTTCTTCGTCCACGCCAGGGCGGCCACCCCGACATAGTCGCACAGCTTGCGGTTTCGGCCGCTTGCCGTGTCTTGAAGAAACAGGGAGTGAAACGTCCCAACATATTCGGAGGCAGGAGCCACCGGGTCGACATTGCGGACAACGAAACGTCCATCCGGAGAGGGTAACTGCGCGGCCTTCGGAAACAGGGTGTAAGGCAAGGCCTGAGCCAGGATGCTGAGGGCCATCACGGAAGCCACATGCAGCCCTGTTCGATGGAAAAGCATGATTGATCCCTGCTGTCATTGGATCACAGGATCAAGATTTCGCAAGTGTGGCCGATCACGCCGCTCCATTACGAAGGTGTGTTGGACGATGAGAAAGTTCTTAGCCTCTGGCGGGCTGATGAGACAGCCGTTTCTCCTTCTGGTCCAGGGCCATGGAGGCATCCGTCTGCGACACCGTCAGTCGCTGCGATGGATCCACGAGCAGCCAGCTTGCGGCACCCAGAATGCACAACGCAGCTGCTACCAGAAATGAAGTCGTCCAGCCGAATCTGCCTGCGATCCAGGGAGTGAGCGACGCCGTGATGGCCGCCCCGATCTGGTTGCCCATATTCATAAAGCCCGACACCGAGCCGGAGGATGTGCCCGCAAGATCGGCAGTAACAGACCAGAAAGAACTTTGGGCAAGATAGAGCGCACCGGCTCCTCCGGCAAGCACGACGCTGGCCAGTCGTGCGCTTTGAACCTGCGAGCCCAAGGCGATGAATATGCCCGCAACAGTAATGGCGCAGGCAGCGAGACCGCAGCGTCCGGCTCGCGGTCCCCGCCATTTTGTGAGCCGATCGTTGATCGCACCTCCTAAAAGGCAACCGACGGTCATGGCTAGAAAGGGCAACATGGTGTAAAGGGCGCTCGCCTTCAAAT
>Ga0187863_10002353_pt1 | contig 14466 bp, 10 predicted proteins | sample June2016WEW_11_1_FD_132975 | JGI IMG/M metagenome (GOLD analysis project Ga0187863, IMG submission 132975) | Peatland microbial communities from SPRUCE experiment site at the Marcell Experimental Forest, Minnesota, USA - June2016WEW_11_10 | ecosystem: Environmental > Terrestrial > Soil >... | reverse complement strand
GCGATTGCGCCCGCGATACCCTCGCGCACATCAATACCATTGTAATTCTGCTTGAAAAACTCGTTCACCCCTTTCAGGAACCCTTCGCGGAAGGCGCTGAGATGGCTGCCGCCGTCGCCCGTGTATTGACCGTTAACGAATGAGAAATAAGTTTCGCCGTAGGAAGCAGTATGGATAAAGGCGCATTCGATCTGCTTCTGCCGGAAATAGGCGGCTCCGTAGACCGTCTGCTCCCCTACTTCCGCCTGCAAGAGGTCGAGAAGTCCGTTTTTCGACTCGATCTTCTCCTTGTCATAAAAGAGTTTGAGACCGGCATTGAGATAAGCATAGTTCCAGAGCCGTTTTTCGACGCACTCATGATTAAACCGGAAATCGCCAAAAATTTCCGCATCCGGCTCGAACTCAACATAGGTGCCGTCCGGCTCCTTGGAAGACCCTTTTTTCTTCGACTTGAGTGCGCCACGCTCGAATGTCGCCTCGAAATATTCGCCGTTACGGTAGGAAACCACGAGGAAACGGCTCGACAGAGCGTTCACCGCCTTGGTGCCGACCCCATTGAGTCCTACGCTGAACTGGAAAACGTCGTCATTGTATTTCGCTCCGGTGTTGATCGTCGAAACGCAGTCGATCACCTTTCCAAGAGGAATACCCCTGCCGTAGTCACGCACTGACGCAGTGTTGTTTTCGACGGCGACATCAATCTTCCTGCCGAACCCCATGATGAACTCATCGACCGCATTGTCGATAACCTCCTTGAGGAGGATGTAGATGCCGTCATCGGGGTTCGAACCATCCCCCATTCTCCCAATGTACATCCCGGTGCGAAGCCGGATGTGTTCCAACGAGGAGAGAGTTTTTATTTTGCTTTCATCGTAGATCGGAATATTGATTCGCGTGGCCATTGACATCCATCTTAATTGAGAGTAACAACCTTGAGATGCCGGCTCCCTCATGGAGATTTTGTGGTTTGCCGAGTATTTAAAATACAACGGGTTGACCACCCCATAAAGCCCCTCCCGGAAATCGCCGCCTTGAGGCACACTACCCGATGCCGGAAAATGTACTAAAAAATTGATCGGAGGCGGTTTACGAGCGTACGCCGGCACCGGCTGCTTGCCGCCGATGGAATTTGAAGCTATTTTATCAAATGAAAAACACATGAAGAAATTTGGTCAGATTAACCTGAAAACCTCAGGAAGGTCTCCAACGCAAGAAACACTTTTCAGTCAGGACTAAAGGGAAAATGTACGAAATCTCCGTCGAATCCACCTTCTCTGCCGCGCACCGGTTGAGAAACTATCAGGGGCCCTGCGAAAAACTCCATGGCCACAACTGGCTTGTCCGCGTAAAGGTGCAGTGCGAAACTCTTGATGTCGCGGGTCTGGGCATAGACTTCCGGGTGCTTAAAGTGCATCTGCGCGCTATTCTGGACCTGTTCGATCACAGCGACCTTAACCTTGTTCTCGATCCGCTCGGCATCAATCCCTCGTCCGAAAACATTGCCCGGTATATTTATGAAAAGCTGGAAGACGCGCTCTCGGATTGGAACGGGAAAGTGGCGCGGGTCGAGGTGTACGAAACGCCGGGCAGCTGCGCCGCCTATTCCCGGCAGGAGCCGGCGTGAAAGTCTGCGAGATTTTCAAGAGCCTCCAGGGCGAATCGACCCATGGGGGAAAGATATGCTCTTTTGTCAGGCTTTCAGGCTGCAACCTGCTGTGCAGTTACTGCGATACGGAGTACGCGCGGACAGAAGGGGAGACATGGTCAATCGAGGAGATCGTCAGCGAAGTGCGGACCCACCGGACCAGGTTGGTCGAGGTCACCGGGGGCGAGCCCTTGCTTCAGCCGGAAACGCCAGTTCTTTGCAAAAGGTTGCTTGAACTCGGGCATACCGTTCTCGTGGAAACAAACGGGACCATGGATATCGCCGCAATTCCGCCTCCCGTCATCAGGATTGTCGATTGCAAATGCCCGTCGAGCGGACACGAGGGTTCATTCCTTGAAAAAAATTTCAGCCGACTGGCCCCTGCCGATGAGTGCAAGTTTGTCATCTCGGACAAAGCCGATTTTTATTGGGCGCTCGATGTCGTCCGCCGCGAAACCCTCCACGAAATCGTTCCCGTGCTTTTTTCGCCGAACATGACGCTGCTGCCGCCTCAAGAACTGGCGGAATGGATCATAGAAGAGAACGCCCCGGTGCGGCTGGGAGTCCAGCTGCATAAGCTCCTCTGGGGCGATCGGCGAGGGGTGTAACGATAAAAATGACGCATGATTGCATTGTTCTCCTCAGCGGAGGCATCGATTCCGCTACCTGCGCGGCGATTGCCCGGCACGAAGGTTATGCGCTCTATGCGATGAGCTTTTCCTATGGGCAGCGGCACAGGATAGAACTCGCCGCAGCGAAACGGATTGCCGATTCGATCGGCGTCAGGGAACATCGGATCGTTGAGATCGACCTCCGCGCCTTCGGCGGCAGCTCCCTTACCTCACCGCTTGCGGTTCCAAAGAACCGCGACCTCTCCGCAACAACGGGCATCCCCTCGACCTACGTGCCCGCGCGTAACACCATCTTTCTCTCCTTCGCCCTTGGCTGGGCCGAAGCGCTCGGGATCAACAATCTTTTCATCGGCGTAAACGCGATCGACTACTCCGGCTATCCCGATTGCAGGCCCGAATTCATCCGCGCCTACGAGCGCATGGCCAACCTCGCCACCCGGGCGGCCGTCGAAGGAAAACGCCTGACCATTCACACACCGCTCATTAACTTGACCAAGGCGGAGATCATCCGGAAAGGCGTTGCTCTCGGACTCGACTACGGCCTTACCCACTCCTGCTATGATCCGACGCCTTCGGGCCTCGCCTGCAGCGCCTGCGACAGTTGCCTGATCCGGAAGAAGGGCTTTATTGAAGCGGGAATTGAGGATCCGACGAAATACGGTACTTGACAATAATCAAATATAGCGCACACATGCGGATTTATTTTCCGATTCAACCGGCGCGCTTCCTACCAGCCCTGGACCGAATTCTGAAGGATCAGCTGAACCAGTTGTTGTATCGCTCTTGTCTTGCCTGTCTGCTCATTCTCTGTTTGTAGGTTGTAAACTCCCTCGCCGGTTATAGTTCCCTTGTAAATCGCCGTTTCCTTTTTATTGTCCATAAATTCGACCGCGGCGGTGATCCGGACAACGTACTGCTGTACGCTGACCTGGCGGGTATCGGCGGCGCTGAAGGTGTATGGCACATTCGCGTAGGTGGTTACCGTTCCGGAAATCGTGGCGTTGCCGTCATGTTGTACGACCTTGAGAAGGTTACCGGACACGATTTGCGTGGAGAGAGCGCTCGTGATTGCGTCCGCCACGTCGGATTCGAGCGACTGGTTGGCAAAGAGCGGGATCTCCACGGTTTTCAAATAGCCGGGAAGCGAGGAACCGGAGAAGGTATATATGCCGCACCCCCCGGCGCAAAGCAGGATGCCAATACCCGCAAATAACTTTCGAATCATGGACTATACCTCGTCAAAAGGCACATAGGTCACGGCAGATGCGGCTCCGCCGTCTTTGCCTTCAGTGAAAAAGCATTTGATGCCGTCGAGCGCGGCGGTTTTATCATTAAACGTCAGGAACTCTCCGTCCAGCGACCGGGTAAAGTGTTTCCCATACCCCTTGGTAACGATGCGATTGTCGAGAACCAAGAGCGCGCCTCGATCGGTTGTGGAGCGGATAAGCCGCCCGCACCCCTGCCGGAAGCGGATGACCGCCTCCGGCACCGCGTACGACATGAAGGATTCCCCATGGAGACGAGTCATCTTTTCGGAAAGAGCCATGGTGAGAGGATGGGTGGGCACCGGGAACGGCAGGCGGGTGATGATGACGATTTCGCACGCTTCACCCGGCACATCGATGCCCTCCCAGAAGCTGTCGGTTCCCAGGAGGATCATCTGCCGGTCCGCTTTAAAATGTTCAAGGAGCGCATGCCTGCCGCCGTTTATGTTCTGGGCGAGAATATTCTCTTTTGAAATCGAAGGATGAGCGCGCAGGCAGGTATACGTTTCGGAAAGCATGGCATTCGCGGTAAAGAGCACCAGAATATTTTTTTTAAACGTGGAATGCAGGTCGGCGACAAGCGAGGCGATAACGCCGGGAAATTCGCGTGAGTCCGGATCCGGTGCACTCCGTATCGCTCCCATGATTGTTTGATGGCGACCGAAGGGGGGCGCGTAAAAAGAAACAGCTGTTCGCTCCCGGAGGGTATCGAGGCCCACCGTGTTGAAGAAATAATCGACCGATCGCGCCACCGAAAGAGTTGCGGAGGTGAACACAATTGCGCCACGGTATCCATTCCATATCGAAGAGAGAATCTGCGCGATGTCGAGCGGAACGCCGCACAGCTTAGTCCATCCTTTGTCAAAATTGCCTTCGACCCAGAAGGCGTGGTCTTCGGTCTGGGCCGAAATGAGATAGCCGAGATCGGCGAGAAGCTGGGAGGTTCTTTCCTGGCAACCAGTGACCGCATCTTTGATGAGGTCGAGGTCTTTCCCGCCATCAGCCGTCAGCTCCTGTTTCAACTGATAGAGCAGGTCCCGCAGCATCTCAAGCGAATTTTTGAACGCCGGCGCTTCAACGTTCGACGCGAAATCACCGCTCGTCACCGGGATCTGGTATTCGGCCCCGCCCTGGCCGCCCGGATTCCGTGTCCGCGCCCACCCCGCGTTCGATTCGAGGAAGGATTGCGAGTATTTTCTGACGCGTTTCAGCTGCGACTTGAGATCCTTGCCGCAGGTGGAAATTCCCAGGCTTCCCTTTACATCAGCAAGTGACTGGAGAAGATTATTGAGTTCCTCGAGGAAAAGGGAGACGCGGTTCGTATCGAGCTCCACGCGCAGGTACCGGTGGCCGCCGGATTCGAGATGGTGCGCCTCATCGAAGATGATGGACTCGATCGGGCCGAGGAATGAGTTCGCCGCGCCCATTTCGGCGTAGAACAGGGCATGGTTGATAACGACGATGTGCGATCCGGCCGCTTTCTGCCGAGCCTGCTGGAGAAAACAGGTTTTGAAAAACTGACAACGATGACCCTCGCAGCCGCGGCCTTCCGCCGAAATGAGGTTCCATACCTTCTGAAACCATTTTGGATTGAAATGGTTCTGCTCTTCAATGTCGCCGCCTTCAGTCGACTCGGCCCAGGGGATGAGCGGGAGCACGGCATATCGCTCGCGTATGGAAAGATTTCCCACCTCGCCCCGCAGCAGGCGCTCGAAACGGTTCAGACAGAGATAATTTCCTCGGCCCTTGAGGATGCTGGAGCGCAGATTTCCCCCGGTGAGGCGGTTAACGAGCGGAAGTTCTTTTGAAAGAAGCTGGTCCTGCAGGTTGCGCGTTCTGGTGGCGACGACGACGCGGCATCGGTTTTCCAAGGCCCAGAAGGCGGCGGGAACGAGGTAGGCGAGTGATTTGCCGGTGCCGGTTCCCGCCTCGGCCACGAGAATCGACTGCGTGTTAAATGCGCCGGCGACCTCTGCAGCCATGGTGCGCTGTGAATCGCGTGGAGCAAAGGCAGGCAGCGCTTTTTCGAGGTCGCCTCCAAGGGAAAAGATTCTTCGGATCGCCTCAACGTTTATTTCGCGAAAGGTTTCCGGCGGGGAGAGCTTCGTCATGGTGGTCGCTTCGCCGCGCTGCCGGACAATTACCCTCGGCCGCGAATCGCCGAGCGATTTGAAGATCAACGTTTTCAGGAACGAGGCTGGCGTCGCCACTGCCATGGTCTGTCGGACGCGTTGTGGAAGCCTGGCCAGCTTTGGGATGAGAAGAACGGCGATTTCTCCCGATGCCCTGGCGTCGAATAGAGCGCGATGCGCATTATCAAGGGTGACGTCGAGGCTGTTGCTGACGGATTTCAGCGAAAAACGATTGCCGGATTGAAGCAGAATTTTCGAGAGCAGAGCGGTGTCAAGCGATCGGTCGCCGATCGTATGCAATCCGGTGCGCTCAAGCGCCTTGTTAATAAACGTGAGATCGAAAATTACCTGATGCCCGCATACCGGGAGATCGTCGATGAAAGCCAGAAGGGTCGGCGCAACTGCCTCGAACAACGGCGCGGTTGAAGTATCGGCGTCAGTGATCCCGGTAAGATCGGTGATCGTCGCCGGGATCGGCATACCGGGGTTTATCAAGGATGAAAACTCTCCGGAAACCTTACCTGCGGTAAATTTCACGGCGCCGATCTCGATGATGCGATCGCTCGAAAAGTCGAGACCGGTTGTCTCAACGTCGACGGCCACGAAATCGGGGACAACGATGACCGGCGCACCCGGATGTTCGTTCTGCTTGCGGTAGTGAGGCGGATCCTGGCGCACAGACTTTTTTTTCGTTTCCGCGATAAGCTGCTCTTTGAGTTTTTCCGGTAAAAGGTCACTCATCCGGGGCATGAGAATTCTTTCTAAACAAAGGTTTTAATGATAGGGAACGAGGTGAAAAATACTCTCCCACAATCGGAGAAGGGCATGGAAAAGAATGGGATAGTTATCGATATGGCGCTTGTAATAATTACACTATGTCGAAATCCACTGAAGGCCGAACACCGTCATCCTTAATATCTTAAATCAACTGCAAATTCAACTCAACAAATTTTTATGACTACGGTAGTCAGTTACCTTGATTTTTTATTGCCACCCATTCAAATCGGGTTTTTTGATCTTCTCAAGAAGAGTACGATCGATAACCCAAGTTTCCTTTGTATCATCCCAGATAGTTGCAAGTTTTTCAGGCCAATTGGCTTCTATGTCGGACAGAACGCTCGGATCGAGTTTCGCTTTGTAAAAAGATTTAACCTTGCTGAGGTCGGTATTCTCCAAGTTGGCTCCCGCAAGGTTGGCTTCCGCAAGGTTGGCTCCCCAAAGACGGGCTCCCCGAAGGTCGGCTCCCCAAAGGTTGGCGCTGTCAAGGTCGGCTTTCCGAAGGTCGGCTCCCCGCAGGTCGGTTTTCCAAAGAAAAGCTCCCTGAAGGCAGACTACCAGAAGGTTGGCCCCCTTAAGGTTGGCTCTTTCAAGGTTGGCTTCCCGAAGGGTAGCTCCTCGAATGATTGCGCCCGCAAGATTGGCGCTGTCAAGGTTGGCGCTGTCAAGGTTGGCGCTGTCAAGGTACGCTCCCCCAAGGTCGGCGCCCGCAAGGTTGGCGCTGTCAAGGTCGGCTCCTCGAAGGTCGGCGCCCCAAAGGTTGGCCCCGCTAAAATCAGTAGCCTCAAGGCAGACTCTCCAAAGGTTGGCGCTATCGAGGTTGGCTCTCGCAAGATTGGCGCTATCAAGATTGGCTCCCCGAAAATCGGCTCCCCGAAGATCGTCGCTGTCAAGGTTCGCTCGCTGAAGATGGGAGTTATCAAAGTTGGCTTCCCAAAGATGAGCTCCCGCAAGGCAGGCTTCTTCAAGGTGAGCTTGCCGAAGGTCGGCGCCCTTCAGGTTGGCTCCCTTGAGGTTGGCTTTCGCGAAGTTGACTCCCCGAAGGAAGGCTCCCGCGAGGTTGGCGCCCGCAAGGTTGGCGCTGTCAAGATTGGCGCTGTCAAGATTGGCCCCCCCAAGGACGGCTACCGCAAAATTGGCTCTTTCAAAGTTGGCGCCCTGAAGGTTGGCGCCCCAAAGGTCGGCCCCGCGAAAATCAACGGCCTTAAGGTAGATTCTCCAAAGGTTGACGCTATCAAGGTTGACTCCCCGAAGGTCGGCCCCGCGAAGATCGGCGCTATCGAGGTCAGCGCCCTCAAGATGGGAGCTATCAAGGTTGGTTTCCCAAAGGTGTGCTCCAGCAAGGTAGGCTCCTTCAAGGTGAGCTTGCCGAAGGTCGGCGCCCTCAAGGTGGGCTCCCTCAAGGTTTGGTCTAACACTTGGATTTTCTTCCCTCCATTTATTCCAATTTTCTACTTTTGATTTTATTATGTCAATTTGATCCTGCGAAGCCACATTGATCGCGAGCAAAAACAGAACAGCCAACACGTTTTTGAAGCTGATCATAATACCTCAGTGGGTTTGTGTGAATTTGTATTAACTACATAGAAGCTATTTATCGCATTTTTCGGAAAGTAGTTACACATAACGCAGTTTCTTATTCACCTGAAACAAAATACATATTCCAAATAACGGAAATAGCTAAAAACTCGTCTTAATCCACTCTACCTCATGGTTTTTTTCAAGCTTAGCTTATAGGCAGAATAAAATAGATTTTCCGCATTCGAAGGATTTAAAATTCTTCAGCGTAAGAGATTAATGGCATCCATTGAAGGAATTGAAGATAGTGTGCGCATACTCTCGATTAAAGGGTAGATATACAGAATAGGAAACAATTGGGAGCCATTTTTTCATGATTTTCCGGGTACTTTAGGAGCATGTTGCTGAAATCGGGGCGAAAAGGGAAAAGCCCCGCCTTCCCGTAAAATCAGGGACTTCGAGGCTTTTTCAGTGGTACACCATCTTGGGCTCGAACCAAGGACCTACTGATTAAGAGTCAGTTGCTCTACCAACTGAGCTAATGGTGCATAATAGTATAATCTATTTGGAGTTACATCAAAATTATTTTTGCCGCATTTCAAGTCGGAATTTCAACCGGTGAATAATTTATCGCCTCCCGTGTCATCTCGCCATTCAGGCAATCACAAAGCGATGTGCACCTGTCATAAACAAATTTTCGCGAGGTTTAAATATAAATTTTGGAAGCGAAAAAATGGTACAGGTACCATTTTAGAATCCCGCGAAGAAGGGGGTGACCGAATCGTCTCGTTTGAATTGGCTGCCTGAAACCTTCGGTTCTCCGGCCGATGCGTATCGTCTTCTGACCCCTCCTTGTTCGGGTGGAGGTATTTTTTAAAAGTTACACCTATTTAATAACAGAGCTGTTCAAAAGGAATGGAAAATTGGAATGAGGATTGCGGTTGGTATGAGTGGCGGGGTCGACTCCTCGGTCGCTGCCCTTCTCCTTAAGCGCGAAGGGCATGATGTCGTCGGTATTACCATGAAGATCTGGCAGGGCAATGAGGCGACGGGGCGAGAAAAGGGCAACGCCTGTTATGGACCCGACGAGGCGGAGGATATCGAGGCGGCGCGGGGGGTCTGCAGCTTCCTTAAAATTCCTTATTTCGTTGTCGATTGCAGGGAAGCGTACGAAAAGATCGTTCTCGATAATTTCAGAAAAGAGTATCTCGCCGGCCGGACTCCCAATCCGTGCGTGCGCTGCAACCATGCAATTAAATTCGGAGTGCTGCCCGAAGCAGCCGGAAAGATGGGCATTTCGTTCGAAAAATTTGCCACCGGTCATTATGCGAGGATCACGCGCGACCCGCTGCATCACCGACCGGTACTGCAAAAGGGTGTGGAACCGCGAAAAGATCAATCTTATTTTCTGTACCGGCTTTCGCAAGAGCAGCTGGCAATGTCGCTTTTTCCTCTCGGAGGCTTCCGCAAGGAAGAAGTCAGGGCCATGGCCAGGGAAGCGGGCCTGGCTGTACACGATAAAAAGGAGAGCCAGGATTTCTGCCGCGGGGGGTATGGGGATATCGTTGGCGCTGAAACCGCTTCTGGCGATATCATCGACAACGCGGGTATGGTACTTGGACGACATGAGGGGATATGGCGATATACCATCGGGCAGCGCAAAGGCCTGGGCATTGCCTGGCAGGAGCCGCTCTATGTGCTTCGAATAGATTCAGTGAACAACCGCATTATCGTGGGGACCGAAAAAGAGACGCTTAAATCGGCCTTTATCGTACGTGATTGCCTATGGAGCGGATTTGAGGAGATGAAGGGAACTTTTCCTGCAGGCGTGAAAATTCGGTCAACGACGCCGGAAATGGAAGGAACCGTCACCGTGGTCGATGCTGACACTGCGCGCGTCGCCTTCAGGGAACCGCATGCCTCGATCACGCCAGGGCAGTCCGCCGTCTTTTACCGGGACGACCGGGTGCTGGGCGGCGGCATCATCGACACCGTTGAAAAATAAGAAAGAAGCTTGAGCGTGGAATTCGCGGAAGAACAGCTCTCCCCCATACAGGCCTTTGTCACTGCGGAATCCCTCGTTTCGGTACTCGGCGTCGTTTACTCCCACCGCAAAACAAGCGACGGCGGCGATATGTACCTCACGCGCTTCGGCATACAGCATGCCGACCTGCTCGAACTTGATAACTGGTATGAACCATCCTGGTTCGCTGCAAAACGGGAGCGGCTCGAGGGGACCAGCGCCGTGTACCGTATCCCGACAAAGCCCAAGGGCGGACGAAGCATTGATCTGGTCGTTAAAAACTGCCGTGTCGGCGAAAACGTGCCTCTTGAAACCCGCACGCTCATGGAGTTTATCAATACGGAATTCAACAGCCCGTGGGAAGAATTTGCCCTTGTCATGGAGCTTCGCGAAGGGAAATTCGGCCCCCCCGATATCCGCTGTAAATTGCAGGAGCCGCTGGCCATCTATGTGCCCCCGGAACGGATGCAGGTATGGCAAAGCGGTCGGTCGTATGAAAAAATCAATCGTATCCGGGCCCGTCATCCCGGAATCGACATCGATATCCTGCGCCAATACAAGCTCATTTACGGATGGATCCACGGTAAAGATCTGGTCCAGCTTTTTTCCGAAGCCGGTTTCAGCGCGGACTCCTTTAAGGAACAACTCGGCCCGCTCACCGAAAAAGCAATGAGCGATCTGGCCGCAAAAGGGTATGTCGTCATCGATATGAAGCCCTCCCATATCGTCATCGGGGAGGAAGACACGCACAGCATAGAAACGGTGGTTGCCGCCGATAAGGAGGATACGAAGCGGCTGCGCGCCCGTATGATCGGCGATCTCGTTTCACGGGGAAGATTCTCTATTGTCGACTACGAGCTCCTGATCAGAACTCCCGTCCATGAGGAGGAGGTCTACCGGTCGCGGCGGCATTCCTATCTCGATGACCAGCGCGACCGCTTCACGCCGACGCCCATACCTGCGCACCTTGCGGCGGTGGATATCCTGGGAGTGCCCTATATTGCCGGGCAGGCGGAAAGCACGGGCGGCACGCTCTGGGTTGTCGGCCGCAATGCCCGGCTTTTCGATTATTTCCTCCCGGAGCGCTGGCGCCGGACGCACGCCTGGAAGCTCTCGGAAAATAACGAGGTGTACTACACCGTGACCAAAGACCATATCCACCTGGTATGGAAAACATCCCGGGTAGGCGAACTGCTCCTGCCCGATGCCGCATGTCCCTTTCCTGAAAAGTTCGAGGAATTCGGGTACAACAGCCCCTTCGAGGAGTTCGCCATAGCCCAGCATCTTAACGAAAATGATCTGCCGACCGTCTATATGCGGGCGATCTACATGACCGGCACGACCCGTGCCGCGCCTTCCATTGACCCGCGTCGCTATGATTCTCACCGATCGTTCTGCGGAACCGACGGGAAGCCCTTCCTGCGCGAAGATCACGATTATATTACGCTGCGCGGCTATTTTAACGGACCGGACTGGTGGGTTGCCAGGCAGGCCGACCGGCTCTGCCGGCCGTTCAACCTGGATCAGGCGCTGGCAAAAAAGCTGATCGATGCTTCACTCTATGAGAAGCTGTTCGAATCGATCCGGCGCAAACTGCACAATTTAGGGTACGACGGTAGTTTGCTGAAAGCGAACGATCTGCTTCTAGCTCTCGATCCGGACAACGTCTTGCTGAAAGATACCACCGGTTTTCCCGAGGTACGGATCTGTAATTGCGAGCTGATAAAAAAGCGGGGCAATGCGTAGAGCTTACCATAACTCAAAGGATTTGTGATTATTACTCAGGCCGGTTGCCTTCGCCGTATGATCCTGCCCGCAATTTCCCGGAACTTATGGATGCCGGTTATTTCGTAAAGGGCAAGAACGATTGCGCCGGTCGCCAGGGTGGTGACGGCGCTGACGATCATGTTGGTCCAGAGCCTGCCATGACCAAAATGCATCGTGAGGATTTCGTGTTTTGCCCCCCAGCCGACTGCCGCGCCTATGAGGCTTACCAGGATGATCGTTCCGAGGGTTTTGATAAGCGGGCGAATCGCGTGTCTGTCCCCATAGCGGCGGTACCAGATGACATACAAGGTAATAAATTGCAGCGTCATGCCCGTTGTAGCGCTGGCCGCGATACCCGGTGATCCCCATGTCCTGCTTGTCACATAGTAAAGTGGCAGCGTGAGAACGGTGATCACCGAGCTCACGATCATGGGGATGTAGGGTCGTTGAATCGCATAGAATGGCCGCACGACAAATACCGCAGCAGAGAAAGCGAATGCGCCGACCATATAGAGAGCAAAGGCGGGTGCGGTCCGGGTTGTTGAAGCATGGGTGAAGTGTCCATGTTCGTACAGGATCGAAATCACCTGCGGCGCCAGAACGGCAAGGAGGAGCGAAATCGGAATGCAGTACCCGGCGATCCGGGTGAGTATTTTGTTGACAAGGGAGGTGATTTCCCGGTAGTTGCGTTCGGCAGCCAGCAGCGAGAGGTACGGGTAGAATGCCACGCCCGATGCCTGACCGAAAACCGCCACGACGAACCCCATAGTCCGCAGAGCGTAGTTGATGCTCGATGTACCGCCTTCGCCGAGAAACGACCCGAAAAACCTGAAGTAAATCTCATTGGAAAAGGTCATGCCAAGCCCGAAAATGACCGGCGCCGACAGCAGGATGAATTTCTTAAGATCCGGGTCGGAAAGATCGAAACGGAAATGAAAACGCATGCCGGTTTTTATCGCACCGGGTAATTGTACCAGCACGTTTGCGGCAAAGGAACCTCCAAGGACTCCCCAGGCGAACCCCTCGATGCCGAATCGTTTCCCAAGCATCAATCCGCCGAGGATGATGCCGCCGTTGTAGGCAAGGGGCGCCATGGCGGGCAGAAAAAAACGGTGGCGCGCCATCTGGACCGCGGAGAAAAAGGCGCCCCAGTAGAAGAACATCTGCGCCGGCAGAATGATGCGGGTGAGTCGCACGGTCATCGGGAGCGTTTGCGCATTGGCAATGTGAGGCCCCAGGAGCCGCAGGATGTCGGGTGCCGCGATGATGGATACCGGAATGATGACGGCAAACACCATGGATCCGACGGTGATAATATTGGAAAACGCCCTCCATGCGCCTTCATCATCCGATTGCGCAAGGTGCCGCTGGAAGATTGGAATGAAGGTGATGGAGAGAAAGCCTCCGGCCAGGAAATGGTTGAGAAGTTCCGGAATAAAAAAGGCGGTTACGTAGGCATCAATCGTTGTACTGGTGCCGCCGAAATGGGCGATCACCTGCTCCCGCACCAGACCGATGATCCGGCTCATGAAAACGGACATCATCATGATCGCGGTTGCAATGGTCAGAGATTTTTTTAATGCGGCTTTTTCGGCTGCGGTTTGGATAGTCACCAGTATTATATTTTATAAACCGTTAAAAAAGCGGAGCATCCATTTTGGGGTGCTCCGCTTTTCTTTAATGAAGAGGCATTGAGCCTATTTTCGCTTTCGTGCTTTCTTTTTTCCTGCTTTTGTTTCATGCAGGATTCGATAGGTCTGGGAAACCGACAATTTAAACTTCTTTGCCAGCGCCATACCCGCAGTCCCCCCCGTTATGCAACTTGATCATTTCCTTGTTGCGCTCGACATTTTCGGTAACCATTGACTCGATGCCGTACTTCTTACGCAACTGATGCACCGCCTGTCGAGTAATGCCGAACTGCTCGCCGATTCTTGCATCGGTTCGGAACTTTTTCTGCAGCTTTATCAGCTGTTCTTTACTGATACGTGCCATGATGCATGGCTCCTCTCTGAAGCTTATAGTGAGGATTTGCCACGGGTGACATTTTGCCACGCCGTGTTCCAATAAACGTAATCCGTTTTCACCGTACCATTCGTTGGGAATTATGAAATAAGGTCCATTTCCCTTAAATTTAAAAATACATTAACAAACTGACCAGTACAAGCGGCGTACTATCCAACCCGAAAACAGCGGTATACGCTTTGAGCAACCGTCATTGTCAGGGTTAACTAGTATGGACCTTCTTTGCCTGCACCGGGAGGCGACAGGCATGGCCCCTGTGCTCATAGCTCCAGAAGGAGTATATTTTCTTTGCTGGCGGGCCTGCGTATTTGTGAATCGAGAACCCGGCGTTGCGCGGAGCAAGAGTTACTATGTGCGCACTATCGCAACCATCACTTCACGACTCCATCGTTGCCTTCCTGCGGGAACGCCCGGCGGGCGTGTCGTCCGGCGAGCTTGCCGAACGCTTTCTCAAGATGAAGAGTTCTGCCGCAATAAGCGTCGCCGCAACGATAAAGGCGATGCTTCTGCCCGACCCGCGATGCTTTCAGGACGGAGAAGGCCTCTGGTACGCTCATGCCAGGGAATCAACAGGCGGCGCGCCGCTCGGCCAACTTCCCTGGACGGCGGCTTACTGCCTGATCGATCCCATTTCCCTCAGGGTCTGGCACCTTTCTTTATGGAAGATGGTCCCCGTTGTTTC
>Ga0187863_10002352_pt1 | contig 14469 bp, 9 predicted proteins | sample June2016WEW_11_1_FD_132975 | JGI IMG/M metagenome (GOLD analysis project Ga0187863, IMG submission 132975) | Peatland microbial communities from SPRUCE experiment site at the Marcell Experimental Forest, Minnesota, USA - June2016WEW_11_10 | ecosystem: Environmental > Terrestrial > Soil >... | reverse complement strand
GTCGTCCACGACCCCACCCAGCTCAATCGCCAGGGCAACGACGTCGGAACCTCATACCGCTCCGTAATCTTTTACTCAAACGAGGCCCAGCGTAAGATCGCCACCGAATATATCGCGCAGCTCGACGCGGCCCGTGTGTTTCATCAACCGATCGTCACCCAGGTCGTGCCCTTGCAAGGTTTCTACGACGCTGAGTCCTACCACCAGGACTACGCTCTGCACAATCCCGACAATCCCTACATTTTGGTCTGCGACCGGCCCAAAGTCGAAGCTCTCCGCAAGGAGTTCCCTGACCTGTTCCAGGAATACACGGGCAAGTGATGGGTGCCCCCGGTCCCTCGCCTTTGGGGACCGGGGATCGCACGAACCCGGACCCGCTCGGTCTTGTATCGGGGCTCGAATCGAAAAGCCGCGCCGAACGAAATCAAATCCACGCCCCTACCCGCTCAAGAGGTCGCAGACCCCTTGCCGGCTTTTCAGCGCCGATGACTGCTCGATGAATGCCACCGAGAATTGATCACTCTTCGAGAGCTGCCGCGAGCAGTCAACGCGGCTGCCTCCGTGCATTGTTGAACCTTCTGTAGATTCGGACTATCGCTGGGGCGTAATTCGAGAAAATCAGCTCGAGACGGGCGGATTCAAAACGTCGTCGTTAAGCGAAGCAGATAGTTCCTCGGCGGCCCAATCGCATTTCCTGAGAACAATCCGCCAAAGTCGATCACATCCAGTACATCATTCAGGTTCTGTCCGTCGGCCTGAAGCTGTACATGGACTCTTTCGGAGCTATAGAGATCCGCGCCTGCCGAGGCGTTCACCTGAAAGGAGGGATCAATTCGTCCGCGATCGAAGTTAATGCGGTTCAGGACTTGTTGTCCATATTCGGCGAGCACGGTGGATGGATCGCCATCGAACTCGAATGGAAGCCCGGTGTCGTATTGGATTCCGGCCGCCAGCCAGATTCTGCGATGAACCTGGTAGCGCAAACGGCCGCGCACCGTATCGCGTTGATCCTGCGAATCCGGGAAGTGCCCGGAGAGCTGCGTTTCTGCAGCGGTTGCGTCATCGCCGAGAAAGAGTCCCCCGGTCACTGGATTCCATGCGTTGCCCACCTGGTAGGAATAGCTGACGAATCCTGAGAATTTTCGCCAATCAGGCAAATCAAGCTTGCCCTCAGCGCCATAGATAATCGCCTTCCGAAAAGCAATCGGGAAGCTGATGCTCGTGTTGTCGATCTGGTCGTCGTCGGCATAGTTGTCAACGTCTCTGCGGAAATAATTGATATCGAGCTTCGCCCTGCCGAAGAGCCCTTGCGTTAGTCCGCCCTCAAAATAGTCTCCGGCCGACGGCTCCACCGGCAGCCGAAGAAACGTCGTGGGGGCCAGGGAGTCAACTTGCGTTGAGCTGGAGAGCAGAATGTTTTCAAACGACGGCGTTTGAAAAACCCGATCGTAGGCAAAATGCAGAACCAGATTGACCGACGGAAAATAGCGCGAGATCGAAAATCGTGGCTCGATCGCCTGCTTGTTGAGTAGGAGCTGATAATGATCCCATCGGAGTCCGGCGTTGATCGACCAATTTCCGAGACGAACGAGATCCTCGACGAATGCCGACTGCTCCAGGTCTGGTCTCTGCCCGGCGAACGCGAGGGTAAGCGGTGTCCCATCGTCGAATTGCGTGGGATCGGTGATGACGTAGCTCGTATTTTCATGCAGGACTGTGTTATCGGACTCGAAACCGCCCTTCCACTCGCTCCGGCCCCGGTCGGCAACCACGAGGGCCTTGAGATAGCCCTCGCGAAATCGGTTGTGCTGGAAAACCTCGACAGGCGTTGAATCCGGATTTGAATTGAAGTCGTTTGCATTGTCGCGCACCATGCCTGCGAGCTTCGCCAGCGTGTTCTGCGAGAAAGTGTGCTCGTACGAGGCGATGCCCATGGTTTCGATGTTGTCCGCAGTCTGCCGCTGGCCCGCCGCCTGCTGCACCTGTTCGTTCGGAATGTTATAACGCGACAATTCGTGCCGCACGTTCGCGCTAAAACGGTCGTTCCCCGTGAGGTCGCGCTCATAGCGCACCGAAAAGTCGCCGAGCGTGCCGGTATTTGAGAAGTTCTGTGGAACCACGGGATTCAGGTAATGAGCGGTCATGCTTCCACTTGCGCTGCCGCCCAACGTGTTCTTGCCCGCGGTGTATTGCCCCTTCGCAAAAGCGCTTCCGGTGTCGAAACTGCCACCCGCCAGCGCCAGCTCTCCATGCCATCCCGGCTGGGCATCCTGCACGGTGTTCACCTCAATCACCCCGCCCATCTTCCTGCCGTATTCGGCCGGAATCCCAGCCGTATAGATACTCAGGGACTGAACGTCGTCGGCCTCAATCTCCGGCCCAAAGCTCGGAGATCGATTGTCCGTTAACGGAATGCCGTCAACCACGAATTGTGTCTGATACTCCGACCCGCGCGGATGAAGCACGGCATTTCCTTCATAGAGCCAGCCCGGCTGCGAATTCACAAGGTCCTGCAGCGATCGGCCGGGAATCGAGCTGAGGCGGTGCTTGATAAAGAAAGAGCCAACCTGGTCTACATCGCCGGGCTGCTCGGCATCGATCAGGGTGTTGGCTGCCTTCACCGCGACGGTCTGTTCCACAGTGGCGAGCTTCAGCGAGATGAAACGCGCGATCGGTAGCGACGAACGAATCGAGACAGTCTCGACGAATGTTCCGAATCCTGAGTGGTCGATGCTCAAACGGTAAATGCCGTAAGGAAGTCTTGCTATTTCAAGATTGCCTTGCGTGTCGGTTTCAAGATCGGCGGCGTACTCGTTGGCCTGGCTGAGAAGATGAATCGTCACCTGAATGCCGTGGCCCGAGGGATCGGCTACGTGGACTCGCAATTCTCCGCTGTTGCTCTGGCAAAAAGCGGAGAGGGTGCCGGCGAACAAGAGAATGACATATCGTTTCAACGACCCGCCTCACGAAATCCCGGCATCTTCTTTCTTAAGACATTATCCGTGAGCACAGCCGGCTCAACGCCCTTCCGGCCATCACACCTATCCTTATCCCAAAACATCGCCGGGAGCCCACTCCGTTCCCGGAGCCTGTCCCGAGTCAAGCTAGAAAATCTCTAAGTGCCTGATTCTCCGCATCTTCCATTTGCCGATAATCAAGCGCTTTTGGCGCATACTCGGTCCATGATGCGCTTCTACACAAAAACGGACCGGCCCAAGGTCGAGGCTCTCCGCAAGGAGTTCCCTGACCTGTTCCAGGAATACGCAGGCAAGTAATGGGTGCCCCATCCTGGCTCTGCTAGGGTGGATCCTGTCCCGATTCCTAACCTCAGGCCCCCTCCTTTCCCATCGCACGCCAAACGAAATCAAATGCACGAACCCGCTCACAAATCGCAGGACCCTTGCCGACTTTCCAGTACTAATCGTCCTAACTCCGAGATCACGCGATCTCCTCGACCCATTGGCGTCGCCAACCCAAATCACTCAATCCCGAGATTGGCTTCGCAAACGCGCCAGGATCCGATAGACCGAGATTGCGATCAGGATTCATGCTTTTGCCACGGCGAATGGAGGCCGTTCCGATGGCAAAGAGCAAGGGAAAGCGCAAGCGGACACCCAAGCATGTCTTGAAGCTTCCGGACCTTGGGCAATCGAAGTCAGCCGTATTGAACAGCCTGACATCTCGAAGCTCACAACGAACCGACGACCCTGCAATCAGGGAATTCATCGAGTGGTACTGCTCAGAGCCCAGGCTCGCCTTCAACAAGTCGGTGGTCACCCGGTACCGAATCTCTCTCGAACAGCGGCACTACGCTTCAACCACGATCAACCTGCGTTTGGCTGCGGTACGGAGGTTGGCTTACGAGGCCGCCGATTGCGGTCTCCTCAGTGCGGAACTGGCTGCCGGGATTCGGCGAGTGAAGGGTACCAAGCGATTGGGTGCGCCTGTTGGCAATTGGCTCGCTGCGGAAAGTCTGCCTCGGCAATCTAGCAAGACCTGACCCGAGTTCCGGTTTGCGACCGTACATCCAGAATCTTGAGGTCGATGCCAAGTCGATCCAGAATCACCAGGATGATTTGAAAGGCTGCCAATGCGTTGAGGTACGCAGTTTGATGGGGTACAAACTCTTTAGGCAATGGGCGGCGGCATCCCGGACGGGTCTTTCACCGCAATCTGAGCGGTGGTGGTGATAGGTCCGGAATTCGACGCGCTTTGAGCCGGTGCTGCCGCCCCGCCGGGGGCGCCCGGCGCAGCCGTGAAACTGATGTCGTCGAGCATGAAGTCATTCCACGACGCGTCGGTATTCACATCGACAAGAACCAGGTCAGCGCTTTTAGCGGAACCCGAACTCCAATTGAACTTGTAATTCTGCCACTGACCTCCGCTATCGGGACTAAACTCCGGAAATGTGCTGCTTCCAATCACTATGCCGTTGATCGTCAGCGACATGCGAGGCAATGACGAGCTGTCGTGATCAACCTCGGCACCCCAATAGGAGAAGGCGTAGTTTGTCGATGGTGTGACGGACACTTTCTCTTCCCAGACAGTCAATGAGGCGCTGGTGGCCCCGTTCACGATCATCATCTTTCCCGTTCCCGACGTATGGTCGCCGCAGTTACACCAATCTCCAAAAGCTCCGGGCGCCGTCGAGGGATTGGTGCCGATTGCGTACCCCCCTGGGTTTGAGACATCGCCGATTGTGTATCCCGTGGTAAAACCGGTGTTGCCGTTTTCAAAATCACCGTTGGTCACCAGGTTTGGGCTCGTCTGTGCTATGACGACCAGCGCCGTCGCCAGCAATGCAATGGTCCCGATTCCGTCGAACATTGTCCATCGCAAATGAGATCTCATATTTCCCTCTCTCTTATTGAGTCGCCTCATCGTGGCTCCTCCCCGGTCGATCCCGCGATGACCGGGAAGCAGGAATTGAAATCGCGAGCCACGAGGAAGATGCCTGTCCTAAATTCCTAGGGCTCCTGAATGGTGATGGTAATGGTCTCATTAAGCCCAGGTCCTGTCAGCACGACCGAGGCCTGATACGTTCCGGCAGGTGGCGTCGGTGGCCCACTCTTCCCACCGCACGACGTAATCAACGGCAGGCCGCAGAGCGCAATCAGCATCAAAAGAAGTCCTCGCCTCGAGATTCCCTGCTTTGGGCTCCCCTTCTTCCGGCGCATGACGAGCGCCCAGGCCGGCAGCCACAGCACCGCGCCGAAGGCCACTCGTCCTGACGACACAGCCCAAGGCCAGGATTTCCGCTGAAGAGAGGCGCCCTGGACCTGCTGGATCGTAAGCGTGGTTGTGGCTGTGCTGCTGGAGGCGAAGTTCAGGCTGCTGGGGCTGAAGCTGCATGTGATGTATTGCGACAGACTTGTTGGGAGGTTGCATTCAAGTGCGATGGTTCCGGCGAAGTCCGTCGCGGTGCACGTAATTTGAACTGTTCCAGAATCGCCTGACAGGTTGATGGTTGGGATGGTGCAGCTCACACTGGGCGGCGGAAGCGCAATTCCCGAGAGTTGCACTTGCTGCGGGGTACCACTTGCATTGTCGGCCACATTCAATATCGCCGTCTCAGAGCCGGCCGAGAGGCTGGGAGTGAATGTGACGTTGATCGGGCAGTTGCTGCCGTAGGCTGCCACGCTAGTGCCGCATTGATTGGTTTGCGCAAAGTCGGTGGCATTCGCTCCTGAGATGCTAATGCCCAATCCCGTTCCGCTGAGGGAAAGTGGGGCGTTTCCGGTGTTGGTCAGCGTGACGGTCTGCGCCGCGGAAGTCGTGCCCGACACCTGCGCCGCGAACGCGAGAGAGGTGGGGCTTAAGCTGGCGATCGGCGCGGGGTTATTGATGGTGAGCGTGTAGGTTTGCATTGCGGTGTCGCCCAGGGAGTCTGTGACTTGGACGGTGAAACTTACCATACCGGCAGCCGACGGTATCCCGACGATCACAGCCGTCGGCGGCGTCGGCGACAGGATCACGTCAAAATTTGCAAGACTCGCTGCTCCCGAGATGATCGCCCATGTATACCCAGTCCCGCTCCCGCCGGTGGCTGTAAGGGTTTGCGAGTAAGGCGTTCCCGCCGTCCCCGCGGGCAGCGCGGTTGGCGATATCGTCAGCGGCACAGCGACCGCGTTGACGGTGAGAGAGGCTTGGGTGTTGCTTGCCTGGTTCAACGCGTCGCCCGAGTAGGCGGCGGCAATCACGTATGACGCGGCGGTGCCTTCAGTGAACTGGCACGTTGCCTGCCAGCGCCCCGCGTTGTTTTCGACGCTGGCCTGCGGGCAAAGCAAAACGGGATTGAACGAGCTGGCGAGCGAGGCCGCAAAACCGACTGTTCCCGTAACGCTGGAGATGCCGCTGGACGGGGTGATGGTCGCCGTTGCGGTGACGGTTGCCCCGGCGCTGGCGGGGTTCGGGCTGAGGGTGAGGGTCAAGCCGGTCGGCTGGGCCGCGTTGGCGGTGCAGGTGACCGAGATGTTGGTGATGTTGGCCGAAGCAACAGCGCCCGAGCCGTTCGTGACGCTGCAGGTTTCTCCCGTGGGCTGCGTGCCCACCGCGACGGCATAATCTGCGCCTGAGGCCAGCGCGGTTGGGAAGGTAAAGCTGGTTGCCGGGTAGGTAACGGTCACCGAGTCGCTGTTGTCGGTGTCGAGCAGGGTCACCGATGTTCCGCTCGTCAGGCCGGTGACGCTGCCTCCGATGGTGTACGTCGCGACGCCGGACTGCGTAAAGACATAGGCCGCGCCCTGGAAGGCGTGGTTGTTCACTGTAAGTTCCGGTGCGCCGACTACGATCGTGTTCCCGCTGATGGCCACCGCGTAGCCAAACACGTCGCTAAAACCCCCGTCGGAGGGGGGCAATTCGGTGGTCTCGTGCACCGAGGCCCAGGTGGGAACGCCTTCCGAATTGGTGGGCTCGACGAACACATAGGCCGCTCCGGTACCCGACTCGGCACCCGTGGCACCGGCTACGACCGTGTTCCCGCTGATGCCCACCGCGGTGCCAAGATAACCATAACCCAACCCGTTGGAGGCGGTCAGTTGGGCGTTGTAGGTCGTCGGCGTCGTTGGCTCCATCGCCCAGCTGGTGTAGTCGTTCGAGTTGGGCGCGACGAACACATAGGCCGCACCCTGCTGAGTATTGGCCCCAACTGTGGCCTCTGGGGCGCCGACCACGACCGTGTTCCCGCTGATGCCCACCGAGTTGCCAAACCAGTCCAGCGGCGGATTTTGAGGCGAGGTTACGGTGACGCCGTCGGTCAACTCGGCGGCGTAGGGCAGCGGCGTTGGCGAGGTCCATGTGAGAACGTTGTTCACGGTGGGCTCGACGAACACATAGGCCGCGCCCTCGAAGACGTTATCGTCAATAGCCGGGGCGCTGACTACGATCGTGTTTGCGCTCTCGTTGATGGCCACCGCGTAGCCAAACCCATACGATGAGCCGGAGGCGGTCAATTCGGCGTTGGAGGGCAACGGCGTTGGCGATGTCCAGGTGGGAGCGCCGCCAGGGGGGGTGGGCTCGCTAAAAACATATGCCGCGCTCCGGTCGGAGGCGCCGACTACGATCGTGCCCCCGCTGCTCGCGCTCCCGCTGACCGCTACCGAGGTACCGAAGAAATCCCCAGCTGCCCCGTTGGAGGCGGTCAATTCGGCGTTGTAGGACAGCGGCGTTTGCGATGTCCAGATGGGGACGCCGCCCACGGTGCTGGGCGCAACAAACACATAGGCTGCGCCCTGCTGCGAGTTGACATAAGGGGCGCCGACTACGATTGTGTCTCCGCTCGCGTTTATGCCCACCGACCAACCAAAGTTGTCCCCTGCCGCTCCGCCTTTCATTTCGGCGATGTATATGCCGGTGTTTGCCCAGCCACCCGTGGGGGGCTCGACGAACACATAGACCGCGCCCTGATCGGAGTTGACAAAAGGGGCGCCGACCACGACGATGTTCCCGCTGACGGCCACCGAGCGGGCAAGCTGGTCCTGCGCCAGTCCCGAGGAGTTGGTCAGCTCGGCAGCTTGTACCCATGGGTCTACCATGATGGGATAACGGGCGCCGGCGGTGTTCACCCGCAACTGGACGCTGTCTCCCTGTACCTCCATCCACGACTCCAACTCGCGGCCGGAAGCGTCGTAGGCCAGCAAAGTACCATAACGCAGGGTCTGCACGCCGCTCTGATCCCGCAGCGTGAGCGCATGTCGTCCGGGTTCCACAGACGCGCTCAAAGTTCCGCCGAGGCGCAGCGCAATGTCCAACGCATCCTGCTGCGAAGGCGGAGACGCAACCGGCGCCTTCGAAATCGTGAAGCCCTGCTCAATCCCCAGCGGACCATTGACGTACCACTCCGTTAAAGCACCACGCCGGTATTCAACCCGGTTGGCGTCCGCATAAGGTGCAACGGCGGCCTGGACTTCCTTGACGCCAGTTCTGCCATAGCCCCAGCCTTGGAACTCCAGATTCAAGTTGGCATTCTGAAATCGGATTTTCACACCATCGGCAGCGTATTGGGCGGCCAGGTGATTTGCCGGGTTCTCAGTCGCGTATCCTTGTCCGGATCTCTTCGCGCGATAAGCTTCATCGGCTTTGCCCAGGGTCGCGGAGACGACCGATTGAGCGCCCGCAGGGATCTCGGCGCTTGAGGCGGCCTTGGTGGAGGGCTGCGCCGCAGGCGATGTTGCGCTTAACTGAGCTCGACCCGCGCTCGAGCTGGAAAGCACCATGACAAGGAGAACGGCAAGCACAAAACCCGGCCTGGTGATTCGTGCGATGACCTTGTGTTTACCGTTTGACTTCATTTTGATTCTCCTCTCGGGCGGTGTTCCTCTTGATTTCCGAAACTGCATCTTGGATCAGCTGCCGTTTCTCTCTTTCAGCCATTTGCTAAGAGCCCACATGGCCGTCCCTCTCACTGCCTCGCACTCATGGTTAGCGAAGAATGACTCGCGGTCGATCGACACTGCGCGATGCGAACGACCGGAGCTGGGTCGATATGACGTTGCCCTAGCCGTGCGCAGGTGCGGGGAAGCCTCGTTATCTGCTAAAGCGAAAACGATCGGAGAATCGGACCAGGGAATCTGGAGAATCTTCCAGGATTCGCAATCGGTGTCTCGAAGGATCCTCGCACCTTCTGGTCAATTGTCTTTAATTTCAATGGGTTAACGTTGACGCCGGTTGCGTCGATCTTCGTTTACAATCTTTCCACGGGGTCTGCCTGGGAGGGTAAGTTGTCCCAACTGCCGTCCAACACATTCAATGAACTACTGGCGAATTGGCAGGCCGGCAACGACGAGGCCTTACGCGCCGTGTTCCCTCGTGTCTATAACGAGCTGCGCCGCGTCGCGCATCGTTACTTGCAAAAGGAACGGCCCAATCACACTCTGCAAAGCGCTGCCCTCGTCCACGAGGCCTACCTGCGGCTCGAAAAGCAGCGCACTGGTCCGTTCGAGAACCGCGAGCATTTCATCGCCATCTGCGCGCAATTGATGAGACAGATTCTGGTGGAGCACGCGCGCAGCCGAAGAGCCGCAAAGCGGGATGGAGGGTACCGGCTCTCACTCGATGAAGGGCTGGCGGGCAAGACGCCGACCGTGGACATGATCGCTCTGGACGACGCGCTGAACCAACTGGCCAAGCTTGATCGGCAACAGAGCCGCATCGTTGAGATGAGATTCTTCGGAGGCCTTTCCATCGATGAAACAGCGTGCGCGCTGAATCTTTCACCGACTACAGTGAAGCGGCATTGGACCACGGCGCGGGTTTGGCTGCATCACCAGATGAGCAACGCAACCGACCTATGACGCCCGAGCGCTGGGAACAGATTCGCGAAGTGCTCGAGAAGGCGCTGGAATTGGCCCCCGAGCAGCGCTCCGCCTTTCTCGACATGGCTTGCGTCTCCGATCCGTCGTTGCGGAAAGAAGTTGAAGCTTTGCTCGCGGACAGTGCCAACCTACCTTCCAATTTTTTGCAATCCTCTGCGATGGCCGAATTGATCGACGCGGAGTTGAAGAGCATCGGATCTGTCGCTGCCCTTGAACCGGGACAAGAATTCGCGCAGCGCTTTCGGCTGATTCGCAAGCTGGGCGAAGGCGGCATGGGCCAAGTCTGGCTGGCTGAGCAAACGTCGCCCGTTCGGCGGCAAGTGGCCCTGAAAATGATCAAGGCCGGAATGTACGACGAAGCTGTTGTGCAACGCTTTCAATCAGAGCGGCAATCGCTGGCGATTATGGAACATCCGGCGATAGCCAAGGCATTTGACGCGGGAACGACGCCTCAGGGTCAACCTTATTTCGTGATGGAATACGTGCCCGGCCTGCCGGTTACGGAGTATTGCGATCAAAAGAAACTCACGATCCGCGATCGGCTCGAACTATTCATCGAAGCCTGCGAAGGCGTGCAGCACGCGCACCAGAAAGCCATCATCCATCGCGACCTGAAGCCGGCAAACATCCTGGTGGTTGAGGTGGATGGCAAACCGGTGCCGCGAATTATCGACTTCGGACTGGCCAAGGTGATCACCCATGCGACCGCCGGCGACGCCCTCAAAACACAATTCGGAAACCTGGTGGGAACGCCGGGGTACATGAGTCCGGAACAAGCTGACGCGAATGTGCAGGACATCGACACGCGCACCGACGTCTACTCGCTGGGAGTTGTTCTCTATGTTTTGCTTGCCGGGCGAGAGCCGTTTGAAGGCAAGCCGGGCCAGAAGCAACAGCTCGACGAGTTGCTGCGCAAGTTGCGTGAGGATGAACCACCGAGGCCAAGCGCGCGGGTCAGTGGCGATCATCACTCCTCAAACGCGGTATCGCAAGCGCGCAGCACTGAACCCAGACAACTGACCCGCATGCTGCGCGGAGATCTTGACTGGATCACCATGAAGGCTCTGGAAAAGGATCGAGCACGCCGGTATGGCACGCCTTCCGAGCTTGCCGCGGATATTCGCCACTACCTAAACCACGAACCGGTCCTGGCGCGTCCGGCAAGTGCTGCTTACCGGAGCGGCAAATTCGTGAAGCGGCACAAACTTGCGCTTGCGGTGGCGTCGGTATTCGCGGTCATGGCCATCGCGGGCGCAGTAGCCATCGTAAGAGAAGCGCAGATCGCTCGCATGCAGGAGGCTCGCGCGGAGCGCCGTTTCGAATCGCTGCGCAAGCTAACTAACTCTCTGCTCTTCGAGTTTTATGACTCCATCGCGACTTTGCCGGGGTCGACAACCGCCCGTGACTTAGTGGTGCGGCGCGCTCTCGAGTATCTTGAGCAAATCAAAGCAGATGCTCCGGATGACCCGGCAACTCTGCGCCATCTTGCCGCCGGTTATGATCGTCTGGGGCAAATCCAGGCAGATGAGGGGAGCCCTCACCTGGGCGGTGCTGGCTCGTTTCAACAAGCGAAGGAACTCTATGGCAAGGCGCTTGAGATCCGCGAAAAACTGGCGAACCTGGATCCTGCAAATCCGACGCTGCAACTCGAACTGACCGACACCCTTTTCAACATTGCACGAATTCATGAACAACTTGGGGACATGAGTGGAGCATTGCAGTTCTTACAACAGCGCCTCGCAATCCAGGAAGAGTTGCAAAAACAACACGGCTCCAGCACTCTCGCCTCTGAAACTGCTCGAACATTAACCAGCATGGGGGCGCTCTATGTGTGGCTGGGTGACCGCGATTCCGCGCTCGCATACGAAAGCCAAGCTCTCGATATAGGCCAGGGGTTACTTAAGGCGAATCCGAATAGCGTTCAGGCGCGGAGCACGGTTTGGCGATCGCTGACCTGGAGCGGGTGGGCGCTTAAGTTGCAAAGAAAGTTCAGGGATGCTGCCGCGACTTGGCGAGAGGCCCTGTCAATTTCCGAAAAACTTGCGTCCGAAGATCCGAACAACACCACCTATCAAAGATATCTAATATCGGACAACGGCAATCTGTGCGAGACCTTGGCTTACGCCGGCGAGTTTTCTGAAGTGCGAAGTCATTGCGAGACGGCAATTGCGATCAATCAGATGATGGTGAGCTCAGATAAAAACAATGCGCAAGCTCTCGCCGATCTCGGCAACTCGTGCATGACCATGGGATTAGCGCTCTATCTTATGCACTCTCCGCAACTAGCCTTGATTTATGAAAAGAGAGCGACATCGATCTATCAAGACTTAGCCCTCCACGATCCTGATTCGTTGTCGAATGCTCTGGACCGCTCCGAGTCACTTCTCTATCTGGGGCGAGTTGAAGCCGATCTGCATCGTCCGGAGCTTGCCCGCAAGAGCGCGGTGGAAGCCGAAAAGCTTCTCGAGGAACTGGCGAAACGAAATCCACAGAATCGCTATTACTTAGAAGGGCTGCAGGAGGCTCAAGGGGTTATCAAGGTTCTCCCGTACGATACGGCTCCCGTCGCCGTTCATTAGTCGCGATCGCAGGTCATGGGCAAGGCTCCCGGCGAAAGAATTCACAGACTCCGGGACTCGAAATCAGCCGGCGAGACAACATCCGTGGACTCATCGTTTCGAGCATCGCACGCTCCGGGGAAGAGGCCGCCGTTTCCGCCGATCTAATCGATCAGCAAACGTGTGAGACGGTGCGCTCTTACTTAAAGCGAACCTACGGCGCAGGCCACATCCTCCACGCTCTCGATGTGATGGCAGCTGACCCAGGTAGATTTGGTAGTGGTGCCATTTGAAATCCACAGACTCACGGCTCGGCGGTAAAATTGAAGCATGGCAAGCCGCAAACTCCGCATCGTGAAGGTCACGCCTAACCTGGGCGGCGTCTGTGAGAAGTGCGGCAGGCAGTTTGACTCTGATTTGTCGAATCGAGCCGCTGCTGAATCGAAGATCACTACGGCCTTTGCTGCCCATAAATGCATATGAGCGCTATCGGCACAAATCCAATTAGTAGTGCACTTATCGCCTGTATCCTTTCGAATCGAGAGATCGACTTGTCGGCCTTGGAAAGCGATTCGCGCAGGCTGGAGCATCTACTGGACATTGTTGGTGGATTGCTTCTGCTTTCCACGATGGCTGTAGTGATTGGGTTGGTCGTTGAATATTGGGACCCAATCCACGAATTCATTGAGGAGCTAAGAAGGCCTGCTGCCACATTCCCTTGGAGACGCATAAAAGAACTAGCCGGAGGGATTCTCGTCACATTGGGAGTTGCTGGAGAACTAGGATTTACATATTGGGCATCCCGTATAGAAACTAGCCTACGAGATGACACGACCGAAATAGTAGGCCGGCTAAATGACAAAGCCGCTGAAGCTGAAAGGCTCGCTGGAGAAGCAAATAAGTACGCGGCAGAAATACAGGAATCCGTGGCACCTCGAAGATTGACCGCAAGCCAGAGAGCATCAATCAAATCTGAGCTATCCCGATTTGCACGACAGCAATTTGAATTCGGCGCATGGCATGACACGTTCGATCTAGAATCGAGCGTCTTTGCGCAGGAACTGGTTTCAGCCCTAAGCAAAGATGCGCACTGGAAAGCTAAACCAGGATTTGATGTCGGTGGCTCAGTTTCAATGTTTACGGCTGCTCCAGCCATTCCAGTCACCGGCATTTCGGTATCGGCGACCAATAATGACTCCACGAAGCTAGCATCGAAGGCCTTGATACGCGAATTAAATGCCATTGGCTTTAACTGTATTCGAGGAGAAGAATTCGCCAAGAAGGGCGATGCGCCTGCCAAAGAGCCGTTTATATATATACACGTGCTCGCCAGGCCCGAAGGCCCGCAAGGCGAGGCTAAACTTCGAGCAGATGCCGCAAAGAGAGATGCAACCAACAACCAAACTGTCAACCATTGAACCTGTGGAAAGCAAACGGCACCACTACCGTAGATTTCAGTCGTTCATAACAACCCAAGTCACTCGTTGAGCATTGAATAGTCTTCCTTCTGCAGGTTAGTAACGATAAACGCCGTTCCCGCCACCAACCCGTCTCCATCCGCAAACATCGCTGAGAACGCTTCTGGGCCAGCCCGAAGTCTCCCCCGAGTCAAGCTAAGAAACCTCTAAGCCCCTGATTCTCCGCATCTTCCATTTGCCGATAATTAAGCGCTTTTAGCGCATACTCGGTCCATGATCGCCAAGCGAACCAAAACCGCTCCCAGGCCCCGCCGGCGGCCGGGATTCGAGATCCAACTTCCGGGATTCAGGAACCAGCTACTGAGGAATGGAGCTGAGGACCCATGCCAATCCGCCGATGAACAGCGCGGCCCAGGCCAGATAATGCCAGGATTTCTTCAGTTCCAGCGTAGATTGCCGGTCCCAGGGGATCAAATTCATGGTGGGTTCCTCGTTTCTTTCGCACGCCACCAGAACCATCGGCCACGAGGATCGGAGTCTTTATCGAATTCACTCACCAGCCGCGAAAGCACCCCCCGCCCACTACCTTTCTGTTCCCTGGCCCCTGTTTTTCTGATCCCTGATCCCTGTTCCCTGATCCCTGATCCCTGTTCCCTGATCCCTGCTTTTACCCCACCCCCC
>Ga0187863_10002346_pt1 | contig 14485 bp, 11 predicted proteins | sample June2016WEW_11_1_FD_132975 | JGI IMG/M metagenome (GOLD analysis project Ga0187863, IMG submission 132975) | Peatland microbial communities from SPRUCE experiment site at the Marcell Experimental Forest, Minnesota, USA - June2016WEW_11_10 | ecosystem: Environmental > Terrestrial > Soil >... | reverse complement strand
GGAATCGAAAAACTGTGAAAGACGTCCTGCGAAATAATCGTCAGCTGAATCGGGCGTCCCGTTGGTACGTGCAGCGCATTGATCTCATGCTGCCCCCCCGGATGCTCCGCCTTCCACATCCACTGCTTGCCGACGACGTAGATGTTCATCGCATTGGCCGGTGGCGTATAGATGCGAAAGTAAAGCAGCGCGCCCCAGACAAACATGATGAGAAACAGGCCGAGCGGGATGATCGTCCATGTTGCTTCGAGCAGCGTCGATCCCTCTATCTGCACGGCCACAGGATGGCGCTTCTTGCTGTAGAGAATCGAAAAGCCGGTGATCAGCAAAATGACAATCGTCAGCCCGACAAGGCTTACCAGGACCATGAAGAAATACAGCGCGTCCATCTGAGGCGCAATCTTCGATGCCTCCGGCGGAAAGAGCGCGAAGTTCGTCATCCACTTGACGAGAAACTGCCAGATTACTGGACTAATGTGCGACATTCTTTATCCGTTCACCTTTGCTTCTTTCACAGGGGCATTTTTCACGGGTTGGTGTCCCTGCCGATAATCCCGGCGGAACATAATCACCATGAAGCCACCCAACAAAACCAACGTCAGAAACCCACCCAGCTGCACGACGCGCGCGACGATCAGCGAGTGAGTATTTGTCTGGGGATCGTAGTGGTAGCAATACGTAAGAATGTTATCGACGGGCGATCCAATACGATTTGAAGATGCTTCATTCAAACCCAGGAGCATGTCTTTGGGGGAATACTCCACGCCCATGTAGTACTGGGCCAGCTTGCCCTCCGGCGTCACAATCTGGATCGCGCTGGCGTGTGCGTATTGTGTCTGATTGGTGCCTGGCACCTTGAGCTTCATGTACTTGAATCCGACAGCAGTCGTGAGAGCATCGATGCTCGGCTGCGTCCCGGTCAGAAAATGCCAGCCATTCGCAGTCTCGGGATGCCCGTAGCGCTTCAAGTAGCTCCGCTTCTTCGCCGCGGCCAAGTCCGGTCCTTCTTCAGGATCGATGCTCACGACCACGACATTGAAATCCTTGCCCGGAACGAAACGCACCATTTGCAGCGCGCTCGTCAATCCATCGAGTTCTTCCGAGCACAGCATCGGGCACCGGTAATAGACCAGCGCCAGAATCGCCGGCTTTTTGCCGAAGTAGTCGCCGAGACGCACCGGTTTGCCGGTGTCGTCCACAAACGGGAGACTAAGAGGCAACTGCTGATTCAGGCGCTGCGCAATGGAAACTCCATTCAGGAGCGCTGGCTGGTCATTCGAAGGCCCGATCTGTTTGTCACCATAGCTTGAAACCTGCGCCGCAAGAGATGGGGCAAGCAACGCAGTCCCGAACACGATCGCGGTTGCGGCGTGTTGTGCCGCGTTAGCCCAGCTTCCCCGGATTGTGATTCTCGACTGCATGACTACTGCTCCTTTACTGCTGTTTACTGCCGTTGTTTCGCCTCTTCAGCCCTGGCCGTTGCCTGATCCTGCTCATAGGCCGTGCGCGCAAATCCGTTGGTCAGTGGCACCGTCACCGTTGGCACTCTATCGCCAGCCATCAACGGCTGCTGCTGCACTGCCGGCGCTACCGGCAACCCACGCTGAGCGATGAGCTCCATCGCCCGCTCAATCGGAATCCTGACTTTGCCTTTTGACTGATCTGCCCAGCTGTAGTTGTCCAAGAGCAGGTCCTCGCGCTCATGCAGGTCGGCCACATCTTGATTGCCGTCATCGAGCTGTACACGAGGTGTCGGGAATGTCTTGGTCAACTCGGCTACCTTGTGTTGCATCTCCGGGTTGTTGGGCAGGTTCCCCAATTGGCGAATATCAATCGTCGTCGTCCATTTCGAATTTGGCCCGTCCTCCTGATTCATGCGCGCATTGATGACTTTTCCAAGCCCATACGTCAGCACCCCGGCCACGGCCACAAAAATCAACAGCGCGATCAGAAACACCACGATGCCGGTGACGCGAACATCGGTCTGCTCGTACCCAGCCGATGCATCGATTTCTTCCGGCGTCGGACCGTGCGAGCCAAGAATCTTTTCGCCCTCAGGCTCGTTGTGATCAAGCGTGGACATGTTCAGGCTCCAGAATTTCCGCCACATGCGGATCGTTAGTCTGTACCAGCGGGCGCGCCTTCAGCCGCGTGCAGAAATAGGCGATCCAGAAGGACGCCATCGCCACCGGCACCACCGCGTATTCAAGGATTCCCCAGCTGAAATGGAGGTTCCTTGCCGCGTCTTTGAAATTCGGCTCAATCAGCCAGAACAGATCGAATGCCTTGGCGAAGATCATCCACTGGCATACCCGCGTCAGCCGCTTCTTGTTGCGCTTGATATCGCGCGACAGCAACAGCGAGAACGGAATCAGCCAGTGAAAGATGAAGTCGAGCGTGATGATGACGCCCCAGTGGCCGCGAAAACGATCGAGGTACCAGGGAATCTCTTCCGGCAGATTCCCCGACCAGATAATGAGGAACTGTCCGAAGGCCAGGTAAATATTCAGCATCACGAAAGCAAATGTCAGCTTTCCCAGATCGTGCTGTTCCGTCTGCCGCAGAATCGTCTTGAATGGCTCTGCCTTCGAAAGCGCAATGGACACGATGATGCCCAACGCCAGTACCGAGTAGCCCTGGCCCACGAGGAACAGCAGTCCGTACACCGATGAGAACCATGTAGGGTCCATCGACATGACCCAATAAATCACCCCGGCCGTCATGGTCAGCGAGTACACCACGATTCCCGGGCCGCTTATGTTTTCGAGCTTCTTGATCCAGTACGGCGTGTTCTCCGGCGAATCCGCATCCCGCTTCAGTCCCAGTGCGGTCAGGCGATACGTATAGAAAAACCAGATCGCGAAGCACAGCAGGCTCACCCATACAAACGTACCGGGATTGAGCATGGGCCGTTTGAAGTCAATGCAATGCTTCTGAATCTCGTCGATCCATCCTGCCTTCAACGCGGTCGTCGTATCGCTGTATCTCGCCCACAAGTAGAGGCGTTTCATGTTCAACGCCACAACAATCCAGTAGACAAAAACAATAGGGAGAGAGCGGGCCATCGCTTCAAGAGGACGCCGGAGCAACAATCCCCACTTGCCGCCGGAGCAGTACTGCACCATCAGCAGCGCGAGTCCTCCAACCGACCAGCCAAACGTGAGCATCATCCCCAGGACCCAGGCGCGCAGCAGATGATCCCATCCAAGCCCATCCTGCCCCTGCGCCAGGAGTGCCAGGATCGCGGCGATCACCGAGGCAATTGCACCCACCATCCAGGCGCGCGTTCTCCAGGCATCCACAAAGGCCGGCGCGCTTAAGTCAGCGGGAAGCGATTTGATGTGCGTCTCGTGAGCCATTCCTTCGTCCTTACTTCGCTGCCGCGGCGGGCGCGGTCGTTTTGGTTTGCGGAATCGTAATTGCCGGATCGGCCGGATTTGCCGGAGCCATCGCCGGCGTGCCTTCCTTTGTCACCGGTGGATAGGCCTGAATCGCGGTGGAAGGCAGCTCCCAAGGCTGCGCATACCCGGCGGGCAGGTTCTCTTCAGTTGCAATATCCTTCAGGTTTCGAACAGTGACTCCCGCCGGCACATCCTGCGGCGTAGCCGCCTGGCTTAATTGCAGTGCACGAATATACGCGGCCACTGCCCAGCGGTCTTCGGGTGTCAGCTGCGCCGCATAATCGGGCATGGCGCCGTAACCGTGCGTCATTACAAAGAAGTAGTGCGAAAGCGGCTGCGAGACTCTCACCTGGTCGTGCAGATTGGCCGCCGGTTTGTAGCCTCGCTCCACGATCTCGCCCAGTCCGTTGCCCACACGCGAGTGGCACGGCGTGCAATAGATGTTGAAGCGTTCCTGCCCGCGCCTCAGCACTTCCATCGTTACGGGAAACGGCATCAGGTTCTGCTCTTCGCGATAACCATTCGCTCCCTGAATTACACCCGTGTAGAAGTAGCTGTCCTCGTGCAGTTGGCCGCGCGCTACAGTGTTCAGCACCTGCGGCCGCGCCCCGCGGTGATCGGCAAACATCTCCGAGCCGCGCTGCGAAATGATCTTAGGCTGGTCCTGCATATCCTGCCGGCATCCGGCGACAACCAGAAGCATGGTAAGGCCAGCGAAAACAAAAGATCGGCTCACCAGCTTGTTTGCTTTCCCACGTCTCAAAATCGAAACATGGGGCACCCAATTCGGAGCCTGAACCCTGATGATCCCTGTTCCCTGATCCCTGGCGGCCATCAGTACTCCACCTCCACGACCGAGACCGGGGCGAAACTCGCCAGATATGCGCGCGTCTCCTGCAAATCGAACTTCGGATCCATCGCTTCCAGGCATAGGAAGAACTTGTCCGTCGTGGCCCCGTTCCGAAAATTCGGCGCATTGAACAGCGGGTGATACAAGGCAGGCAGTCCGTTCAGTGCGAGCATGCCAAACGCGGCAGACAGCCCCGCCCACAAAATCGTCCATTCGTACGCCGGTACAACGAACGCCGGCCACGAGTACGTCGGACGTCCGCCAATATTCAGCGGAAAGGCAAGCGTCGAGATCCAGGTCTCGAGCGAAAACATCGCGGCCAAGCCCATCAGTCCGCCCACCAGCGTAAGCAACGGCACTTTGTTGCGATGAAATCCAATCGCTTCCGCCGCCTCTTCCACTGGATAAGGTGTGTAGCAATCCAAGCGCCGCCATCCATCGTGGTGCGCCTGCTGGGCGGCCCTCACCAGGTCGCTCGGCGTATCGAATTCGGCCAGCAGGCCGTAAGTCCCTTCGCGAGCAGGCATAACTAGTCAGCCGCCTCCGCAGCCTTCGGCTTGATCTTCGCCGCCGGCAGCAACATACGAACTTCATTCATCGGAATCATGGGCAGGAAGCGCACAAACAACAGGAACAATGTTGTGAAGAGTCCCAGCGTGCCCACGAAGGTCATGTAATCCCACTTCGTCGCGCGATACGTTCCCCACGACGATGGCAAGAAGTCGCGATAAAGACTGGTCACGACAATCACGAAGCGCTCAAACCACATGCCCGTGTTCACGACAATCGAGATGAAGAACATGAACGGGATCGATGTACGCAGTTTGCGCGACCAAAGCGTCGTCAGCGGAATCGCCAGGTTGCACGTGACCAGTACCCAATAGGACCACCCCATCGGCCCGAACGCGCGGTTCCAGAACATGAAGGCTTCCCAGTGCGAGGCCGAGTACCACGCCATGAAGGCTTCCATGCCGTATCCATAGGCCACGATGAAGCCCGTCGCCAACATGACTTTGCCCATATTGTCGATGTGGCGCTCGGTTACCAGCGCTTCCAGGTGATAGAACTTGCGCAGCGGAATCGCCAGCGTCAGCACCATGGCGAAACCCGAATAAATTGCGCCAGCCACAAAGTAGGGCGGGAAAATCGTCGTATGCCAGCCGGGCAGAACTGCCACAGCGAAGTCGAAGCTGATGACGGTGTGGACTGAGAGCACCAGCGGCGTCGCTAAACCGGCCAGCAGCAGCGAAGCCGTCTCATAGCGCATCCAGTGGCGTATGGAACCGCGCCAGCCCCAGGAAAGAATCCCGTAGAAATACTGGGCGATTTTGGAATCGGCACGATCGCGGAAGGTGCCGAAATCCGGAATCATCCCCACGTACCAGAACACCACCGAAATCGTCGCGTAGGTCGATACTGCGAACACGTCCCATAGCAGCGGCGAGCGGAACTGGGGCCACACATCCATCGTGCTCGGATACGGGAACAGCCAGTACCCAAGCCACGGACGGCCTACGTGGATCAGCGGGAACATGCCGGCGCAAACCACGGCAAATATCGTCATGGCCTCGGCGAAACGGCTGATCGAGTTGCGCCAGCTCTGCTTGAAGAGAAGCAAAATCGCCGAGATCAGTGTGCCGGCATGGCCGATACCGATCCACCAAACAAAGTTGATAATCGCGAAGCCCCAGGCAACCGGCTGCGTAATCGCCCAGATACCTACGCCCTTCAGAAACAGCCACGTCACCGCCACCAGCAGCATGGTTGCGCCGCCGCCCGCGATGCCGAAGAGTGCCAGCCAGCCCAGCGGCGTGTGCGGAGTGAGCACAATGCGCGTGATCTTTTCGGTGACCGACTTGAAGGTCTCCCCGAGCGCAATGACCCGGTATTCCCCTGTCGCCGGATCGACACCTGGGTTGTTGGTTTTCACATCTTTGGTTGCCATCGTGACTTCAACCCTTTGCCGGCGCGTGTTCCACCGGCGCTTCTTCGAGTTCGGAATTCAGATTCAACACTTCTGCAACGTACGTCGTCCGCGGGCGCGTGTTCTGGTCGGCAAGCACCTGGTAATTGCGCTCATCGGCTCTCAGTTTTGCAAGCTTGCTCGTCTTGTCATTTAGATTGCCAAACGTGATCGCCGAAGCCGGGCATGCCTGCTGGCAAGCCGTCACAATTTCTCCATCGCGAATCGGACGGTTCTCCTTATCCGCTTCGATCCTGGCTGCGGTGATGCGCTGCACGCAATAGCTGCACTTCTCCATCACGCCGCGCGACCGAACTGAAACATCCGGATTGCGCGACAGCTTCAAACTTTCCGTCTCGTAATCGGAATAAAGCAGGAAGTTGAACCGCCGCACCTTGTAGGGGCAGTTATTGGAGCAGTAGCGCGTGCCCACGCAGCGGTTGTAGACCATCGTGTTCAGCCCTTCCGGCGTATGCACCGTTGCTCCCACCGGGCAAACCTGTTCGCATGGAGCGTTCTCGCAGTGCTGGCAGGTCATGGGCTGGAAGTGTGCACGCGGGGCAGACAGATCGCCTTCGAAGTAGGTATCGATTCGCAACCATTGCATGTTGCGCCCGATGCGCACCTGCTGCTTGCCCACTACGGCGATGTTGTTCTCGGCATAACAGCTCACGATGCAGGCGTTGCAGCCCACGCAGCTGTTCATGTCGATTGACATGCCCCATTTGTTCTCGGTGTAGGTCCAATTCGGAAAGAGCGACGTGCCCATCTCCGGCGTGTCGTGCCCTTCGCCCTCGTGTGCAAAATTCGGATTCGCCTTGTACTCATCGAGCGTGGCGTAGCGAATGATGCCGCGCTCGCTGATTGCCTCGTCCCCTTCAAGCGAGTTGTTGCCGTGGCCCTGTCCGCTGACAGTCGCCGAACGGTGATCCTGGTAGTGGCTCTTGGTGATCGCCACACCCCATTTGCCGTCGACCTTCTTGAGCGAGCCCGTGGCGAAAAACGGCGCCCAGGTCGATCGAATCAGGTATGCGTTGAAGCCCGCACCCGAACCCACGCGGCCTGCAAACTCGCGGCCGTAGCCGAGATGAACGGTGACGGAGTTGTCGGGATGGCCCGGCGCTACGATGACTGGCGCTTTCACCTTGCCGTTGCCGACGCTGATCTCGATAATGTCGTCTTCTTCGAGGCCCAGCTTGGTCAGCGTCGCGCCGGAAACGATGGCGGCATTGTCCCAGCTCAGATTTGTTACCGGCTTCGGTAGTTCCTGCAGCCAGCCCACATTCGACCAGCGCCCGTCGTAGACGTTTGGGTCGGGCCGGAAAATGATTTCAATGGCGTCTTTCGAAGAGGGCGTGGGCACCTTGGGAATCGCACCAGTCTTTGGTGCCTCCCCGCCCACAGCATAGGCGGTGTTCGCAATCCACCCATCGTGCAACGCCTTGCGCCATCCCATCTCAAAGTCGCCCTTGATCGTGTCTTTCTGCGTCAATCGCACCGCGTCGTATGAACTCAACAGCGGTTCGTCAAGTAACGTCTGCAACACATGGTGCGCCGATTTGCCGCCGTAGAGCGGATCGATCATCGGCTGCACCACCGAAACAGTCCCGTCGTATGCCCGTGCATCCGACCACGATTCCAGATAATGCGCCGCCGGAATGTGCCAGTGCGCAATCTGCCCCGTCTCGTCTACGTTCGATCCGAGATGCGCAACGACGTTGGCTTTATTGAAGGCGGAAAGAAATTCCAGATCCGCAGGCGCCGAATAGATCGGATTGGAATTCAGAATCACTAACCAATCCACTTTGCCCGCATCCAACGCGGCAACCAGCGCTTTCAAGTCGCCCATCTGATCACTGGGAAGCGGAATCGCTGGTTCGCTCGAGACCGAAACCGTCTTGCCAACACTGCCCAGAGCCGTGTTAATCGCCAGCGCCAGCGCCGCGACCGATTCATCCTGATAGAGCCCCGGAATCACTGCGCTCTTGCCGGCGTTCGCCTTCAGGTCCTTCGCGAGCGAGGCCAGGAATTTCTGCTGATCAGTGGTCCACGCATATGTTGGAGCGTCGACTCCGGAAACCCCGACTGCCTGCGCGAGTGCCGCCGCAAATGCCGGAATCTCGCTCGCGCGCAGCCCCAAACGATGCTCGGCCTTCATGCCCGTCGTCGTCGTCATGCTTTCGACGGCGTACAGCCGGTTCATTCCATTCGCGGGGTTCTTGCGCCGCGCCGCGTAGTCGCCCACCAGCTTGTGGAATCCGGGATAGGCCGAGCTCGAGAGAAAATCTGCATCGAGCGAAACAATCACATCGGCCTGGCTCAGGTCGTATTGAACATTGATGCCCTTAGCCAGCCATGTCCCCGCGATTGCCGGGTCATATTGAACCAGCGTTGCCTTGGGATACGCTGCCTGCACTGCCTTCCATTGCCGAGCCAGTGTCGGCGAAGTAATCGTTGCACTCAGGAAGTAAAGACCGGTTCCGTCTTTACTCGCCGCAGCCTTGAGCCGCAGTTCCTGTGCAAACTCCGCCCACTCGCGGGGTTCTCCGCGATAAGTCGCGTGCTTTGACCGGTCGGGATCGTACAAATCCAGCAGCGTTCCTTGCGAAAACACATCGGACGAACCATGGTTATAGGCGTGGTCAGGATTCCCGTCCACCTTAATAGGACGGAACTGATCGCTCTTCACCAGCACCGGCACCGCGCCGGTCACGAAAGGATGTGCGGTCGCAAAATAGTTCGGCTTGCCCAGCACCAGGTCTTCAGGCGCCTTCACATAGGGATAAATCGGCTCATCCGGCTGCTTGGTGCAACCCGCCAGTCCCGCCAGCGCCATCGATGCGCCCATCAGCTTCATGAAGCCGCGCCGCGATACGGGATCGACCCACTCCTGCGCAGCCGAGGGAAACTCGCGCTCCACCGCAGCCTGAAAATCCTCTGTATTGGCGAGCTCGTCGATGGAGCGCCAGTACTTCTTGCCCTTGGTGCCCTTCAATTCTTCGCGGACCTGGGCCAAGGTCATCGGCGTTCCAGTCTCAGCTTGGGCGCCCTTGTGCATTTCGTTATCCAAGGTGTTCCCCGTCGATTTCGTGGTTCTGTCCATCCGCTCCGTGCTCATCGATGACAGACCTCGCAACTGGTCAGCTCGCGTGGCGTGCGGATGTGGTACTGCTTCACAAGAAAATGACCCAGTTCCATCTGGCTGGTGAATTTCTGATAGCTCGCCGGTGCAGGAAGTTGCGCCGCGGCCACGTCGCCCGCCAACCCCCTCAGACCGCTGCCCGGAAGGTTGAGCGAGGCCATTTCCGGTCCCGCTGCGCTTGGATCCTTCGTTACGCAGTTCACACTCTGCGCCGTTGGAGTGCCGGCCTTCTCATCGCCAACCGAGCACCATACCGGACGATCTTCCGCCGGTGCTTCCCACGCCATGTTGTAGATCTCTCCCGTCGGCCGCAGGTTCTTTGCCGGGTTGCGATGGCAGTCCAAACACCATTCCATCTGCAGCGTGTTCTGCGCATACATCAGCGGCATCATATCGACGCGCCCGTGACAGGAAGCGCAACCCAGTCCCTTGTTCACGTGAATTTCGTGGCTGAAGTAGGCAAAATCCGGCAGATCGTGCACCTTGGTCCACACCAGCGATTGCCCCGTCGCCCAGCTATTCCTGACCGGCTCAAGAAGCTGCGCGTTGGTCCAGATCTGTGCATGGCAATTCATGCACGTCTTGGTGGGAGGAATACCCGCGTAGCTCGACTTCTCCACCGTCACGTGGCAGTACTGGCATTGCAGTCCCAAGCCCTGCACATGATGTTTGTGGCTGAAAGGAACCGGCTGCTCCGGCCTCTGCCCCTGCCGTGTCACCCATGGAGAGCGCTGCAACTCGTCCAACGTAACCCCGAGAGCGATCACAATCAGCCCCGTCAAAACCAGGCTCATACGAGCCAAAGCATTGGAGCTGCGATCGAATATCTGCGCCATGAATGCTTTCCTGCTTTGTTTTTTCTTCGTTTCTATGCCACGCAATGTACGCCGTGCCAGCGGTCACACATGTTGCGGTTAAGTTTGGTTTTGTTGCAAAGGGAAGCTGTGCGTCGGATGACCCCGAAAATTCAATATAGCAGTCAGCACCCGGTCCGCAAGCGTTCGCACGGTTCAAAACCCAAAAATGTTTCGCATGACGAAACATTTGTATGGTGCTGAAAAGACTGCACATTGTGATGAAGCTGGAAGAAGGGAAGAAATCATCGATGCCCTGGTGATCGTCATACCAGAGCTTGGGGTTACAGTGATCAAAATCTTAACGCAAACGACGGGCTTCCTGCATCTGCTGAATCACCGCCGCCAACCCGCTCATCCATCTTTACCAATACGCGTTGCAAAAGCACGGTCAAAGACCCTCTTTCTCTAACGGGGCCGCATAGCTCTCTGCAAAGGCCTCGTCGGGTGATGTGGCCGGCCAGCCCACAATCACCAGAAATACATCGAGAACAAAAAGTGCAATGGCAATGTCGTTGAAAAGTATTGCCTGGCGCAGGTCGGGCCACATCTGATTGGCAGCCCAGAACAGAAAGGCAACTGCCAACAGAATCGCCTTCACAAATTCCATAAGAGCCGGACGATGCGCTGCCTGGTACACGAGGTAGGTAATCGCGATCATGGCCAATGGAAATGCGCCAAGAACGTCGTGGGCCCTTGGCGGAAACATACCCGGAACAGCATCCCAAGCGAGCAATACGCCAACGCTGGCCATCGTGATGACGCCGAGAATCACGGACAGAGCTCGGCGTCGCGGGTGAAGTCTACGATACATAGGCCATTATTGACCGCCCCTCGAAAGGAAACCGTAAGGGCCAGCCCGCTGATCACGGACGTCGCGCTGATTGATCCTGCAGAATGTCTGGATTTGTCCAACTGCACGGATCGATTAATTTAGAATTCATAAAGGCATTCCAACCGGCTGCCGTTCGTCTCATATCGCGATTGTTTTTGCGGACCGCGTGTTCGGAGGACGGTGGACTATCGTACGTCGGCGCAGTCTCACGGGATCTCCTTCACCCGGAATGGCAAAGCGCAAAGGATCTGGTCATGAAATACGCAGGGCTGCTCGTCATGCCGGCCGGTTTCTTTCTCACTCTCGCAGCCATCCTTCTCTTCCCGGCTCCCACTACGCGTGCCGCTTTTGTTGCGTGCGGTATCGCCGTTGAAGGAATGGGACTCGCCGTGGCAATTCGCGGCCATATGGCGCCTAAACGAGGCCGTCACGGACACAGCTTGGGCCGTGAAGTGGAAGGCGGGGAATTCCATTAATGGTCACGTCCTCTACTCCACCCGTCGCCGATCTGTCGTTTGCCATCGCGCTGCCGCTCCTGCTGCTCGCCCCGCTTGCCATTGCAGGACTCGCGCTCATCAATGCCGGCCTCGGCCGTTCGCGTTCTGCGGCGCAATCCGTACTCGGAAGCCTGGTCCTGGTTTCTGTCGCCGTTCTCGTATTCGCTTTGGTCGGCGCCACCTTCGCCGATGGCGCTTCCGGGTCGGGCCACGTATTCCATCTATCCGGCATACCGTGGAACTGGGCTGGAACGGGTCCGATCGCGCTCAGCGGCCTCTCGTCTTCACCCATGCGCGCCCAGCTTACGCTGCTCTTTGAATTTCTTGCCTTATCTCTCGCCGTTCTCATTCCCTGGGGATCCGGCGCCGATCGTTGGCGTTTGACCGCCGGTGCTGCCTCGGCTGCAGTCCTTGCCGCCCTCTTTTTTCCTCTCGTCTCGCATTGGACCTGGGGCGGTGGCTGGCTCGCACAGCTCGGTCTCAACTTTTCGCTCGGTTCCGGATTTCTCGACGTTGGCGGCGCGGCAACAATTCACCTTCTCGGCGGATTCAGCGCACTCGTGGTCGTCTGGATCGCCGGTCCCCGCCGCGGCAAATTTCCCAAGGAAGGGCTCTCCACAGCCATGCCCGGCCACAACGCCATTTACATTCTCTTTGGCTGCCTCATCGCGCTTGTGGGATGGATGCCGCTCAACATGGCGGGAGCACTGCTTTGGCTGGGTGCTTCCCCTTCCGCGCTTCCAGGCACCGCAATCAACACATTGCTCTCCGCCGCCGCGGCCCTGGCCGCCACTTTCACGGTGACGCGCATTCGCTTCGGCAAACCAGACGCAAGCCTCTGCGCCAACGGCTGGCTCGCGGGACTCGTCACTTCAAGCGCATGCGCCAGCCTCGTCACGCCACTGGAAGCGATCTTCACAGGCCTCGTGGCCGGCGTCGCGATGCCCCTCCTTGTCGAGTTCCTTGAGCTCGCGGTTTCCATTGACGACCCATCCGGCGCAGTTTCCGTTCATGCTGCCGGCGGCCTCTGGGGTTTGCTCGCCGCAGGCATCTTTGCGCCCCAACAGGGACAGTTCGTGGCCCAGCTCATCGGCGTTTCGGCGTTACTTGGATTTTTCCTGCCGCTGATTTACCTGCTCTTCGCGCTGCTGAACCGGGTGATCCCGTTCCGCGTCGAACCCGACGGCGAGCGCATCGGCATGGACCTCCACGAACTGGGCGGAGGCGCCTATCCGGAATTTGTCGTCCATCGCGATGACTCCTATCGCTGAACTCACAGCGACCCCCGCAAGACCCTGAAACAGCTTCCGGCTTGAAGTTCTGCTCGCGATAAACAAGCTGCTGAACGCGGCCGAATGCAGCGGTTCCACGATTGCTATACCCCGAGGCCGCTCTAGCGCTTCGCCAGCAGCAGCATCAGCGCAAATAGCATCACAGGCACCAATGCCATCCCCGCGTAGAGCAGCATCTGTTTGTTCAACCTGCGCCGTCCGTGCCCGATTGTGCGATTCCCTCGATCTTCCACGCCCACCTGCTCCTGGTGCTCCAGATCCCACATCATCTCGTGTGCGGTCGCATAGCGGTGGCGCGGGTCACGCTCCAGGGCGCGATACAAGATCTCTTCGAGCTCCGGTGAAATCTCACCGTTCAGTTCGCGTGGCGGCGGGGGGTCAATCAGCAATCGCTCGTTCATTGCGGCCAGCGGATTCGACCCAACAAACGGTACGCGGCCAGTGAGCATCTCATAGAGCAGGATGCCCAGCGCATAGATGTCGCTGCGCTGGTCCCCGCGCTGGCCCTTCACCTGCTCTGGAGAAATGTAGTCAGGGGTACCCAGCGCAGCCGAGAGGTTCACGAATGTCAGGCGTCGCGCGTCTTCCTTCATGGCGATACCAAAATCGATCAGTTTGATATCGTCATTCTCGTTTACCATGACGTTTTCAGGCTTCAGGTCGCGATGCACAATTCCATGTTTGTGCATGTAATCGAGCGCATCGCAGATGCTGATGGCAATCTTTACCGCACGCTCAATCGGCAATGCCTTTTCTTCATTCAGAATCGTGCGCAGCAATTTCCCATTGACCCATTCGATAACCATGTACACGCGGCTGCGTGCTTCGCCGTCGAAGGTCTTCACCACGCCGGGGTGGTCCAGCAATTGACCAATCTCTTCCTCTCGCTTGAAGCGCTCCAGCAGAATCGGGTCGGCCTCCATCTCCGGATGGGGAACTTTGAGAGCGACTTGCCGGCCGTTCTGCTGGTCCGTGGCTCGGTACAGCGTCGCCATGCCACTGCGGGCAACTACCGCATCAATGCGGTAGTGGTCGAGCGCGTCTCCGGGTTCAAGTTGACTCATGTGTCCTTCGAGCGGGTTCGGCTCATTCTTTCATGCCCCTTCGTAAGAAATTTGTCAGGAATATCGAAAGAGTTCCAATGGTCATTTGGTGCGCACAGGCCACACAAGGGCCATTTCGACGGATTCCGGGCCGTATGATGGGAAAACGTATGCACGGCTTCGCGAGAGCTCTGGCGGTTGGCCTTCTGATTGCATCGCCGCTGGCGCCCGTCCGGTCGGGCGCGCTCGCGGGACCATCTATCTCCCCTCCCAAAAACTTCCAGGAGACCGGCTTCCTCAACCGCACCCTCGATCTCCATGGCGTCACGTATCGCTTTCAGGTCTATCTCCCCGAAGACTTCCGGCGAGACGACCACAGGCAATGGCCCATCATCCTCTTTCTCCATGGACGAGGCGAACGCGGCGCCGAAGGCATGTGGCAGACGCAGATTGGCCTGCCCGAAGCGGTGCGCGATCACCCGGAACGCTGGCCCTTCATCATCGTGATGCCGCAATGTCCGCAGGTTCACTACTGGACCGACCCCGACATGATGAACATGGCCATGGAAGCCCTGGATCAGGAAACCATCGAATTCCACGCCGATACG
>Ga0187863_10002344_pt1 | contig 14494 bp, 13 predicted proteins | sample June2016WEW_11_1_FD_132975 | JGI IMG/M metagenome (GOLD analysis project Ga0187863, IMG submission 132975) | Peatland microbial communities from SPRUCE experiment site at the Marcell Experimental Forest, Minnesota, USA - June2016WEW_11_10 | ecosystem: Environmental > Terrestrial > Soil >... | reverse complement strand
TCGGCCATGTGGACTTGCTCGGCAAGATCGGTGGTAACAAGAGTGAACTTTGGCCAGCCCGCGCGAAAGCCGATCTTTGCCGCTTCCGCATCGAAATAGACATTCACGGAACTGGTCGAGTGATGAATGCCTCCGCCCATAAAAATGACTTCCTTCGTGATGGGCACAATGTCAGGGGCGAGCATGGCTGCAAGCGCCAGGTTCGTCATGGGACCGCCACAATAAACAGTGACCTCGTTCGGGTTGGCGCGGATGGTCCGGATTATGAAGTCCGCGGCGGGCTCGGACTGGGGCTTAATTTGAGCAAAACGGCTGTAGGGCGGCGGTAGCGGCTCTAGGTCGTCGCGGCTGCCGCCATCTTTCGCGAAGCAGCCCAGATAGCCTTCGTTTCCGAGCGTCCTCGAGCCAAACATCTGGTAGCGCATCTGCGCCTCGGCCTTTGTATTGAGCAAAGGCTCTTGGGCACCCATGAACACCGGGATTTCCGGACGGCCCATGATTTCGAGCAGACGCAGCGCATAGGCGGTTTCCTGTTTGGCCCACATATCGCAGGTCACGGTGCAAATGCCCCGCAAGTCGATATTGTTGGCCTGCAGGAGCATCAACGTCGCGGCGGTATCGGTGGAGAGCGGGCCGCGGTGGTCCTGGTCGTAGATTAGTTTCTTCTTGCCCGCGGATCCCGACGAGGCTTGCATGACCGGAGAAAACATAGAGCTGTGCGCGAGCAGACTAGGTGGTGTAGGCATTCTGTTTCTTCTCCCGATGAACCGCTCAAACCAGCGCGGTTGTTTCGCCTCTGCAACCGAAGTATAGCTGCAAGGGTCCGACCGATTGTGGGGGAAAACATTGGAGCGAAGCCCCGGCAGGATCCATCGGGAAAAACAGACACGTCGGCCACTGAAAGGCTCTTTGCAAATTGCGGGGTAAACAGGCAGAATGGTTAGCAGAAGGAGCCTGGTGACCTATGGCCGTCGAACTTGCGAAGGGTGTCACGCTGGAGAGGCCGGGAGACGACGAGAGTTTTCTCAAGGATGAAGGCATTCTTTTCGCGTCGCTCGATAAGGTCGTGAATTGGGCACGGCGAAGTTCGATCTGGCCGATGTCCTTTGGCTTGGCGTGTTGCGCGATCGAGATGATGTCGATGGCGGCCTCGCGGTACGACATTTCCCGGTTCGGCGCGGAGGTTTTCCGTGGGTCGCCGCGGCAATCAGACCTGATGATTATCGCCGGGCGCGTCTCGCAGAAGATGGCGCCAGTGATCAAGCAGCTTTATGCGCAGATGCCGGAGCCGAAATGGGCGATTTCGATGGGAGCCTGCGCGACCTCCGGTGGGGTCTTCAACAATTACGCGATCCTGCAGGGCGTCAACCAGGTGATTCCGATCGACGTTTACGTGCCCGGCTGCCCTCCGCGGCCCGAGGCGCTGGTCTATTCCATCATACAGTTGCAGAAGAAAATCGACGCGACGCGCGGCAGCTTCAAGCGTTCGCTGAATCTTTCCAAGAGCTAGCCGGCCTCAGAGCCTACGCGCCAGCCGCTACCGTGCCTACGGCACTTACTTCGGCGGTTCCACCTTCAAATTCTACGATGCTTCCGGTCGCGTTGTGTTCGCGCCGAAGGTAGCCCATTCCAATCGCCGCGTTGGCTGCCGCAGAAAACGCAGAACTTGTCACGTAACCGACCTCCGCCCCGGCCGCGCGCAGTTTGGTGGCCGGCTCAGGAGGCTCGGTCGTTGAAAACTTCAGGCTCACGCGCTTGCGATTCACGTGGCCGCGCGACCGGACCCGCTCAACGATTTCCTGCCCCGTGTAGCAACCCTTTGAAAAGCTGATGTGAGTGTTTTCGAGCACGGCTTCGTGCGGGATCATCGAGTCATTAAAGTCGAGCGGGAACCAAGGAACGCCGGCTTCCAGCCGCAGAGCGTTCAGCGCCTTCATGCCGATGGGCAAGCCATGCTGCGCATGCACGCTGTTCCGCAAGTTCGTCCACAAGAGGCCGAGGTGTTCCCGGGGAGCGACGATCTGCGCGCCCAGAGCTCCAAAATGGGACCGCCTGATTAGGCGGGAAGGTATGGCTTCGATCGGGAGCTCCTTGAGGGCCAATTCAGAAAAACCTGTCAGCGCCAACCCGGTTGCTTCGGCAACGATCGACGCCGCGCACGGGCCCTCGATAGCGATGGTCCCAAGGCGGTCGGTACAATCTTCCAGCCCAACTTGCGAGCCGAGAATGTACTTTTTGAGTGTGGCGGCCGTGTGCTCGCGCACCGAAGCATGAGACAGGACGAGGAGACTTTCCTTCAGCGCGTACACTTCGAGTTCGGCGAGAATACGCCCTTGGGGATTCAGCAGCAGCGCGAGAACTCCATGTCCTTCGGCAAGGTCTTTGATGTTGTTGGATGTAATCGCGTGCAGGTAGCGAACGCGATCGCGTCCGGTAAGGCGGAAGATCGCGTGCCAGTTCGTGTCGAAGATAGCCACGTTGTCTTTTGCGGCGCGATACTCCTGGCTGAAATCCGAAAAGGTATCCGGCAACGCGCAGCCCGCAAATTCAGCAAGCTTGGCGCCGGCGGCGCGGTGCTGTTCGATGAGCGGCGTTTCCAGGATTGCGTTAGGCATATTCATGTGCATTCGGGAGCGCGGCTCGCGCTCGCCACAGTATATCTTAACAGACAGCCGCGACCAGGAACGGCACGAGCCGGCCTCGATTGAGCAATCCTCGTGCTGCTATACTTTTGCCGATGGCCGCGAAGCTCATTCATGAAGTCATCCCCGTAGGCATGCTGCAGTGCAATTGCTCAATTTTGGGCGATCCGGTTACTCACGAAGGAATCGTGGTCGATCCCGGCGAAGATGCCGACCGCGTGCTTGGCATCTTGCGGCGCTATGGGCTGAAAATTCGCGCCATCCTCAGCACCCATACACATATCGATCACGTGGGCGGCCTCGACGCGCTTCATCGCGCGACGGGCGCCCCCGTGCTGATTCACGAAGCGGATCTGGAACTCTACCGCCATCTCGATATGCAGGCGCAGTGGCTGGGCGTGCCAACGCCGGCGAAAACCAGCATCGAGGATTTCGTCAAGGAGGGCGACACGTTGCGCTGGGGCAGCTTTGTGGCCAGCGTCCTTCATACGCCCGGCCACACGCCGGGAAGCATCAGCCTCATCGTGAAGGCTGGAATCGCGCTGCCTGGCGCGGAACGAGAGGCGGACGTTCGCAACGCAAGGATGGACCCTGAAATGTGGCTCCTCTCGGGCGATACTCTTTTTCGCGAGAGTATCGGCCGCACCGATCTTTGGGGTGGGTCATACCCTCAGATCCTGGATTCGATTCGCCAGAAATTGCTGACCCTGCCCGACGAAGTGGTTGTCTATCCGGGGCACGGCGAAATTACTACGATCGGCTTCGAGCGCGCGCACAATCCCTTCCTGCAGGGGTCCTGACGCGGCCGAAAGAGAGTGATTCAGCAGCAGTAAATCGCGTGAAGACACCGTTTCTTGTTGATTAGTGCGATTTTCGAATCACGGGCGAATTTGCCCGCAGTGCAACAGTCTTGCTGGGTTAACCTATCTCATCTGTCGGCGGCGTGCCTTGACACCAGCCCACTATGGCTCCTGACGAACACTTCACGGTTCTGGTAGTCGACGATTCTCCTGTGGCGCGCAAGCTGGTGGAATTGACCCTGCCGGGCGACGAATACCTGCTACTTTTTGCCAAAACCGGCGCCGAGGCCCTGGATTTCTTCGCGCGCTACCATCCGCCCCTTGTGATTACCGACTGGCTGATGCCCGATTTCAGCGGAGTCGAGCTGTGCGAACGCATCCGGCAAGAGTCACAAGGCTCCTACACCTACATTATTTTGCTCACGGGTATTTCAGACAAGGCCCAGGTAGTGAGAGGCCTGGAAGCAGGAGCGGATGACTACCTGACCAAGCCATTTCACCCCGAGGAGTTGCTGGCACGCGCGGGAGTGGGACGCCGGACAGTCGCCCTTCACCGCGAGATCGAGTCGAAGAATCGGCTGCTCGAACAGCTTGTTTTGACCGATGGCCTTACTGGAATGCCCAACCGACGCGCGATGGAGGAATGGGCCACGCGGCAGCTCAGCGGCGCCATGCGGCACGGGTTTTCCTTCTGGGCGGTCATGGCGGACCTCGACAACTTTAAAGCGATCAACGACACCTTTGGCCATCGTGCCGGTGACATCGTGCTCAAGAAGTTCGGCGAATTCCTGATGGACAATATACGGCGCTGCGATATGTGCGCGCGCATCGGCGGCGAGGAGTTCCTCATCATCCTGACTCACGTCGACCAGGAGGGTGTGGTCCGCGCCGTCGAACACGTTCGCCGGGTATTTGAATCCTATACCTTCGTTTTCGGCACCGGCAGCACGCGCGTGACGGCCAGTTTTGGGATCGCCGGCCTTCCCCCCGGCGTCCACATGAGATTCGATGAGCTCGTGGCGAAAGCCGACGCTGCTCTGTACGCCGCGAAAAATCACGGACGCAATAAGGTTGAAATCGCCCAAGTCGAGGAACCGGCCTCAGGTTCTCGCCGATAGTTTTTCCGCAGCTTTCTTACCCGGAGCCCAGCACCAGCCTGCATATTCGTCTGTGTTATCCTCAAACTCCGAGGAGTCTGTTGTCGGACGAGGACCGCGCTCAGAGGCCGCCGCCAGAGGTTTTCCAAGATGTCTGAACCCGACGTTTCGTCGCCCCTCCCAGAAGCCCCTCCAACTTCTCGAGATTCCGGTGACCGCCGCGGCATGAAAATCTTGAAAGGGCCCAGTGGACTGCGCGCAGGATGGCGGCTGCTGGTTTTCGCCGCGATTCTCACCGCTCTTTTTTCGGCCGGAATGGCGGTTTCGCGACTCTCGCACCACCATCGGTCGCAATCGGCGAGGATAGCGTTCACTCCTGAAGTTGTGCTGATCGGTGAAGCTAGCTCGTTCGCCCTCGTGCTGCTGGCAAGCTGGATCATGGCGAGGTTCGAGCGTCGGAAGGTCGCCGCATACGGCTTGCCATTGCACCGGGCGCTTCGCCGCGAATTCTGGCGGGGGGCGGCTATCGGATTCGCGGGTATCTCGTTACTGCTGGCCGCAATGCGCGCCGCCGGTGTGTTTCAGGTCGAGTCCCTTGCCCTGCACGGCGGGGCAATCCTGAGATATGCGATCTTGTGGGGCATTGTTTTTCTATTTGTCGGGCTATTCGAGGAGTTTGGCTTTCGGGGTTACGCTCTGTTCACGCTGACGACCGGCATGGGCTTCTGGCCCGCGGCCCTCGCTTCCTCGGCTTTATTCGGATACGTCCACCATGGGAATCCCGGAGAAACGTGGCTGGGAGCCTGTAATGCCGGATTCGTTGGCTTGCTGTTCTGCTTGACTCTACGATGCACGGGAGACTTATGGCTGGCCGTTGGGTTTCATGCGGCCTGGGACTGGGGCGAAAGCTACTTTTATGGTGTCCCGGACAGCGGAGAGCTGGCGGCCGGGCACTTGCTCAATGTGAGCTTTTCGGGCCCGCGATGGTTATCAGGGGGAACCGTGGGACCCGAAGGCAGCTGGCTTTGCACGCTGCTGCTGGTCGTTCTGTGGTTGATCTTCCTGGTCTGGCTGGGCGATGCGAGATATCCCCATGCCGACGCAATCGGCCCGCCTGGGGGTGAGAATTAACTGATCGAGTTTTACCTAAACCGTTATCGCGTGACACAGATTGGCAGCTGGCCCGAGAGCGGTCAGACTGGCGGGCCTAGTTCTAGGACCATCTGTTGCAGGCTAAGGAACACAAGTCTCCCGCTTTCCTCGGTTTTCCTTTACTCTGCGTGCCAGCCAACTGATAATTCAGCCGGTGCTTACATCACGGGTGGAAATTATACGAATAACTTCGATAGCGATGATGCGTTCTTGAAGCGTGTGGCGGACACCGTTCGGTGCAGCCGGCGGCCCGGCGACAAGTGCTGCAAGGCAGACACCGCAATTCCGAGCAAGCAGCGATTTTGATTCCCTGCCAGCTCATGCTATTCCGGGGTGATGGAAAATGAGACGTTCAGACTTGGTGCGTAACGCGGCAAAAGGCAAGACACTGCGGACATCGCAGATCGTGTTTGGCGAGCGGCAGCATCTGTTGCGGGTACTCGATTCGGTAGAGCGCAGTGCCCTGCCAGCGGCGCGATTGGATCAGGAATGCCGCGTCATCGAGCAGTTGATCCACGCGCGAACGCAGGAACTCAACCGCATCAACCCCAATTGGGACGAAAAAATCGGGGTCGTGCTGAGCGCGGAAGTAAAGCCCGATGTGCTCGATCAGCTTTCCAGGCTGGCTCCGAGCGAGGATTACTATCTGCTCCGCCTGATCAGCGAGCACCCCAAGGTCACGGCGAAAACCTTGAACAAGCTGTCGCATCATCCCTATTCGGCGATCCGCGAAAACATCGCCCGCCATCCCAATAGCGATGCGGCTACGCTGACGCGCCTTAGCCGCGATAGGTCCCAGCCCCTGTGGTACCTGGTCGCTTTCAACCCCAATGCGCCCTCTCCGCTGCGCAAAAAACTTCAGGAGCGCATGCGGCGGCTCGGTGAGAAATCCGCAACCCAATAACTCGGGCAATTCGAAGGCGGCTGCACGAATCCCAACGAACGCAGGCTTGAAACGGAGGGGCCAAATTGGCTCTTCCATAGTGCTCTTGTTCAGGTATATTGGCCTGTAGGATTGAGCCAATGCTACCGCTTCATTTACAGCCGGAAAGCCATATCCCGCTCTATGTCCAGCTGCGCGATCAGCTTCGCGCGTTGGTCCATTCGGGTGAACTGCGCTCCGGCGACCGCATCCCCGCGAGCCGCGAGCTGGCCGGGCATTTGGGAGTCCATCGCACGACTGTGGCTGCCGCCTATGCCGAACTCGAATCCGAAGGGCTGATCCAAGGGCACGTCGGCCGCGGCACGTTCATCTGCAAGGCATCCACAAAGCAATTCTCGCCGCCGCCTCGCTCGAGCGGAAACGGAGGCATGCTGCGCTGGGAATCACTCTTCGCAGACGAGCGCGGCGAAGACGGACTGAGCCGCCTGATGCCGGAAGTCCCCCCGGGAGCAATCGCCTTCACCGTGGCCAGGCCGCCTGCCGAGCTGTTCCCTGTCGAGGAGTTCCGGCGGTGCTGCAATTCCGTGATGCGCGACGAATGCCGCAGCGTGCTGCAGCTTGGTTCGACTGACGGGTACGAACCCCTCAAACGCAACCTCATCGAAATGTTCCGCGCCGAAGGGCTGAGCGTGGCCGATGGTCAATTGCTGATCACCGATGGGGGGCAGCAGTCCATCGATCTCCTTTGCAAGGCGTTCCTGCGGCCGGGAGATTCAGTGGCCCTGGAGAATCCCGCCTATCCGGGCGCCGTCGCGACTCTTGCCGGCGCGCGCATTCGTATCCTGCCGGTCCGGGTGAACACCGACTCCCCGGCAGGGCTCGATATCGACGCACTCGAAGCGGTGCTGATCCAGAACCGTGTAAAATTTGTTTTGCTCACACCCGATTTCCACAACCCCACCGGAACGACGTTGCCGGTTGCGGAGCGGCGGCGGCTCCTCGATGTCGCGGCGCGTTACCAGGTTCCGATCGTCGAGGACACGATCTATGCACGCTTGCGGCTGCGGGGCGGTGCTACGCCGTCCTTAAAGGCTCTGGACCGCGCCGGCAACGTGATCCAAATCGACAGTTTCTCGAAAATCGCGTTTCCAGGATTGCGTGTCGGCTGGTGCATCGCCCCCGAGAGCGTGATCGAGCGCTTGCGCCTGGTGAAACAGTCAACCGATCTACACACAGACCAGCTCGCACAGGCAACGCTGGCCGAGTTTATTCGGCGTGGATACTTGGTCCGGCACATCGCCAAGATGAAGAAGGTCTACCGCAGCCGGCTCGAAGCCCTCGAGGAATGCCTGGAAAAAGACATGCCCGAGGAAACCGGGTGGACGCATACCGAAGGCGGTATGTGCCTGTGGCTCACCCTTCCGCCGGGCTTTGACGCCGCGGAGTTTTTAATCCACGGTCGGGAGCGGGGCGTGCTCTTTGTGCCGGGGCGTTACTTCTATTCGCAGCATCCGCAGCCCAATACGTTGCGTCTTGGGTTCGCGAGCCTCGACGAAGACAACATCACGCGCGGCATTCGGATTCTGGCCGAAACGCTGAAGCAGGAGATCCGCAAGCGGCACCGCGGCGCAAACGGCGCGGCGCACGCGCGGGTCGCCCTGATCTAGCGGAAAGGATCGCCCAGGAACAAATGCCCAGCGCGAGCCTTCCAACAGATCCGGCGAACGGTTGCTTCGGTTGTGGCAGCGCCAATCCGCACGGGATGCATCTGGTATTCGAGAAAGATGACGCGACACGGCGCATCCGCGGAGCGTTTTGCCTCGGCGCCGAATACCAGGGCGGCTCCGGGTTCGTTCACGGCGGCATTATCGCTACGCTTCTTGATGAGGTGATGAGCAAGGTGGGGCGGTTCCGCGACGTTCGGACGGTTACGGCGGAATTGCAGGTTGAATATTTGCGGCCGGTTCCCGTTGGCGAGGAGTTGGTAGTGGAAGGCTGGGAAGTCGAGAAGAAGGGACGGAATCTGTACCACGAGGGAGAAATTCGAAGCGCCTCCGGCGCCTTGCTGTCACGCGGCAAAGGAAGGTTCGTCGAGATCGATCCGGGCATCTATTACGGTAACGGCTCGGCGGGTAACACGCAGGCTGTCTGATATTCTTAAGGAGCGTATCGATGGATTTGATGAACAACAATTTGTGGCGCGTAAAAGTTGGTCTGGCGGAGATGCTCAAGGGTGGCGTGATCATGGACGTCACCACCGCCGAACAAGCTAGGATCGCCGAAGACGCGGGCGCCTGCGCCGTGATGGCGCTGGAACGCGTTCCATCCGACATTCGCAAGGAAGGCGGGGTAGCACGCATGGCCGCCCCGCGCGTTATTCGCGAAATCATGGACACGGTCTCCATCCCCGTGATGGCCAAAGTGCGCATCGGACATTTCGCGGAAGCGCAAGTGCTCGAAGCGCTGGAGGTGGACTACATCGATGAAAGTGAAGTTCTAACCCCGGCCGATGAGGAACATCACGTTTGGAAGCACGGGTTCAAGGTGCCCTTTGTCTGTGGCGCGCGCAATCTGGGAGAAGCGCTGCGCCGAATCGCCGAGGGTGCAGCCATGATCCGCACCAAAGGCGAAGCCGGCTCGGGTAACATCGTGGAAGCGGTGCGCCATATTCGCGCGATTGTGGGACAAATGAAGCGCCTCACCACACTCGGCGAAGAAGAACTCGTGCACGAAGCCAAGGAGCTCGGGTCTCCATTCGAGCTTGTCGCCTGGATCGCCCAGCACGGCAAGCTTCCCGTGCCAAATTTTTCGGCCGGCGGTATTGCGACTCCCGCGGACGCCGCGCTGGTGATGCAACTGGGAGCCGAAGCGGTGTTCGTAGGGTCCGGCATTTTCAAGTCGAGCGATCCCGCACATCGCGCGCGAGCCATTGTCAAGGCCACCACTCACTTTAGGGACGCGAAAATCGTGCTGGAAGCCTCCGAGGAGCTGGGCGACGCGATGAAAGGACTCGATCTGCGCCAGCTCGAAGAAAAAGACCTTCTGCAAACACGCGGGTGGTAACTCACTCCATCGCAATGCAAATGAAGATCGGGATACTTGCGATTCAAGGCGATTACCAGGCCCACGCCGATGTTCTGGACAGGCTCGGCGTCGAGCATCGTTACGTCCGCAGGCCGGAGGATCTGACCGGTCTATCTGGCATCATTCTCCCGGGCGGCGAGAGCTCTACTCACCTGAAAGTGATGACCGAAGAGGGGTTATTCGGCGCGCTGAAACAATTTGCCACCAACGGGAGCGCGTTCTTTGGAACCTGCGCCGGGGCGATCCTGCTCGCGCGCGAAGTGCACGGCCCCCCGCAAGCATCACTCGGGCTTATCGACATTTCCGTTCTGCGCAACGGCTACGGCCGCCAGCTCGCAAGCGACGTCCACACCGGGCCTACGAAACTTCGCAAGGAACCTCTGGAGATGGTTTTCATACGCGCGCCGATCATCGAATCGATTGGAAGGGGTGTTGAAATCCTTGCAGAGGATGCGGGTCATCCCGTGCTGGTCGAGCAGGGTCGCATTCTTGCCTCCACCTTTCACCCCGAGCTTACATCTGACCCGACTGTCCACGAGCATTTCCTGGAAATGGTGCGCGATCCCACCCGCCACAAACACGCTCATCTTCACTGAAAGTTCTAGCGTCTCCCGGTAGCACGTCATACTATTTCTGCGCGGTTTGAGTTCCGGCCGCCGTCAGCCGCCCGAGCATATGCGCCGCGAAAAAACAAGCGTCTCGCAGGAAGACTATCTCAAGGCCATCTGGGAGATTGTCCAGGAGGAGCAGGTACCGATCAGTGCGCGTCTGGCGGAGGATTTGGGCGTCACTCCCCCAGCGGTGACTGCCGCTCTCAAGCGCATGGCGCGCAGCGGCTACCTCCGCGTCCGCCGGGGCGGCCAGATCGAGCTCTCTCCCCAAGGAAAAAGAATCGCGCAGCATCTTGTGCTGCGCCACCGGCTCGCCGAAAAGCTGCTCACCGATGTGATTGGCCTCCAATGGTCTCGCGCTCACGAGGAAGCCGAACGCCTGGAGCACGGCATCTCGTCGGAAGTCGCCGATCTGCTTTTGAAGCGCTTCGGCCGCGAGAGCCGGTGCCCGCACGGCGTGCCGCTGGTCGGCGGGATGTCCCGGCTCAGGCGGGATTTCAGCGCCGTGCGGCTGTCCGAAGCGGAGGTGGGACATTTCTACGAAGTGCTCCGCGTCTACGAGAAAGACCCAAAATTTCTTGAATTCCTCGATCACCTACACATCCGGCCCGCCGTTCGCCTCCGGGTCCACCGGCGGGAATATGACGAGACGATGTCGGTCACGGTCGCGAGCGAGCGGGGGTCGTGCATCCATCTTGGCAAACCCGCCACGCAACGGATTTGGGTCCGGCGCACTTCCTGAGCGGTTGCGCGACCGCCGCCGATCGGGAGATCGGCGTTCCCGGGAAAGGCACAAGAAATCACTTGCTTGAATTCTTGACGACAGGGGAGTAGTTTGAGTTTCGCTGGTTAGCCCCCTGGCGCATTCAGGCGCCACGGGACGAGTCGCGGGCCGCACCGTGGAACGGCCCTGGCGTCAACCTTGCAACAATTTCTGCGTTGGAACGAAGAGGAGGACGATATGGCAACGACAGTATCGACACCAGTGCTCGACCAGAATGTTTCCCGTTTTGTCGCAAGAACCAACAAAATTCTCATCAATGGCAGGTGGGTGGAAGCGGCCTCCGGCAAGACGTTCCCCACCTATAATCCCGCCACCGGCGAAACGCTTTCGCAAGTCGCAGAAGGTGACCGCGAGGATATCGACCGCGCCGTGAAGTCTGCGCGCGCCGCTTTTGAAAACGGTCCGTGGCGGAAAATGAGCCCGTCGGGACGCGGACGCCTGATCTGGAAAATCGCAGATTTGATCGAGGAGCATCTCGAAGAGTTCGCGCAGCTTGAATCGCTCGACAACGGCAAGCCCCTAAAGGTAGCCCGCGTCGCCGACGTGCCCCTGGCCGCCGATCTGTTCCGCTACATGGCGGGATGGGCCACCAAGATCGAAGGCAACACCATCCCGATTTCATCAGGCGGGGCCGACTATCTCGCCTACACACTTCGGGAACCCATTGGGGTGGTCGGGCAGATCATCCCGTGGAATTTTCCGCTATTGATGGCCGCATGGAAGCTCGGACCTGCTCTAGCGACCGGCTGCACTGTGGTGCTCAAGCCCGCAGAGCAAACTCCCCTCACGGCACTTCTGCTGGGCGAAATCATTCAGGAGGCCGGCATTCCCGATGGCGTGGTAAATATCGTCCCAGGCTATGGAGAAACGGCCGGAGCGGCACTTGCGGCCCATCCCGACGTGGACAAAGTTGCCTTCACCGGTTCCACCGAAGTCGGCAAGCTGATTTTGCAGGCGGCTGCGGGAAACCTGAAGAAGGTTTCTCTCGAACTGGGTGGAAAGTCTCCGAACGTCATTCTCAAAGATGCCGATGTCGAGTCCGCTATTCCCGGAGCGGCGAGCGCCATTTTCTTCAATCACGGCCAATGCTGCTGCGCCGGCTCGCGGCTCTATGTCGACAAGGGTATTTTCGACCAGGTCGTAGACGGTGTTGCGCAACACGCCCGCAACATTCGCATCGGATCGGGAATGGATCCCGCAAGCGACATGGGACCACTTGTGTCCGAGGAACAGCTCAATCGCGTTTGCGGCTATCTCGAATCGGGCATTGCGGAAGGTGCGAAGGCCGTCACGGGGGGGGCGCGTGAAGGCACGAAGGGCTATTTCGTTAAACCCACGGTCCTCGTGAACACGAATGAGAAAATGAAGGTGGTGCAGGAGGAAATCTTCGGGCCGGTTGTGACGGCGATTCCCTTTAGCGAGCCTGAGGAAATCGCCGCAAAGGCCAATAACTCGATCTACGGGCTGGCCGCCGGCGTGTGGACTCGCGACATCAAGAAAGCCCATCGCCTGGCCAGCTTGCTTCGCGCCGGAACGGTGTGGATCAACTGCTACAACGTGTTCGACGCCGCTCTTCCCTTCGGCGGATACAAGCAATCCGGCTGGGGCCGCGAGATGGGCCATGAAGTCCTCGAACAGTACACCGAGGTAAAAGCCGTTTGCACCCCGACTTCGTAGCCGAGAGCGGAACCGCCTCGGGTCACAAAAAGGGGCCGGGCTTCCGCTCCGGCCCTTTTTTTGTTGGTGGCTGGGCGGAAAGTGTGGCTGGGCGGAAAGTGTGGCTGGGCGGAAAGTGTGGCTGGGCGGAAAAGTTGTTGGGTAGGTAAGAAGTCGTTACAATCGCGGGGTTGCCATGCCGGCACACCACGCGCAGGTTCCCCTTCGGTCGGTCTTGATAGGTCCGTCTAAACAGGAGCCAGGCCACCGCCAAACATCTGGATGGGGAAATACTTGATCAAAATGCCTGCGTTATTTGACCTAAGGGACCGGGTTGCTGTCATGACTCATGACTGGTTGGCAATGGCGGAATTAGCCGCAGCATTGCGCTCGGATTGGCCGAAGCTGGGGCTGCCGTCGACCGATGAGAAAGCGGTTGGCGCCCCGGAATTCAGTATTTGTTTAGCGGGTCGCACAGCCACTTTTAAAGGGTTTTTGCAAATTCCGCATGGGCGGCGCGCGTTTTTCTTGGCCAACCGTTTCTCCGAGTAGCGGGATTTCCCATGAAAAGCGGAGTTCTGAGGTCCAGGAACACGCTAAACAACTACGAAATTCATTGCATGGTCATTGGCATTGCTTTCGAAGCTTTGGGAACGCGCAACGGCGGTAAATACGCGATACGACTTGCGCGTTGCTGCACCGTAGAAATCGAAGCTCATCTCAGGGGGCGCCTTTCGGCCGCCCTTTTTTTGTCGCGCGGCCGGTTCCCGAAACGCGCTCCTTCGGGGTCTTCGCGAAAGCGTGGTACGCTTTTGCGGCTCGCTCATGCTGAATGCAATCCGTTATTACTGGATCACCGCCAAGGGTTACCGGCTTCGTCCGTGGAAATCGCCTTATATTCAATGGCGGCTGGAAACCTTCTACGGCAAAGAGGCCGCCGACCTGAACGCCGACAAATTCTTCGATTTGATGTGGCGCGAGCGGGCCCGCATGAAGCGCTTTCTGGCGTGGGTCGCCGGCCGCCGCCGGGAACAGAAGTCCCAGCGCTAGCTCCGCGCTGCGCCCGGCCGCGTCTCATCCCACGATGGCGACTTGAAACCTTCGCCTCACTTTCGTCATCCAATTAGGTAGCGACGGCCCCATACTTAGCTTTCTATATGCAAAAATCTACGGTTCCGCAAAAGGAAGATGCCCTGCATGAGGCTCGCTGGTGGGGGGCAGAGGCTGGCGGCAAGCTACATTGTTACCTTTGTCCCCGGCACTGCCACATCGGCGCCGGACAAGCCGGCTTCTGCTTCATCCGCGCAAACCAAGGCGGCAAACTATATAGCCTGGGCTACGCGCATCCCGCGGCGCTGCAAATCGATCCCATCGAGAAGAAACCGCTGAACCATTTTCTTCCCGGCACGCGCGTTTTTTCGATGGGGACGGCCGGCTGCAACATGGGCTGCTTCTTCTGCCAGAACTGGGACATTTCAAAATCCCGCTCGGACCAGGTGCACTCTTCCTACGTGCCGCCCGAAGACGTGGTCATGCTTGCGATTCGCAACAGCTGCCCCTCGATCGCGTTCACTTACAACGAGCCGACAATCTGGGGCGAATACGTGATCGACATCTGCGCCGCAGCCAAAGAATATGGGATCAACACCGTGATGGTCTCCAACGGCTACATAACCTACGACGCCTTTCACGATATTTACGATCACATCGACGCGGCCAATATCGACTTGAAGGCATTCACCGAGAATTTTTATGGCCGCGTGACGCTGACGCACCTGCAACCCG